>Ga0307320_10000577_pt1 | contig 13215 bp, 15 predicted proteins | sample ER_DNA_369_FD_194495 | JGI IMG/M metagenome (GOLD analysis project Ga0307320, IMG submission 194495) | Bulk soil microbial communities from the East River watershed near Crested Butte, Colorado, United States - ER_DNA_369 | ecosystem: Environmental > Terrestrial > Soil > Floodplain | place...
GGCGAGCTGTCCGGCCGCTCCGAGCATGAGCAGCCCGAACAGTCGGCGGAGCACGTCCTCGGGCAGCGCGACCGCCGCGAGCGCCCCGGCCTGAACGCCAACGACGGCGACCAGGCCGATCAGCAGCGCCGGTCGCCAGTGGACGTTCCCGTATCGATGCTGACGCCAGGTCCCCGCGACCACGGTCGGCAGGATCGCAAGCAGGGAAGTCGCCTCGGCCTCGACCTGGCCCATGTCGAAGAAGAGGACGAGGATCGGGACGAACAGAATCCCACCCCCGACGCCGAAGAGCCCGGCCAGGACGCCTGTTCCGACGCCGAGCACCACGACGAGCACGAGCTCCAGCATCAGACGAGCAGGGTGATCCCCACCCCGGCGAGGAGCGCGGCGAACGCGAAGGCGAGAGATCGGTTGCTCAGGCGCTGCTGCAGAGTCGCGCCGGCGACGGCGCCGAAGGCCGCGGGCACTCCGAGCAGGACTGCATGGGCGGGGCGCACCTCGTCGTGGAACGCATACGTGACGACGCCGGCCAAGGCGATCAGGCCGATCGCCGCCAGCGACGTCGCCATCGCTTCTCGCTCGGCGTAGCGGAGGAAGAGGATGAGCAGCGGCACGACGATGATCCCGCCGCCGACGCCGAAAAGGGCGCTGAAGAAGCCGGCGGCAAGACCGATCAGAACCAGCCGCACAGCCCTATCGTACGAGGCGTGAACCCCGAGGCACTGCTCGCGCGCCTGGCGGCTGAGCCCGAACGCGCGGCGATCCTGCTCGACGTCGACGGGGTGCTCGCCCCGATCCAGATGCGTCCCGAGCAAGCACATGTACCCGCCGAGACGAAGGCCGAGCTCGCGCGGCTCGTTGCTCGCTACGCGCTCGTCGCGTGCATCAGCGGCCGCACCGGTGAAGACGCCCGGCGGATGGTCGGAGTCGAAGGCGTCAGGTACGTCGGCTCGCACGGGCTCGAGCTCGAGCCGCAGGCTGCGGACTGGGCGGAGCGCATCCGAGCCTTCGCGCGAGAGGTCGACTGGCCGGTCGAGGACAAGGGCCTGACCGTCTCCTTCCACTACCGCGAAGCGGAGGACGAGCATGCGGCCCTGGAGTACCTCCAGGAAGTCGCCGACCGGGCGCGCTCGGCCGGGCTCGTGCCGCGCTTCGGACGCAAGGTGCTCGAGCTGCGGCCGCCCATCGACGCGGACAAGGGCACCGCGGCACGGCACCTGCTCGACGAGTCCGGACTCTTGCGCGCGCTGTTCGCGGGCGACGACACGACCGACATCGACGCCTTCCGGGCTCTCGACGGGCTCGAGGTCGGGGTTCGGATCGCCGTGTCCTCGGACGAGGCTCCGGACGAGCTCGTCGACACGGCCGACATCGTCGTCGAGTCGCCCGCCGTCTTGCTCGAGCTCCTACGCCAGCTCTAGGACCTCTGCCAGCCGCTCGACCGAGCGGCCGTCCCACTCCTTCCCCGGCTCGGTGAGCTCCTCGCCGGGCGCACGAAGTTGGACTGCGGTCATGCCGGCCTTCTCCGCGCCTGGAAGCTCGTGGTTCGCCCCGTCGCCCACGAAGAGACAGTCGCGCGCCTCGACGCCGAGCTGTTCACAGCAGAGCTCGTAGATCCGCGGATCGGGCTTCGAGATGCCCACCTCCGCCGAGAAGATCGTGGAGTCGAAGAGGCCGCGAAACGGCGTCGAATCCCAGAGCTCCACGACATCGTCGGAGCAGACCGTGATCAGGCCGAGCTTGTGCCCACGGCGGCGAAGCTCCTCCAGGGTCGACACCGCATCGGGGCGCGGGATGAACGACTCGCGCGTCCAATCCCGGCGCAGGCTGATGATCGTCTGCGGGTCGGCATCCTCGAGGCCGAGCTGGCCGAACACCCAGCGAACGCTGTCGGCCATCGGGCCGGTGTCACGAGCGGACCGCCCTGAGAGCCAGACCTCTTCGAATTGGGCCCGCGGCGCTCCGACGGCCTCTGCCATCTGGCCGTAGAGCGCCTTCGCCGACTCGACAGGAAAAGGCACCAGCGTCTGCCAGAGGTCGAAGATGACGGCCCTGTATCTCAAGGGCGCTTGAGGAGCTTCTTGACCTCGCCCCAGGGCCGCGTGTTCAGGATCTGATCCGGGCCCAGCCACGCGCGGCGGGCCTGGGCGACGCCAAACTCGAGGTTCGAGAGCGCGCTGATCTGATGTGCGTCGCTCGAGATCGCGATCTTGACGCCCGCCTCGCCTGCCAACCGCGCGTGGGCATCGCGCAAGTCGAGGCGGTCCGGCTGGGCGTTGATCTCCAGGAAGGTTCCTGTTTCCAGGGCTTTCTCGACAACTTTCTCGAGATCGACATCGGCCGGCGGCCGGCGATTCAGCTTGCGGCCTGTGAGGTGCCCGATGCAGTCGACGTGGGGGTTCTCCATCGCGGCGAGTACCCGACCGGTCAGGTCCTTGTCGAATCCTGAGTGCACGGAGGCCATCACCCAGTCTCGTTCGGCGAGCGTCTCGTCGTCGACGTCGATCTCCCCGTTCGCACGGATGTTGACCTCGATCCCTCGCACCAGCTTGAAGCGCCCGAGTCGTTCTTGCACGGCATCCAGCTCCCGGTTCTGAGCCTCCAGGCGACCTTCGCGAAGGTAGTGCGAATGGTCGGTGACCGCGAGGTAGGAACGCCCGAGCCGCTTGGCCTCGAGGGCCATCTCCTCGATCGTGTTCCTCCCGTCCGAGGACCAGGTCGAGTGCGAGTGCATGTCACCCCGAATGTCGGCGAGCTCGACGAGTTGCGGGAGGCTCCCGTCGCGCGCCGCCTCGAGCTCGCCCATGTTCTCGCGTAGCTCGGGTGGGATCCAGGCATAGCCGAGCCGCTCGTAGAGCGTCTCCTCGCTGCGATCGGTGAACATCGCCCCGCTTTCCGTGTTCTGGACGCCGTACTCGGAGACCGACAGCTTCCGGCGGACCGCATCCTCGCGGAGCGCGACGTTGTGCTGCTTCGACCCGGTGAAGTGCTGGAGCAGGTTGCCGTAGGAGTCGGGGGGCACCACGCGCAGGTCGAAGCGCAGGCCTTCGTTCGAGACGACGACGGCCTTCGTCTTGCCGTGGGCCGCGACCTCCTCGACCCATTTCAACTTCGTCAGGTACTCCGTGAGGGCCGCGGGGTCGCTCGCGGTCGCGATGATGTCGAGGTCGCGCACACGCTCCTTCAGGCGACGGACACTTCCCGCCTCGGACACCTGCTCGGCCGCGGGATGCTCCCTGAGAACGGAGACGACGGCCCTCACCGCAGGCAACGCCTGGCCCAGGAGCGGGATCCGCTCGATCTCCTTCTTCGGCCGCGCGAGAGCCTTGAGCACGTTCTCTTCCGTCTTCGCGCCGAGGCCGGTCAGCGTTCGCAACTGCTCCGCCTCGGCGGCCTGCTTGAGCCCTTCCACGGTCGAGATCCCGAGCTCCTGCCAGATGCGCCGGGCCGTCTTGGGGCCGAGCCCGGGGAGGCGCATGAACTCGACGACTCCCGGCGGGATCCGCTCGATCCGCGTCGCCAGAGCCTCGATCTGCCCGTCCTCGACGATCTGGACGATCTTCTCCTCGATCGTCTTGCCGATCCCAGACAGCTCTTTGGCCCGCCCCTCGACCGCGAGCTGCGCGATCGAGCCTCCCGTCTCACGCATGCGCTGGGCGGCGCGGCGGTAGGCGAGCGGCCGGAACTGATCGCCGCCCTCGAGCTCGAGAAAGTCCGCGAGCAGGTCGAACTGGTCGGCGACGTCGGCGTTCTTCGGAAGCGTCTTCGCCACGCTGGCGATGATAGGGACCGTGAAGCATCTGATCTGCCTGCCCACATACAACGAGCGCGAGAACCTGGAGCCGATGCTCGAGGCGCTGCGGGGGCTCGAGCTCGATGACTTGCACGTGCTCGTGATCGACGACAACTCGCCCGATGGGAGCGGGGAGATCGCGGACCGCCTAGCTGCCGCCGACGATCGCGTCCACGTGCTGCACCGGGAGACGAAGCAGGGCCTCGGCCCCGCCTACCTCGCCGGTTTCGAGCGCGCGCTGGTGATGGGCGCCGAACGGATCTTCGAGATGGACTGCGACTTCTCCCACGATCCGAGCGATGTGCCCCGCCTGGCGGCGGCCGTTGACGACGCAGATGTTGTGCTCGGCTCGCGGTACGTCCCGGGCGGCGGCACCCGGAACTGGGGCCTGCTGCGCCGCTTCATCTCACGCGGCGGGTCGCTCTATGCGCAGGCCCTGCTCCAGCTCGGCATCCGCGACCTGACGGGTGGCTTCAAGTGCTACCGCCGGGAGGTGCTCGAGCGGATCGACCTCGCGTCGATCTCCTCGCTCGGCTATGCGTTCCAGATCGAGACGACGTATCGGGCGATCCGAGCAGGCTTTCGAGTCGTCGAGGTGCCGATCACGTTCGCCGACCGCGAGGTCGGCGGCTCCAAGATGAGCAAGGCGATCGTGCTCGAGGCCGTCTGGAAGGTGCCGGTACTCCGCGCGCGTGCTCTCTTCGGTCGCCTGTAGCTTTCGAAGCGGTGCGCGAGGTAACAGACGCGAATTTCGAGGCCGAGGTACTCCAGTCGGAGCGGCCCGTGATCGTGGACTTCTGGGCTCCCTGGTGCGGCCCGTGCCACGCCGTCGAGCCGGTGCTGGCCGAGCTCGAAGAGCAGCAGGCGGGGCGGGTCGAGATCGCCAAACTGAACGTCGACGACAACTTCGTGACCGCCTCGCGCTACAACGTGCTCTCGCTACCGACCGCCATTCTCTTCGCCGGCGGCGAGGCCCGCGAGACGGTCGTCGGCGCGCGGTCGCGATCCCACTACGAGCAAGCCTGGGCGGACTGGCTGTCTACGTAGGCTGGGCTGCCGGCGCCTCTTCCGGAGCGGCGGCCGATCCGCGGCGCGACTCTCGGACGACAGTGCCCTCGTGGTCGGTCGCCTCGAGCTAGACCCGCGGATCGAGCTTGGCGTAGACGATGTCGACGATCAGGTTGAAGATCACGATCGTCATCGAGATCAGGACGAAGATGGCCAGCACCACGGGGAGATCGTTCCGGCGGACGCTCGCGGCGAACAGCGACCCGAGCCCCGGCAGTCCGTAGACCCGCTCGACGAAGATTGCGTTCACGAGCCACACGCCGAGATCCATCGCCAGCATCGTCACGATCGGCAGCGATGCGTTGCGCAGGATGTGCGTGCGGAGGATGAGCGCTTCGCTGGCGCCCTTTGCCCGGGCCGTCCGCACGTAGTCCTCGTTCTTTGCCTCGAGTACGTTCGCGCGAATCATCCGCATGTAGATCGCCGCGTAGAGCAGCCCGAAGGTCAGCCAGGGCAGGACGAGGTGGTACGCCCACTGAGCAGGGCCGCCGCACCGTGTCGTCGGGGTGACGAGGTCGCAGTAACCGCCGACGGGGAAGAGCTCGAGCTTCGAGCCGAAGTAGTAGGAGAGGATGAGCCCGATCCAGACCGGGTGAGTCGAGATGCCGACGAGGACAAGGACCGTCGCCACCCGGTCCAGGAGCGAGCGTGGCCTGAACGCGGAGAGGATTCCCACCGGGATCGCGATCAGCAGCCAGATGACCGCGCCCCCGAAGACGAGCGAGGCCGTCACGGGAATCGCCTCGAGCACGACTTCGTTCACGTCACGGCGGACAGCCCACGACTCGCCGAACGAGCCGTGGAGCACCTTCCAGACGAACGTCCCGTACTCCTCGTAGATCGGCCCCTGGACGCCGAGGGAGTTGCGGAGGTCGGTCGCCTCGGAGGAACGCCCCACGCCGACCCGGCCAGGCTCCGACGGGATGACGAAGAAGAGCACGAAGCTTGCCAGCGTGATCGCGAAGAAGAGCGCGACCGCCCAAAAAAGCCGCTTGATGACGTAGCTGGCCACGAGCGAGGCTGTCAGCCAGATTGGCAGCGACCCGGAGGCCGTGTCAAGCCGTGAAGTGGTCCCAGCCGCCGAGCTCGTGAGGCTTGCCTCGCAGGCGAACCTCGACACCTGCTCCCTCCTCGCACCGGCCGACCTCAACGAAAGGCGTGTCGCGATCGACCGCGGCGAGCAGCTCGAAATCTTCGCCGAAGCCGGCATCGGAGAGCTCGGCGCCTTCGGCGAGCGGCACGCGCTCCAGGTCGATAACACAGCGCACGCCGGAACGCCGTGCGATGTGGCCTGCGTCAACCCCCAGGCCGTCCGAGACGTCGAGCATCGCGTGGGCGTGCTCCGCGAGGGCGCGGCCCTCTTCGAGCCTGAGCGGAGGGCGCACGTAGCCGTTGCGGCGAAAGGCGGCTCCGGCGGCACCGAGGGGCCCCGTGACAACGAGCCGGTCCCCGGGCCGGGCGCCAGTTCGGCCGGGAACCCGGGGCGAGCGGCCGATGGCAGTGACCGAGAGTACGACCCGATCGGCCCGGGTGGTGTCGCCGCCACGTACTGGAACACGCGTCTCCGCGATCCCCTCGTACAGCTCCAGAACGTCGTCCAGCAGGGTGTCCTGAGGTGCTCCAAGCGTGACGATCAAGGCCTCAGGGTGGGCGCCGGAGGCTGCCAGATCACTCAGGTTGACCGCGGCTGCGCGCCACCCGAGGTCGCGCCAGGAAAGCCAATCGAGCCTGAAGTGGACGCTCTCGACGAGAGCGTCCTGGGTGACGACGAGGCCCTGGCCGAGCTCGGCTGCGTCGTTCTCGATCCCCTCGACGAGCCCGCGCCCTTCGAGCGCGGCGAGCAGGCCGGCCTCACCGAGCTGCGAGAGCTTCATCGATCGCGGTCCTCACCGCGCGTGCGTCTGCGGCAGCGCGAACGACCGCGACTCCGGCTGCTCCGGCCACGAGGCAGTCGGCCGCATTGGTCGCATCGATTCCGCCGATCGCGACCACCGGGATGGACACGGCTTCACAGATCGCGCCCAGCCCGTCAAGCCCGATCGGGGGCTCGGCGTCGGGCTTCGTCGGCGTCGCCCACACAGGGCCGGCGCCGATATAGGCAGCGCCGATTCGCTCACCAGAGACCGCCTCCTCGACGCTCGCCGCCGAAAGGCCGAGCACCAATCCGGCCTCGACCGCGGCCTCAGCTCCTTCGTCGGTGCGGCCCAGATGCACCCCGTCGGCGCCGAGCTCGACGGCGGCCTCACAATCGTCGTTGACGACGAAGGTGATGCCGTAGAGCGCGCAGAGGTGACGAAACGGCCTGCCTTCGTCCACGACCTCCCGGGTGGATTTGCCCTTCAGGCGCAGCTGGAGAACGGTCGCGCCTCCTTCGACGGCGCTCTTCGCCGTCTCGAGGTCACTGACTAACGCGTGCAGCTTCACTCGTCCGGGCCCTCCCGTCGATGGTCTCGGGATCCAGGTTGTAGAGCGCGTCATAGAGCTGGACATGGAAGGTGCCGGGGCCCTTGGCGCCCGCGGCCGCGTCCTCGCCGGCGAGCCCGAATGCGACCAGCGCCTCGGCTGCCGCCTCCAAAGGTGCGTCGGGCCGGACGGCGAGGAAGCAGCCCGTGACGGCGGTCGCCATGCACCCCGTCCCGGTCACGGTGGTGAGCAACTCGTGGCCGTTCGCGACGGCGATGACCCGGTCCCCGTCCGAGATGTGATCGACAGGGCCCGTCACGGCGGCAACGGTGCCGAGCGCCTGTGCTGCCGCCTGCGCGAGCTCCGCACCGGAGCCCTCGACACCGATCGACTCGACGCCGCGAATCTCGGCCGCGCGCCCTGCGAGCGTCGCGACCTCGGCGGCGTTCCCCCGCACGACGGCGATGTCGGCCCGGTCGAGGATGCGCTTCGCGGTCTCGGTGCGGAGCGTTGTCGCCCCGGCGCCGACAGGATCGAGTACGACCGGCACTCCGGTCTCGTTGCCGACCTTCGCCGCCAGCAGCATCGCCTCGATCCAGTGCTTCGAAAGCGTGCCGATGTTCAGCACGAGTGCACCGGCGACGCTGACCATCTCCTCGACCTCCTCCCTGGCGTGGGCCATGACCGGGAGGGCGCCGAGCGCAAGGGTCGCGTTCGCCGTCTCGTTCATGACCACGTAGTTCGTGATCTGATGGACGAGCGGCTTGCGTTCGCGAACCGCGCGGAGGTCGGCGCCGGTCTGCAGAGTCACGCGGCTCCTTTCAGGCCGAGCACGTCGACGGGGCCTTCGCCGTGTCCGATCTCGGTGAGACCGTGCGCCACCGCTGCCGAGGCAACCGCCGCCGCGCCACGAGCTGCCTCTTCGAGGGTCTGACCCCGAGCGAGCAGGGCCGTGAGCGTGGCCGAGTGCGTGCAGCCGGCGCCATGGGTGGCCGCGACGTCGTGGCGGTCGACGGGAATCTCGACGTGGTCGCTCCCGTCGAAGAGGTGGTCGACCGGATCGTCGCCGTGGCCCCCGGTCACGACCACGGCTCGAGCGCCGAGCTCGTGCAGCCGTTCGGCCAGCTCACGCCTCGTCCCGCGCCCTGCGAGCGCTTCGGCTTCGTCCAGATTCGGTGTAACCACCGTCGCGAGCGGAAAAAGCCGCGAAACGAGCACTTCCACCGCGTCGTCCTGCAGAAGCCTGGCCCCCGAGCTCGCGACCATCACCGGATCGACTACGAGCGGCACTCGGTGCTCGGCGAGGAAGTCCGCAACCGTCTCGATCACCGGACGCGAGAAGAGCATCCCGGTCTTCGCGGCGTCCACACCGATGTCGGAGTAGACAGCCGCGAGCTGCGCGTGCACGAAGTCGGGCGGCACCTCGTGGACCGCGGTCACGCCCTGCGTGTTCTGCGCAGTCAGCGCGACGAGCGCCGACGTCCCGAAGCAGCCTGCGGCCGCGAACGCCTTCAAGTCGGCCTGAATGCCGGCGCCGCCTCCGGAATCGGAGCCTGCAATCGCAAGACAACGTGGAATTCCCATAACTCCCTTCGCCGGCATGACCCGGATCAGGTTCTGCGGGTGTCAGCACGGGTGAACCCATGGTTCCCCCGTGAGCCCCCTCCTTCACTCCTCCCAGCATCCATCTGAGCTGCGGGCTCCCGCCGGGCAAAGCCCGGCTCCGCCCAGAAACGGCCTCTTCCGTCCGACTCCGATCAACTGCCTCCCTTCGCCGGCATGACCCGGATCAGGTTCTGCGGGTGTGTTCTCAGCCCTGGCGACAGGGCACCCCGGTAGAGCAAGGCTACCATCGTGAGGATGCCTGACCGCGTCCCACAACTCGTGGATCTACCTGCTCCGCGCCAGCTAAAGGACCACGAGCGAGCGCTGCTCGAGTTCGTCCTCAAGGGACCCTTTGTGAGCGACGAGGTCCGCGCTCAAGCGGCCAATGTTGAGGTTGTCGGGGAATGCGACTGCGGCTGTCGATCCGTAGCAATCCAAACAGCCCCGAATTCGACGCCGGCTCCAATCGTCCATCCCGGTTACCCTCGAACCGATTGGGTCCCGCTGACTGCGTGGGGTCGAAGTAGCGAAGGCACCGAAATCGAGATCACCTTGCACGTCGTCAGCGGTCGCTTGATCGAACTCGAGATCTGGGACGCCTGGGACAGCGATCGGGAGAGCAAGGGCGAGCTGCCCGAGCTCGCGACCCTTCGGCACGATTCCTTTGACTGAGGTATCCACCAGTCTTTGGGCCGACCTGATCCAGGGTGAGGAGCTCGCCTACTTCGGCACAGAGCCAGCCCGTGAGGCTCGGTCGGTGCCCGTGCCAGCCGACGTTCCCGTCTCGATTCGCGAGGCGCTCGCCGCGCAGGGAATCGACTCCCTCTACGAGCACCAGGCCGAGGTCTGGCATGCGGCTCAGCGCGGCGAGAACGTGATCGTCACGACCGGCACCGCAAGCGGGAAGACGCTCGCGTTCAACCTGCCCGTGCTCTCGGCCCTCGCGGACGATGCGAAGAACCGGACGCTCTACCTGTACCCGACGAAGGCGCTCGCGCAGGATCAGGTGCGCGGCCTCGGCACGTTCGGAGTCAAGGGCATGCGCGCGGCGATCTACGACGGCGACACGCCTTCGGAGCAGCGGTGGCAGGTGCGCAAGTGGTCGAACCTCATCCTGTCCAACCCGGACATGCTGCACCTGGGCGTGCTGCCCCACCACGACCGTTGGGGCGACGTGCTGTCGAACCTGCGGTACGTCGTGGTCGACGAGGCCCACGTCTACCGCGGCGTCTTCGGCTCGCACGTCGGCAACGTCCTGCGGCGGCTCCGCCGCCTCGCGCGCGTCTACGGCGCAGACCCACAGTTCCTCTTTGCTTCGGCGACGATCGCGAACCCGGGTGAGCTCGCCCACGACCTGAGCGGCCTCGACGTGACAGTCGTCGGCGACGACGCCGCGCCGCGCGCCGAGCGGACGATTGCGCTCTGGAACCCGCCGCTGCTAGACGAGGAGCTCGGCCTGCGCGGCAGCTCGCTCGCCGAGGGCTCGAAGCTTCTCGCCGAGCTGGTGTCCAAGGGCCTCCGGGCGCTCGTCTTCGCCAAGAGCCGCCGCGCCGCCGAGCTGATCCACCGGCTGGCGGCCCAGCGCCTCGGCGACGATTCGCTCCTCTCCCCGTATCGAGCCGGTTACACGCCCGCACAGCGGCGTGAGATCGAGCAGCGACTGTTCTCGGGCGAGCTGCTCGGGGTGAGCGCGACGAACGCGCTCGAGCTCGGCATCGACGTCGGCGCCCTGGACGGCGTCGTCTCGGTCGGCTTCCCGGGAACCGTGGCCAGCCTCCGCCAGCAGTGGGGCCGCGCCGGTCGCCGAGGTCACGGCCTCGCAGTGCTCGTCGCCACCGACGACGCGCTCGACCAGTACTTCATGCGCGAGCCCGAGATGCTCCTCAACCGCCGGGTGGAGGCTGCGATCTCTGATCACGAGAACCCGCGCATCCTCGACGGCCACGTGGCGGCGGCCGCCTTCGAGGCGCCCCTCGACGAGGCCGACGCCGAGGTCCTCGGCTCCGAGGCCCTCCGCCGCGCGGCCCAGCACCCGGATCTGAAGAAGACCGACGCGGGCTACGTCTGGGCGGGGCGCGACTACCCCGCCGGCCGCTTCGGCCTGCGCTCGACGAGCCCGGACGTCTTCTCAGTAGTCGAAGCCGCGTCTGGCGCGGTGCTCGGTGCCGTCGAGCGCGAGAAGGCGTACTCGACGGTGCACGAGGGTGCGATCTACCTGCACCTCGGCGAGCAGTACCGAGTCGTCGCACTCGACCTCACGTCGCGGAGCGCGATCATCGAGCCGTTCACCGGCGACTACTACACACAGGCGAAAAAGGAATCGACGACCGCGATCGAGGAGACCCTCCGCGCCGAGCAGCGACTCGGGCTGGACCTCGCATTCGGCCGAGTCAGCGTCACCGAGCAGGTCGTCGGCTACCAGAAGAAGTCGATCCGCGACCAGACCACGATCGAGCTCGTGCCTCTCGACCTTCCCGAGACGACGTTCGAGACCGAGGCCGTCTGGTACGTCCCGGAGCCCGAGCAACTCGAGGACCTCGAACGGATGCCGACCCTGCTCGGAACCCTCCACGCCGCGGAGCACGCGATGATCGCAATCCTGCCACTCTGGGCCATGTGCGACCGCTGGGACATCGGCGGGCTCTCGACGAACATCCACTTCCAGACCGGCCGGCCGACGATCTTCGTCTACGACGGCCACGCCGGCGGCGTCGGGATCACAGAGCGTGGTTTCGACGCCTTCGAGGGCTGGGTCGAGGACACGGCGCGCATGCTCGAGGGGTGCCCCTGCGTGGCCGGCTGCCCGTCATGCGTGCAGTCCCCGAAATGCGGGAACCTGAACGAACCCCTGGACAAGAGCGGCGCTCTGACGCTTCTGCGGAGGATGCTGTCGATTTGACGGCCCACCGTTCGTCGTACCTGTGACAACGACGGAAAGGAGGAGAGACGGTGAGGCGCTTTCGGAGAAACCTGGTGGAGCGCGAGACGGCCAAGCAGCGCGCGATCACCGACGAGCTCCGCCACCACGATCCCTTCGGCCGGCCGGAGCTCATCCTTGTGCGTGAGACGATGCTCGAGCGACTCCGCGCCGCCTGAGACAAAGGAGAACGATGCAATTTCTGACCCTGATCCACGAAGACAAGAACGGCTGGGAGAGCCTGAGCGAAGACGAGGGCCAGGCGATCATGCAGCGCTACATGACCTTCTCGAAGCGGGACGAGGTCGTCGGCGGCGCCGAGCTCGAGAGCACAGGCGCGGCAACGACGGTCCGCGTCCGTGACGGCGACCGGCTCGTCACCGACGGGCCTTACGCCGAGGTCAAGGAGGCGCTCGGGGGCTACTTCATCCTCGAGTGCGACTCGATCGACGAGGCGTGCCGGCTGGCCGCCGAGATTCCGGCCGCCGAGCACGGGGCAATCGAAGTTCGGCCCGTCCACATGGGAGAGGAGAGCTGAGATGCGCTACGCACTGATGGTCTACGGCGAGCAGGAGCCCTGGTTCGACCTCTCCGAGGAAGAGGCGGCCAAGGCCCGCGAGGAGTCGATGCCCAGGTGGAACGCGCTCTTCGAGGAGCTGGGCAAGGCCGATCCCAAGTTCGACGGCCGAGAGCTCGGCGACATCCGCACGGCGAAGACGGTGCGCGTGCGCGACGGCGAGGTGCTCGTCACCGACGGCCCGTTCGCCGAGACCAAGGAGCAGATCGGCGGGGTCTTCGACATCAACCTGCCCGATCTCGACACCGCGATCGAGTACGCGGCGAAGATCCCGTCGGCCGAGTCCGGCTCGATCGAGGTGCGCCCGATCGTCGAGCGTTGAGCGCGGTCGAACGCGCCTTCCGGGAGGAGTGGGCACATGCGGTCGCAATCCTCATCCGCGTCCTCGGCGACTTCGACCTCGCCGAGGACGCGGTTCAGGACGCCTTCGCGACGGCTCTCGAGCGCTGGCCCAGTGAAGGCGAGCCCCGGAATCCAGGCGCGTGGATCGTCACGACCGCCCGCAACCGCGCTGTGGATCGCATCCGGCGAGACCGCACTCTGGCGCGGAAGACCGAGCTACTCCAGCGCCTCGCCGACTTGCCCGAAGCCGACGACGAGGTGAGCGCGATCCCAGACGAGCGGCTCGCTCTCGTCTTCACGTGCTGTCACCCTGCTCTGGCCACCGAGGCGCAAGTGGTGCTCACTCTTCGCGAGATCGCCGGCCTGACGACGGTCGAGATCGCCCGCGCCTTCCTGATCGCAGAGGCGACCATGGCCCAGCGCCTCGTCCGGGCGAAGAGCAAGATCAGGCAGGCTGGCATCCCGTTCCGCGTTCCGCCCGACGAGCAGCTCACCGACCGGCTCGAGCCG
>Ga0307320_10000579_pt1 | contig 13201 bp, 14 predicted proteins | sample ER_DNA_369_FD_194495 | JGI IMG/M metagenome (GOLD analysis project Ga0307320, IMG submission 194495) | Bulk soil microbial communities from the East River watershed near Crested Butte, Colorado, United States - ER_DNA_369 | ecosystem: Environmental > Terrestrial > Soil > Floodplain | place...
GGAACCGCCACGACGCCGAAGACCTCACAAATCAGACGTTCGTGAAGATGCTCGAGTCGATCGAGCGCTTCCAGTGGCGTAAGGTGCCGATCTCGGCGTGGCTCTTCCGCATCGCGCACAACCTCGCCATGGACCACTTCCGCGCGCATCGTCGCTGGCAGCCGGAAGAGGAGCCGCCTGAGCCCGAGGACTCTGCGGAGCTCTCCGCCGAGGAGGAGGCTCTCCACTCGATCGGGCGCCAGAGCATGCTGGCCATGATCGAGGGGCTGTCCAAGGATCAGCAACAGGTGCTCACGCTCAAGTTCGTCTTCAACTTCCCGAACGGCGACGTGGCGACGATCCTGGGCAAGACCGAGGGAGCGGTGAAGTCGCTCCAGCATCGTGCTCTTGCGTCGCTCCAGCGCGAGCTCGCAAAGACCGGCTGAGGCCTGATGTCGCTCGAGGTCGGCATCGTCGGGTTGCCGAACGCCGGCAAGACGACTCTCTTCACCGTCCTGACGGGCGCGGGGGCGCAAATCCCCGGCAAGGAGCACGTCGGCATGGCGACGATTGAGGACGACCGCCTCGCCAAGGTGGCTGAGACGGTCACGGCCGCGAAGATCACGCCCGCGACGATCAGGCTCGTCGACGTGCCCGGCACCGGCGCCCAGCTGCTCGGCAACCTGCGCCAGGTCGACGCCCTCCTCGTTGTCCTGGACGACTGGTCTGGCACCCGCAATCCCGACGACGACCTCGAGACGCTCCGCCTCGAGCTCCTGGTGGCCGACGGCGAGCATGTGGCTCGGCGTCTCGAGCGCGTCGAGAAGCAGGCCAAATCCGGAGCTCCCGAGCTCAAGGCGGAGGCTGACGAGCTCCGGCGGATTCTCGCCCACGTCGAGAGCGAGCGCCCGCTTTCCGAGCACGGCCCTCTTCCGCCCGAGCTCGAGCCGCTGACGACGAAGCCCCTGGTCGAGATCCGGAACGGGCCGAGCGGTATCGACCTCCAGCTCGAAGCCGAGCTAGCGGAGCTTCCCGAGGAGGAGGCGGCTCAGTTCCGGGACGGACCCTCCGCGCTCGCGGACGTGGTTCGGCGCCTCTTCGAGGCACTCGATCTCGTCACGTTCTTCACTGCGGGCGACCGGGAGACGCGGGCCTGGACTCTTCGGAGGGGCCAGACCGCTCTCGAGGCAGCGGAATCGATCCACTCGGACATCGCACGTGGCTTCATTCGCTGCGAGGTCATCCGCTGGGACGATCTCGTCGCCGCCGGATCGCACGCCGAGGCCGCCCGTAGGGGCCTCGAGCGCTTGGAAGGGAAGACTTACGCCGTCGAGGACGGCGACGTGTTGAACGTCCGGTTCAGCCCACCTCGCTAGTCGTCGCCGGCGCGGGGGGAGGCGGTGTTGCACCTCCGCGCACCCGCCACGCTGCGACGAGCATGACGAGGCTGACCACGAGCACCCAGCCGACGAAGACGAGGATCGGGACGAAGAAGACCGCGAAAAGCATCGCCACAGCCACGATGAGCCCAGCCCAGCCGAGCCAGGCGGGCAGCACACCCGTTCGCAACGCGGCCGTCGAGGCGGAGAGGACGAGGATCGACGCGACCATCACGCCGGCAACCAGGAGCAGGTAGCCCGCGTCGCTGAACATCTCGGCGGTGTTCGGGTCGAGCTTGAACTTGGTCTCGTCGGCGAGCGCCGCGGGAGCGGCGAACATCGAGGTCCCTACGACGTAAAGAGCGATGAAGACGAGGCCGGGGCCGAAGACGAGCGATGACAGCGTCCCAGGGCCGCCCTCTGCCCGGACGAGCATGTCTCGAAGCGTTCCGAGGAACGAGAGGAACGCGAGCGCTGAAGCGATGAAGAGGAACCACGCGACGAACTGCTGGTTGCGGTTGCCGCTGTCAGCGAGCCAGGTAGCGAGCTCTGTCGGGTCGTCGTTCGAGTTCGCGGACAACGCGAGCGCGACCGCGAAGAGCGCGACGAAGAGAACTCCAGCCAGCGCCGACCAGCGTTCCCACCGGAAGCCGTACACGCATTACCCCCTTGGTTGACTGGGGCAATCGTGAGGCTTCCGGCGGACGGAGCTTCAGCCCTCGACTAGCAGCAGTCGCAGTCCTCGCACTCGCAGTCGTCGCCGCAGCAATCGCAGTCACAACCGGCCATGCGTCCTCCTTTCGCTCGCTCGACTGGACGCTATCGTATATATTGATAAACGTCAATGAAGACCATCGCGACCATGTCCTCCTCGTGCTGCGCTCCGGGGGCTCCGCCGCTTCCGGAAGGAGCCCGTGCCGACCTCGCACTGCGGTTCAAAGCGCTCGGGGACCCGACGCGCATCGCGATCGTCAACCGGCTTGCGGGTGCTGGAGAGGTCTGTGTCTGCGCCTTTGACGACCTCGGGCTCTCCCAGCCGACGATCTCGCATCACTTGCGGATCCTGCGCGAGGCGGGCCTCGTGGACGTCAGCCGCCGCGGAACCTGGGCCTTCTACCGGCTCGTGCCGGAGAGCGTCGAGAGCCTGAGCGGCGCCCTGGCGGCCTAATAGGAGGGCTTGACGAAACAGCGGCTGAGCCGCCGGAGGCGCGCCGCTCGCCCCCAGGCTTCGTCCTCGGTCGCCCCCGTATCTAAAGTCGATACGAGGGCTCCCTGCGTCCTTGCCTGGGAACGATCGTCCCGTCCCGGCGACGAGCGACGTTCCGCCAAACCCTCCTGACTCACCAGGGAATCGGCTGGCGGTTCCGGAAGAAGCCGCCGCGCGGCCCGTCGTCGGGCAGCGTCGCGAGCCAGTAGGGCGTGTCGCCGCCCTCCTCGACGGACAGGCGAGCACCGGGCCCACCCATGTCCGTCCGCACCCAGCCGGGGCAGCACGAGTTGACGAGGACGTTCTCCTCGCCGAGCTCGGCGGTCAGCATGCGCGTGAGCACGTTCAGCCCGGTCTTCGACACCCTGTAGCCGGGCGCGTGTCCGTCCATGTCCGAGAGCTGACCCATCCCGCTCGAGAGATTCACGATCCGTCCGTAGCCGTTCTCGCGCATGAGCGGCAGGGCCGCTTGGGTCAGCTTCCAGGCTCCGAAGAGATTGGTCTCGAGCGTGTCGCGCACCTCGTCGAGGTCGACATCGGTCGCGTTCGTGCTCCAACCGCCGCCGTTGACGCCGGCGTTGTTGACGAGGACGTCCAGCCGCCCGAAGCGTTCCCGAATCTCCTCGATGCAGGTCTCGATCGCCTCCGGGTCGGTCACGTCGAGCCTGCAGGCGCTCACGTTGGCCCCGAGCTCCTGCGCGACCTGCTCACCGTTTGGGAGGTCGCGTGAGCCGATCACGACCTTGTAGCCCTCGTCGGCGAGCCGGCGGGCGACCTCGCGGCCGAGACCGCGGTTGCCGCCGCTGATGAGGGCGACGCGCTCCACGCCGCGAGCCTAGCTAGTCGGTGGGCCGTGTCGCAGCGACCGCGTCGAGCTGGTTCGCGTGGTAGAGAACGGCCGCTTCGGCCGTCCGCGCGGCGCGGGGGTCGTGATGGACGGCGACCGCGTGGAGGAGCTCGGCGAGTACGTCCCCGGACATGCCGGCCGCGCGCTCCTCGATCAGGCGCAGGCCCAGGTGGACGTGGCCGAGGAGCTTGCCCTGGTCCGTGGGGAGGAAGAGCGGCCCGCGGTCGAGCTCGCGGAGGCGCCCCATGTCATGGAGGAGTGCCGCGGCCACGAGGAGGTCGCTTCGCAGGCGCTGATGGAGCTGGGCGGTGTCGCGGCAGATCGTCGACACCGCGACGGTGTGCTCGAGCAGGCCGCCGGAGTAGGAATGGTGGGCGTCGGGTGTCGCGGGCAGCACCCGCAGGCGGGCTCGTAGCTCGGCGTCGCCCGAAAAGCGCCCGACGAGGGCGCGCAGCTCCGGATGGGCGATCTCCGAAGCGAGGAACTCGAAGAAGCCGTCCAGCTCCTCGACATCGCGGCGGGCCTCGGGCACGAGCGTCGCGGGATCTGTCTCCGCAGGCTCGAGCGTCCGCACCTCGAGCTGCAGGCGGTCCCGGAAACGCTCGACGCGGCCGAGGACGTGCACCGCGTCGCCTTCTCGGAAGCGCTTGTCGAGCAGGTCGACGTCGCTCCAGACCCTCGCGTCGATGCGCCCGCTCGAATCGACGAGCTCCAGTGCCAGATAGGGGCTCCCGCCGCGGGTGCGAAGGCGCTGCTTGCGGGCGACCGCATACGTGCCCTCGACGACCCGGTCCTCTGCCAGTTCCGCGATCGTCACGGGGCGATTCTAGGTCCGGCGTCGGCTGCTAGCCTGGCCGCGATGCCGCTCGTGAAGCCGTTTCGCGCCCTCCGCTACGCCACGGGCGCGGCGGGCCCCCTGGACGTCCTCGTCTCGCCTCCCTACGACGTCATCTCGCCGGAGCTCCACGACCGGCTCCTCGCGGCCAGCCCGTACAACTCGGTGCGCCTCGTGCGGCCTGACAATCCCGAGGAAGCGGCCCGGCTCCTGACGGACTGGCAGCGAGATGGAGTCCTGGTTCGTGAGGAAGAGCCGGCAGTGTGGCTCCTCGAGGAGGACTTCGTGGGCCCGGACCGGGTCCCCCGGACACGTCGGAGCCTCGTTGCGCGGGCTGCACTCGAGCCGTTCGAGCGTGGCATCGTGTTGCCCCACGAGCGCAGCTTCCCCAAGCCGCGCCGGGGCCGCTTGCGGCTTCTGGAGGCCACCCGGACGAAGATGTCCCCCATCCTGCTCCTCCACGACGGCGACGGCCCGCGCGAGGCCCCTGATCGCCCGCCGGACCTCGAAGCGACCCTCGACGGCGTCACGAGCCGGCTCTGGAGGCTCGATCCGGATGCGGCTGCCGGGATCCAGCCCCCGCTCGTGATCGCGGACGGTCACCATCGCTACGAGGCGGCGCTCAGCTTCCACGAGGAAGACGGCACCGAGGAGACCGGGCATGTGCTCGCGGCGCTCGTCAGCGGCACCGATCCGGGCCTGACCATCTTCCCCACCCACCGCCTGTCGTCATCTCCGCCGCCCGACCTCGACGGCTCCTTCCGGCTCATCCCCGCGGGCGACCCGGCTGAGGCGCTCGCCACGCTCGACTCACTGCCGCGTGATCGTGCTGCTTTTGCGCTCGTCGGCCCGGACGGTGCCGTCGTCGCGCAGGCCGACTCGCCCGGTCTCGACACGGCCGTCGTCGACCGCTTCCCGCTGGGCGACGTGCGCTTCACTCCGAGCGCCGACGAGGCAGCGCGCGCCGTCGCGAGTGGCGAGGCGCGCAGCGCCTTCCTCGTGCGCCCGCCGACGGTTCCCGAAGTCGAGGAGCTGGCGCGCTCGGGTGTGCGCATGCCCGAGAAGAGCACGTACTTCTATCCCAAGCTGGTGGCCGGCCTGGTCTTCTCTCCGTTCGACGAATGACCGACTGGCTCGGGTTCTCGCGCCGCGCGGTCGCCGCGGTCGAGCATGTCTTGAGCGATCTCCCGACGCGCACGGAACGGGAGCCGACTATCGGCTTAGGCGAGGGTGGGGACGAGACGACGGCGATCGATGCAGCGGCCGAGGCGGCGGTGGTCGGCGTGTTGGAGAACCTCCATTCAGACGGCGTCGACTTCACGCTCGTCTCGGAGGAGCTCGGGGAGCGCGAATTCGGCACTCCGGTCGGGCTGCGAGTCGTTCTCGACCCGATCGACGGGAGCATGAACGCGAAGCGCGGCATCCCGTTCTTCGCCGTCTCGATCGCGATCGCCGACGGGCCGGCGATGGGGAACGTGTTCTTCGGTTATGTGTTCGACTTCGGCACGCGGGAGGAGTGGAACGCCCGGCGCGGCGAAGGCGCTTTCCTCAACGGGTCGCCGCTCGAAGGGCCGGGGCCGAAGGAGACCATCGAGATGCTCTCGTTCGAGGCCACGACGACGGACCTCGTCGCCAGGCAGATCGGCGACATGGTGGGACTGGCCGACCGCACGCGCGTCATGGGCTCGCTGGCGCTCTCCCTCTGCCATCTCGCGGCCGGCCGCGTGGACGGCGTCTGCTCGCTCAAGCCGGCGCGGAGCGTCGACATCGCCGCTGCGCAGCTCCTCGTGCGGGAGCGCGGCCTGGCGATCGACGTGCCCGACGCTCCTCCCTTCGCCGCGGCTCCGCTCGATCTGACGCCGCACTCGCGCGTGGTGGCGGCCGCGACCGTGGCCCGCTGTCAGGAGCTCTACGCTCGCCTCAGCGCTTCTCGCTGATCCGTCGCTCGAGATTCGCGCGCACCGCGGGCCATTCGCCCTCGGTGACTGCGTACCAGGCCGAATCCCGCACGGTGTCGTCCCGGACGAGCATGTGGCTCTTGAAGATGCCCTCGAAGCGCGCGGGAAGTGCTGCCAGAGCCGCTCGCGCCCGCTCGTTCAAGGCATCGGTCTTGAATTCGACGCGCATGCAGCCCAGATCCTCGAAGGCGTGCCGTAGCAGCAGGTACTTGGCCTCCACGTTCACGCCCTTGCCCCACACGTCCGGAATGTGCCACGTGTAGCCGATCTCGACCCCGCGGTGCTCAGGTCGCAGGCTCAGGTAGCGCGAGCTGCCGACGATGTCGCCCGTCTCCCGCAGACGAATGGCGAACGGCGCCTCCCGGCCCTCCTCCGCGGCGGTGAGCGTCAAGTCCAACCAGCTCGTAAAGATCTCCGGCTCGTGACCGCGGACGGTCATCCAGCGCCAGATGTCAGGGTCCGCGGCGATCGCGCGCAATTCCTCCTCGTGCTCACGGCCGAGCGGCTCGAGGACGACGATCTCGCCTTCCAGGCGCTCGGAAAGTCCCTTCCACACCTACGCCACGATAAAGACCGGCGTTCCGACGGTCACGCGCTCGTAGAGCCACTCGGCGTCGGGGATTCGCATGCGGATGCACCCGTGCGAGGCCGAATAGCCGATCGAGGCGGCGTCGGGCGTCCCGTGGATCCCGACGCCCGGCGCCGAGAGGCCCATCCAGCGTGTGCCGAGCGGGTTGCCGGGGCCCGGCGGGATCGGAGACATCCCCGCGGCCCACGGAGACGCAGGCGGGTACCACCATGGGTTGAGCTGCTTGTCGACGACGGTGAACTCGCCGAGCGGCGTCGGATAGATCGGCTGGCCAGTGGCGACGCCGAGCTTCACCCGGCGGCGGTCTCCCTGGTAGAGGAAGAGCCGGTTCGCCGAGCGCTGGATGACGATCACCGAGCGGATGTCCTTGCGCATCACGTCCGGGAGAAGCGTCGCGTGCGGCACGTCGTGGGCCGCTCGCTCGCCCGAAAGGAGAACGGTTTCGAGCGCACGAGCAAGCGGCCGGGTGCGCACCTGAAGCCCCACCTTCTCGTTGCTGATAACCGGGCGCAGGCCCTGGAGGCGCACCCGGGCGTCGACCGCCGGCTTCGTCAGCTCGCCGGCGTAGCGCTTGGCAGCGGACCGAAGGCGCGGCCGGTCGACGAGCACCCGCAGCGAGACGTGCGATCCCGGCTCCGCGTCGAGCGCCTCCTCGACCGCCGGGGAGACGAGAGCCACTCCGCCCGCCTGCGTCGGAGAGATGTAAGTCGTTCGACCGGGAAGACCGACCGCAATCGGCCTGCGGAAGTCTGCGCGCACCGCGGTTGCAGCTTGCTCCGCGGTCATCCCGCCGACCTGCGTGTTGGCGATCGTCACGCCCTCCGCTATGCGCGTGGGTGAGAATTCGCCGATCAGTCCGCCCGGCTCGTCCGCCCGCGCAGCCGCGGCTGCGGCTACCGCCGCGAGGAGGAGGGCGAGGAAAGTTCCGGCACGCCGCCAGGGCGGCCTCGTTCGGTAGCGACGATAAGTCACCGGGTCCTCAGGTTCTCCGGCTCGGGGCCGAACCCTTCGGACTCGGGCCGCAGCGCCGACCGCAGCGCTCCCCGCGCCCGGTTCAGCCTCGACGCCACGGTTCCCACGGGAATGCCGAGTATGCGGCTCGCGGCGGCGTAGTCGAACCCTTCGACGTCGACGAGGAAGACCACTGCGCGCTCGTCGGGGGCGAGCTCCGCGAACTGCCGGGCAATTTCGCCACGGGCGTCCAATGCATCGTCGAGCTCGAAGGGGTCGCTTGCCTGCTCGACGACCTCGTCGAGCGGGACGTGCGTGGTCTTCCGCGCCCGCGCAAGCTCGTCGAGGCAGGCGTTGTAGGTGATGCGGAAGAGCCACGTGCTGACCCGCGCGTCGCCACGGAACCGCGGCAGTGCGCGGAAGGCACGCAGGTAGGCCTCCTGGAGCGCGTCGTCCATCCGCTCGCGGTCGCCGAGCACGCGAAAGGCGATCCCGCGGAGGCGGCGGTCATAGAGGCGGACGACGGCGGCGAAAGCGTCGTGGTCGCCGTCACGAGCCCGCTCCAGGACGCCGGGAGCGACGGTGGGCGCGAGTGCGGTCATGACGCGGGCTTGAGCACAACCGGGATGTGCACTTCGTGGGGCGGGTGCCCGGTGCCCGCGGCGTCGTCGTCGTGGACGACGATCTCGCCGCGTTGCGCGTCCCGAATCTCGTAGGAGACTGTCACGGAGAAGGTTCCGCGACAGCCGGTGCCGCACGTCGCTGTGGTGAAGGCGGTTCCGACCACGCGGCCTGCCGCATCCACCACGTCCACGGTCACGTTCGCCTCGAACACGTTCGCGCTGCCGGTGACCGTCACAGGGGTGGAGACTTCTTCGCCGATCGTGGGGCTCGTGACGAGGATGGCCGGCAGGAGATCGCGGTAGTCACGGCAGCGGAGCGGGTGGTCGATGACGATTCCCTCGCCGCCGAGCACGTCGACCGGCTGGCCGTCGAGTCGGAAAAGGACGCCCTTCACGGTCGGGAACTGATCCAAGGTGCAGACGACCTGGGCGAGCCTCATCGTCATCGATGCGGTGCCTCCGCCGGACTCGTACTCGGAGGTCAGGTCGACGGTCGCGATCCCGTCGTCGACGATCAGCCCGAGGAGCTCTGTGCCGTCGGGAATCTGGGTACCGACGCCTGCGTCGCGCTCGAGCGAGGTCGGGCCCCGAAGCAGCGCCTCGAGCGCCGCGGTCCCGACTCGTGGGGTCGACTGCTCGGCGCGTGTGACGACAAAGAGCTGCTCACCACGGTGGAACCAGACCTTGAAGTGAACATTTCGCTGGGGGCGACCCGAGGTATCGGTTGCGCTCGTTTCCCCGTCGGTGGTCTCGATGGTGGCGGGGAGATCGCTTCCGTTGCCGGAGCCTTCGCCGCCGGTCGGAACGTCGCCGACCGACTGGGCGCCGCCTCCGCAGCTCGCAACCGCGAACCCCATGAGACCCGCGAGAACGATGCTGATGGTGACGATGGCGTACCGCATTGGCTTCTCCTTGTCGTGGCACGCTGATACTCGACTCCGCGAGCAACGCGGCTCTTGCCGCTTCGTAACGGTTACGTCACAGGGAGACGGAGCGTGAACCGCGTTCCGCGGCCGACCTCGCTCCAGACGGCGAGGTCCCCTCCGAGAAGGCGCGCGTTCTCGAGCGCGATGGCGAGCCCGAGCCCACTACCCGGGCCGGCACGCGAGGAATCGGCCTTGTAGAAGCGGTCGAAGACGTGCGGCAGGCGGTCGGGTGGAATCCCGGGCCCCGTGTCGGTGACCTCGACGAAGGCGCCCAGGCCGTCCTGGCCAACTCGCACTGCGACGTCGCGGCCGGCGTGCTCGAGCGCGTTCCCCACGAGGTTGGCGACGATCCGCTCCAGCCGGCGTGGATCGGTGCTGACGACCACCTCGTCGCGGTCGACGCTCACCCGATCGTCCCAGCGCCGCGACCGGACTGCCGTCGCGACGAGTGACCCGATGTCGACGGGCTCCTCGCGCACTCGGGCCTCCCCCGCGTCGAGCCGAGAGATCTCCATGAGGTCCTCGACCAGGTCCCGCAGGCGGGCGACGTCGTTCACGAGCAGCTCCGCCGGGCGGCGGGCCTCCTCCGGTATCCGGTCCAGGTGCTCGGCGAGGAGGGAGGCTTCGGCCACGAGCGCGGTCAGCGGCGTGCGGAGCTCGTGCGAGACGTCGGACGTGAACCGCCGCTCGCGAGCCTGTGCCTCGGAGAGCGCGGTGATCTTCGCCTCGAGCGCCTCCGCCATCTCGTTGAAAGAAGCTGCCCAGGCGCCGAACTCGTCCTCGGACTCGACGGGCAGGCGCGTGTCGAGGAGGCCTTCGGCCAGCGAGTGCGCTGCGACGCTGGCCTGCGCCACGGGCCTGAGCATGCGCCGGGCAAGTAGGGCTCCGATGAGCCCGCCGAGCAGAATCACGGCGCCGAGCACGTAGAGCAGGATGTTGCGGAGCTGCGCGAGCTCGTCCCAGAGCCTCTCCTCGGAGTAGAAGTAGTAGAGCTCGGTGTTCGACGAGGGCACGCGGCCGCCGACAACGAGATAAGGCACGCCTCCGATCTCCTCGCGCTCGTAGGCGAGCTGGCCCTCGGCGACCAGCTGCTTGAGATCCTCCGGCACCTGGGCCGGGGCGAGAGAGAGACTCGACGAGAACGTCCGGGCGTCCGTGCGGCCGACCACTGCGAAGGTGCCGCGGCGCTCGTAGGCGTCCAGCAGCTCGTTCGTTTGCGCGGTCGTGGGATGGTCGTCCAGCACCTCGCCCGCGAGCACCAGGTTGAAACGGCTCTGCTCCAATGCGCGGTCGACCGAGTCTGAGAGACGCGCCTCGCGCACGATCAGATAGGAGCTCGCAGCGAGAATGGCCGCCGAGAGGCCGGCCACGAGCATGAATGCGAGCATCAGGCGCCGGCGGAGCCGACCGGTTCGGACTCGAGGCCGATCGACCATCGTTAGCCCGTGTCGAAGCGGTAGCCGACCCCGCGCACCGTCTTGATCAGCTTCGGCTCCTTGGGATCGTCCTCGACCTTCGACCGCAGGCGCTGGACCGCGACGTCCACGAGCCGCGAATCGCCCAGGTACTCATAGTTCCAGACGCGTTGGAGGAGCAGGTCACGTGTGAAGACCTGGCCCGGCCGCCGCGCGAGCTCGAGCAGCAGCTTGAACTCGGTTGCGGTGAGGCCGATCTCTTCTCCGCCCTTCCGGGCGATGAAGGCGCCGGGATCGATCTCGAGGTCGCCTCGAACGAGCACCGGCTCCTCGTCGCCGGCGGTGGCTCTGCGGATTGCCGCGCGGGCGCGGGCGACGAGCTCGGGCATCTCGAACGGCTTCGTGACGTAGTCGTCGGCGCCGAGCTCGAGGCCGACCACGACGTCCACGGTGTCGCTCTTGGCCGAGAGCATGATCACGGGCACGCGGCTCTCCGCGCGGATCTGCCGGCACACCTCGTATCCGTCGAGCACGGGCAGCATGACGTCGAGCACGACGAGGTCGAACGGGGTCTGGTGGAAGTGCAGGAGCCCTTCGCGACCGTCGGAGGCCGTCGTGACGTTGAAGCCCGCGTTCGTCAGCCCGAGCTTCGCGATCTCGCGGATGGAGGGATCGTCTTCGACGAGGAGGAGTCGTTCGTCCATGCGGTCAGCCCAGGACCGGCTGGATGCCGAACGCGCCGCCGATGCGGGCATGCCGGAAGCGATGAGAGAGCACACCACTGTGTCCGACTCGCAGACGCAGGATTCCCGTTCGCTCCGTGCCCGCCGTGGTCGCGCCGAAGACGAAGTTCCCGAGGCTCCAGGAGATGAGCCGGCGAGGCCGAGGCCGCTCGATCGGCTGCAGCACATGCGGATGGGCACCGAGGACGACGCTCGCGCCCGCCTGGAACGCGACCGCCGCGAGCGAGCGCTGCCGCGAGCTGGGCCTGAAGGCTCGCTCGACGCCCCAGTGGAAGTACACGACCACGACGTCGATTCCATGCCGTTTCGCGCGGGCGACGTCGTGCGAGATGTAGGAGGGGAAGGCTGGGGCAGTACCGGATGTGCTCGAGCCCGCGTCGAAGCCCAGCGGCCGGACGTCCGAGTAGCCGAAGAAGGCGATGCGGATTCCGCCCAGCCGATAGATCGCCGGACGCCGCGAGACGTCGAGGCTCCGGCCTCCGCCGATGGTTTTCATCCCGAAGCGGTGCGCGTTCGCCAGTGTGTCGGCGAAGGCAAGTCGGCCGTAGTCGAGCGCGTGGTTGTTGGCCACCGTGACGGTGTCCACTCCGGCGTAGCGGGCCATCTCCTTCAGGGACGAGGGAGCTCCGCGGAAGGTGTACTGCTTGCCGGGGATCGGATAACCCCGCGTCGAGATCGAGCATTCGAGGTTGGCGATGGCGACGTCGGCAGCGCGAAGCACCCGCGCAACGGACAGCCAGGGATACCTCGCGCCGTAGGTCGCGATCGCAACGCCGGGCCGGTCGCCGAGGTTGACGTCCCCCACAGCTGCGATCCGGGCCGGGCGGACGCGGAAGCGTCCGAGGTCGAGCCGGACGACAGGCACTCGCGCGACTTCGACGGCGACCGCGTAAAGCCCTTCGACGCTGGGTGCCCGGACACGGAAACGGAAAACGCCGCCATTAGCGGCCGCGGTCGTCCGCTTGCGGTTGCCAACGAACAGCGTCACGGTCTCGCCAGGAGTCGCCGTCCCGCGAACGACGAGGATGCCGCCGGGCGCGCGCCAGCGCGGGAGCGTCGAGGTGACCGTGGGCTCGACGGGCTCCACCTCTCCGAACGCGACTCCCCAGGTGAGCGCTGAGGCGCTCGCCAGCCCGAGCCCGAGCCCGAGCGCGGCCAGCCGATGGCGCCGGACGCTGCGCATGTCCCGTTCGTACTCGCGCCGGGGCGGAAATCCTTGCTCCATGCCCTGAATCTGACAGATCGACCCCTGGTAGCCTAGGGACGCGTGGCAGTCTCCCGGGAAGCTGTAATGCGCGCCCTCGAGGGCGTGATCGATCCCGAGCTGAAGCGCTCGGTGGTCGAGCTCGACATGGTCAGGAACGTCGGCATCGAGGGCCCAGACGTGGCGGTGACGATCGCGCTCACCGTTCCGGGCTGCCCCCTGCGCGCCAGCTTCGAGGAGCAAGTGGAGGAGGCTCTTCGCCCCATCGAGGGAATTCGCAGCGTCACGCTCGACTTCGACGTCCTGAGCCCCGAGGAGCGCCAGGCCCTGACGGCCAAGCTCCGCGGCGATGTTGCGGAGCGAACACCGGGTGTGTCCGTGGACGCGACCACGCGCGTCATCGCGGTCGCGAGCGGGAAGGGCGGTGTGGGCAAATCGTCCCTGACCGCCAACCTCGCGGCCGCTTTTTCGCGGCTTGGGCACAAGACGGGCGTCCTCGACGCCGACGTCTACGGCTACTCGATCCCGACGATGCTCGGGATCAG
>Ga0307320_10000580_pt1 | contig 13170 bp, 14 predicted proteins | sample ER_DNA_369_FD_194495 | JGI IMG/M metagenome (GOLD analysis project Ga0307320, IMG submission 194495) | Bulk soil microbial communities from the East River watershed near Crested Butte, Colorado, United States - ER_DNA_369 | ecosystem: Environmental > Terrestrial > Soil > Floodplain | place...
GCGGCCGGCCTCGACCGGTTGGAGCTTGGCGGAGAGATCGGCCACCGCTTCGATCCCGAGGAGCTGGTTCCCGAGGCCGGGCAGGGCGCCGTCGCCCTCCAGGTCCGAGCCGGTGAGGAAGAGCTCTTCGCAGCGGCGGACGATCCAGAAACGCGCCGCCGAGTCACCGCCGAGCGGGCCTGCGTGGCACGCATCGGCGCCGGGTGCCTCGCGCCGGTGGCCGCTTATCACGACGGCGAGGCTCTCACGGCGCTCATCGCGGCCGAGGACGGGAGCTGGGTCGAGCGCCGGCGTGGAGAGGATCCAGTCGCGCTCGCCGACGAGCTCCTTACGTTCGTCTCGTGAGGGTCGTCATCACCGGGACGGAGAGCCGTCTCGCCGAGCGTCTTCGCGCCGCTGGCTTCGACGTCGTCGAGTGGCCGCTCGTCGCGATCGAGCCGATCGAGGGTCCGACACTTCGGGCCGATGCCTATGACTGGGTGGTGCTCACGAGCCGGCACGCTGTAGAGCGGCTCTTCGATCGGCTGGAGGGCGACCTGCCGAGAGTCGCCGTCGTCGGGCCCGGGACGGCGGAGGCGGTGAGGGAGCACGGAATCGAGCCCACGCTCGTCGCCACCCGCTCGACCCAGGAAGGGCTCCTCGAGGAGATGCCGAGCCCGGCCGGCCGGGTCCTCTTCGCTGGTGCAGAAGGCGCTCGGGATGTCCTTCCGCGAGCCCTCGACGCGGACGTGGTCCCGCTCTACCGCACGGTCGAGCTTCTGCCCGACGCGGCACCCGCCGGCGACCTCGTCGTCCTCGCCTCGGCGTCGGCAGCGCGCGCGTATGCGGCGACCGGCGTCGAGCTCCCGTGCGTCTCGATCGGCCCTGTGACCACGGAGGAGGCGCGACGACACGGAGCGACCATCGTGGCCGAAGCCGAGCCTCACGATCTGGAGGGCCTCGTCCAAGCGGTTAAGCTCGCCGCATCGCAAGCCGGTTCATCACTCTCCTGACCGATTTCGGCCTCGAGGACGACTTTGCGGGAACGTGCCGCGGCGTGATCAAGCGCATCGCGCCGGACGTCGAGATCATCGACATCACCCACGGGATCCCCCCGCAGCACGTTCTCCAGGGAGCCCTCGTGCTCGCCAACACCCTCCCGTACATGCCGGTCGGTGTGCACGTGGCGATCGTCGACCCCGGGGTGGGGGGCGACCGCAAGCCGGTCGCTCTGGCCGGAAGCGACGGGCGGCTGTACGTTGGGCCCGACAACGGAGTCCTGGTTGTCGCCGCAGATTCCCTGGGAGGGGTCGAGCGGGCCGTTGAGATCGCGAACACGAGCTACATGCTCGACTCGATCTCGCGGACCTTTCACGGACGCGACATCTTCTCGCCGGCGAGCGCCCATCTGGCGAGCGGGGTGGCCCTCGAGGAGCTCGGCCCCGCGCTCGATCCGGGAGCCCTCGTCAGGCTGGAGCTGCCTGCGCCGGAGGTCGGGTCGGCGCGGATCCGCGCAACGGCGCTCTACGTCGACCGCTTCGGGAACATCCAGCTCAACCTCACGAGCCATGAGCTGGAGCGAGTCGGCATCGTGCCGGGCGCGAAGGTCGAGATCGAGATCCGTTTCGAGCGCTACTACGCCGTTGCCGCCCGCACGTTCGCCGAGGTGCGCGCCGGCGACATCGTCGTCTACGAGGACGCCTACGGGAACGTCGCGCTCGCGATCAACTCGGGCGACGCCGCCGGTATGTTCTCCGCGCGGGTCGGACAGGAGGTGCTGCTGTCCCCAGCCTGAGCGATCGGCTGAGGCTGAAGCAGCGCTTCGCGAGGATGACGACGCGCGCCGTCGTGCGACGTCCACGCCTCTGGCGGATGTTCAGGGCGCCGCTCCGGCGCCTGTTCGACACCATGGCCTCGGGCTGGGACAACCGCATGGGCCCTGAGGGACTCATCCCGCTCGGCGCGGCACTCGACACCCTCTCGGATCCCCCTCGACGCGTGCTCGACCTCGGCACGGGGACCGGGAGCGCTGCCCGCGTCGTGGCCAAACGCTTTCCCGACGCCGATGTGGTCGGCCTCGACCTTTCGCCGGAGATGATCGAGAACGCGAGCGAGCTGCTGCCGTCCGAGCTCGCAGGCCGGGTTCGGTTCCAGGTTGGCGATGCGAGCGCCCTCGCGCTCGAGGACGAATCGTTCGACCTCGTCGTCCTCATGAACATGATTCCCTTCTTCGAGGAGCTCGCGCGGGTCACGGCGTCGGGTGGTCGCGCCGTCTTCGCCTTCTCGTTCGGGGCCGACACGCCCATCTACGTCCCCTCCGAAACCCTGCGCGCCCGGCTCGAGCCACTGGGCTTCGAGGACTTTCGAGAGCTCGCCGCCGGCAACGGGAATGCGCTCCTTGCCACGAAGAAGAAGGCGCCCTAGGATGCCCGCCAAGCGACGTCCGCGGCGCGGTAGCACCGGCCCGGACGTCGTTTTTCGCTACTTGCGGAAACTTTCGCTTGGGCTCCTGTTGCCCGCCATCCGCATGGCGTCGTAGTTTGCCGCCGTCAGGGCCATCTCGATGGAAAGGGGCAGGGAATGACAGAGCTGGCGGCGACTTTCCGGCGCTCCGGGCTGGACGGCCATTTCAAGTTCGCCGAAAACGGTACGACGCTCGCCCGGGACACGATGGCCGGCCTCACGACCTTCATCGTGATGTCGTACATCATCTTCTTGAACCCGGCGATCCTCGGCCTGGGCGGCGAGGGACTGCCTCTCGCCGGCGCGGTGACGTCGACGTGCCTCGTCGCGGGCGTGATGACGATCATCATGGGCCTCTACACCAACCGGGCCTATGCGATCGCGCCGGGACTGGGGATCAACGCCATCGTGGCTTTCAGCCTCGTCGCGGGCGCGGGGCTCGGTTTTCCGGAGGCCATGGGGATCATCGTCATGGAGGGCGCGCTCGTCACGTTGCTCGTGCTCGTGGGCATGCGCGAGCGGGTCATGCAGGCGATTCCGCTCGAGCTGAAGAAGGCGATCGCAATCGGCATCGGCCTCTTCATCGCGTTCATCGGCCTCTACGACTCGGGTCTCGTCGTCCAGGGCGATGGCATCCCCGTGACGCTCGCCCGCTTCACGACCTGGCCGATCTTCGTGACGCTCTTCGGGCTCGTCTTCACGATGGCGCTGCGGGCGCGCGGCTTCCGCGGGGACCTGCTCGTCGGGATCATCGCGACGACGGTCCTGGCCACCGTCATCAACTGGGCGACCGACTACACGGCCTTCACCGCGCCGGGAGTCGCGCGCTGGCCCGAGGACATCGCGACGAGCCCTGACTTCAGCCTCGTCGGCAACGTCAGCTTCGACGCGTTCGCGACGCTCGGGGTCGTGGCGACACTCGCCTGGGTGTTCTCACTCTTCCTCGCCGACTTCTTCGACACGATGGGCACGCTCGTCGGCGTTGGCAAACAGGCCGGCTACCTGAACAAGGACGGCGAGCTCCCGGAGATTCGCAAGCCGCTCCTCGTCGACTCCGTGGCCGCAATGGCCGGAGGCGCTGCGTCGGCCTCGTCGGCGACGACGTACATCGAGTCGGGAGCGGGCGTCGGAGTGGGCGGCCGCACGGGCTGGGTCGCGGTCGTTTGCGGCGCTCTCTTCTTCCCGTTCATGTTTCTTGCTCCGCTGATCGGGATGGTGCCGCTGCAGGCAGTGGCTCCCGCCCTGATCATCGTGGGCTACCTGATGGTGACCGCGCTCTCCGAGTACGAGGAGGAGGCGGAGCCGGGTGCCGACGGGACCGTCACCCGGCGCGCGGTCGCCGGCATCGACTTCAACAACCTGGCGCTGGGCCTCGCCGCGCTCCTGACCATCGTGATCATGCCGTTCACCTATTCGATCACGAACGGCATCGGCTTCGGCTTCATCACCTACACGCTCATCAGAATCGCGCAGGGAGACTGGCGACGGATCAACCCATTGCTCTACGCGATCTCGGCGGGCTTCGTCCTCTACTTCCTCGTCCCGCTTCTGCAGGACAATCTGAGCTGGGTCTAAGCGAACCGCTGTCGGGCGGCGGCTTCGGTCGCCGCCCGACTGTTCTACCGTGGGTGGACATGGAGCCGATCCGGGAGGCGTACGAAACTTTCGTAGGCGGCGATGTCGAGCCGCTTGTCGCACTGATGCATCCGGACAGGCGACCTGTCGTCGGATGGAGGGCCAGCCCTCTCCCGACAGGACCCCGTAGTTACTCACTCGCCCAAGGCGGTATGGCGAGGGCCGGAATCGAACCGGCGACACCACGGTTTTCAGCCGTGTGCTCTACCAACTGAGCTACCTCGCCGCGCGGTGGTACGGCTTCCAGAATAGCCTCCCGCGGGAATGATCGACCGCCAGCTCACCATCATCGGAGCCGCGCTCGACCTGGGCGCCGGCCGCCGCGGGGTCGACATGGGCCCCTCGGCGATCCGCTACGCGGGCATCGACGCCCGCCTCGCGGAGCTGGGCTATGCCTGTTCCGATCTCGGCAACGTCGAGACCGCGGTGGCCGAGGCCGCGCAGCAGGAGGATTCGCAGGCGCGCTTCCTGACCGAGATCAAGCGCACCTGCGAGCGTGTCGCCCGGCTCGTTGCGGGCGCGACCAGAGCGCAGCAGATACCGATCGTGCTCGGCGGCGACCACTCGGTGGCGATCGGCACGCTCGGCGGGCTCGCCTCCGTCCATGGGCCCGGCGGCGTCCTCTGGTTCGACGCGCATGGCGATCTCAACACGCCCGAGACGACTCCGAGCGGGAACGTCCACGGGATGCCGCTGGCGGCAACGCTCGGCCGAGCGCTGGATACATTCGCCAGCGAGGCCTGGCCCTTGCCGGCTCTCGACCCGAAGCACGTCGCGCTGCTCGGAATTCGCTCCCTGGACGCCGGCGAACGCGCGCTGGTCAAGGAGCTTGGCATCGCCGTCTACACCATGACCGACCTCGACCGCCGTGGCGTCGAGCCGGTCGTCCGCGAGGCGCTCGAGCGTGTGGCCGGCGCGCCATTCGTGCACGTGTCGCTGGACATGGATGTCATCGACCCCGAAGCGGCGCCAGGGGTGGGCACGCCCGTGCGCGGCGGCTTCTCCTACCGCGAAGCGCACCTCGCCATGGAGCTCGTGGCGGAGTGGGGCCAGTTCTCCTCGTTCGAGGTCGTGGAGGTCAATCCGATCCTCGACCGGGAGAACGCCACTGGAGAGCTGGCGGTGGAGCTCGTCGCAAGCGCCTTCGGCGCGACGATCATCTAGCTACTCGATCAGAAACCGCTCGATCGCGTCGGCGGTCTGGTCGAAGGCGTCCCAGAGGACGGAGTGTCCCGCCGGCACGACCACGACCTCGAGCTTGTCCCCGAGGCTCGAGCGGTAATGCTCGATCTCGCCCACGCTCACGAACTTCGACGCGAGTCCCGCGACGATCATGGTGGGAACGCCGGCGCGCTCCCACGGAGAGGGCAGCGCGGCGATCTCTCGGTACCCCGCCGCTACGACCTCAGGTGAGTAGTCGAAGCGAAAGCGACCGTCCTGTCCCTCGACGAGCTGCTCGCGGATCTCCGCCTTGACGGCATCGCTTGCGGGGCGAAAGAGGGCGGCCGTCCAGGCGTGGACGCCCTCGTCGGGCGTCGCATAGGACGCGTCCGCGGCGAGCTCCTCCTCGGCCAGGAATTCCGCGTAGTCGGGTGGCACAGTGAGCGGCGGGTCGAGGAGGACGGCGCGACGCACGAGCTCGGGCCGCCTGGCGATGAGCTCCGCAACGAGCCGTCCCCCGAAGCTGTGCCCGATCCAGACGGCCTGCTCGCCGAACGTCTCGAGGAGATCGTCGAGATGGGCGTCCAGGGTCCACGGCTCCTCGCGGCCGGACTGGCCATGGCCCCGTAGGTCGACCGCGACAACCCGGTAGCGGTCGGCCAGCCGCTCCTCTGCAAGCCGCCGAAAGCGTCCTCCGTAGGCCTGCACTCCGTGGACGCAGACGACAGGAGGCGCGGCCGCGTCGCCCCACTGACGGACATGCAGCTGCACTACGGCGTGTCCTCGCCACTGCCAGAGGGCTCGTAGTACGTGCTCCCCTTGAGCTCGTCCGGCAAATGGTCGACGTCGTAGCCGGCCGGGTCGCTCGGCGGGTACACATAGTCCTTGCCGTGGCCGAGCTTCTTCGCGCCCGGATAGTGAGCGTCGCGGAGCGACTTCGGCGGCCGCAGAACGCCGTGCTCGCGGACGTCCCGGCCCGCGGCGCCGATCGCGGTGATCACGGAATTCGACTTCGGCGCCTTCGCGAGGTAGAGCGTCGCGTGGGCGAGGTTGAGCCGGGCCTCGGGCAGCCCGACGTGCTCGACCGCGTGCGCTGCAGCGACGGCGACGACCAGGGCTTGGGAGTCGGCGAGTCCGATGTCCTCCGAGGCGTGGACGATCAGCCGCCGCGCGATGTAGCGTGGGTCCTCGCCCCCCTCCAGCATGGACGCGAGGTAGTAGAGCGCGGCGTCGGGATCCGAGCCGCGAATCGCCTTGATGAAGGCGGAAATGAAGTCGTAGTGGGCGTCGCCGCCCTTGTCGTAGACCACCTGCCGGCGCCGGGCCGCGTCCTCGACGTGCCGCTCCTCGAGCGGGACGCCCTCGGCCTCGGCCGTTTGCCACGCAAGCTCGAGCGTGTTCAGGGCAGCGCGCGCGTCCCCGCCGGCGCGATGGGCGATCGAGGTTGCCAGGTCGTCGGGGATCTCCGCTCCCATGTCCGAGGCGCCGCGCCGGACGATGACCGTGAGCTCCTCGTTCGTGAGCGGCTCCAGCTCGTAGATTTGCGCGCGTGAGAGCAGCGCGGAGTTGACCTCGAAATACGGGTTTTCGGTCGTCGCCCCGATGAGGACGAGCAAGCCGGTCTCAACGGCTGGTAGGAGCGCGTCCTGCTGAGCCTTGTTGAAGCGGTGAATCTCGTCGAGGAAGAGGATCGTGCGCTGGCCGCTCGTCCCCAGCCGCTCGGTCGCTCGTGCGATGACCGCGCGGACGTCGCCGACCGAAGCCGACACGGCGGAGAGCTCCTCGAAAGCAGCGCCGGTGGTCGCGGCGACGATGCGTGCGAGTGTCGTCTTCCCGCTCCCGGGCGGCCCGTAGAAGACGGACGACGCCACCCGGTCGTCGGCGATTGCCCGCGCCAGCGCGGAGCCCTCGCCCACGACCTGGCGCTGGCCGACGAATTCCTCGAGCCGCTCGGGCCGTAGGCGCAGGGCCAGCGGAGCCACGTTGGGCAGCCGCTCGCGTGCCGCGTCTGCGAAGAGATCGCTCATCGCCGAAAGTATGCTCCCGGAGACATGGCCCAGGTAACCCTGAGGGACGAGGCCGTCGACGTCCTGCAGGAGCTGATCCGCGTCGACACGGTCAATCCGCCCGGGAACGAGACCCAGGCGGCTGAGGTCCTGCGTGCCTACCTCGAGGAGGCCGGCGTCGAGTGCGAGCTCTACGCGAAGGTGCCGGAGCGCGCGAACCTCGTCGCTCGTCTTCCGGGTCGCGGCGAGGGCCCCACGCTCATGCTTCTCTCGCACACCGACACGGTGCTCGCGGACCCCGGCGAGTGGTCGTTGGACCCCTGGTCGGGCGAGTTGCAGGACGGCCACGTCTGGGGCCGCGGCGCGCTCGACATGAAGAGCCAGGTGGCCGCGAGCGCGGTGGCGATGGCGACGCTGGCGCGTGAGGGCTCGGAGCCCGCGGGCGACGTTCTCTTCGGAGCCTGCGCGGACGAGGAGGTCGGCGACGACTTCGGGCTGTCGTGGCTCTGCCGGGAGCATTCGGACGCTGTGCGCGCCGACTACTGCATCAACGAGGGCGGGGGCGACCGGGTCGAGGTGAACGGGCGAACGGTGTACCTGTGCTCGACCGCGGAGAAGATGAGCTCGCCGTTCTTCCTCCGCGTGCACGGCCGCAGCGGCCACGCGTCGATGCCCGGCATCGCCGACAACGCGCTCGTGAAAGCCGCACCCTTGATCGAGAAGCTCGGAGCCATGCGGCCGAAGCCGCGCCTGGTGCCCGAGACGGAGGCCTTCTTCCGCGCTCTCGGCAGCGTCCCCGACCCGGAGGAGCTGCCGGCGCGGTTGGATGCGCTCGAGCCGGCGATCCGGGCGATGGTCGCGCCGATGCTGTCGCTCACGGTTTCCCCGACGATCATCGATGCCTCCCACAAGCGCAACGTCATCCCCGGGCGTTGCGAGGTCGACTGCGACTGCCGGCTGTTGCCCGGACAGACGCAGGCGGAGGCCGAGGTCGAGCTGCGCGAATGCCTCGGCGAGGGCGACTACGAGCTCGAATGGATCGAAGCCGTCGGGGGGACGTCCTCGGCGCTCGACACGCCGCTCTGGGAGGCGATCGAATCATTCGTCCGGGAGGAGGACGACGGCGCCATCCTCAGCCCCGTTGTCTTGCCCGGCTTCACCGACAGCCACTTCATGCGAGAGGCGTTCGGCACGGTCTCCTACGGGTTCTTCCCCATGCGCACGATGGATTCGGAGCTGGCCGCGCGCCTCATCCACTCGGCGGACGAGCGGATCGCCGTCGAGGACCTGGAGCTTGGAACCCGCTTCCTCCTCCATCTCGTGCGTACACTCGAAGGGTGAGCGAGCAACGCGTTCGTCTCGGCGGCATGGCCCTCGGCAACGGGGTGCTCGTGCACGGCCCTCGCTACTGGGCCTGCGCTGTCCGCACGGCTGACGGGGAGCTGAAGGTTGCCTCCGGCAAGAAGCCGCTGCGCGCGGCCGACGTCGAGAACCCGCTTCTGCGGGGCCCGGCGCGCCTCGCGGAGGTCTTCGCGCTGCTCCCCGAGGTTCGCCGCCGCCTTCCGTCGGCGCAGCTGCCCTTCCAGCGCCCGGGCGTCGCCGGAGCGATGCTCGGCAGCGCTCTCGGCCTGCGCCTCTTGCGTGCAAGTCGCTTCTCGCCGATCACCCAGGAGGCGCTCGCCGCGGTCCTGGCCGTCGCGCCGGCTGCTCTGGCGCTCCGGAGCTCGAGCCTCGCCGAGTACCACGGCGCCGAGCACATCGCCATCGGCACGTACGAGCACGGGGAGGAGCGCGCAAAGGAGCACGAGCGCTGCGGCTCCCACGTCCTTGGCCCGCTTCTTCTCACGAGCGCGGTCGGGAGCATGGTCGCCGGCAAGGCACCCGCGAACATCCGTCCGCTCGCGCGTGCCGCGGCCGGGCTCGGCTCCGTCGCCGCCTCGCTCGAGATCTTCTCCTGGATGGTGCGGAACGACGGTCACCCCGTCGCGCGGGCGCTCGCGAGGCCCGGTCACGAGCTCCAGCACCGCTTCGTGACCGCCGAGCCGAGCCCGGAGCAGCTGGAGGTCGCCGAGGCCGCTCTGCAGGAGTGCCTCCGCCTAGAATCCCCTGCTAATGGCGATAACGGAACAGCGGAGGAAGCGCCTCCCACCTGAGGTTTTCGACCTGCCCGTCGAGAAGATGCGGGCGGGCTACTACACGGACGCGTATTTCAACCACGCGCGCGAGACGCTCCTCGCGGACGGTCGCCATCCCCGAGTCGTCATGCAGGTCTTCCAGAAGCGCGGCGCCTACCTGGGCGGCATGGACGAGGCGATCGCGATCCTCAAGCTCTGCTCGGACGACTGGGAGGCGCTGACCGTCCACGCGCTCTACGACGGCGACCGCGTCCAGCCGTGGGAGCCAGTGATGACCATCGATGGCGACTACACGCTGTTCGCCCACCTGGAGACGCTCTACCTCGGGACGCTTTCGCGCCGAACGCTCATCACGACCAACGTCGTGCGCGTTCTGGAGGCGGCGAACGGCAAGCAGATCATCTTCATGCCGGCTCGCCACGACCATCACCGCGTCCAGACCGGAGACGGCTACGCCGCCTTCGTCGCCGGGCAGATCGTCGGCGCTCCCGTCGGTGTGACCACCGACGAGCAGGCCTCCTGGTGGGGAGGCAAGGGAGTGGGCACCGTTCCGCACGCGCTCATCTCCTCGTACGGCGGAAACACCGTGCTTGCGGCGTCCAAGTTCGCGGAGTGGGCGCCGCCCGACCTCAACGTCACGGTGCTCGTCGACTTCGAGAACGACTCGGTGCGCACGTCTCTCGAAGTTGCCCGAGCGCTCGGTGACCGGCTCTGGGGATTGCGCCTCGACACGTCGGAGAACCTCGTCGACCGGTCGCTCTGGGAGGAGATGGGCGACTTCAGACCGACCGGGGTCAACGAGCGACTTGTCTGGAAGGTGCGCGGGGCCCTGGACGAGAACGGCTTCGAGCGCGTCAAGATCGTCGCCTCGGGTGGCTTCGACGCCGAGAAGATCCGCGCCTTCGAGGAGCGCGGCGTGCCGGTGGACTCCTACGGTGTCGGCTCGGCCCTCATCCGCGGCGAGAACGACTTCACCGCGGACATCGTGTTGACGGATGGATTGCCTGCGGCAAAGGTCGGGCGCCGCTTCCGTCCGAGCGAGAGGTTGGAGCGAGTGCTTTAGGTTCGTTGGCCCTCGGCCGATGGGAGTCGTGAGGTGGACCGGATCGTCGACTTCTTCGGGTCGTTGGCTCAGGCTGCGCTTACGTGGCTGCCGCTGATCTTCTTCGGCCTGATCATCTATCTGCTCTGGCGCACGCTCAGCTTCATGCCGCGCGTGAAGCCGGCCGAGATCGACCCGGAGTCCAAGTCGTCCGTCCGCTGGGACGACATCGCGGGCGTGGACGAGGCCGCAGCCGAGCTCCAGGAGGTCGTCGACTTCCTCCAGCATCCGCGACGGTTCGCGCGACTCGGGGCGCGCGTTCCGCGCGGGATCCTCCTCTACGGGCCCCCCGGCACGGGCAAGACGTTGCTCGCGAAGGCTGTAGCGCACGCCTCCGGCGCGAACTTCTACTCGCAGAGCGCCTCCGCTTTCATCGAGATGTTCGCGGGCCTCGGCGCCGCCCGAATCCGCAAGCTCTTCGAGAAGGCGCGGAAGAACGAGCCCGCGATTGTCTTCATCGACGAGCTGGACGCGGTCGGGACGCGGCGCACGGGTAGCGGCTTCAACCGCGAGCACGACCAGACGCTGAACCAGCTCCTCGTCGAGCTGGACGGGTTCCGCGGACCCGATCGCGTCGTGATCATCGGCGCCTCCAACCGGCTGGAGGACCTCGACACGGCGCTGCTTCGCCCCGGCCGTTTTGATCGCCAGATTCTCGTCGCCCCGCCCGATCTCGCCGGCCGTCAGGCCATCCTGGGCGTCCACACGCGGGGCAAGCCGCTCGCGCCGGACATCGACCTGGAGGCTGTCGCCCGCCAGACCGCCGGGCTCACAGGCGCCGACCTGGCCAACATCTGCAACGAGGCGGCGATCTTCGCCGGTCGTGACGAGCGCCCGCAGATCGAGCAGGCCGACTTCGAGAACGCGATGGAGCGGGTGATCGCGGGCCTCCAGCAGCGCCGAGTGGTCACCGAAAAGGAGAAGCGGATCCTCGCGTACCACGAGGCCGGCCATGCGCTCATGTCCCACCTCGTCGGAAGCCCGCAGCCCGTCCAGAAGGTCACCATCGTCTCCCGCGGCCGTGCGCTCGGCTACACGCTCAACACTCCCCAGGAAGACCGCTACCTGCAGACGAAGGAGGAGCTGGTCGACCTGATGAAGGTGATGCTCGCCGGGCGTGCTGCGGAGCAGATCGTCTTCGGGGCGGTCACGAACGGAGCCGCGGACGACCTCGAGCGGGTGACCGCGCTGGCCCGTTCGATGATCTTCGAGTACGGCATGGGCGACGAGGTGTCCTCGCGCACCATGCGCGCCGACAACTACGCGCTCTCCGAGCACACGAAGCGTCTTCGCGACGAAGAGCAGGCTCGGCTCTGCGACTACTCCTTTGCCGAGGCCGTCCGCCTCCTCTCGAAGCACCGGCGCACGCTCGACATGCTCGCCGGGCTCCTACTCGAGAAGGAGACTCTGATCCGCAGCGAGCTCGAGGAGCTCCTGAGTGGGATCGAGCCGGAGTCGGATTCGTCCGGCGCGGTCGGCCGAGTCGTCCAGCTGCCCGACCACTAGCTCCTGGCCGCGCGGATAGGATCGAACGCGTGGAGGTGCGTTCGGTCCATCACGTCGCGTTCGCGGTCACCGATCTCGAGGAGGCTGTGAACACCTACCAGCGCCTCTTCGGCGCCCGGGTCGAGTTGCGCGGGCGCATGGAGGACCAAGGGGTCGAGGCCGTCTACCTGCGCATCGGCGACGGCCGGGTCGAGCTCATGTCGGCGCTCGGAGAGGACACGCCCGTCGGGCGGTTCCTGGCCAAGCGCGGCCCGGGCATGCACCACGTGGCCTACGAGGTCGCGGACGTCTCCGCCGCTGTGCGCTCGCTCGCCTCGCAGGGGGTCGAGGTGATCGACCCCGAGCCGCGCGAGGGCCTCGGCGGCCACCAAGTGTCCTTCGTCCATCCCGATTCGGTCCACGGCGTCCTCGTGGAGGTGATCAGTGGCTAAGGCAGATAACGGCCGTGTCCGTCTCGACATCGCGTTCGAAGGGGGCCAGATCGTCGCCGGAAACGTCTCTGCCGAGACGGCCGATGGCTTTCGCTCGGCGCTCGCCGGCGACGAGCTCGTCTTCGATCTCGAGACCGAAGAGGGCACGTACGTCATTGCGCTGCGAAAAGTGGTCTACGTGCGCCGTACGTCGCGCGAGACGCACATCGGCTTCGGCGCGAGCGCGTAGGGTAAAACCCCCTTCGTGCCGGAAGATGCACCCACTGCGGCGGAGGTCCGCCGGCTCGTCGAGCGCGCCCAGAAAGGCGATCGGGAGGCGCTCGAGGAGCTCTACCTCATGCACTTCGACCGCATCTACAGCTACCTGCAGATGACGGTGGGGAACCGCCACGACGCCGAAGACCTCACAAATCAGACGTTCGTGAAGATGCTCGAGTCGATCGAGCGCTTCCAGTGGCGCAAGGTGCCGATCTCGGCGTGGCTCTTCCGCATCGCGCACAACCTCGCCATGGACCACTTCCGCGCGCATCGTCGCTGGCAGCCCGAAGAGGAGCCGCCTGAGCCCGAGGACTCTGCGGAGCTCTCCGCAGAGGAGGAGGCTCTCCACTCGATCGGGCGCCAGAGCATGCTCGCCATGATCGAGGGGCTGTCCGAGGATCAGCAACAGGTGCTCACGCTCAAGTTCGTCTTCAACTTCCCGAACGGCGACGTGGCGACGATCCTGGGCAAGACCGAGGGAGCGGTGAAGTCGC
>Ga0307320_10000581_pt1 | contig 13157 bp, 13 predicted proteins | sample ER_DNA_369_FD_194495 | JGI IMG/M metagenome (GOLD analysis project Ga0307320, IMG submission 194495) | Bulk soil microbial communities from the East River watershed near Crested Butte, Colorado, United States - ER_DNA_369 | ecosystem: Environmental > Terrestrial > Soil > Floodplain | place...
CTGCCAGTCCACCAGGTCGAAGACCCCCTGACCTGCGTCGCGATCGGCGCCGGCAAAAGCCTCGAAGAGTTCGACGCGATCGCGCGGGCATCGAGAGTCCGCCGCACGAACGGCGGGCCCTCAGTTGAGACGGCTCATTTCCGCGTGCGCTAACTGTCTAGCCCAGGGTGTTTCGGGCAGGAATGAGCGCGAGCAGGCCGGCCGTCGGCGCGTGATCCGCCCCGGTGCACGGCCCTCGGGTGGGTGGCGCAGCAGAGGGCGAGCGGAAGAGGCGCGGAGCGGATTCGAACCGCTGTTTCAGTCCGGACGGGGTGGCTCCTAGATGCCGCCGCTCGACTGGGAGAAGGCGAAGCAGCGGCGACGTCCAACCGGAAGCCAGCGAAGGAAACGCCAGCCCGCAGACGTTCAGAGGCAAGCGCTCGACGCGTTCGCCGCCAAGCATGACCTCCGCTGCTTCAAGTGCGGAGGGGCCGGCAACTGGGCGAAGACAGGCATCTCGACTCGGCGCGGCCCTTGGGCCGTCTGCGTCGGGTGCGTTATCGAACACAAGCGGCACTGAGCCCGGCCTGTTCGGGAGCCGCCTACGGGCGGGCCGGGCAGGAATCTCACCCGCTCCATACGGCAGGACTTCGATTTAGGGGAACCTAATGGAGGGGTAAAGCTGTGTCCAAGGCGCGGCCTGTTCGGGCTCGGCATCGGAAAAGCTTGCTGGGTAGGGAGCGCAGGAGGGTTTGGGGCTAACGTCCGCATGCCTCGGGGCGGGGCGACTGGCAAGAGCAGGCTAGGTAAGGAAGGTGGTCTCTTACGGCAGCCGAGTAACGCGGAGATCGTCGCCCGTCGCGAAAATGATGTCTTCGGCTCGCCCAGATGCGTCCACGAATTCGACCGTGTACGAGTCGTCTTCGGGGTGCGCGGACACGACAACGCCCACCACGTTCCCAATTGAACTCGTCGTAACCCGCCACGCCTCGAAAGAAACGAGCCTTGGCACGACCTTGGGTATGTGTCTCGCTGAGAAGGTAGTGAGTGAATTTGCGCGGGTCGGCCGTCGCACTTTCCGCGCCTGGTACTCGCGTTTCCTCCGCGTTGCCTCCTGACACCACCCGAGCCGACTCTATAAGGCCAGCTGGAATTTCCAAAGGACGAGAGCCCGCCGAAGCGGGCTCCCTCACTGCAAGTTCTCTGAGCGAGTAGTGGAGAGTGCTGTATCAACCATTACCAGACCCTCGTGGTCGCACTGTTGAGCGAAAAGCCATGACCGTAGCTATTCGTGCAGGTCATACCTGTGACCCGGGAGTAGCACCGAATACCCTTCGGGCCGACCCAATACTCGCCGTAGCGAAGAATCGGGGCAGAATAGCCAACGTGCAGCGACCCGTTATAGAGCCGAAAAGCGCGTGTCTAGCCTCCCGGCGTGCTGCCACCTGAAAGGACACCATGCCCCTCAATCTCTGCCGCGCCTGCGGCCAAGACTTCTCCGGGATCAATAACTACGACAGACACCGCGTCGGGAAGCACGAGTACCTCTGGAGCCCGGCTCACGAGGACGGGCGCCGCTGCCCGTTCGGCACGTAGGGCCGTGTGGGGTTCAGCGTTGCGGCGGGCCGGGGTTAGTTCAGCAGATCGACGTAACCGTTCTCCTTGGCGCACGAGAGACTGCAGTAGACGGTTCTCGCCTCGTCGTCCTTCACCACATACGCCACTTCGCCTCTGCCGATCACGGCCTCGCACTGACCGCAGTCCACGAGACACAACACTATCCCGATAGAGAAACGATTAGAACCCCCGTGGCCGCTTGCGCCCGAGGATTGCCGACACTAGGGTTGAAGCGGGGTTGGGGGGAAGGTTTCCAGGGCCGCATCGCGCTCGCCGCAGGGCGTCGGTGCGGCCCTGGTTTGTGCGCCGACTCGAAGAGGTCTTGGTGAACCCTCCGGAGGCAAAAGCGCGACGTATCCTGAAAACGTGCTCTTCTACGGCGTCGTAAGCGCCCAGACGGAGAAGGTCGTCGAGTTCTTTCCTCGAGCGCGAAGCAGCCGAGGCGATGATCGGCGAGGTTCGGGAGGATGAGCCGCTGCTGGCGGAGGAGCTGCGGGTCGAGGCGATCGAGCTCGGCTAGGGCTTACGCGAGCCCGGCCAGCCTTCTGAGCAATCTCGTACTTCTACTCCGAGCATGAGGGTGTTAGCCTGGCGAGGCGAGGAGCTGGGTACCCCTCCGCATTGAAAGGCGCGTCCCAACCCCCGACGCTCCCCCAGCTCCTTGCCCGAGACTTTCTGACGCTCGTGGCGCGGCATCCTAGTGTTGCGGCGCTTCCCACGTTTCAGCCTCGGCTCGATTTTCGCTTCCGAATCTGGGTGTTTAAAAGGAGGGCGGGCGGCTCTTGGGGAAAGAACCGCCCGCAGTTTTGAGACCACAGCGCGTGGCCGCCTACAAACAGGTAGACGCACGGCCCAGGGGAAAACTTGCTCGTCGTGGCGGGGCAGGTGGCCTGACCCATCCCAGCACCCCGGAGAGCGCCTACGCGATAGGCGTCAGCTCACAGAACACCGTAGTGAGCGGAGGGGTGCTTCGCTACGCGGAAGCTGAACGGCTCCACGCTGAGCGTGTCCGCCCAGTCCGGCTCATCACGCAGCATGTGCTCGAGCTCCTGCTCCGCCTCCTCACGGGTGAGCAGGGTGCAAATCGGGCCAAACTCCCGGTGAACGAGGCTCCAGAGGTCTGCCGTGTGGGCGTGCCGGCCCATAGCAGGGAGATGCCCGCATTTGGCGCTGCTCTAACTGGAAGGTCTACTGGTCGACGAGCTCGACCCGGATGCTCGCGTGCATGATGCGCCAGACCTGAAGGTGCAGTTCTATCTCCCGCGTCTCCTGGTCGGGGCTCGGAGCATCGGGCCGCCGCACATCGAGGTCAGCGTCGCCTGTTTTCTCGACGACGAAGCCCGAGCGCTCGAAGTGCGTGCGCAGGTCATCGAGGAGGGTGAGGTCGCCGGTTCCTAATCGCATGCCGCAGGTATTGCCCGTCCGTCATCGGCAAGCACGCCAGGCGAGTCGATAGCTCGGACGGGGTCGCATTTCAGACTCTACGCCGAACGCGTTTCACGTTGGGTTTCCATGCTGGTGAGTCTCCAAAGGAGGGCTACTAGACGGCCGACTAGCTAACCCGGCTTGCGAGCGATCTCGTATTCGCGGATCGAGCCGACAATCTCTTCCCTGCGGGCTCGAGGTTGCGGGCCTCCCGCCTCCGTAGCGGGCGGTCTGCGGCAAGAAGAGGCCAGCGGAGAGATGATCGACTTGAGCTTGAAGGTAACGCCGGCTCGTGGCCGACCCCAGGGGCGGGGTACCTACCCCCCAAATGGATGGGACTCCCAGGTGAGCCTCTCTAGTACAGTTTCGCATGCCAGGGAATGATGCTTCGACAGGGAGGAGCCATGTACCACAAGCTGCTGGTTGTCGTCGGGCTTATCGCGCTCGGGGGAATGATGGCGGCTTTCGTCTCGTCGAGTTCGGCTACAAGCGGCGCTGATCTTCTCCCCGACGAAGCGATGACCAAGCTCCGGAGCTTCCATGTCGACACCACGACGATTCCAGGCCATACCTTGCTCCGCTTCACGACCGAGTCGGTCAACATCGGCGCAGGCCCCCTCGAGCTCCGCGGGTCTCGCCCGAACACGAGCACACCGACCATGTCGGTCGTCCAGGGAATCTACGACGACGCCGGCGGGTTCCGTTCCGTCTCCGTGCCCTCGTTCATGTTCTGGGCCGGCGACGGCCACAACCACTGGCACGTGAACGACTTCATCTCCACCGAGCTCGACAGAACGGACAATGGTGTCAAGGTCGGCAACTATGCCAAGGAGGGCTTCTGCCTGACCGACAGCAACGCGTTCAACTTGTCCCTTCCCAACGCGCCCGGCAGCAAGGCGTACAAGGGCTGCGTCATGGGGGGCCAAACCTCGTTGGCCGTCAAGATGGGCATCTCGGTCGGCTGGGGCGACCGCTACGGATACACCCTCGCCTTTCAGTGGATCGACATCACAGATCTAACCCCAGGGCGATACAAGCTCATCGGAACTGTCGACGCACAGAACTACTATCTCGAGTCGGACGAGACGAACAACACGACGTTCACGATCCTGCAGCTCAACGGCGACAACACCGTGAAAGTGATTCAGCAGGGCCCTCACCTCTGACGGCCAGGCTAGGGGTCGAACGATTTCGTGTTGCGCAGAGGAAACGTGGGCGCCCTTTAGGGCATCCTTACTCTCGCGTCGTCGATGAAGATCGTGGCGGGGTCGTTTCGAATACCGTTCGAGTAATTTGCGACGCTCCAGCTCTGCCTTCCATCCGGATACTTCGTACGAATTTGCCGCATGTCCCAGAGCAGGACGCCGTTCTGACGCACGACCAAACGCCCGGCGAAGGCTCCAGACTGCTTGAGGTGCGCGCTGATTCTGAACCACCGCCGAATCGGGACGACTCTACGGCGCTGACGGTACATTCGCGCCTGTATCGGCGAATGGGCGAAAGGACCTGGCACGCCTTGCGTGTGACCCGTGAGTCCGCCTTTCCACTTCAACACGAGTCGAAGTGGACCACCGCGCCGGCTTCGCACGATGTTGATTGTCCAAAAAGGATCCGTTCCGAACGAGACAACGGAGGGCGAGTCGGACTTGAACTGAAAGACATTCCACATGTCTCGGGTCGAAACCTCTCGTCTCGGTAGGTAGTACCAGGCCGAATAGACAAACGTCTCTCCGCTTCTCGCTTCGACATCTCGATTCTGCCTGCATCCCGCGGTTCCGGATTCCGTGTTGATGGTGAGCTTCATCGAATACCTTCCGGTGTGCGCATGCCGGGATGAGACCCCACTGGGGGGGCGATAGCACCGGCCCGAATCATGATCCGGGCGGATGTCGGTCCCACGCCTCCATTCGGAGAGGTCCCCGGTCTCCATTCCCGCGGACCAAACGACCGGCCCCGGCGAAGCCCGTGCCGTGGGGTTTGCCGGATGGAGGCATGCCACCGTCAACGACAGGGCGACAATGCCGGCGAGTTGAGATCGGGACGATCGCTGAAACACTTTTTAACCGACGACACCGGCACCATCGTGTTAGCGCCGCAGTGCAGTCTAAACTTTCCTCAGCTCCTAGGATACAAACGGAGAGAGCGATGAGTTCCACCGCTCCAGTTGTCTCGAAGCTCTTCCCGCGTGGTCGGCCTGGCCGCCTGTTCTATGCTCGCGCACGAAACCACCGGGCTTCGTCTCGAAGGCGCGGCTCCGCAGCGAAGACGATCGTCACGTACAGGAGGACGAACGTGACAACGAGCACAAGCAACCGCGCAGCAGCGGATACGGCGAGATCGACGAGGACCAATCGGAACACGAGCACGAGCGCGAAGGATGCAGCTGCCGCCAGAATCACCCGCCGGGACTGGTAAACCACCTCGAGGCTCCGGATCCCGAGAGCGCGGGCGGAAGCGACCGTGTAGAGAGGTTGAATGATGCTGGCCGCGATCGTTGCGCCCAGGGCCACGCCGACGATGCCCCAGCGAAGGCCGACGACAAAGCCGAGCACGTAGACGGGCAGACCGCCGAGGGCGATGCGAAACAGCAAGCCTGTGCGGTTGCATGCCTGAAGGATCGCCGTGTTGAGGGCGCGTAGCGATTGCAGAATCCCAAGCCACGCGAGCACCTGGATGACCGTCGTAGTTCTGGTCCATTTCGATCCGAGCACGACCGGAACGAAGTCCGGAATCGTGATGACGATCAGGAGGAACAAGGGGAGAGTGAGCGCGACGATCAGGCGACTGGCTCTGAGGTATCCGGAGATCAACCGGTCACGTTCGCCGGCTATCCGTGAGAACGCCGGAAACAGGACGGAAACTATGGGCCCCGAAACGTTGCTCAGCGGATAGATGACCAGGTTGTAGGAAAGCCGGTAAGCACCCAGAGAAGCCGGGCCGAGGACACGACCAACGAGAAAGTTGTCAAGGTTCGAAATGAGATATGTGAGCACCTGTGTGCCGAAGACGTTGCTGCTGAACCTGAGGAGGCCACGCGCGCTCGCGGCCGAGAAGGCGAGAGTCGGGCGCCAGGCGGAGAAGAGCCAAAGAAGGATCGTCGAAATTCCAAACGTCGCGAGCGGTTGAGAGACGATCGCCCACGGCCCGAAGCCGAGGAGCGCAAGAACGACCGCCAGCACGCTCCCGGCGATGCTGCCGATGATATTGCGAATTTCGAGGCTTCGAAAGTCGAGGTCGCGCGTCAGCAAGGCAGCCTGGGTGGCGCCCAAAGAAAGAAGTAGAAAGGAGAACGAGAATGCCATGAACAGCGGCTCGACCTCGGGTTGTCCGTAGAGAGTCGCGATTACCGTCGAAAGAGCGATACCGACAATGGTGAAGCCCGTGCCGAGTCCGAGGCTCGTCCAGAACGCAGTTGAGCGATCCTTGTCCGTCAATACGGGCCGCTGTACGAGTGCGGGTGTGAGAGCGAAGTCGGAGAAGATCATGACGACCCGACGAAAGATGAGCACCATCGCTGCGAGCCCGTAGTCGCGGGGTGTCAGTAGGCGGGCCAGGACAACCGTGGTCGCGAGCTGGAGCGAGAGGGAAACGACCTGGGACAGGAACTTCCAGGACACGCCGCGGCGAACGCCGCGGGCGATCGACGGCGCGACGCGAGCCGCAGAGTCGGTCGTCGGCACGGGCCCATCGAGCTCCACGCGCTGGTGGCTTCGCAGTCGCATCAGGTCACGCGACGCTCGCTCGCCGTCTCCTTCCGCCCCGCGGCCCGCGGCTCCGCGTAGCCCTCACCGTGTCGCATTGCGCGGCCCGGCGGCGTGATCGTGCGACCCACCCCGGCTCCTCGGAGCGGATGTGCCGAACAGCGCGCCGTAGCAATCGATCAGCGCATCGGCCGACCACGGCCAGCACAGTGCGTCGTGTACTCGATGGCGGGCTTTTGCGCCCATCGCCGATCTCCGTGCAGGGTCATCAATCAGGTCTCCGATCGCCTCTGCGAGCCCGCGGACGTCGTTTGCCGAAACGAAGCTCGCCGCACCGTCCGCAGTGATGCGGTGTTCCGGCAGGTCAAAGGCGACGATCGGTTTGCCGAGCGCCATGTAGTCCATGATCTTCACGATCGTCGACTGGTCGTTGTACGGATTCGAAGGATCGGGAACCACACACACGTCAGCGGTCGCGAGGATGCGACGCCACTCGTGATAGTCGAGGTAGCCGGTGAACCAGACGTGTTCGTCGAGGCCGAGGTTCGTGGTACGTCGCTCCAGGTCGGGTCGCGCGTCGCCGTCACCGACGAGCACGCCGAGAATGTCGACCCGACCCAGGTCGTACACGAGCACGTGAAGCGCATTCAAGAAGTTCTCGACGCCGTCCTGATACCCCATGATTCCGAGGTATCCGATGATCGTCGCGGCCTTCGCCCTCAAGTCATCGTCGCCGCTTACAGGCTCGAGATCTGCGAGATCAGGGCCATTCCGAACGACCGCGATCCTCTCGGTCGCGATGCCTCCGCGGCGTGACTCGATCTCTCTGTAGGACTCGTTCGCGGCGATGACGCGGTCCGCCAGGCGGCACGAGATCTTCTCAAAGAGGACGAGGACCTCGAAGACGATCCGCCGCGCACGGGGCCCGAAGCGCGCGACGTACATTTCCGGGGCGATGTCGTGGTGATCGAAGACGAATCGCTTTCGGAGCAAATACTTGTAGATCGCGCCGACGAAAACGAGCGTGTCCGGCGGGTTGTGTGCATGGACGACGTCGAACCCATGGCGCCGGAGAACTCGGACCGACAACTTCAGCGCGACAAACGGCGCGTGAACGTACTCGAGGACGTATCCGAGCGTCCCCTTCGGCCGAATGCGCCGGTCGTAGCGATAGACGTGGACTCCGCGAACAGTCTCAGTGGCCGGCTGTGGATGGGCGCGAGGACAGATGACGCTCACCGTGTAGCCGTGCTCCACGAGGGTCAGCGCCTCGCGACGCACCCGTTCATCCTGGGGATACGGATTGTTCCCGAGGAGCATGACCACGCCTCGGGTCTTCGCGCCAGCTTCCTGCGCCCGTGCCCGTGAGAGACGGGTGGTCAGGCTCGATATCACGCGTCCGCTCCTCCTGGCGGTCTAAGCGGTTCCAAACCCTTTTCCGTTTGGCGGAATTTCATGCCGCACGATTCGCACTTCGTGCTAGTTTGCACAAACTCGAGGCGAGAGCCGCACACGCAGACCCAGCCCTGCACGCGCGCCGGGTTGCCTATGACGAGGGCGAACGAGGGTACGTCGTGCGTGACGACTGCTCCGGCACCCACGAACGCGTGGGCCCCGATCGTCAGCCCTGCAACGACGACTGAACCCGCGCCCAGCGTCGCTCCCTCGCCGACAACCGTCTTCGCAAGCCACTCCCGCCCCCTGTAGCGGTTCTCTGCTTGCTTCATTCGCGGCGATCGGGGGTAGACGTCGTTCGTAAAGGTGACGCCAGGACCAATGAAAGCCCCGTTCTCGATGGTGACCCCCTCCCAGATCGCCGTCAAGTTCTTGATCGTGACGTCGTCGCCGATGGACGCACCCGACTCGATGTAGCAGTGGTCGCCGATATTGCATCGCCTGCCGACGGAAGCGCCCTTGAGCACATGGCTGTAAGCCCAAATCGCGGTTCCGTCTCCGATCGAATCGCTCTCCACGACCGCGGTCGCGTGAGCCCTGAATGTCCCCGCGAGAACCACCTCTCTGGGCCGAATTCAGATCGCATCGTAGATCAGCGCGATTGGCGCTCGGAGGCAAGGCTCGACGATGACGGGAGCGGCGAACGCCGGGGGGATCGCCGCCTCCCAAGGCGGTGGTCCTCGGAGGCGACTTCAACGGCCTCGCCACAGTCCGTGAATCGGGCTCCGATTGCCGGCCGGGTGGTCCTGAAACAGCGGCACGGCGGCCCCTTCCACTCGCTCCGCAAGCGTGAGAGTGTCTTTGAGAACGAGCGAGTGACAATTTCGTCTTCGAAAAGAAGGGATTCGAAGTTGCGGTCGTTCTCATCGCGTCGCGACTCGTTAGACGGATTGTGGGGTCGTTTCACGAAGGGGACACGGTTGCCCTCGCGCAGCGGATAGGGGCCATCCGCTTTGAATCCCAAGTCGACGTCGTCGTCGCTCACATGTCCGGGTTCAAGGTGCTCGCGCGAACCGGGGAGCGCGTCCTCGCAGGTGAATCGGTGCTGGCGGTAAACGGGACGGATGATGAGATCGAACCGCGGGAAGGGGTGGAGCGGGCACTCGGAAGAGAATCGGGTGTTGGTAACGGCGAAGCATCAGCAGCGTCAGCGAGCTAACGAGGAGTCGATCTGGGAGAGCCGTTCCAAGGAGAGAACGGCATCAGTCATCGCTGTAGCCGTATCGGCCGAACAGCGGCGACGTCGTCACGCGCGCGATCGTCTGCATCCGGCGCGGAAGTCCAGATCTCCACTCTGAGTCGTTGCGAAGCGTGATAGCTCCAACTTCGCCGCGCGCGCGATTTCCCGAAATGATGTGCTTCCTCCTCAAGCGCGCGACTCTTCCCTCAATCGGCAGCCGCGAACGGGACAGGCCAAGCGCGTCTGTAACCTGAGAGAGCGACCCGGCAGGATCCTCGACGAAATCCTCGTATCGAATCCTGGCGTAGGGAACACTTGCATCGGCGAGCTTTTCGATTGCAACGTTCGAGCGCAACCACCAGAGAGATAGCTTGAATGTCTCGCCGTATCCGAACGAATGTCGTCTGAGGTGCGAGTAAACGGTGGCGCGAGGATCACGGACAATATGCACGACTCGGAGATCTATGGTCGGCAACCTGCGGAGGAAGGCGGCGTAGAGCGATGACTTCGATGAGTCGACAAGCTGTCGGACGCCGGCCACATCGCCGGCTGCCGCATAGAGCGCCTCGGTCGGTGCGGCGAATGCCGTTTGGTCCGCTTGTCTCATTTCCGTGCCCCTCAACGGAAAACCGAGCGACGGACGCACAGCCTCGCGGTTAAGGCTCCTTAGCTTCTCGGCCTGCTGCTCGGCCGCGAAGGGCAGGCGTTCGACGACCGCTTGCCAGAAGGGGCACTCGGCGAAGGGCACGTTACATGTGCAGATCCTGTTCTCCAGAATGCCTCGCTGCCATGTGTTACGGATCTCGCCTGCATAGCACGTTCCCTCGAGTTCCCCCAGGATGTGCCCGAGGAGGGTCGAGCCGGTATGGGAGACGCCGGCCACGTAAATGACCCGGACGCGCGCCGACTCCCTGGAGCTGCCCGGGGTCCGCTCAATCGGTGCCAGTTTGGGAGGAGGCTCAAGCACGCTGCAGAGTTAGCCCTCGATGCCCCACGTGCGACCAAAATCCTCCCCTGCCAATTGCGATAGGCGGCGAACGCCGGGTGCGAATTGCGTCACAAGAAAATCGCGCGTCTCCCGGTCGACTTCGATCTTCGAGGTATCCAACGGTTTAGCCAGTAGTTGCCGAAGGCGACGTCGAATTGGTCGTGGAACGACACGCCGGTATCGCGACTGCCTCGCGAAAATGAGTGCGCGAGATCTCTCGAGTTTCTCACTACTTCGATGGGCCTCGAAATCGAGGCGCAAGTGGACGTTGCCGTTCACCCCGATGAACTCAAGCACGCGGCGAACAGTTTCCGCTCTTCGGGCCAACAGGTCGTCAGCTTTCAGTAAGAGCACTTGACCGGGGGAGAAGACGCGGAAATAGTGTTCGAGTTGCATTGCATATCGACTAGGAGCCAGATACCGGTCGTCCCGCCGCACCGCGATGTGTAAGGGGCGTTGCTCGCGACCGTTGGCAAGGTCGTGTAGATAGTGGGAGAAAACGCGATCTATGGGATTGCGCACGAGATAAATGAGCTTCACCTTTGGTACGACCGCCGCGATTCTCTCTGCGACGCCCGGGTACGTCGGATACCGGCTGTAGTTCGGAGATGCCTCACCCACGGCCAACTCACCCTCGGCACCGGCAAACTGCTGTTCATACCAGGTGATGCCCCGGCTCCAGTTGCGTTCCTCAGGTGGGTCGATCGGGCGCCCTGCGTATTCGTCAAGGAAGAAGTTCAATTCCTTTCGCTCGGGCATGAAGACTTCACGGTGCTGACGCAGGTAGCCGTGGAGAGACGTGGTGCCCCCCTTCATGGCTCCGATGATCAGGAACGTCGGGAGTGTCATGGTCCGGGGGACGCCAACACGATGACGATGCGAACATTCATTTCCGGGGCAAGGTGGCAGTTGGGCTCGCGGGCGCCTTCAGCATGGTTGACTCGAAGAGGCTTGCGAGGCGGTCGCTTTCGACGTCGAGATTGAAGCGCTCGACGACCCGGGAACGCGCTCGGAGCGCGAGCCGGACGCGGAGCTCAGGCTTCTCGCACAGCCGGACGATCGCGCTGGCGAGCTCTTGCTCATCGCCGGCGGCAACGAGTATCCCTGTCTGACCGTCTATGACGAGCTCTGGGATCCCGGAGACAGACGTGGCGATGACCGGAAGCCCGGTTGCCATTGCCTCCATCAGCGAGACCGGAATACCGTCCATGTAACCTGTGCGGAACGAGGCGACACCAGTGCGTACAGCAGCGAGTACAAAGAGATCGCAGTCGTACAGAAGCGCGTGCACCTGGCGCGAGGAGAGCGCGCCGTGAAATCGAACCTGATCGCTTAGCCCGAGCTCGTCACTCAGTCGGACGAGCGCCTCGCGTTCATCTCCCTCTCCGACGAGATCAAGTGACAGTCCGGGGACGCCTGCCTTGGCGAGCGCGATCGCGCGCAAGAGGTCGCGGTGTCCCTTCTTGGGCTCGAGCCTCGCGACGCAAACAACCCGCTGTTGACCCTTGCGCTCGCGATACGGCAGAAGCCCGGGATCCACGCCGCAGCGCACGACCTCGATTCGGCCCGCGCCGGGAACGAGGTGCTCCAGGAATGAGCGGTTGTACTCCGAGATCGTCGCAACGAAGGCGGCGGCTGAGACCTTGTCGCGAAGAAGTGCGGGGCCGACGAATAGATCGTCCGCGTGAGCTGTCACGCTGAACGAAACGCCCGTGAGGCGATGGACTGCCCATGCCGCGGTTGCAGGATGATGGATGAAATGTGCGTGGACGTGGCGCACGCCAAGGCGCTCGACGAGTCGTGCAAGCGCCGCGGCCTTCACGAAGACGAGGACGCCCTTTAGCGACCCCCCGGCGGGGCGGCGATAGCTGCCCGTGATGATGTGCATGAATGTTCGAAGGTAGAGGCGTGGCCGCCGCGTGAGGAGGGCGAGGTTGGCGAGAAGCGTCTCCGCGCGAAGGAGCGGAACGAAGTGCACGTGCGGCGATGCCTCGGCTGACAACGAGTGGATGACCTGCGTCTTCTCAGCAAATAGCGAAGCCAACTCAGTCCTGAAACGCCGTCGCGTGCGCGACCACTCGTTCAGAACGAACGTTTGGCTAAGCACGGGAAACCGCGGTAGGAGGTAGAGAATCGCCGGGTCGCGCTCCTGCGGGCCTGGCACTCTCGCAGGCTTGCGCGGCGGGATTTTCTCGCTGCGCGGATCGTGCGGTGAGGCGGCGACTCGGTCAGGCGGCATGCTTGTATAAGAGTTCCCCAATGCCCTGGCACAACCAGAGCGGTCCGTGCCGGATGACGGCTCCGAGTGCACGTTCTGGCAGGCCGTCGGCCGAGCGGCTCGGGAGGGCTGCGTCCGCGACGACCGAGCGGTGGAGGACCTCCTCGTGTGCCGCCCACCGGCGCTTGAAATCGCGAAGCCCGCGGTTCGGAAAGTGAGTCAGGCCGAAGTCGAACGTGCGAAAACCGCTCGCGCACGCCCACTCCATCGCGTGCCAAATCAGCGCGTGGTTCGGCCGCACCCGCCAGAACTCGGGTCGAGAAGCATTGTACTTGTAGGTCACGGTCTCTCGGCCGATGAGGAAGACGGCGCCGGCGACCGGGATCCGCCCTGAATACGCGAGAGTGAGGAAGCCTCGGCCAGGTTCGAGGATCCGCCTCCATAGCAGCTCGAAAAACCGCCTTGGCTGTATGGGAACACCCTGTCGCCTTCGGCTGTGCAAATGGAGGTCGTAGAAGATCTCGGTCAGGTCGCTCTCGCGCTCGCCTCGGCTGATTGCGACCCCGTCGCGACGCGAGCGCCTGATACCTCGCT
>Ga0307320_10000583_pt1 | contig 13151 bp, 13 predicted proteins | sample ER_DNA_369_FD_194495 | JGI IMG/M metagenome (GOLD analysis project Ga0307320, IMG submission 194495) | Bulk soil microbial communities from the East River watershed near Crested Butte, Colorado, United States - ER_DNA_369 | ecosystem: Environmental > Terrestrial > Soil > Floodplain | place...
GGACGGGGCAACTAGCCACCTACCGTTCCTCATGGCGGGAGTAATACCCACCCGTCGTCAACACAGTGTTAGGGGACTGTGAAAGTTTCCGGGTCGGTGACGGGCGCCTGGCAGACAAACCGCTCACAGACGTAGACCGCGGGCTTTCCGTCAACGAAATCTTTGCCTTTCAGGAGCGGGACGTCCTCGGTCGGGCCGAAGGCGACAACCGCGTTCGGATCGAAACCCCGGAGCGCGGCACGGGCAACGTCGCTGTCCGGCGGTCCGATAATCGCCACCTCCCGCGGCAGCGAGAAATGGAGATCGAGGGCCGAGAGCGCATGGCCGAAGGCGAGCGGAACGCGCGACAGCGCCTCTCGGATCAGCCGGAAGACGCCGACCGCCCGTTTCTCGAGCTCATCGTCCGTAAATCCGCGCCAGCTGCAGTAGCACGAAGGCCAGCATGGAGTTGCCGGCGGGGGTCGGCTGGTCCTCGAGGTCCTTCTTGCGCGCGACAAGCTGCTCGGCGTCGGCAGCGGCGAGAAAGAAGCCGCCGCGCTCCTCGTCCGCGAAGAGGTCGAGCGCGAGTCGCGCGAGCCGGTTCGCCTCCTCGAGCCAGCGCAGGTCGCCGGTCGCCTTGTGCAGCTCGAGCAGGCCGTGGGCCACGTCCGCGTAGTCCTCGAGGTAGCCCGTGCCCTTGGCCTCGCCGCGGAACGTCCGGTGCAGGCGACCGTCCTCGGTCGAGAGCGGTCCGAGCAGGAACTCGCCGAGCCCCCGCGCCGCGTCGAGGTAGTCCTCGCGCTCGAGCCTGCGCCCCGCCTCGGCCAGAGCGGCGAGCGCAAGTCCGTTCCAGGCCGCGATCGCCTTGTCGTCGCGGGCCGGCTTCGTCCGCTTCTCACGGGTCTCGAACAGCCGCTGTCGCTCCACCTCGTCGAGCTCGCCACGGATCACGAAGCGCCCGTGCTCGAACGGCTGCAGCAGCTCCTCGCGCACGCCGTCGTCAGGCGTCCACGTGAACGTCAGACCCTCGACGCCGTCCGTATCAGCGTCCTGCGCCGATGCGAATCCGCCCTCGGGGAGACGTAGCTCGCGCAGCATGTAGTCGAGCGTCTGCTCGGTGACGCGACGGTGGCGGTCGTTGCCGGTGACGACCCAGCCGTGGAGGTACGTCGCGGCCAGCAACGCGTTGTCGTAGAGCATCTTTTCGAAGTGCGGCACGAGCCACTCCCGATCGACTGAGTACCTGTGGAACCCGCCGCCGACGAGGTCGTACATGCCGCCGGCCGCCATCGCCTCGAGCGTCGCCGTGACCATCGGTAGCGCGCTCTCGTCGCCTCGCAGGTGCATCCTCAGCAGGAACTCGAGCACCGAGGCCTGCGGGAACTTCGGAGCGTTGCCCCAGCCGCCCCACTCGACGTCGAACTGCGTGCGTAGGCCGCGGGCCGCGTCCTGCAGGATCGCGTCCGTCAGCGGTTCCAGCGATGGGGCCAGCTCGCTCGAGCGCCGTACGGCATCGACGATGGCTGCGGCCTGGCCGGCGACGTCGCCGCGCCGCTCGCGGTACGCGTCGGAGACCGCGACGAGCACCTGCTGGAAGCTCGGTATCCCGTAGCGCGGCTCGGGTGGGTAGTACGTGCCGCCGAGGAACGGCTCGCCCGCCGGCGTGAGGAAGACCGTCATCGGCCACCCGCCCTGACCGGTGAGCGCGACGACCGCGTCCATGTAGAGCGAGTCGACGTCGGGCCGCTCCTCACGATCGACCTTGATGTTCACGAAGTGCTCGTTCATAAGCGCGGCCGTCTCGTCGTCCTCGAACGACTCGTGCGCCATGACATGGCACCAGTGGCACGCCGAGTATCCGACCGAGAGCAGCACCGGCTTGTCCTCGGCCCGCGCGCTCTCGAAGGCTTCGTCGCTCCAGGGGTACCAGTCGACCGGGTTGTCCGCGTGCTGGAGGAGGTAGGGGCTGGTCTCCTCCGCCAGCCGGTTCATCAGATACCGGCCGGGGAGGGCGCCTCGTCGCCCGCGGGGATCTCCATCCGCCGGATGAGAACGGCCGCGGCAACCAGGCCCGTCGCCCAGATACTTGCCGTCAGCCAGAACCCCCACTGGAAGCCCTCGGTCAGGGCAACCGGTGGAGGGTTGCCCTCAGCGACGAGGGTCTCGAAATGTGTGAACGCAACCGTCGAGATCACGGCGACACCGATCGCTCCTCCGATCTGCTGGGTCGTGTTCAGCAGTCCTGAGGCGAGGCCGGCCTCGCGGTCGGCTACCCCGGAGAGCGCGGCGATCGTGATCGGGATGAACGAGAAGGGAATGCCCACGCCGACCATCAGGAAGCCCGGCAGCAGATCGGTCGGGTAGCTGCCGTCGACATCGATCTGGGTGTACCAGAGAGCGCCGGCGGTCAGTAATGAAAGCCCGACCAGGGTCACGAGCTTCGGCCCGAACCTGGTGACGAGCATCTGGGCCGGGCCGGCCATCACGACGGCGGTGCCGGCGGTAGCGAGGAACGCGAACCCTGTCTGCAGCACGGAGAGGCGGAGGACCTCCTGCATGTAGAGCGTGAGCAGCAAGAACGATCCGAACATTCCTCCGGCCAGCAGGAAGCTGACGACGTTCGCCGCGCTCAGCATCTTGTTGCGGAAGATTCCGAGGGGCATCAGGGGCTCAGGAACACGGGACTCCCAGGCCACGAAAAAGAGCAGTAGTGCCCCGGCCAGGACGATGAGGCCGATCGTCCGAAACGCCGCCCAACCCACGTCGGGCGCCTCGGAGACCGCGTACACGAGCAGAACCAGGCCCGTGGTGACCGAGAGCGCCCCGAGCACGTCGTATCGCTGCTCGTCCGTTTCGCGGCGGCTCTCGCGGACGAAGCGTGTCGTCAGCGCGAGCACCACGACCCCGACGGGGATGTTGACGAAGAAGATCCACTCCCACCCCAGGTACTTGGTGAGGATGCCGCCGAAGAGAACGCCTGCGGCGGCCCCACTGCCTGCGACCCCGCCCCACGCGCCAAGCGCCTTGTTCCGTTCCTTGCCCTCCGTGAAGGTCACGGAGATGATCGACAGCGCCGCCGGCGACACGATCGCCGCTCCCAGCCCTTGCACCCCGCGCGACACGATCAGCATTGCTTCGCTCTGCGCCAGCCCGCAGGCGAAGGATGCGGCCGTGAACAACGACAGCCCGACCATGAAGATCTTTCGTCGGCCCAGCAGGTCAGCGGCGCGCCCACCGAGCAGAAGGAAGCCGCCGAAGGTCAGGGAGTAGGCCGTGATCACCCATTGCAAGTTCTCGTCGGCGAAGCCGAGGTCGTTGCCGATCGAGGGCAGCGCGACATTGACGATCGCGACGTCGAGGACTACGACGAAGATCGCCGTGCAGATCAGGGCAAGTGCTTTCCAGCGATTCGGATCGGGGGCGGCGGTAGCCATGCCGCGACCTTAACGGCTCAGTCCGTATGGATGGATGGACGCGTGGGGCCCCGGATCCCTCCGGGGCCCCACTGCGTTCTCAGGCGGCCTGGTCGAACGCAGGCTGGAGCTCTTCCTCCGAGCTCTCCTGCACCAGATCGCGCCGGTCGACGACGAACAATGCGACGAGTACGCCGACGAAGGCGACCGCGGCGCCTGCGATGAAAGCCGCCTGGAATCCGTCGGTCAGGGCGAGGCTGACGGCCGTCCCGGTGCTGACCGCGTCGCTCGTCGTCGAGGTCGCAATCGCCGACAGCGCGGCTATGCCCAGAGCGCCGCCGATCTGCTGCGACGTGTTGATCAGCCCTGAGGCCAGTCCGGCCTCGTCGTCCTGCACGCCGGCAAGGGCCGCGATCGAGATCGGCACGAACGAGAAGCCGAGGCCGACGCCGATCAGCAGGAAGCCCGGGAGCAAGTCGCTGAGGTACGAGCCGCCCACGGAGACCTGCGTGAAGTAGACGAGGCCCGCCGTGAGAGCGGACATCCCGACGACGAGCACCGGCTTGACGCCGATCCGCGTCACGAGCTGCGCCGCGAGAGCGGACCAGAAGATCGCGGTCCCCGCGACCGCCAGGTACGCGACGCCGGTTCGCATCGGCGAATACCCGAGCACCTGCTGCATGTACAGCGTGAGCATCAGGAACATCCCGAACATCGCCGTGCCCAGGATCAGCCCGGCAATGTTCGCGCCCACGAGGGTCCGCAGCCGGAAGATCGAGAACGGCATCAGCGGATCCATGGCCCGCGACTCCCAGGCGAGGAAACCGGCGAGCAGCGCGCCCGCGGCCGCGAACAGGCCGGCCGTCTCGATCGACGACCACCCGTAGTCGTTCGCCTGCGTGATCGCGTAGACGAGAGCGACCAAGCCGCTGGTGACGAGCACCGCCCCCGGGATGTCGAAGCTTTGCGCAGTCATGTCCTTGCTCTCCGCGATCAGTAACGGCGTGAGTGCCAAGGCAGCGATGCCGACGGGCACGTTCACAAAGAAGATCCACTCCCAGCTAAGCGCGTCGGTCAGGACACCGCCGAGCAGCACGCCTGCGACCGCCCCGAACGCCCCCACTGCACCCCAGGCTCCGAGCGCAGTGTTGCGGTCCTTGCCCTCCCGGAATGTGGTCATGAGGATCGCCAGTGCCGCCGGCGAAATGAGTGCCGCACCGAGTCCCTGCAGGGCGCGGGCGCCGATCAGTGCCTCTTCACTCCAGGCCAGGCCCGAGAGAAGCGAGGCGCCGGTGAAGACGACGATGCCCGCGAGAAAGAGTCGCCTGCGCCCGAGGAGGTCAGCCGCGCGACCGCCGAGGAGCAGAAAGCCGCCGAAGAACAGCGCGTAGGCGCTGATCACCCACTGCAGGTTCTCCTGCGAGAAGCCGAGGTCGGTCTGGATCGAGGGCAGGGCAACATTCACGATCGCGATGTCGAGCACGACCATGAACTGCACCGCGCACAGGAGCGCGAGCCCGATCCACTTGCGTCGAGCAGAAGCCATCATGTGTTCAATCTCCCATCTCCTTAGTAGTCACTAGCTTGCGAAACTACACGATCTACTTTCTTTTCGCAAGTAAGAACTTCTGGATAAGAAGCAATCGGCTATACTCCGCTGGAGATGTCGAAGCGCTATGACCAGTACTGCCCGGTGTGTCACGCGCTCGGCCTGGTCGGCGAGCGCTGGGCGCTCCTGATCGTCCGCGAGCTCCTGCGCGGGCCGAAGCGCTACACCGACCTCGCCGAAGGCATGCCGGGGATCGGCACGAACATCCTCGCGGCGCGCCTACGGGAGCTCGAGCAGGGCGGAATTCTCCGGAAGCGGAAGCTCCCGCCACCTGCGGCCTCGACCGTGTACGAGCTGACCGAGTACGGCGCCGAGCTCGAGGAGCCCCTCTACGCCCTCGCCCGCTGGGGCGCGCGCTCGCTCCCGCCACCCGGGCGGAAGGACGGGTTCTATCCGGAGTGGGGGCTCAACGCCTTCGCCGCGCTCCGCAACGACGAGGTCGCCCGCGGCCTCACGGAGTCGTACGTCCTCCGCGTCGACGATGACGTCTACACCGTCCGGCTCGTCGAGGGGCAGCTCGAGATCGAGCCCGGCGCGACTGAGGGCGTCGATCTCGACGCTGAGATGGACCTGAAGACCTTCTTCGGCCTCGCCTCCCGCGAGCTCGTGCCGAGCGACGCAGTCGCAGCAGGGGACGTGAAGCTCGAGGCGGGAGACCCCGAGACCCTCGAGCGCTTCTTCCGCGTGTTCAACTTCGCTTCGCGCGTTCCGACGCCAGCGTAGTTTTGCGGCTCGAGACCGAGCGCCTGCTGCTGAAGCCGCTGTCGCTCGACGATCTCGACGTCTTCGCATCGTTCTACGCCGACCCAGAGGTGATGCGCTACCTCGGCGCCGGCCGGACGCTGAGCCGTGACGAGACTGAGACCAGCCTGCGACGCATGCTCCGTAGCTTCGAGGTCGACGGCTTCGGGCAGCTCGCCGTCGAGCGCACCGAAGACGGCGAGCTCGTCGGCCGCTGCGGCTTCCTCGTGTGGGATGCGGAGACGCTGACGCCGACGACCGAAGCGGAGGCAACCGGCCCGACGGAGCTCGAGATCGGCTACGCGCTCGGACGCGAGTTCTGGGGACAGGGGTACGCGACCGAAGCGGCGACCGCCGTGCGCAACCACGCCTTGGGGTCGATGCGCCGATCACGGCTCATTGCGTTCATCAGGCCGGGGAACCACGCCTCGGCCCGCGTCGCCGAGAAGCTCGGCATGCGCCATGAGCGCGACGTCGAGTTGATGGAGCTGCCGGCCCGCCTCTACGCGCTCGGGAACGAGCCCGCGCGGTAGAGCTGGCCCTCGAGCTGTCGCCCGAGGACACCTTCCAGCCACTCCGAGATCCCGATCAGCGCGTCGACGTCGACCCCCGTTTCGACTCCGTCGCCCTCGAGCATGTAGACGAGATCCTCGGTGGCGATGTTTCCGGTCGCCCGAGGGGCGTAGGGGCACCCGCCGAGACCACCGATCGACGCGTCGAGCACCGACGCGCCGCCCTCGAGCGCCGCATAGGCATTCGCGAACCCGGTGTTGCGCGTGTTGTGGCCGTGAAAGCCGGCGGCACCGGTTCGCTCGATGAGCGCCTTGACCTGCCGCGGCGTTGCGGCGCCAATCGTGTCCGCAAGGACGATCTCCCCCGCCTCTGAGAAACGCTCGGCCAGCGACGCGACCACGGCGGGGTCGACCCGACCCTCGAACGGGCATCCGAAAGCCACGCTGATCGTGACGGTCGAACGCTCGGGCGCCTTACCGAGGATCGTCGTCACGCGTTCGACGGCCTCGTCCAGGGTCGCATTGGCGTTTCGGTGGTTGAAGCTCTCGGTCGCGCCAAGGGTGAGATTCACACGATCGAGCCCACTGGCCGCGAAGCGCTCGAAGCCCTTCTCGTTCAGCACGAGGCCGACATACTCGACCCCGTCGCGGCGCTCGATTCCCTCGACGACGTCCTCGGCGCCGGCCATCTGCGGCACCGCGTCGTCTCGGACGAAGCTGACGGCCTCGATCCGCGGGAGACCCGTAGCCGCAAGCCGGTTGACGAGCTCCGCGCGGGTCGTCGGCGGCAGGACGTCTTGCTCGTTCTGCAGGCCGTCCCTCGGGCCGACCTCGCAGAGTGTCACGTTCACTTCGGGTAGACGCGCTCGGGCTTCACGCGCACGATCACCCGGCGCTCGCCCGGCCTGTGGTTTTGGTACTTCGGAACGCCCCTGTACTTCAGGGACATCTTGTCGATGTGGCGGTTCGCTGCCTCCTCGTCCTCGTCGAGCTCGGCGGTGCCGGTGACCGTCACGTACTCGTACGGGTTCTCGAACGAGTGGACTTCGACGGTCACGCGCGGGTCACGCTTCAGGTGCTTCCACTTCGCGCGGGGCGAAGCCGTGTTGAAGAGAACGTCCTTGCCGTCGTAGTCGACCCAGACAGGCGTCACGTGGGGCGTGCCGTCTTCGCGAATGGTCGCCACGGCCCCGAGGTTCTTGTCGAGGAAGAGCTTCGCCTGCTTCTCGTTGAGTGCCGCCACGGCTCCTTTAGGCTAGCGACCATGATCATTCTCGCCGGCACGCGCAAGGGGCTGTTCATTCTCGAAAGCGACGAGGGTCGCCGCGACTGGCAGGTCGAAGGCCCGCTGGTCCCCGGTTGGGAGATTTACCACGCGATCCTCGATCCGCGCGACGACGTCCTCTACGCCTGCTCCAACACCTTCGCGTACGGCGCCAATGTGCACCGCTCGCGCGACCGCGGGCAGACCTGGGAGCACGCAGAGCAGCTCGGCCTGCCCGAGAACGGAGAGCTCAAGCTCGAGAAGACCTGGCACGTCGAGCCGGGCCGTGACTCGGATCTGTGGCTGGGCGGGGCACCGGGAGTGCTGTTTCGCTCAGGAGACGGAGGTGTCGAGTGGGAGCTCGTGACGGGGCTCTTCGACCACTCGTCACGCGAGCGCTGGCAACCCGGCGGCGGCGGGATGTGCTGCCATTCGATCCAGATCTCCCCGGACGGCGCGATCTACGCGGGCATCTCGGCGGCGGGCGCGTTCCGCTCGGAAGACGACGGCGAGACCTGGACGCCTGTGAACAAGGGCACGGCTGCCGACTTCGCGCCCGACGACCCGTTCCCCGAGGTCGGACAGTGCGTGCACAAGCTCCTCGTGCATCCTGAGGTGCCGAGCCGTCTGTGGCAGCAGAACCACTGCGGTGTCTACCGCTCGGACGATCGCGGCGACAACTGGGAGCGGCTCGAGGCGAACGGCCTCCCGAGCGGCTTCGGCTTCCCGCTCGCGCTGCATCCGCGCGATCCGGATGTCGCGTACGTCGTCCCCGAGGTGGGCGCCGAGAACCGCGTCACGTCCGACGGGAGGCTCGGCGTCTACAAGACGACGGACGGCGGCGCGAGCTGGGGGCTGGCTGCGAACGGCTTGCCCGACCCCGCGTGGCTCGCCGTGATGCGTGAAGGGCTGGCCTTCGATCGGCTCGACCCGGCCGGCGTCTACCTGGGCACGCAAAGCGGGTCGGTCTTCGTGTCTCCGGACGAAGGCGGAGAGTGGATCACCGCCGCGGACAACCTCCCGCCGATCCTTTCGATCGAGGTCGGAGAGTGGCAGTCGTAGTGCTCCTTCCGTCCCTGCTCGCCACCGAGGCGGGCGGGCGGAACCGGTTCGAGGTAGAGGCTTCGACGACCGGGGGCGCGCTGCGTGAGCTGCCGATCCGCGGCCTGCTCTTCGACGAGCAGGACGAGCTGCGGCCGCTCGTGAACGTCTACGTCGACGGCGTGGACGTGCGCAACCGCGGGGGCCTGGACGAGAAGCTCAACGACGGCGCGGAGATCCGCGTCGTGGCCGCGATCGCCGGCGGCTTGCCTAGATCGTCTTCGGGATCCTGATGTCGCCGGCGACGATCTGCTTGGCGATCTCGTCGATCGCGGCGCGGTCCTCCTGCGGGACCTGTGGGCTGAACGTGCCGAGCCCGACCCCGTCCTGGGAGAGGCCGAAGACGAGATTGCGCCCGCCTTTCCAGCTTCCGTCCTGAGCCGACTTGATCGTCGAGAACACGGCCTCGTCCACGCGCTTGAGCGCGCTCGTCAGAACGTGCGGGCCGAGGAAGGACTGGTCGGCGTCCACGCCGATGCCCCATACGTGCTTCTGCTTCGCAGCGTCGAGCGCGCCGAGACCGCAGCCGCCCGCGACCTGGAAGACCACCCCGGAGCCCTGCTCGATCTGAGTGAGCGCAAGCTCCTTGCACTTCGCCACGTCGTCCCAGTCCTGCGAGTACCCGTTCAGCACCTTCACGCCGGGAAACGCCGTCTGGGCGCCCGCCCGGTAGCCGGCGATGAACCGGTCGACCGGCGGCTCCTTCATGCCACCGACGGAGCTGACGACGCGTCCGCCGAGTTGCCGCTTCTCGGCCAGGCCGGCCGCGTACCCGGCGAGGTAGCCGACCTGCTCCTCCTTGAAGAGCAGCCCGACGACGTTCTTCGGCTTGCCCGCGAGACCCGACTGGTCGACGTCGATGATCTCGAACTTCGTGTCCGGGAATCTCGATGCAGCCTTCGCGACCGCGTCGCCCTGCGCGAAGCCGACGCCGATGATCAGGTCGTAGTCCTGGCGCACGAGCGAGGCCATGTTCGGGACGTAGTCGGCGGCGGTCGCAGCCTGGAGCACGCGTCCCTGGACTCCGAGCTCCTTCTCGGCTCGCTTGAGGCCGTTGTACGCGAGCTCGTTGAAGCCGCGGTCGTTCAACTGCCCCTTGTCGGTGAGCAGCCCGACCTTGATCGCGTCCTCATTCGACCCGGAGGACGCCGCGTCGTCGTCGCCACCGCAGGCGGCAACCGACCCCGTCAGAGCGGCCGCGAGAACGAGTCCGGTAAGTTTTTGCCTGAGAGTCAAAAACCTCGGTGGCGACGATAGCGAAAAACTCCCCGACGCACGCAACCCTGGCGGTCATCTTCCAGGTCCGGGCCGGAAAGCTCCAGGTCCTCCTGTGGCAGCGCGCGAAGGACCCGTTCGCCGGCGCGTGGGCTCTGCCGGGTGGCTACCTGGATCACGGCGAGACGCTCGAGCGCTCGATCCGCCGGCATCTAGCGGCAAAGGTCGACGTCCGCGAGCTTTCCCATCTGGAGCAGCTCGAGACGCTGAGCGATCCGAAGCGGCACCCGAAGGAGCGGCAGCTGGCGACGGCGTACCTCGGCCTCGTGCCGCGCGGCGTCGACCCCGCGTTGCCGGAGGACACGGACTGGCACTCGGTCGAGCGGTTGCCGAAACTGGCGTTCGACCATCGGGCGATCACATTGGCCGGCCGCGAGCGGCTCCGCGCCAAGCTTTCGTATACGAACGTGGGGTTCGCGCTCGCGCCGGAGGCGTTCACGCTCAGCGAGCTGCGGGACGTGTACGCGGCGGCGCTCGGACACGACGTGTCGGCGACGAACCTCCAGCGCGTACTCGTGCGCCGCGGGTTACTGGAGGCGACGGGCGAGCGGCGCGAGCCGGGCAAGACCGGTGGCCGCCCCGCGGCGCTCTTCCGGTTCACGTCGAAGCGGCTCGACGTGACGGATCAGTTTGCGGTTCTGAAGCCCCCCGGCTAGGCAACGCCGATGCCGGCGGCGAGCTCGCGCGAGATCGCGTGCTCGTCTTTGCCGACGCGCACCGTCAGCGGTCCACCGAACGGCGCTGCTGCGCGTAGCTTCACCTTGCGACCCGGTACCAGGGCAAGGCTCGTCAGATAGCGGAGCAGCTCCTTGTCGTCGCTGGGCACCCGGCGAATCGTCGCCTCGTCGCCCGGCTCGAGGGTCGCCAGCGTTCGCAGCTTGGAGCTGTCGAGTTTCAGCTTGCGATCCGGGATCGGATCGCCGTGCGGGTCGTGCGTCGGGTAGCCGAGCGTGTGGTCGATGCGCGCCTCGAGCTCTTCGGACAGCACATGCTCGAGACGATCGGCCTCGATATGCACCTCGTCCAGCGGCAAACCGAGCGCCTGCGCGAGGTACTGCTCGAGCAGCCGGTGATGCCGGATGACCTCGAGCGCAACCTTTTCCCCCGCCGGAGTCAGCTCGACACCGCGGTACGGCGCATGGTCGGCCAGGCCTAGGCCGGCGAGCTTCTTGATCATCGCCGTCGCCGAGGGAGGTCGAACGCCCATGCGCGCGGCAAGGGCCGACGTCGTGGCGCGACCGCCTTCCAGCCGCAGCTTGTGAATCTCCTTGAGGTAGTCCTGGGATGCGGCGCTGAGATCCCCGATCATGATTCTCAGTGTAGACTAAAAAAGGATTTCGTCTTGGCTAAATTCAGCAGAAAGCAGCTGCTCGCCGGCACCCTCCCAGTTGTAGCCGCGGCCCCTCTCGCCAAGCTCGCCTGGCCGAGCGCCGCTCGAGGCGGTGAGCCACTCGCGATCCACGAAGGCCACGAGCACCCGCTCATCGGCCACGCGGCAATGATCGGCGACGAGGTCCCCGCTCCCGGCGGCCCGCACGCCCTCGACGCGCTCCTCATCCCTCCCCCAGCGCTCCCGCACAAGCCGGGCCGACTTCGCGAATACAACCTGACGGCCGTCGACCGGACGATCCAGGTCGCGCAGAACGTCGAGTTCAACGCCTGGACGTACAACGGCACCGTCCCCGGGCCGGTCATCCGCGCGACCGAGGGCGACCTCCTGCGCGTCAAGCTCGTGAACGGCGGCTCGCACCCGCACACGATCCACTTTCACGGCATCCATCCCGGGGACATGGACGGCGTGTTCGAGCCCGTCCCGCCGGGCAGCGAGTTCACCTACGAGTTCCCGGCGCGGCCGTACGGCATGCAGCTCTACCACTGCCATGCGACACCGCTCAAGAAGCACATCCACAAGGGTCTCTACGGCGCGTTCATCATCGACCCGCCGAAGCCGAGGAAGCCTGCCCGCGAGCTCGTGATGGTCATGAATGGCTACGACACGGACGGCGACGGCGAGAACAACTTCTACACCGTCAACGGGATCGCCTTCTACTACGCGAAGTACCCGATCCGGGTGAAGAAGGGCGAGCTCGTGCGGATCTACCTCGCCAACCTCACCGAGTTCGACCTCATCAACTCGTTCCACCTGCACGGCGACTTCTTCCGCTACTACCCGACCGGCTCGAGCGACCACTTCGAGTACACCGACACGGTGATGCTCTGCCAGGGAGAGCGCGGGATCATCGAGATCGAGTTCGCGAACACCGGGCGCTTCATGTTCCACGCGCACCAGAGCGAGTTCGCAGAGCTCGGGTGGATGGGTTTCTTCGAGGTGCAGTAGGTGGCGTCGGAAGCGGTTGCCGCGCGCGGATACGGCTGGCGTCTCTGGGCGCTCGTGCCGCTGCTCATCCTCGTCGGCGCCGTCTCGCTCCTCGCCTCGTCGGGCGACTCGCTCTTCGACCTGCTCGGGCGCAACCCGCCGCCCGCCGACGAGTTCGACGTCCGGCGCGTGGAGTTCAAGCCGGGCGAGATCAAGATCCGCGTCACGAACCCGCAGCGCCAGGATCTGACGATCGCCTTGGTGACCGTTGACGATGCGATCGTCCCGTTCTCGGTCGAGGGTGACCGTACGCTTGGCCACCTGCGCTCCGCGACGATCGTCGTCGAGCACGACTGGGTCAAGGACGAGCCGATCGCGGTCGGCGTCACGAGCTCGTCGGGAATCCAGACGACCGAGGAGATCGCCGCGGCGGTCGAGACGCCTGACCCGTCCGGCAAGCGGTTCCTCGGCTTCGCGCTGATCGGGTTTCTAGTCGGGATCCTCCCCGTGGCCCTCGGCCTGGCCTGGCTCCCGTCGCTGCGCCAGGTGAGCCCCGAGTGGCTGGCGGCCTTCATGGCGCTGACCGCGGGGCTGCTCACGTTCCTCGGGTTCGAAGCGCTCTCGGAGGCACTCGATCTGCAGGCGGCGCTACCCGGCGGGCTCGGCGGGACCGGGCTCGTTCTCCTCGGCTTCGCTTCGACCTACCTCGCGTTGAGCTTGCTGGGGCGGTGGCTCGGCCGGGGCGCGACGGTCAGCGGCCTCGCGCTGGCGACGCTGGTCGCGATCGGCATCGGGCTGCACAACCTCGGCGAGGGGCTCGCGATTGGCACCTCGTTCGCCCTCGGGGAGCTCGCCCTCGGGACGTTCTTCGTTATCGGGTTCATGGTTCACAACATCACCGAAGGGCTCGGGATCGCCACCCCGATCGCCGACCGCGAGC
>Ga0307320_10000585_pt1 | contig 13132 bp, 15 predicted proteins | sample ER_DNA_369_FD_194495 | JGI IMG/M metagenome (GOLD analysis project Ga0307320, IMG submission 194495) | Bulk soil microbial communities from the East River watershed near Crested Butte, Colorado, United States - ER_DNA_369 | ecosystem: Environmental > Terrestrial > Soil > Floodplain | place...
CAGCACCCGCCGATCACCTTCGCGCCGAGGTTCCGCGCATGTGCGGCGAACTCGCCGAAGTACTCGGGCGTCGCATGCGGGTAGATGACGCGGCCGCCCGTCATGCTCGCGAGCCCGACGTTCGGGAGCGCTGCAAGCGGCTTCTCGCTTTGCCCCATCTGCTCGAGTGCGGCGAGCGCGGCGAGCAGGCCGGCGCCGTGATTCGCGCCGATCGCCGCGACGTCGAGCTCCATCAGCCGTGCCGCCGCCTCGGCCGCGGTCACGCCGGCAAGCGTCTCGGCGCTTTCGTCGAATGTCAGGAGCGCGACGATCGGCAGGCTCGACACGCTCCGCACCGCCTCGACCGCGTCGACGACCTCCTCGAGGTCGTAGAACGTCTCGACCATGAAGACGTCGGCGCCGCGCCCGTCGAGCACCGCTGCCTGCTCGGCGAAGAGCTCGCGGCGAACCCGTGAGGTGGCCGGCTCACCCAGAGGGCCGATCGAGCCGCCGATGAACACGTCGCGGCCGGTCATCTCCCTCGCATCGCGCGCAAGCTTGACGCCCGCCGAGTTGATCGACTCGAGCTCGTCCTCGAGGAAGTGGTGCGAGAGCTTGCGCCGGTTGGCACCGAACGTGTTCGTCTCGATCAGATCCGAGCCGGCGTTGATGAAGCTCACATGGAGCGAGACGACCGCATCCGGCGCCCGGAGGTTCGCCTCCTCAGGGCTCCGCAAGCGTGGCACGGCGGCCGAGAGCAGAGCGCCCATGCCGCCGTCGGCGACGATGACCGGGCCCTGCTCGAGGCGCTCCAGAAAACGGTTCCGAGTCTGAACTTCGGCGGGCACATCGTCTCCTTCCAACTCGCTCGACACATCCACCCGGGCTTCCGCCCGGCCGGGATTGGCACCTTGCCGCTGGGGCAGGTTGCCGAGGCTTCACAGGGCCGGATCCCTCAGCCTCTCTCGATGCGGAGCGGGACGTTGCCCGCTACCGAGACGGAGTATAAGCACCCGATCTTGCGTGAAGTAGCCAAGTCAACCGAGAACGGGTGATGGATGAAGCGACCCCTCCTAGCGATAGTTGGAAGGCATACCGAGTGAGGCCCCGATGCGGCGGGGGCAACCTCGGAGAATCTCCTTCCAAAGGAGACCCAGGAGGGGCCAGGCGGCGGCCCCTCTTGCGTTTTTTAGGCCCAGTTCAAGATGGAAGGCCTCGCTGCCGATGCCCGTCTTGACTCCAGGGGCTCGGGACTGACGGCAATCACTCCTGCGGCCTGCGGAGCAATACGGCGGCGGACGAGGACTCCGCCGCCGCCTCTCTTTCTAGGTGTCGTGGACCACTCGGCCTTCCATCCCGCCGGCGACCGTCACGACCTGGCCCGTGACATGGCCTGAAAGAACGGGTGACGCGAGGACGACAACCTGGGCGGCCACGTCTTCGGGCTGCGCGACCTTCCGGAGGGCCATCGTGCGCGAGACGCGGCGGACCTGCTCCTCCGATACGTGCCCGCGGGTCATCGGCGACTCGGTCCAACCGGGAGCCACGGCGTTCACGCGCGCGAGCGGGCTCTTGCGCACGACCTCGTTCTTCAAGCTCAGCAGCAGCCCGCCGAGGATGGCCGACTTAGCGGCAGCGTAATCCGCGTGGCCTGCCTCGCCGACGATGCCGGCCGTCGATCCGACGAGGATCAGCGAGCCGTTTCCTTCGAGCTGCCGGAGAAAGCCGCGCGCGGTGAGAAAGGTCGCGGTCAGGTTGGCGTCGAGCGTGGCGCGCCAGCGCTCGAGCGGTAGCTCCCAGAGGGGCAAGTCCTCGGCCGGCCACGCTCCCGCGACGGCCGCGCAGACGTCGAGCGCGCCCGACTCGGCGAACATGCGCTCGACCTCTGCCTCCTGGGTCAGGTCCGCTCCGACAACGCGCGTTGCGCCTCCCAGCTCCGCTGCGAGCGCTTCGGCGCGGGCGCGGCCCTGGTGGAAGTGCACCACGACCTGCGCACCTTCGCCGGCGAATGCGCGGGCGCACGCAGAGCCGATGCCGCCTGAGCCTCCGGTCACGAGCACGCGCTTCCCCTTCAGGCCTGTTTCCATCTGTGGGATTCTCTCTGTTGTGGAGCGCGAATGGATGACCTGGGACGATCTCGGCAACGCTGTCGAAGATCTGGCAAGCCAGATTCACGCTGACGGTTTCACCCCGGATGCGGTGCTCGCGCTCGCCCGAGGCGGCCTGCCGTGCGCAGGCGCACTCGCTTACGCGCTCGGCGTGAAGAACATGGCGACGCTGAACGTCGAGTTCTACACCGGCGTCGACGAACGCCTGGCCGAGCCGCTTCTGCTTCCACCCGTGCCCGACCTCGCGCTGCTGCGCGCCGAACGCCTGCTCGTCGTCGACGATGTGGCCGACACGGGCCGCACTCTGGCGCTGGCGCGTGACTTCTGCGCGGAGCACGGTCTCGAGGTACGGACGGCTGTCCTGTACGAGAAGCCGCAGAGCGTCGTGCGCTGCGATTTCGTCTGGCGCCGCACCGAGCGCTGGATCAACTTCCCGTGGAGTGCTGCCGCGCCGGTGCTCCAGTGAAGGTCTTCATCGTCAGCGACATGGAGGGCGTTGCCGGCATCGTCAAGTGGCAGCAGGTCGACGGCGGCAAGGAGAAACGCTCCTACCACGAGGCCCGCGAGCTCTACACCGAAGAGATCAACGCGGCGGTGCGCGGCGCAAGGGCAGCGGGCGCGACGGAGATCGTCGTCATGGACTGCCACGGCGCGGGCGAGGAGTGGACCTTCAACTCGCTCGTTCCGGACAAGCTCGATCCCGGCTGCGAGTACGTGGTGCAGAACGACTGGACGGAGTACACGGATCTGCTGGAGCAAGGCTGCGACGCGGCACTCTTCGTCGCGATGCACGCAAAGGCGGGAACGCCGGACGGTGTGCTGTCGCACACGGTGTCCGGCCAAGCGTGGCGGGACCTTCAGTTCAACGGGGTCTCCGTGGGCGAAACAGGAATCAACGCGGCGCTCTGCGGCCAGTGGGGCTGTCCCGTCGTGCTCGTCACCGGCGACGAGGCGGTCTGCAGGGAGGCGACCGAGCTGCTCGGCACCGGTCTGACCACCGTCGCGGTCAAGAAAGGGCTCGGCCGTTTCAGCGCCCGGCAACTGACCCCGCTGAAGGCGCGCGAGCTGATCGAGGACGGTGCGAAGCGTTCGCTGAAGGATCTCTCGGCCGTGAAGCCGTACGACCCGGGCCGGCCGGCCGAGATTCGCGTCGAGTTCACCACGCCCGATCGCCTTGTCGAGTACCGCAACCGCCGCGGGACGGAACAGGTCGACGACCTCACGCTCGTGTCGAAGGCCGACGACTGGTGGTCGGCCTGGTCGCAGTTCTACTTCTGACGCGTCACACTCCCGACACCATGTCCGACACCGGGCCGTGGCCGGAGTGGCGACGTAGGCTTAGGTCATGCCTGTGGTGAGCCGGATCTCGATCGCGCCCGTCAAGGGGCTGGGCCTGCTCCACCCCGATGCGGTGATGCTCGAGGAGACCGGGGTGCGCGAGAACAGGCGCTTTCACATCGTCGATGCAGACGGCCGCCGCTTCAACCAGCTGCGGGACGGAACGCTCGTGCAGATCCGGCCTGAGTACGACGCCGATTCCGAGCGCCTTGCATTGCACTTTCCGGACGGAACGGCCGCCGAGGGCCGGGTCACACTCGGCGAGGAGGTCACGACGGACTTCTACGGCAGGCCCGTCCCCGGCAACACCGTCGAAGGCCCGTGGTCGGATGCGCTCTCCGCATGGCTCGGCCGTCCTCTCTTGCTGATCCAGTCGGAACCGGGCCTCGCCGTCGACCGCGGGCGGGGCCACGTCTCGCTCATCTCCACCGCGTCGCTCGAGGAGCTCGGTCGGCAGGGCGACCGTCACGAGCCGGTCGACGGCCGCCGCTTCCGGATGCTCTTCGAGCTCGATGAGTGCGAACCGCACGAAGAGGACGGGTGGGTGAAGCGGCACCTGCGCATCGGCGAGGCTCTGGTCGGGATTCGCGGTGACGTCGGGCGCTGCGCGATCACGACTCAGAATCCGGAGACAGGTGAGCCCGACTTCGACACCTTGCGGACGATCTCGGGCTACCGCCCGTTCACCGAGAACGAGGCGGGCGAGAGGCATATACCGTTCGGGATCTACGGCGAGGTCGCCGAACCGGGCCGCGTGTCAATTGGCGACGCCGTCCAGGTCGTCGAGCTGAGCCTCCTCGACCAAACCTCCTAGCCCTGACACAATTCGACGATGGCTGCCGTCACGAGCTTCGTAGTCGACGAAGACGACCTGGAGCCGTCCCGCGAGGGCGGCGACACGGCGAGCGTTCGGGTCGCCTTCGACGCCGCCAACGGCTGTGAGCGGCTGGAGCAGCGGTTGATTCGCTTCGGCCCGGGGCGCTCCGCAGACCGGAAGCTCGAGGGGCAGCAGGAAGTGCTCTTCGTTGTGGCCGGGCGAGGACAGCTCCATCTCGAAGGGAACACGCACGCTCTCGAGCCGGAAATGGGCGTCTTCATCGCGCCCGGAGAGACCTATGCGGTCGAGAACACGAGCCAGGAGGACCTGCACGTTCTCTCCGTTCTCGCTCCGGAAGACCGGGAGGCGGCGAGCGGCGAGCGCAAGGTGACGGTTCGCTTCGCCGACCAGCCCGAGCTCGACGCCTCGAGCGAGCGGACCTTCCGGTACCTCGTGAACGAGGACGCCGGCTGCTTCGACGTGACCCAGTTCATGGGGATCGTCCAGCCGAGCAAGGCGCCCTTCCACAGCCACAGCTACGACGAGGTGGGCTACATCGTCTCGGGCGAGGGAACCGCGCACGTCGGCGGCCGCTCCTTCCCGCTCCGGGCCGGATCTTGCTTCCACCTTCCGCCGGACGAGCTGCACTGCATCGAGAACAGCGGATCCGGGCCGATGCGGATCCTCGGGGTGTTCCATCCTGCGGGCAGTCCGGCGAATCGGTCGTATCCCGACAACAAGTAGGCTCGAACGGCGTCACAAGTGGGGGAAGACCGGGGTAGACACTCAAGGAGGAATCGAATGAGGAGAAGGGCAACTGCGATTGCGGCCTTGCTGGCGCTTGGAGCCGCACTCGCGATCGTGGCCGGCGCTTATGCGACACCCGAGCGGGCTGCCGCACCGGCGGCAGACGCGGGTAGCGCCGCCGCGTCGGTCAAATGCGGCAAGACCCGCACGATTGGCTTCATGGCTCCAGTGACAGGTCCCGCAGCGTCGATCGGGATCCAGCAGGTCCACTGGGCCCAGTACTACGTCGCGACGTACAACAAGACCCACAAGACGAAGTTCAAGCTCCAGACGGAGGACACCCAGCTGGGCGCCCCGACGGGCACTGCTGAGGCGCTGAAGGGCGCGCAGGCGCTCGCCGGCAGCTCGAACGTCCTCGGAGTCGTGGGACCTGCAGGAAGCAACGAGATCGTCGGAGTGACGAAGTCGCTGAAGGACGCCGGCCTCGCGTGGGTGTCCGGCTCATCGACCCGAACGTCGCTCACGACGGACGGAACGCGGACCGGCTACATGTTCCGCACAGTCCCACCGGATGCAGTCCAGGGCACCACGGCTGCGAACTTCATCCTGAACAAGCTGAAGTACAAGCGCGTGTACATCATCGACGACCAGGAGAGCTACAGCACAGGCCTGGCCGATGCCGTTGAGGCGAGGCTGAAGGCGGCTGGAGCTACTGTCAGCCGCGACGGCGTCAGCCAGCAGCAGTCGGACTTCTCGTCGCTGATCGCAAAGATCGCGCGCGACACGCAGATCGTCTACATCCCGTGGCAGCTTCCGCCGAAGGGTCAGGCGTTCGGCAACCAGATGAAGGCCGCAGGCAAGGGAACCATCAAGCTGATGGGTGCCGACGGCCTGTACGACTCATCGTTCGCTGGTGTCGGGGCGCACGTCTACGACACGAACTTCCCGTTGAATCCGAAGTCCAAGATCATCGCGGGCTTCAAGAAGGGACATGGCGGCGACGGGGAGTACTTCGGTGCTCCGACGTATGCGGCCACGCAGGTCATTGCGACCGCGATCGACCGGGCCTGCAAGAAGGGCTCGGCCACCCGGGCTTCAGTCCGGGCGGCGATCAGGTCGACCAACATCCCGGCTGCGAAGTCGCTGATCGGCGTTGCGCTCCGCTTCAACCGCAACGGCGATCTGTCCACCTTGCACAAGTTCGGCCTCTACAAGTCGAACGGCAAGGACTTCGTCCCGATCGCGGGGTAGGCGGGGAGAAGACCAGATCGAAGAGAGTGCGGCCCGTCTCAAGACGGGCCGCACTCGTTCTGTGAGAGATTTCGCCCGTGAATTGGAGCCTGTTCTTCGACCTGACGGTGAGTGGGTTGACGCTCGGCAGCCTGTACGCGCTCATCGCGCTCGGCTACTCAATGGTCTACGGGATCCTCAAGCTTCTGAACTTCGCCCACGGCGACGTCTACATGATCGGCGCATTCGTCGGCTGGTACACGCTGCATGCCCTTGGTGGGCCGCTGAACCCGACGATCAGCGGAGCCGCGGTCCTGTTCGTGATGTTCATCGTCTCGATGGTCGCCTGCGGGGTGCTCGGCGTCGCGATCGAGCGCTTCGCCTACAGGCCGCTCAGAAACGCGCCTCGAATCGCACCTCTGATCAGCGCGCTCGGGGTGTCTATCTTCCTCCAGAACAGCGCTCTGCTCATCTTCGGCGCGGGCTTCCGGGACTACGGCACGTTCGATCTGATCGGCGTGAAGACCTTCAACATCGGCCAGCTCTTCTTCTCGGTTACGCAGCTGCTGACGGTGGTCCTGGCCATCCTGCTCATGATCGCTCTCACCGTTTTTGTCGCACGCTCACGGCTGGGCAAGGCGATGCGATCGACTTCGTTCGACCGTGAGGCCGCGTCGATGATGGGAATCGACGTCGACCGGGTGATTTCGGTGACGTTCTTCATCGGGTCGGCCCTTGCCGGCGCGGCGGGCGTGATGTTCGGCCTCGTGTTCGGGCAGATCTACCACTTCATGGGCTTCATCGCGGGGCTCAAAGGTTTCACGGCAGCGGTGCTCGGAGGCATCGGCAGCATTCCCGGCGCGATGGTCGGTGGGCTGATCGTCGGGCTCGCGGAGTCGTATGCCACCGGCTATCTCCCGCAGGGCTCGACGTTCCAGAACCTCTATGTGTTCGCGCTGCTCATTCTCGTCATCCTCATCCGACCCAGCGGCCTGTTCGGCAAGGCGGCGATCACGAAAGTGTGATGGAAGAGCCTCCGGACAGCCCCAGAATCGGAGTCGACGAGTGGGTCGCAAGCGTCGAAGGGAAGCGTGAGCGCTACACCGGCATCAGAGGCGCCGTTCTGCAGGGGTGGGATCGGCTGCCCGCACCCGCGCGGGTCCTGGTGTTCGCAATCCCGGCCGCACTCTTCCCCTTCGTCACGTCGCAGGGCAACGTGTTCCGGTACGGGCTGTTCACGCTCGTCTATGCGCTGCTCGCGCTCGGCCTCAACATCGTCGTGGGCTTTGCCGGGCTCCTCGACCTCGGCTACGTCGCGTTCTTCGGGTGCGGGGCATACCTCTATGCGATCCTCGCGTCGCCACAGTTCGGCTATCACTGGCAGGCTGAGCTCGCGATCCCGGTGGTGGTGTTGGCCACAGCGGTGGTCGGCCTCCTCGTCGGGCTTCCATCTCGTCGTCTCCTTGGCGACTATCTCGCAATCCTGACGCTGTTCTTCGGGCAGGCGTTCGTCGTCTTCGTCAACAACGCCAACCGGATCAGCTTTCCTTTCGTCGGCCACGTCGACCTCACCGGCGGCTCGAACGGGATCGCCAACATCGACCCGTTCAACTTCTTTGGCTACAAGATCGACTCGACGATGAAGCAGTACTACCTGCTGCTGATCGCGGTGGCGCTCGTCCTCGTCCTGCTGATGTACATGAACGAATCGAGGACGGGCCGCGCCTGGCGCGCGCTGCGGGAGGATCCCCTGGCCGCCGAGGTAATGAGCATCCCCGTCAACCGGCTGAAGCTGCTCGCGTTCGTCTTCGGCGCGGCGGTTGCGGGATTGACGGGTGCGATCTACGGCACGATCGCCACGGCGGCCCTGCCCGGGGACTATGACGTCGGACTGCTGATCACGATCTACGCGATCATGATCCTGGGCGGCTTCGGGAGCATCATGGGAATCGTCGTCGGTGCCATCATCGTGAGCAGTGTTCCCGAGTTGCTGCGCTCCTCGGCGAACGCCCGCCCGCTCTTCTACGGCGCGATTCTCATTGCGCTCCTCGTCAAGGTGCGCCCGTGGCGCCTCCTCGCCGCTCAGCTGGCCGGACTGGTCGCGTTCGGGTTTGCGGTTCACGCGATCGCTGCAGCGGCGTATCCGCGGCTCGTCGACGGCGAGTCGATCGGCTCGGGTTTCTTGCCGCGAGGCCTTGACCACTGGATGCTCTTTCCCAAGAACCCAGTGAAGATCGTGGACGTCGCCTACATGGTGATGATCGCCGCGATCGTGATCTATCCGCAGCTCGGCCGGCTCTGGCGGGCCGTGCTGCTGCCACCACTCTTATATCTCGTCATGTTTGTCTGGGAGAACCTGCTGCTCGTACAGATCGGCGGAGCCACGCGACTGATCCTGCTCGGCGCAGTGCTCGTCGTGCTCATGAACGTGCGGCCGCAGGGACTCTTCGGCACCGCAACCGTGGAGATCGTGTGACGCGCGACGTGACGCTGCTCGAGCTTCGGGGCGTCGACAAGTCCTTCGGCGGCCTGCGAGTGATCGCGGACCTCGATCTCGTCGTCAAGGAGCACGAGATCGTCAGCGTGATCGGCCCGAACGGAGCCGGCAAGACGACGCTCTTCAATCTCATCACCGGCATCTACCGACCCGACTCGGGCGAGATCGAGTTCGAGGGGAACAACCTCGTCGGTGTCGCGCCGCACAAGATCACCGAGCGCGGCGTCGCTCGTACATTCCAAACGCTGCGTCTCTTCCTGAACATGACGGTCAAGGAGAACGTCATGGCTGCGCAGTACGGCCATACGAAAGTCGGCATCCTCCGTTCGATGGTGCGCACCCCCGGAGCGCGGCGCGAAGAGAAGGAGATCAACCGGCTCGCGGAGGAGAAGCTGTCGTTCTTCGGTGACAGGCTGATGGGCTATCGCTGGGATCAGCCTGCTTACAGCCTCTCCTACGCAAACCGGAGACGACTCGAGATCGCGCGAGCCATGGCGACACAGGCGCGCATCCTGCTGCTCGACGAACCGGCCGCCGGCATGAACCCGCGGGAGACGCACGAGATCACGGAGCTGATCGGCAAGCTCCGAGATGACGGCGGGTACACGATCCTCGTGATCGAGCATGACATGCACGTCGTCGAAGGCATCTCGGACCGTGTCATCGCCCTCGACCACGGCGTCAAGATCGCCGAAGGCTCATTCGAGGCAGTTGCGACCGACCCGCGGGTCGTCGAGGCATACCTCGGCCTGCGAAGGGCGGAGACAAAATGAGCACCAACGGCGCCCCGGATCTCCTCAGGCTGAAGAACATCGACACGTACTACGGAGAGATCCACATCCTCGAGAGCCTGGACCTGAACGTGCGCGAAGGCGAGCTCGTGTCGCTGCTCGGCGGTAACGCTTCGGGAAAGTCCACGACGCTCAAGACGATCCTCGGCCTCGTGAAGCCCCGTAACGGCTCCGTCGAGTTCCGCGGCGAGGAGGTGACCGGCCGCACGACCAGCTATCGGATCCAGAAGGGGATGGCGATCGTCCCGGAGAACCGCCGGCTCTTCGGGCCGATGACGGTGCTCGAGAACCTCGAGATGGGCGCGTACCTGATCCGGGACACGAAGGGGCGGAAGGAAGACTTCGAGCGCGTCTACACACTCTTCCCATTGCTTTACGAGCGACGGGCGCAGCTCGCGGGGACGCTCTCCGGGGGCGAGCAGCAGATGGTCGCCATGGGTCGTGCCCTGATGGCGCGTCCGAAGCTGCTCCTCATGGACGAACCGTCGATGGGGCTGGCGCCGATCCTCGTCGAGCGAAGCTTCGAGATCATCCAGCAGGTGCATCAGTCCGGCGTCGCGATGCTGGTCGTCGAGCAGAATGCGAACATGGCGCTCTCGATCGCAGACCGCGGCTACGTGCTCTCCACCGGGCGACTGGTACTGGAAGGGCCTGCACAAGTGCTGCTTGCCCATGAGGACTTGAGGAAGGCCTACCTTGGCCGTTGAGGCCGCCTCGCTCGCGGCTCGGTGCCGGCACCGGTTTCCGATCTTCGAGCGGCAGGTGTACATCAACTCGTGCTCGCAGGGCGCGCTGTCAGACGCGGTGCGCGCGGCCTACGAGCAGTACCTCGAGGACTGGGACGACAAGGGCGCGCCGTGGGAGTACTGGGTGGAGCGGCAGGAAGCCGCCCGCACCGCCTTCGCCGGGCTCGTCAACGCAGGTGCAGACGAGATCGCTGTGACGACGTCGCTCTCGGCGGGAGTGAGCGCGCTCGCGAGCGGTCTTCGTTTCACGCAGCGGTCGAAGGTCGTGCTCACGGACTGGGAGTTCCCGACAATCGGTCAGATCTGGCACGCGCAGGAGGCGCGGGGAGGGCGTGTCATGCACGTCAAGGCGGCAGACGACGGGACGATCCCGATCGAGCACTTTGAACGCGCGATCGACGACGACACGTTGATCGTCGCTCTCACGCACGTCTGTTACAGGAACGGCGCGATGCTGGACGTGCCCGCCGTCGTCGAGCTCGCGCACGAACGCGGAGCGCTCGTCCTGCTCGACGCCTTCCAGGCGATCGGCTCGCTTCCGGTCGACGTTGCCGAGCTCGGCGTCGATTTCCTCGGCGCAGGTGTGCTCAAGTATCTGCTCGGGTCTGCAGGGCTCGGATTCTTCTACTGCCGCCGGGACCTCATCGAACGCGTGCGGCCGACGCAGACCGGCTGGTTCGCCGACGAGAACATCTTCGCCATGGATCACACCGACTATTCGCCGGCGCACACCGCCGCGCGCTTCCAATCGGGCACGCCGCCGATCCCCGCGATCTACGCGGGCATCGCAGGCATCGAGCTGATGCAGGAGATCGGTGTCGCAGAGACGCGCGAGCACGTGCTGCGCCTCAACGCCCACCTCATCGACGGCCTTGACGAGCTCGGAGCACAGGTGGTGACGCCGCGCGCTCCCGAACGACGTGGGGCGCTGGTCTGCGTCAAGTCCACCGATGCGATGGCGCTCGTCTCGAAGCTCGGCGAGGAAGGCATCGTCACGTCGGACCGCGACGACAACCTGCGCATCTCGGCACACTGTTACAACACCGTCGAAGACGTAGACGTCGTGCTGGCGGCTCTACAACGGCACCGCACGCTCCTGGCTTAGCTCTCGCCCGCCACGAGCGCATGACATAGCATCCCTGCGATGCCGCGCAGTACCAGCAAGGGCGCCCTCGAGCGCCTGCAGGAACGGATTCGGACAGCCGACCGCGGCTGGTTCTTCGCTGCAGTGGCGGATCAGGTGGCGGATTTGCGCCAGCAACGCGGACTATCGCAGCGCGAGCTGGCCGAGCTGGTCGGCACGACGCAGTCCGCGATCGCCCGACTCGAACGTGGCGGCAGGCCTCCGCGCATCGACACGCTGCTTCGAATCGCCGACGCGCTCGACTGCGAGCTCGTCGTCGATTTGAAGCCGCGTCGCTAGCGCGCCTCGGCTTGCTCCACGATTCGAGCCGCCAGGTCGCGCTTGCGAACGACGACGTAGCCGTTGGAGGCGTCGACGACGTCCTCCACCAGCAAGTCCTCATGGCCCGGGAGGACGATGAACATGTTCCCGGTCCGGTCGAGCAGCTCGAACTCCTCGAGCCGGCACCGAATCGTCCCGGTGCACGAAGGGGACCAGCACTCGCAGACGAGGTTGATGTCCGAGAGGTCCGAACGGAAGTTCTCCGTCATCCCGACGATCTGTTCGTTGACTGCCCGAAAGAGCAGCTGATTCTGCGCTGCTCTGCGCTCTCGTTCTTCCTGCTGTCTGGACATCACTTCCCCTTTGGTAGCCGAAGGAACTTCGGCCGGGGGAAATGTCCATCAGGAGTGCGAGATCGCCCTCGGTCTGATCTTCAGTTTAGCGCTCGCTTCGCCCGGTCGGGAATCGCGGCTAAAATCGTCACCTTGCAGGATCGGGCCCAAATGCAGGCGATCGAGACTCTCGGCGACGGCACGAGCGAGGAGGCATCTGCAGCGATCGGCAGGCTCCTCGCGGTCACCCAGGCGACCTATGAGCGGCGCGCACAGCTCGAGCACGCGCTCCAGTCCAGGGTCGCGATCGAGCAGGCCAAGGGAGTCGTGGCCGAGCGATACGGCCTGCAGCCCGAGGAGGCCTTTCAGATAATCAGGCGCGCGGCGCGCACGCATCGCATGAAGCTCCACGACCTCGTTCGCGAGATCCGTCCGGGTAAGGAGTTCCCGGCCGAGTTGGTCGAAGTCCTGCCGGATGCCCTGAAGCCGCGCAACGTTTAGCTACGCACGCGCCGAGCAAATAGAGGCGCAGCCCATGAGCGAGACCGAGGAACGAATCGTGCAGAACAATCTGACCTTTCGCGCTGCAAATGAAATGATCCGTGCCAAGGCGTCCGAATACGACGAGCCGATGGAACGGATCCCGTTCCTCTGTGAGTGCCCGGACCTGGACTGCACCACAATCGTGCGCATGATTCCGAGCGAATACGAAGCGGTGCGTGCGAATTCGAACTACTTCTTCACGGTCACAGGGCACGAACAGGCCGAGGAGCCGCTCGGGGAGGTTGTGGCTCGGGCGGATGGATACGTCGTCGTCGAGAAGGACGTTTCATGAGCGCCCGCGAGAAACAGATCGGGCTGAACGAGGCGGTGTTCCGAGAGGTCAACGAGCGCATCGAAAGCCTCGTCGAAACGTTCGACCTGAAGTCGGAGCCGCTCGATCTCGTCTGCGAATGCGGTGACGCTGCGTGTGTCCAACGCATCACGATGAGCCACGCCGAGTACGAGCAGCTCCGCTCCGACCCTCGCCAGTTCGCGGTGCATCCCGGCCACGAGACTCCCGGGGTCGAGACCGTCGTCGGCAAGCGCAAGGGCTACGACGTCGTCGAGAAGGACCACGGAGTGCCCGAACAGGTCGCGGA
>Ga0307320_10000586_pt1 | contig 13128 bp, 9 predicted proteins | sample ER_DNA_369_FD_194495 | JGI IMG/M metagenome (GOLD analysis project Ga0307320, IMG submission 194495) | Bulk soil microbial communities from the East River watershed near Crested Butte, Colorado, United States - ER_DNA_369 | ecosystem: Environmental > Terrestrial > Soil > Floodplain | place: USA...
CGACAATGCCCGTCACTAGGTATGTGCTGTCTGAGAGGCCCGGGTTCTGCGACGGGAGGACGCCGTCCGCGAGCGACCAGACGATCAGGACGAATACCGCGATCAGGCTCCAGTTGAGCCGAACCTCGACGCCCCCATAGCGGCCGATCGAGAAATTCCCGTCCATCTTCCGTTCTCTGCGCTTCGCCTCCCCGCCGGTGCTTGGGGCGCCGGCTGCTGCTTGGCTAGCCATCGAGGTCTCCTCTCGTGCCGATGCGGTCACTTTCGCTCGGACGTGGATTCGTCGCGCCCGTGGAAGGCACTGGTTACGACGGGCTGTCGCCGAGGATCGCTGCCGCGTCCTCGGCGTCACCATCGGCGACGAGGAGGCGTGCGCCGCCCGAGAGGTCGAACGGATACGCGCCGCCTGCATCGTCGGATTCGATCACCGACTGAATTCCGGCCGCTGTCAACGCCGTCTGGGCGAGCTCTGCGTCGCTTCGCGTGGGGTAGGTGCCGGAGACGACCATCGAACTAGACCTCAAGGCTACGCCGCATGGGCGTCGCCCGGAAGCGCCTCGCGGAGCTGTCTGCGCGAGCTGATGTCGAGCTTCGCGAACACCTTGTGCAGGTGCCATTCGACAGTCCGCGGGCTGAGGAACAGCTGCGCGCCGATTTCCGGGTTCGTGTGGCCGTTGGCGGCAAGGCGCGCGATCTGCTGCTCCTGCGCGGTCAGCTGGTGCCGGGTCTCGTCAGTGCGCTTGCGGACCGTCAGGCCGGTCGCGGCAAGCTCGCGACGTGCCCGCTCGATGAACGCGCCGGCGCCGAAGTCGCTCAACATCTCGTAGGCGCTGCGGAGCTGCTCGCGTGCGTCCACGCGCCGGCCTTCCCGGCGCAACCATTCGCCGTAGAGCAGGTGCGCGCGGGCGAGCTCCGGGCGGATCGTCGTGCGGCCGAGCCGGGCGATCGCTTCTACGTGCAGTGCCTCCGCCGTGCCGCCCTCGCTCGCCAGCGCTTTCGATCGCGCTGCGATCCCGAGGCCCCAGTCGGCACCGCTTGGGCTCGTGGCCTCGACGAGTCGCTCGGCCGCCTCGGCTGCGAGGCGGGGGTCGCCGGTTCGGGCGCCAGCCTCCGCCAGCTCCGCCAGGGCCCAGTGAGAGACGAAGAGCTCTGGCGCTGCCTCGCTCGCCTGACGCGCTGCGGCCAGCGCCTCCCCGTAGTGGCCGAGGCCGTTGCACAGTACGGCCGTCGCCCAGCGCGCGTACTGGACGCCGAGGCCCTCGCCGCTGGCGGTGGCGTCGTCGATCGTCGTCTTCAGCAGCGGGAAGGCCTCGTCTTCGCGACCCTCGTAGGCGGCAAGCAGCATCGCGCCGTATGGGGCGATCTGGACGCCGGTCGCGTGGGTGACGGCATCGGCCTCGGCGACCACAGACGCCGCTCCCATGAAGTCACCCCTCCACGTGAAGACGATCCCTGCGCCCTGCAAGGCGGTCGCCAGGAGCGCGAGCGCCCCGGCCTCACGCGCGAGCTGCAACTGCCGGGTGATGACCGCGTGGAAGCTCTCCATGTCCCAGAGCGCCGCGGCCGCGGTCGCGGCCATCGCACCCCACTGGAGCACGAGCTCGTCGTCGCGAAATGCGCTTACCGCCTTCCGTAACGTCGGCGCCGCCGGTGCGAGTCCCTCCACTATCAGCTGTGCAAGCCCGTCCAACAGGAGGTCGGAGGAATGCGGCTTGTGATGCGGGCGCGGCGCGGAACGGACGGCCTGCGAGACGCCGCGAAGCGTGCCCGCGCGGGCAAGTTCGCCTGCCGCGAGAGCGGTGCCCCACGCCTCGAGGTACGTCGTGCGCGCCAGGTCGGCGTCTAGCGGCTCGAGCTGCTTCGCCGCCTGCGACAGCTGGTCTGCGGCTGTACCGAAACTCGAGGCCGCGGCGATCCGCCCGCGCAGGAGGTTGACGCGGGCGCGCTGGAGCTCGTCGAGCGCGCCGGTCTCAGCCGTGGTCAGCACCGCAAGCGCCGGCTCGAACTCACCGGCCTGAAGACTTGCTTCTGACGCAGCCAGCGCGCGGTCCGTGCGCCGTGACGGGTCGATCGTCAGCGCTGCGGAGCGCTGGAGGAATGCGGCCGCGGCGGCGAGCCCACCCCGGGCCTGCGCGCGGCCGGCCGAGAGCTCGAGATCGGCGGCGACCTCCTCGTCCGGCTCCACCGTCGCGTGTGCTCGATGCCAGGCGCGGCGGTCGGGATCGATCGCGGGATCGGTCGCCGCCGCAAGCTCCTCGTGCGCCCGCCGCCGGTCGGGGGCCGACGCCGCCCGATAGATCGCCGACCGAAGCAATGGATGACAGAACGTGACTCGTGCGCCCACCTCGATCAGGTCTGCCGCCTCTGCTGGTCCAGCCGCCTCAGCCGAAATGCCGAGCCCGTCAGCGGCGCGCCAGAGCAACACCGGATCGCCCAAAGGTTCGGCGGCGCCGACGAGCAGTAACTGCTGCGTCTCCTCGGGCAGCCCGCCGACGCGACCGCGGAAGCTCGCCTCGATTCGGCTCGCGAGCGGAGTCGAATCGGGTAGGGCGAAGCCGCCGGGCAGGCTCGCCGACGACGCACTACGAGGCAGCTCGACGAGGGCGAGCGGGTTGCCCCGGCTCTCCGCGACGATCCGGTCGAGGACGCGCTCGTCGAGCGGCCCGAGGCTCGATGAGGCGACCAGCTCGCGCGCGTCCGAAGGCGACAGCCCGCCCAGCTGCAGCTCCGGCAATCCGTCGAGCTCGCGCAGCGCGCCTTCCTCGCGCTCTGCGAACACGAGCAGGATCGACTCCGCCTCCAGTCGACGGGCGACGAAGGCGAGCGCCAACGCAGACGCGTGATCGAGCCAGTGGGCGTCGTCTACGAGGCAGACGAGCGGTTGCTTCTCCGCCACCTCGGACAGCAGCGTCAGAGCGGCGAGCCCGACGATGAAGGGATCGGGTCGTCGACCGGCGCTCAGCCCGAAGGCCGTTTGCAGCGCTTCTCGTTGCGGTCCCGGCAGATCCTCGACCCGATCGAGAACCGGCATGCAGAGCTGGTGGAGCGTCGCAAAGGGGAGTTCCATCTCGGATTCGACGCCGACCGCCCGGTCGAGGCGGCACCCCTCGGTGCGCGTCGCGACGTAGTCGAGCAACGCGCTCTTGCCGCAACCGGGCTCCCCGCGCACCACTAGTGCGCCGCTTCGGCCACTACGTACGGCGCCCAGCAGCTCGTCGAGAGTCGCGCACTCGACCACGCGTCCACGTAGCTCGAATCCCCCCCGGTCCGTCTGGACCGGAACGCCCATCGACCACGAGCATAGATCCCGAGGGGCCGCTGCGGACCAGGGACTCTCACGGGCGCGACGGGTGACCGGGACCGTGAAGCTGGACGCCGCACCCGAATCGCGACAGTGGGGAGACCGACATGGCTGTTCAAGTGTCTGCGGCGACCGAGATCCGCCCGTTCACAGTCGACGTTCCGCAGGAGGAGCTCGACGAGCTTCGCCGGCGCATCCAGGCAACACGGTGGCCCGAGTCCGAGACCGTCTCAGACCAGTCGCAGGGCGTTCAGTTGGCGACGATCCAGGAGCTCGCGCGGTACTGGGCCACCGAGTACGACTTCCGGAGGCTCGAGCAGCGGCTGAACGCCGTCCCGCAATTCATCACGGAGCTCGACGGCCTCGACATCCACTTCATCCACGTCCGCTCGCCGCACGAGAACGCGTTGCCGCTGATCATCACGCACGGCTGGCCGGGCTCGATCGTCGAGATGCTTAACGTGATCGGTCCTCTCAGTGACCCCACGGCAGACGGCGGCGAAGCGGCGGACGCGTTCGACGTGGTGGTTCCGTCGATGCCGGGCTACGGGTTCTCCGCGAAACCAGCGTCCACCGGCTGGGATCCCTTCCACATCGCGGATGCCTGGATCGAGCTGATGAGGCGCCTCGGCTATTCGCGATTCGTCGCGCAAGGCGGCGACTGGGGCGCTCAGATCACGGACGTGATGGGTGCCAAGGCGCCTCGGGAGCTCATCGGCATTCACTCCAACATGCCGGGCACGGTCCCAGCCGACGTTTCGAAGGCACTTGCGTCGAACGTCCTCGGGGCCGGCGACCCGGCGCCGACGGATCTGTCGGACGACGAGCAACGCGCGTACGACCGGCTGAGCTTCCTCTTCACGAAAGGCATCGGCTACGCGCTGGAGATGGGGTTGCACCCGCAGACGCTGTACGGGCTCGCCGATTCGCCCGTCGCCCTCGCCGCCTGGATGCTCGACCACGACTTGCTCAGCTACCTGGACATCGCCCGGGCCTTCGAAGGCGAACCCGTCGGCAAACTCACGCGAGACGAAGTCCTCGACAACATCACGCTCACCTGGGTGACGAACACCGGCGTCTCCTCGGGTCGGCTCTACTGGGAGAACTCACTCGGCTTCTTCGACATCAAGGGCGCCACCGTGCCGGCCGCAGTGAGCGTCTTTCCGAACGAGCTCTACCAGGCGCCACGCAGCTGGACGGAGGAGGCCTACCCGAACCTCATCTACTTCAACGAGGTCGACGAGGGGAACCACTTCGCGGCCTGGCAGGAGCCGGAGATCTTCACGACCGAGGTCCGCGCCGCGTTCAGGTCACTGCGTGACGAGACGAGGTCGTCATGAGCAGCACCGTCGAGACCACAACCGCCATCCACCCCTTCCACATCGACGTTCCGGAGGAGGCGTTGGACGACCTTCGTCGACGAATCGCGTCCACGAACTGGCCAGAGAAAGAGACGGTCGCTGATCAATCTCAGGGCGTGCCGCTCGCCTTGATCCAGAAGCTCGCGCGCCACTGGGCGACCGACTACGACTGGCGCACGGTCGAGGCGGAGCTGAATGCCCTCCCGCAGTTCGTCACCGAGATCGACGGGCTCGACATCCACTTCATCCATGTTCGCTCGCCGCACGAAGACGCGCTGCCGCTGATCGTCAACCACGGATGGCCAGGCTCGATCATCGAGCAGCTGAAGATCATTCATCGGCTGACCGATCCGACGGCGCACGGCGCAAGTGCCGAGGACGCGTTCCATGTGGTGATCCCGTCGATGCCCGGCTACGGGTTCTCGGGGAAGCCAACGGGGACCGGCTGGGGCCCCGAGCGGATGGGCCGGGCCTGGGCGGAGCTGATGCAGCGCCTCGGCTACAGCGAGTACGTCGCCCAGGGCGGCGACTGGGGCGCGTTCGTCGTCGACCAGATGGGCTTGCAGGCGCCTGAGGGCCTGCTCGCCATCCACACGAACATGCCGGCCACCGTTCCGGCCGATGTCGACGAGGCGTCCGTGGCCGGCGAGCCGGCGCCGTCCGGCCTCTCGGCGGAGGAACGACGCGCCTACGAACAGCTGATCAGGACGTACGGGCAGGTCGAGTACGCCAGGATGATGGCGGCGCGCCCGCAAACGCTCTACGGCATCGCGGATTCACCGGTCGGCCTGGCCGCCTGGTTGCTCGACCACAACGACGCCGACGGCCAGCCGGCCGCGACGGTCGCTTCCGCACTCGAGCGGACCGAGAGCGACACCGGCGAGCTGACGCGTGACGAGGTCCTCGACAACATCACGCTCTACTGGCTGACGAACACGGGGGTATCTGCGTCTCGCCTCTACTGGGAGTACAAGGGCGGCTTCTTCAACGCGAAAGGCGTCTCCATCCCCGTCGCCATGACCGTCTTTCCCGGCGAGCAGTATCAAGCGCCGCGCAGCTGGGCCGAGCGGGCCTATCCCAACCTCATGTACTTCAACGAGGTCGACAAGGGCGGCCACTTCGCCGCCTGGGAAGAGCCTGAGCTCTTCGCCGCGGAGCTCCGAGCCGCATTCACGTCACTGCGAACCACGAATGGAGGTCGTCAATGAGTAGCGCCGTCGAAACCGCAACCGAGATCCGTTCCTTCCAGGTCGAGATTCCAGAGGAGCTGATCGACGACTTGCGCCGGCGCATCGCGACGACGCGCTGGCCCAGCAAGGAGCTCGTCGAAGACCGGTCGCAGGGCGTCCAGCTCGCGACGATGCAGGCGCTCGCCCGCTACTGGGCCGACGACTACGACTTCGGCCGGGTCGAGGAGAGGCTGAACGCCTTGCCGCAGTTCATGACCGAGATCGACGGGGTGGAGATCCACTTCATACACGTACGTTCGCCGCACGAGGACGCCCTGCCGCTGATCATGACCCACGGCTGGCCCGGCTCGGTCATCGAGCTGCTGGAGACCGTCGGCCCGCTGACCGACCCGACCGCCTACGGCGGCAGCCCCGAGGACGCATTCCACCTGGTGCTGCCGTCCCTGCCCGGCTACGGCTTCTCGGGCGAGCCGACCGAGCTCGGCTGGGAGTCCGGCCGCATCGCGCGCGCGTGGGCGGAGCTGATGAACCGCCTCGGCTACACCCGCTACGTCGCCCAGGGGGGCGACGTGGGCGCCGGCGTCACCGACGCGATGGGCCGCCAAGCGCCCAAGGGGCTGCTCGGCATCCACCTCAACGTGCTCCTCGCGGCGGTCGGTCTCCAGCACCAACTGCCGGCGGAGTCCGAGCAGGAACGCGCGGCGCACGACGCGCTCACCACGTTCTTGACGGATGGCTTGGCCATCGTCTTGGAGCAGTCCACCCGGCCGCAGACGATCGGCTACTCCCTGCTGGATTCCCCCGTCGGGCTGGCGGCCTGGATGCTCGACCACGACACCGACAGCTACTACAAGATCGCCGGCGCCTTCGTCGACGGCGAGCCCACGGGCAATCTCACTCGGGACAACATCGTCGACGACATCACGCTGTATTGGCTGACGGGCACCGGTGCCTCGGCCGCCCGGTGGTACTGGGAGACTGGACGGGCCCAGGCCGCAGCCGGTGCGGCCGGCCAGGCTCAGCCGCCGGTCGCGGTTCCGGTCGGCTTCACGACGTTCCCCGGCGAGGTCTTCCCTTCCCCCAGCAGCTGGGTCGAGCAGGTCTATCCCAACCCCACCTACTTCAACGAGGTCGACAGGGGCGGCCACTTCGCCGCCTGGGAAGAGCCGGAGCTCTTCTCCGCGGAGCTGCGAGCCGCATTCAGGTCACTACGAACAACGAACGGAGGTCGTCATGAGTAGCACCGTCCAGACCAGAACCGAGGTCAGGCCCTTCAATGTCGAGATCCACGAGGAGCAAATCGACGACCTGCTACGGCGCGTCGCATCGACGCGCTGGCCCAGCAAGGAGCTCGTCGAAGACCGGTCGCAGGGCGTCCAGCTGGCGACGCTGAAGGCGCTGGCCGACTACTGGACGACCGACTACAACCTCGGGCGGCTCGAGGCGAAGCTCAACGCGCTCCCGCAGTTCATCACGGAGATCGACGGCGTTGACATCCACTTCATCCACGTGCGCTCGCCTCACGAGGACGCGTTGCCGTTGATCATGACGCACGGGTGGCCCGGCTCGGTCATCGAGCTCCTCGAGGCCATCGGCCCGCTCACCGACCCGACCGCGCACGGCGGAGACGCCGAGGACGCGTTCGACCTTGTGCTGCCGTCATTGCCGGGCTACGGCTTCTCGGCAGAGCCTAAGGAGGTCGGCTGGGACCCAGGCCGCACCGCGCGCGCCTGGGCCGAGCTGATGCACCGCCTCGGCTATGCCAGCTACGTCGCCCAGGGCGGCGACCTGGGCGCCATCGTCACCGATGTGATGGGCCGCCAAGCACCCGAAGGGCTGCTCGGCATCCACATGAACTTGCTCGTGACAACGCTGGGCGCCGCTACCCCGCCGCCGGGGGACTCCGAGGAGGAACGGGCGGCACTCGACGCGATCGGCACCTTCACGACGAGCGGGTTCGGTTACTTCCTGGAGCAGTCCACGCGGCCGCAGACGATCGGCTACGCCCTGCTGGACTCACCCGTTGCGTTGGCGGCCTGGCTGCTCGACCACGACACGGACAGCTACTACAAGATCTCCAGCGCCTTCGTCGACGGGAAGCCCTCGGGCAATCTCACCCGGGACAACATCCTCGACAACATCACGCTCTACTGGCTCACGGGGACGGGAGCCTCGGCGGCCCGGCCGTACTGGGAGCTCGGACGAGCTCAGGCTCTTGCAGCCGGCCAGGCTCCGCCAGAGGTCTCGCTGCCGGTCGGCTTCACCACGTTCCCCGGTGAGATCTTCCAGGCCCCGCGCAGCTGGGCCGAGAGCTCGTACCCCAGCCTCAGCTACTTCAACGAGGCCGACAAGGGCGGCCACTTCGCCGCGTGGGAGGAGCCGGAGCTCTTCTCAACCGAGGTGCGAGCCGCATTCAGGTCACTGCGTTGAGCGGCGCGGACACACCCACGAGGAAGGCGGATTCGATGGTTGATTGGGAACGCGAATGAGGCTGGCTCTGTCAGGAGTCGAGCACCTGCCGGGCTTCGACGCGTCAACCGGCTGGCTCAACTCCGAGCCGCTCACGGACGAGGAGCTCCGCGGGAAGGTCGTCCTCGTCGACTTCTGGACGTACACCTGCATCAACTGGCTCCGCACGCTCGGCCATGTCCGCGCGTGGGCCGAGAAGTACGCGGACGAGGGACTGATCGTCGTCGGCGTCCACACGCCGGAGTTTCCGTTCGAGCGGGACGCCGACAACGTCCGCGAGGCGGCGCAGGACCTGAGCGTCGAGTATCCGATTGCGCTCGACCCCGATTACGGCGTCTGGGAGGCGTTCAGCAACAGGTACTGGCCGGCCGTGTACATCGCGGACGCCGAGGGCCGAATCCGGCACCACCAGTTCGGCGAGGGCGCCTACGAGGAGTGCGAGCGGATCATCCAGCAGCTCCTGCGCGAGGCGGGCCGGGACGACGTTGCCGACGACCTGGTGTCCGTCGCCGAGGAGGGCTTCGAGGCTCAGGCCGATTGGCCGAACCTCGAAACGTCGGAGACCTACCTCGGATCGGCCCAGGCCCGGGACTTCGCAGATCGGCCGCCCGACCGCTTGGAGCTCAACGAGTGGACGCTCGCCGGCGACTGGACGGTCGAGCCGGGGGCGAGCGTCCTGAGCGAGGGCGGCGGTCGGATCGCGTTCCGCTTCCACGCCCGCGACGTCCACCTCGTCCTGAGAGCGCGGGAGCCGGACGCCTCCGTGCCGTTCCGCGTCCTCCTCGAGGGAGCGCCTCCCGGTCCCGCTCACGGGGTCGACGTCGACGAGGACGGACGTGGGACGCTCGTCCGGCCGCGGCTCTACCAGCTGATCCGCCAGCCCGGGTCGATCAGCGACCGCACCTGCGAGATCAGCTTCGACGCTCCCGGCGTCGAGGCCTACGCGTTCACGTTCGGCTAGGTCGCAGGGGTTACCGAGGGTACGCATCCGGCGAAAATGGAGTAGCGTCCGCGCCCGACAGCGGGAGAAGGGAGAGCTCCATGCGTATGTTCGCTGCGAGCGCGGTCCTCGTCGCGCTCGCCCTCGTCCTTCCGGGAACCGCACTCGCGCACGCCGGCGTCAGCGCGGGCCAGCCGTTCCCGACCAACCTCGACACCGTCCGAGACTCGACCCAGGTCACCGGCCTGCGTGTCGATCTCGCCAAACCAAACTGCGCGGCGCGTCCGAACGACTGCGCCGACATCGACGTCCTGAACCAGCTCGACGGGTTCAACATCCAGCCGCGGATCTCGGTCCCGTTCAGCGGACCGATCGACCTCGCGAGCGTCTCGAGCTCGTCGATCTTCCTGGTCGGCCCCGCCGGATCCCGGGTCGGGATCAACCAGGTCGTGTGGGAGCCCGCCGTGAACACGCTCCACTTCGAGAGCGACCAGCAGCTGGACGACTCGACCACGTACCTCCTCGTGGTCACGAACCGCGTCCGCGGCGCGGACGGCAAGGCGCTCGACACCTCGGACTTCCTGCGCGACTTCAACCACGGTCACACGAAGGACCGGGCGGTCAAGGAGTACCGCAGGGATCTCCGCGACGCGCTTCACATGGCGCGGGTCAAGCACCACCGCATCGCCGCGGCGAGCCTATTCACGACCCAGTCGATCCGGCCGATCTCGCGGAAGATCCGCCGGCAGCTGCACGGCGGTGAGGCGAACTTCCTGCTCGGGACGGGCGGCGAGCGGACGGTCTTCCCGCTCGCGACCGTCAGCTCCGTGACCTGGCAGCGTCAGACGGGGACGGCGCCGACGTTCTCGACCGGCGGCCTCTTCCTGCCGCTGCTCGCCGGAGTCGGCACGATCGGCTTCGGGACGTACAGCTCACCGGACTACGAGAACGCGGCCAAGTTCATCCCGCCGGTCGGCACCGGCACCGGCCGTCCGGTGCCTCAGGGCACGAACACGATCCAGTTCTCGCTGTTCCTCCCGCTCGGAGCCCGGCCGGCCGGCGGCTGGCCGGTGGCGATCTTCGGCCACGGCTTCACCGACTGGAAGAACGGCGCGCCGCCGGTCGTCGCCGGGACGCTCGCGCAGCACGGCATCGCCTCTGTCGCGATCAACGTCGTCGGCCACGGCGGCGGCCCGCTCGGCAAGTACACGGTCAGCCGGCTCGGCGGTCTGCCGTCTGTGACGCTACCGCTCGGCGGCCGTGGGATCGACCAGGACGGCAACGGCACGATCGACTCGACCGAGGGAGTGAATGCGGCTCCGCCGTACACGCTGATCTCCAACCGCGACGGACTGCGTCAGACGACCATCGACCTGATGCAGCTCGTGAAGGTGCTTCGCGGCGGCGTCGACGTGGACGGCGACGGCACCGACGACCTCAGCACCTCGCGGATCTACTACGCCGGCCAGTCGTTCGGCGGCATCTACGGGGCGCAGCTGATGGGGCTCGAGCGGAAGATCCGCGCCGCCGTGCTCAACGTCCCGGGTGGGCCGATCATCGAGATCGCGAGGCTGTCACCGAGCTTCCGGATCCTCGTCGGGCTCGCGTTGCTCGGCCGGACGCCGTCGCTGTACAACGCGATTCCGAACTCGGGGTTCGACAACTTCCATGAGAACATCCCGCTGCGGAACCTGCCGCCGGTGACGGCGACTCCGGACGAGACAGCGATCCAGCAGGTGACCGACCGGAGCGAGTGGGCGCAGCAGGCCGGCAATCCGGCCGCCTACGCGCCGTACATCAGGGCGCCGGTGATCGTCCAGTTCGCGCGCGGCGACAAGACCGTGCCGAACCCGACGACGTCGGCGATCCTCCGCGCCTGCGGGTGTGCGGACCGGGCGACACTATTCCGGAACGACCTGGCGTTCGCGCTCAATCCGGCAGTCGCGAAGAACCCGCACGCGTTCATCACCAACGTGGCCGGCGCCGGGGCGCCCTACGCGTTCGCGGCACAGCAGCAGCTGGCGACGTTCCTCGCGACGGACGGCGCGACGACGATCGACCCGGACGGGGTCGGCCCGTTCTTCGAGACGCCGACGTCGATGGTGCCCGAGGACCTCGCCTACATCCCGTAGACGGTGATTCGAGCCGTGCCCGGGCGCTCCGGGCACGGCTCGTTTCACTAACCCGTCAGCCGGAAGACGAGGATCTGCCGCCGCGGCTTGGTGGTCGTCTGGATCACCGTCAGCGTCCCGCGGGCATTGTCGTACAGGCGCGTCCCGCCGAGGACGGCCAGCTCGTACAGCTCGAGGTAGCCGAACGTCCCGCCGGCCACGATCCGTCCCTGCGGCAGCGTGATCGTGACGTTGCAAGAGCGCATCCGCGAGGTCAGGAACGTGCACAGGTACTCCGCCTGGCCGATCGGCGCAGGCTTGATCCGCTTGTTGAAGACGTTCTGCCGGACGATTTCCGTGTCACCGATCCGACCGGGGGCCCCGACCGGCATGCGCATCCGGCTCACCTCCCTGCTCGTGATCCGGATCGTCGCGGGACCCGTGCCCGCGCTCGAGGCCCAGCCGTACGCGAACGGCGCCGAGATGCACACCGTCAAGAAGCCGAGCATGAAGAGCCGCCGCATTTACCTACCCCTTTCCGCAGAGTCACCCATCAGCTCGTCGCCACCGGGAGCTCCAACCAGAACACAGACCCCTCCCCTTTGTCACTCTCGAAGCTCATCCGCCCCCCGTGCGCCTCGACCACTGACCGCGCGATCGTAAGGCCAAGACCCGTTCCGGGGATGCCGCTCTCGGATGCATCCCCGCGGAAGAACTTCGCGAAAACGCGGTCGTGGAGATTAGCTGCGATTCCGACGCCTTCGTCGCGGACGCTCACCTTCACGTAGCCGTTCTCCTGCTCGGCCACCACTTGGATTGCGCCTCCTTCGGGCGAGTACTTGATGGCATTCGACAAGAGGTTGCCGACCACCTGCGCCAGCCGGTCGGGATCGCCGTTGACCGGGAGGGGCATCCGGTCCACCTTCACGTCCAGCCGGTGGTCCTCGCTCTGACCCTCGAAGAGGCGCGCCTGGTCGGAGACGATCCGCCCCATGTCGATCAGTTCGCGGGACAGCGGAAGGTGCCCGTCCTCGAGCCGCTCGGCGTCGAGGAAGTCGCTCAGCAGCGACGAGAGCCGCCGTCCCTCGACCTCGATGATCTCGAGGTACCGCCGCCGCTCATCGGCGGGGATCTCGCGGTTCAGGAGGAGCGAGGTGAAGCCGAGGATGCTGGCGAGCGGCGTGCGAAGCTCGTGCGACACGATCCTGACGAGCTCGGACTTGCGTCGTTCGCTGTCCCGCAGCTGCTCGTTCTGCGCCTCGAGCTCGAGCTGGTTTCGCTCGAGCTCGGCCGCCATGCGGTTGAAGGCGACGGTCAGCTCCCCCACCTCGCCCGGACCGTGCTCCGGCAGTCGGGCCGACAGGTCACCCGCCGCGACGCGACTCGCGGCGGTCGCCACGGCGCGCACGGGCTCGGCCGTGGATCGCGCCAGATAGAGGCCGAACAGGATGATCAGGAGCGCGCAGCCGATCAGGCCCATGATCCCGAGCACGACAGCGCGGTCGGACCGCGTGTTCGCGCTCTCCGCACTCGCCGCTGCCCGGGCGTCCTCCGCCCTCAGGAGCTGCGCGAAGTCCCCGCGGATCATGTCCGTCCGGCCCTTGCCCTCGTTCAAGGCGACCGGCGTGCCGGCTGCCTCCGGGTGGTCCCCCCGCGCGATCTGCACGAGGCGCTTCCAGTAGTCGTTGATGTAGGCGTTCACCTCGCTCCGGAGGTTCTGCGCCCTTACCCGTTGCGAAGGGTCATCGGAGACGAG
>Ga0307320_10000588_pt1 | contig 13109 bp, 12 predicted proteins | sample ER_DNA_369_FD_194495 | JGI IMG/M metagenome (GOLD analysis project Ga0307320, IMG submission 194495) | Bulk soil microbial communities from the East River watershed near Crested Butte, Colorado, United States - ER_DNA_369 | ecosystem: Environmental > Terrestrial > Soil > Floodplain | place...
CGGCCGCCTACCGCGGCGACGGCGCGGAGGGAACCAGCGGCGCGGCGACGGCGCGCCGGTGGACCGGACCGCCCTCCCTCCGCCGGCTCGCGGCGGCCCTGGCCGTCGCCGCGGTCAGCCCGCCGGGCGGGGTCATCGCCAGCGTCCTCGCCCTGCTCGTGGCCGGCTTTCCCGGCCGCCGGCGCCGCCCCGCCTCGATGCGCCGCCTCGCCCTGGTGGGCGGCGTGGCACTGGTGCTGAATGCACCCTGGTGGGTGCCGAGCGTGCTCTACCCGGGCGGCGTGCCGGTCCGGCCGGTCGGGGTCGCCGCGTTCGCCTCCCGCCCGGACGGGCCGCTGGGGACGGTGGGGAGCCTGGTCACCCTCGGCGGCATCTGGAACGCGAACGTGGTCCCACCCGGCCGTGACTCGCTCCTGTGGCTGCCCGCATTCGCCCTGGTGGTCGTGGTGGCCGCGGTCGGCTGGCGGCGCTGCGTCGCCGCCGGCCGCCTCGACGGCGGCGCGGTTGGAGGCCTCCTTGCCGCCGCCGGGATCGGCCTCCTGGTGGCCGCGGCCGGCGCGCTGCCCGGGCTGGACCAGGGCCTGAGGCTGGTGGTCGAGCACGTGCCAGGTGGCGGTCTGCTGCGGGACGGGCAGAAGTTCGTCGCCCCGCTGGCGGTGGCGCTCGCCGCCGGCTTCGGCGCCGGGGTCGAGTGGCTCGCCGGCCTGCTGGCCACCCCGGCCCGCCGCCGGGTGGCCGCCTGCCTGCTGGTCGCCATCCCGCTCCTGCTCCTGCCGACGCTCGCCTGGGGTGCCTGGGGCCGCCTGGGGGTGGCCCGCTACCCCGCCTCCTGGGCCGAGGCCAGGGCGGCGGTCACCGCCGACCGGGTGCCCGGCGGGCTGCTGGTGCTCCCCTGGCACCTGTACGTCGGTTTCCCGTGGAACCACGACCGGGTGGTCCTGCAGCCCGCCCAGCGGTACTTCCCGCGCCGGGTGGTGACCAACGACGACCTGGAGCTGCGCGGGCTCACCGTGCCAGGCGAGGACCCCTGGTCGCCGCGGCTGGCGCCGCTGGTGCTCGGCAGCGGGCCGCTGGCCCCGGCCGTGCCGCCGGCCGGGGTGCGCTGGGTGCTGGTCGAGAAGATCGGCCCGTGGTCGGCCTACCCGCCGCGCCTGGCCGGTGCCGAGCTGATCCTCGACCGTGGAGACCTCGCCCTGTACCGCGGGCCGCCGCCGCGACCGGTGGAGCTGCCCGCCGCGCCCGCCGCTCCGGTGCTGGCGGCCGACGTGGTGGCGCTGGCGCTGCTCGGCTGGATCGCGGCCGGCCCCGTGGCGTCGCTCCGGCGGCGGCTGATAGAGTCCCGAAATTCCGAAGGGGGAATTCACGGATGAGTGGCATCCCGCTCCGCGTGTTCCTGGGTCTCGCCGCGGTCGCCCTGGTGCTCGCGGCCGTCGCCTCGCTCGTGCTGGTGACCAGCCAGTCGCCCAGCCAGGTGTCCAAAGAGCTGATCGTCTACGGCAACCGCTGAGGCGCGGTCGTACGATACCTGCGATCGATCCGCCGGTTCCGATCGGAACCGGCGCTACGCCACCGTCCTGCCGATGGTCTCACCGACCGGCTCGGCCCCGACCTGGCCGGTGCGAGCCCTGGAAGTGGCCTCGTCGAGCACCTCGGCGAACGCTTCGGCAGCAGCCGGCCAGGTGAAACGGGCGGCGCGGGTGCGGGCGGCGGCGCCGAGACGGTCACGTAGTCCGGGGTCGCCAAGCACCCGGGCGAGCTGCCGCCCGAGTTCCTCAGTGTCGTCGGCGAGCAGGCCGGTGACCTCGTCGACGATCGACTCGGCCAGCCCGCCGGCCGCGCGGAACCCGACCGCGGGAGTGCCGTGGCCGGCCGCCTCGAGCACCGCCAGCCCCCACCCCTCCTTCAGCGAGGGCATCGCCAGCACCCAGGACTGGGCCAGCAGGGCGTCCTTGAGCTGGTCGTCCACGTAGCCGAGCAGGTGCACGGCGTCGTTCATGCCGAGCCAGCTCACCGCCAGCCGCACCCGCGCCTCCCACCAGCCCTGGCCGGCAACGAAGACCTGCAGGTCCGGGACTGTCTCGCGGATCCGGGCGGCGGCTGCCAGCGCCAGCTCGACCCGCTTGTGGGGCACCAGCCGGCCGAGGATGCAGATCGACGGGAACGGCGACCGGGCGCCGAGGCCGGCGGGGATCGGCACCTCGGTGCCGTTGCGCACGATCCGGATGGACGCCGCCCGCACGCCGAGACCGATCAGCTCGCGGCGGGTGCTCCCGGACACGGTCACGTAGTGGCAGCGCCGGTACAGCAGCGGGGCCAGGCGGGACTCGACCCACCAGCCGAGCCGCGCGAGCGGGGCGGGGAACAGCACCTGCCACTGCTCGCGATGGACATGGTGGCAGAGGACCACCACCGGACGGCGGGTGTAGAGGGTGGAGAAGAACGGCAGGCCGTTCTGCACGTCGACGACCACCTCGTGCGGGCCGAGCCGGCCGCCGAGGTGGAGCAGGAACGCCCACAGGTAGACGGTGAGGCGCGAGCCCCTGCGCAGGATCCGGACGCCGTCGCGGTGCTCCTCGCGGGGCGCGCCCGGCCAGCCGGCGCAGACCATGGTGACCGGCCGGCCCTGCGCGGCGAGGCCGGCGGCGATGCGTTCGACGTAGAGCTCGGAGCCGCCGCCCTCCGGGTTGCTGGTGTCGCGCCAGTTGAGGAAGACCACGCCGCCGCGGCGGCGGTCATGGCCGCCGGCACCGTTGCCGGTTGGGCCGGGGGTCGAAGCGTGAGGGAAGCGCATCAGGCGGCGAACCTATCCCACTAAGTCCCGGCTTCCTGCTTCGTCCGGGGTTGTCGGGGATGGAAGTTACCGGATGGTTACTTAGGAGGCGAGCCGATCCAGCCGTTGTGACTGGATTATCAGGAACGGCGGGTACCCGAGGCGTTGACCAGCGCCGCGCGGTCTGACCAGAGTCTCGGACATGGACCTGAACGAGCTGCAGCGGAACTGGGACGCGCTCGGGCGCGCCGACCCGCTCTGGGCGATCAAGTTCGACCCGGGCAAGAAGGGCAACCGCTGGGACCAGGAGGAGTTCTTCCGCACCGGTGAGCGCGAGGTCGCCGAGCTGGATGCCTGGCTGGGCGGGCTCGGCCTGGCCCGGCGGCGCGGGCGCGCCCTGGACTTCGGCTGCGGCGTCGGCCGGCTCACCCAGGCACTGGCCGGGCGCTTCGACGAGGTCGACGGCGTCGACATCGCGCCGTCCATGATCGAGCTGGCCGAGCGGCTGGACCGCAGCGGTGGCCGCTGCCACTACCACCTCAGCGCCGCCGCCGACCTGGCCATCTTCGGTGACGACCGCTTCGACCTGGTCTGCTCGCTCCTGGTCCTGCAGCACGTCGAGGCCGGTTACGCCCGTGGCTACCTGCGCGAGTTCCTGCGCGTCCTGCGCCCTGGAGGGGTGCTGGTGGCCGGCCTGCCCAGCCACCCGGCGGCCACCCTGCGCGGCCTGGCCTTCGCCGCCCTGCCCAACCGGGTGCTCAACCTGTACCGCCGGCGCCGCTACGGCTACCAGGGCGTGATGGAGCTCCACGGTCTGCGCCGGGCCGAGGTGGTCGAGCTGCTGGAGTCGGCCGGCGGCGAGGTCGTCGCGGTGGTCGAGGAGCCCGCGCTGGGCGCGGACTGGCATGCCTTCCGGTACTGCGCGGTCAAGCGCGCCGCGGCACCCAAGTAGCACCGAACCGGCAATAGTCCCTTCGGGCTGGTCGTAATTGACCGTTGCAGCCGCCGTGACAAGCCTTTATAAGCGAGCATGGCGACCGGCCGGTTCCGGTCGTGGGCTCTCGGGGGCCGAGGGGGGTGACGCGACATCGCGCGCGTGTGCCCTCGAAGCTCCGGACACGAGCCGACCCGCCCCGCGGGCCTGGGTCATGTCCCCGGAACCGGCGGCCGGTCGCTTTCATGCCGACGCGCAACCACCGTTCCATGGCGCTCCCGTGGCCGCCGGCCATGGGTTGACGGGGTCGCCGCAACGGTGCCACCTTCGAAGCAGACAGCGGCATCCGCGCAGCAACGGGCGGACAGCCCGACCCGTCGCAGCCGCGTGCCGTCTTGGATCGAAGGGAGCCCGGCATGCGTGAGGCCGTCATCGTCGAAGCGGTTCGGACCCCGGTGGGCCGTCGAGGGGGTGGCTTCGCCGGGCTGCACGCGGTCGACCTGGGGGCGGCCCCCCTGCGGGCCCTGATCGACCGGACCGGCATCGACCCGCTCCGGGTCGACGACCTGATCTTCGGCTGCGTCTCGCAGGTGGGGGAGCAGTCGGTGAACGTCGCCCGCAGCGCCTGGCTCGCCGCCGGCCTGCCCGAGGAGGTGCCCGCCACCACCATCGACCGCCAGTGCGGCTCGTCCCAGCAGGCCGCCCACTTCGCCGCCCAGGGCGTGATGGCCGGCGTCTACGACCTGGTGGTGGCCGGCGGCGTGGAGAACATGACCCGGGTGCCGATGGGCTCCTCCATGGCGGCCCCGGGCGTGCCGTTCGGGCCCACCATGCACGCGCGCTACCAGGGACGGCTGGTGCCGCAGGGCATCTCGGCCGAGCTGATCGCCGAGAAGTGGGGCCTGACCCGCTCCGAGCAGGACGCCTTCTCGCTCCGCTCGCACCAGCGGGCCGCCGCCGCCCAGGACGCCGGCCGCTTCGACGCCCAGCTGGTGGCGGTCGAGGTGCCCGGCGCCGACGGGGCCAGCACCTGGGTGCGGGCCGACGAGGGGGTGCGCCGCGACACCTCGGCCGAGAAGCTCGCCTCGCTCAAGCCCGCGTTCCGGCCCGACGGCATGGTCACCGCCGGCAACTCCAGCCAGATTTCCGACGGTGCCGCCGCCCTGCTGGTGGCCGGGCGGGAGGTGGCCGAGGCGCTGGGCCTGCGCCCGCGCGCCCGCTTCGTCAGCTTCGCCCTGGCCGGCGTCGACCCGGTGACCATGCTCACCGGTCCCATCCCGGCCACCGAGAAGGCGCTCGCCAAGGCCGGCCTGACGCTTGCCCAGCTGGACGTGATCGAGATCAACGAGGCTTTCGCCAGCGTGGTGCTCGCCTGGGGCCGCGAGGTCGACCCGGACTGGTCGAAGGTCAACCCCAACGGGGGCGCCGTCGCCCTCGGCCACCCGCTCGGCGCCTCCGGCGCCCGCCTCATGACCGACCTGCTCGCCGAGCTGGAGCGCCGCGGGGGGCGGTACGGGCTGCAGGTGATGTGCGAGGGCGGCGGCATGGCCAACGCCACCGTGATCGAGCGACTGCCCCGCAGGCAGGGCGACTGATAGGGCTCGGCGGGCGGACGGGGGACCATCGGGGCGGTAGCATCAGCCGGAGATGTCCAGCCGTACCAAGCTGCTGCTCGGGCTGCTCGCCGTCGGCGTCGCGGCCCTGCTGCTGCTCGCCCGGCAGAGCGACGTGCTGGTGGCCCTGATCATCGGCGTGGTGGTGCTGCTCACCGGCCGGGCGGTGTTCCGCGGCTACAACGTCACCAAGGGCCCGGTCGGTCCGCCCGAGGACGTGGTCGAGTCCGGCACGCTGCTGGTGTTCGCCTGCGAGGTCTGCGGGGAGCAACTGGTGCTGCTGCGCAAGGGCACCGACGTGCCGCCGCGGCACTGCGCGGAGGCGATGGTGCTCCGCCGCATCCCAACCCCCGGGCAGGGCGTCAGCCCGAACTGACTGGATGCGCCGGCTCGGCAGGTCGGTCAGTCGCCGTCGGCGATCCGCTCGGCCCGGTCCCGCAGGGCGCGGAAGTCCTTCCTTGGGCGGTCGTCAGGCACCAGCGCGTCGGTGCCCTTGAAGCCCCAGCCCTGGTAGCGGACCCCCACCCGGGAGAAGCGCTTGCGCAGCTCACCGCCGCAGGCCTCGCACGGCCCAGGGGCGTCGCTGCCCATCGGCTGCAGGTGCTCCTCGGTGGCGCCGCAGGCGCGGCAGCGGTACTCGTAGACCGGCATTCGGCGTGGCTCCGTGGACCCGGTGCGTCTGCCCGTTCCGGCTCCGTCCGGTGGATTCCGGGCGGCTGTCCACAGGGTTGTCCCCAGCTGGGGATGAATGACAGGGGTGTAGTTCGGCAGCTCAGCCGGGTGGCCGGCTCAGGTCCAGCGGGTTGCCAACAGCAGGCCGGCGACCACCGGCGTGAAGCCGATCGCCAGGTTGATCGCGTTGAGGTCGCGCAGCGGCCCGGGCAGCAGATCGATGTAGTACAACAGGATGTAGATGAGTCCGACGACCAGACAGATGACGATGGTGGGCCCGACCCAGGGCGCCGACGGCTTCGGCCTGGGCCGGGGCGGTGGCTGATAGCGCCGCCGCTTGGAGCGGGATTTCGGCATCGTGATGGATCCCTTCGGGTGGTTGCGGGGACGCGCCCTTGGGTCGTCCCGGGGCTACGCAACGACCTCGGACGATCGTATCGCCACGGCGCGGCCCGCGCCGAGGCGTGCCCGCGCGGCCCTGCTCGCGCTCACCCTCATGGTGGTCCTGGCCGCCTGCACGCCCGACCGTCCCGCCGCCACCACCCGGAGCGGTGACGGAGCGCCGGCGCTCGGCGCCCAGCCACTGGTCGAGCGGAGTGCCGAGCAGTTCACGGCCGACCTCGCCAAGCTCGAGGGCCGCGTCGTGGTGGTCAACTTCTGGGCCAGCTGGTGCGTGCCGTGCCGCACCGAGCTGCCCGACCTCCAGAAGGTGAGCGGTGAGTTCGCCGGGCAGCCCGTCACGTTCGTCGGGGTGGACGCCTCGGACGAGCGCGGCGCCGCGGCCAAGCTGCTCGGCCGCACCGGGGTGACCTACGCGACGGTGTACGACCGGCAGGGCATCTACGGAGGCATCGCCAGCCGCTGGTCGGTGACCGGGCTGCCGCAGACCTGGTTCGTGGCCAAGGACGGCAGCCGCTCGCTCCGCGTCCCCAGACAGATCTCCGCCGAGGAGCTCCGCGCCAACGTCAAGCGCCTGCTCGCCACCGGCTGACGTAGGCGCGGTCGCGGAACCACCGCCTGGATTCCGTGGTTGTTTCGTGGTAGGCAGAGACACTCAGGGCCGTCCCCCTGCCCGCGGGTACCATGGTGCACCGGCCCGCAACGGCCTGGCGGCCTGGAGGTGGCGATGCGGAGGTTCTTGCGCGGCACGGGCTGGTCGCTGATCGGGCTCGGATGCTTCGTCCTCTACTTCCTCGTGTACCAACTGGTGGGGACGAACGCGTCGGCCGACAACGAGCAGAGCTCGCTGCGCAACGAGCTCGAACGCAACTGGACCTCCCAGGCCGGCGTCCCGGCCACCAACCGCCCCGAGACCACCTCCGGCAAGGCCATCCCGGTCGGCAGGGGCATCGCGCTCATCCAGATCCCCAAGATCAAGGTCGAGAAGGTCGTGGTCCAAGGGGTGAGCCGCGCCGACCTGAAGAAGGGCCCCGGCCACGTGCCGAGCACGGTGATGCCAGGGCAGGCGGGCACGTTCGCGGTGTCCGGCCACCGCACCACCTATGGCGCGCCCTTCTTCCGGCTGAACGAGCTGGGCAAGGGCGACATCATCACGGTGATCGGCCGGACCACGATCTCCACCTACAGCGTGACCGCGACCAGGGTCGTCCGCCCGACCGACACCGCGGTGCTCAACAACGTGCGCGGCGGTGACGGCAAGATCAAGCCCACCATCGTCCTCACCACCTGCCACCCGCGGTTCTCGGCCAAGCAGCGGTTGATCGTGTTCGGCGACCTGGTGGCCGAAGTTCCAAACAACGGTACAGTGGCGGCATGAGCGGCAGGCCCGACGATTGGGCAGCAGGGGGCAGGCGCGTCGGTCAGCCGGAAGGTCGGCGAACCCGCCGATCCGACGGACGCCACGCCCGACCTCGCCGCTCCGAGGCCGACGACGCCCCCGAGCTGAACCTGCCCGACCTGGACGACGACAACGATCCCACCACGCTGGCGGAGGATGCCCAGTGGGCCGCCAAGCTCCGCCCGGGACGGGCCCCAGGCACCGGCGATACCGGCCCGATCACCGCGGAGACCGCCGCCGACAGCTCGCCGGCGCCGCCGAGCCGGAGCACCGGTGCCGCCTGGGACGATCCCGCCTCCACCACCGGCTCCTGGCAGGCGCCCGCCGGACCGGCCACCGGCGACCCATGGAGCTCCGCACCGTCCGACGGTACCGGTGAGATCTGGGCAGGCTCGCCGAGCGAGAGCACCGGCGACCCCTGGGCGCCGTCGTCCGCGTCCCCGCCGGCTGCCAACCCTTGGTCCAGCTCCCCTGACATGATGGAGTCAGGCACCGGCGAATGGTCACCCGGGATCGCCGCCGCCGGCCGTCAGCCCGGCCAGCGGCTCTCCGACCTGCGCTACGAACGACCCACGGCGCCCGAGGCGGGCGCCGGCCACGAACCGGCGACCGGCTCGTGGAGCCTCGATCCCGACGCGACCGGCAGCTGGCAGCCGGAGACCGCGTGGTCGCCGGAGCCGGCCGCGCGCCCGTCCTGGGAGGAACCGCCGGCCGCGACCCCGCCCGGGCGGCCCTACCAGGCCCCGCCCGCGCCGGAACCACCCCCGGCCAGGCCATGGGAGCCGCCGCTCCCGCGACGACCGACGCCGCCCCCGCCGGTGCCGGCCTCGACCGAACCCGACTTCGGCTCGATCTTCAGCGACCTGGCACAGGAGCGGCAGGCTGAGGCGGCAAGCCAGGCTGCCCCGGCCCAGCCCGACTCCGCGCTGCACCACGAGGACCCGGCGGTGCAGGCCGCCCACCTGGAGGCCCGCCGCCTGATCGAGCACGCGACCGGGCAGCTCTTCCAGTCCGACCCGGCCATGCTCTGGGAGCAGGACGAGCCGCCGAGCACCCGCGCCGACGAGATCGCCGAGCCCGCGGTCAACTACGGCACGGCGTCGCCCGGCAGCCTGCCGCGCACCGACCCGGGCGGCGGCGTCGGCTCGCCGTCCTCGTTCAGCCCGGGTTCCGGCTCCACCGGTGGCGGGTACGGCCCGTCAGACCCCGGCGGGTACGGCCTGCCGCCCGGCGCGGGCGGCGGCGCCGGCCACGGCACCCCGGGCTCGTACGGCGCACCGGCAACCTCGCCCGGCTGGAGCGATCCGCTGCCGCCGCCACCGGTCCCGGACGCCGCAACGCCCTACGGCGCGGCGGCGTCGTTCGCCCCGCCCGGCTCCGCGCCGGCGGATCTCGGTGGAACTCCCCCGCCAGCGCCGGGCCGCGCGCTGTCGCCGGCGCACGGCCGTAACCGGTCCGCCGACGACAGCGACGGGTCCGGCAGCGGGCTTTGGGCGCCCGACCGCCGTGCCGATGAAGACGACACCGGAGGAGTCGGCTGGCTCTGGTCGGTGGAGGACCACGGGGCCAGCCCGCAGGTTCCGAGGAGCTGGGTGCGGGAGATGCCGACCACGCAGACGCACGACGTCGACGGACAGGCGAGGCCGATCGAGGGCCGCCGGATGCGCCAGCTCGAAAGCCGTGGCAGCGGCCGGCGGGTGCGCCACGCCAAGCGGTGGCCGGTCGTGATGGCCGTCGCGGCCTGGGTCGTGTTGTTCGCGGTGGTCTGCTGGCTCTACATCTTCCCCTGGCTGGAAGGCATCCTGCCGGAGAACTTCTAGCGACTGCCCCGCGGCGCACGGATTGTCCTCGTGGCGGGTGACAACGGATACTGCCTGGGGGTGCGGGGGCCGACGCCCATTCCGCCGCACGACCGGTCTTCGGCGCCCGGGAGGGAGACCAACCATGGCTGACGTCGCGACGCCCTGGCTCGACAGCTATCCTCCCGGCGTCCCCGAGCACGTCGAGGTACCCGCCGGCAACCTCGCCCGGCTCCTGGACGACGCCGCCCGCGATTTTCCCAGCGCGCCCGCGCTGCACTTCCAGGGCCGCACCGTCTCCTACGCCCAGCTCGCCGACCAGGCCTGGCGCTTCGCCGGGGCACTGGCCGGGCTCGGCGTCGGCAAGGGCACCAAGGTCGGCCTGGTGCTGCCGAACTGCCCGCAGGCGGTGATCGCCTTCTTCGGCGCGCTCCGGCTGGGCGCGGTGGTGGTGCAGAACAACCCCCTCTACACCGAGCGGGAGCTCGGCCACCAGCTCAGCGACGCCGGCGTCGAGGTGGTGATCTGCCTCGACCTCGCCTACGAGCGGGTCAAGGCGGTACGCGCCCAGAGCGCCATCCGCGAGGTGGTGGTCACCTCGGTGCTCGACGAGCTGCCGGCGGTCAGGCGCGTGATCGCTCCGTACACCAGGAGAGGCAAGGCCGCCGCGGCGGCCATCGGCAAGGACGAGCCGGTGCGGCGCTGGCGCGACCTGGTCGCCAGCGCCACCACCCGGGCCGGCGAGGCCGAGGTCGACTCGGCCAGCGACCTCGCGTTGCTGCAGTACACCGGCGGGACCACCGGCCTCTCCAAGGGCGTCATGCTCAGCCACGGCAACCTCCGCGCCAACGTCGAGCAGGTCCGTGCCTGGTTCCCCGACGCCGACCCGGGGCGCGAGGTGATGATGGCCGTGCTCCCCTTCTTCCACGTCTACGGCCTCACCGTCTGCCTCCTGCTCGGCGTGCGCATCGGCGCCGCTCTGGTGGTGCTGCCGCGGTTCGACCTCGACCCGGTCATGGCGGCGGTCGACCGCCACCGGCCCACGCTGTTCCCTGGCGTGCCCACCATGTACGTCGCCATCAACAACGCGGTCGCCAAGGGCGGCCACGACCTCTCCAGCATCAAGGCCTGCCTGTCGGGTGCGGCGCCGCTCCCACTCGAGGTGGCCGAGCGCTTCGAGCGCTACTCGGGCGGGCGCCTGGTCGAGGGGTACGGCCTCTCCGAGTGCTCGCCGGTGGCGCTGGCCAACCCGATCTACGGCAAGCGCAAGGCGGGCACCATCGGCATGCCGTTGCCCGACACCGTGGCGCGGGTGGTCGACGCGGCCGACCCGGACCGCGCCGTTCCCACCGGCGAGCCGGGCGAGCTGGCCATCCAGGGTCCGCAGGTGATGCAGGGCTACTGGAACCGCGCCGAGGAGAGCGCCCAGGTGCTGCGGGGCGGCTGGCTGCTCACCGGTGACATGGCGGTGATGGACGGCGAAGGCTATTTCCAGATCGTCGACCGCAAGAAGGACCTGATCATCGCCGGCGGCTTCAACGTCTACCCTCGCGAGGTCGAGGAGGTGCTCTCCGAGCACCCCAAGATCGAGGAGGTGTGCGTGGCCGGGGTGCCCGACAGCTACCGGGGCGAGGTGGTCAAGGCGTTCGTGGTGCTGCGCCAGGGTGAGGAGGTGACCACGGAGGAGATCCGCAGCTTCGCCAAGGAGCGCCTGGCCGCCTACAAGGTGCCGCGGGCGGTCGAGTTCCGGGACGAGCTGCCCAAGACGCTGATCGGCAAGGTCCTGCGGCGTGCCCTGGTCGAGGAGGAGCGCGCCAAGGCCGAGGCCAAGGCCGGGGCGGAGCCCGAGTGAGCGGGCCAGGCACCGGCCTGACGGTCCTGGTCGTCGACAACTACGACTCGTTCGTCTACAACCTCGTCCAGTACCTCGGCGAGCTGGGCGCGGACACGGTGGTGTGGCGCAACGACGCCGCCGGGGTCGACGAGGTCCGCCGCCTCGCCCCCGACGGGGTGCTGATCTCGCCAGGACCCGGGCACCCGCGCGACGCCGGCCTCTCCGTCGAGGTGGTCCGCGAGCTCGGCGACCAGCTGCCGGTCCTCGGCGTCTGCCTCGGCCACCAGGTGATCGGCCACGTCTACGGCGGCACGGTGGTGCACGCGCCCGAGCTGGTCCACGGCAAGACCTCGCCGATCCTGCACCGGGGCGCCGGCGTGCTGGCCGGCCTGCCGGTCCCGTTCGACGCGACCCGCTACCACTCGCTGGTGGTGGAGCGCGCCAGCCTGCCAGGCGCGCTGGAGGTCACCGGCGAGACCGGGACCGGGCTGGTGATGGCCGTGCGCCACCGCCACCACCCGGTCGAGGGAGTCCAGTTCCACCCCGAGTCCGTGCTCACCCGCTGCGGGCACCAGCTGCTGGCGAACTGGCTCGTGGCCCTGAGCCAGCAGCGTCCGGCGGCCTGACCGCTACCCGCCGCCGGTGGTCGACGTGGCCGCCGTGCTGGCGGTGGTCGGCGTCGTGGTCGGGGCGGTGGTCGGTGCGGTCGTCGGGGCGGTGGTCGGCGCGGTCGTTGGCGCGGTGGTCGCGGCGGTGGTCGGGGCGGTGGTCGGCGCCGGGGTGGTGACCGGCGGCGAGAACGACGTCACCGTCGGCGTGGTGGGCTGGTCGAGCAGGTCCCCGATCGCCCTCGCGCCGAAGTAGCCGATGGCGCCGGCCAGGGCCAGGCCGAGCAGGACCATGATCACCCAGCCGGCCGAGACGCGGCGCCCGCCTGGCTCGGCGTACTCGCCGTACTGGTACCCCGAGCCCATCGTGCCGCCGGGCGGGACCGTGCCGAGCATGGCCGTCTGCTGCGCGTCCTGACCGGTCGGGGTCCGGCCGAGCGCCACCGTCGGCGCCTCGCCGGGCGCGCCGGCGAGGACGTCCCTGCCCGCCTGCACCCGGTCGAGGTCCTGGCGGAACTCGACCGCGGTCTGGTAGCGCTCGTCGGGGTTCTTGGCCATCGCCTTCAGCACCACCGCCTCGAGGGCGGGGGTCACGTCCGGGTTGAGCTGCCGCGGCGGGGTGGGGTCTTCGCGGACGTGTCGGTAGGCGATCGCCACCGGCGTCGCCCCGGTGAACGGGACCACGCCGGTGAGCATCTCGTACAGGCAGCAGCCGAGGGAGTACAGGTCGCTGCGGAAGTCGACCGTCTGCCCCTGGGCCTGCTCCGGGGAGATGTACTGGGCGGTGCCGATCACCGCCGCCGTCTGGGTGATCGTCTCCGAGGTGGTCGCCCTGGCGATGCCGAAGTCCATCACCTTGACGGTCCCGTCCGGGGTGAGCATCACGTTGCCCGGCTTGACGTCCCGGTGGATCAGCCCGCGGGCGTGCGCCGCGGCCAGGGCGTTGCAGACGTCCGCGGCGATCTCGGCGACCCGCTCCGGCATGAGCGGCCCCTCGTTGCGGATCACGTCGCGGAGCGTCCGCCCCTCGACGTACTCCATCACGATGAAGTTGGTGCCGTCCTGCACGCCGGTGTCGTAG
>Ga0307320_10000589_pt1 | contig 13108 bp, 10 predicted proteins | sample ER_DNA_369_FD_194495 | JGI IMG/M metagenome (GOLD analysis project Ga0307320, IMG submission 194495) | Bulk soil microbial communities from the East River watershed near Crested Butte, Colorado, United States - ER_DNA_369 | ecosystem: Environmental > Terrestrial > Soil > Floodplain | place...
GGTCGGCGTCGACCGACGCCTGCAACCGCTCGAGCCGCTGGCGCTCCCCACGCAACAGGTCGCGCGCCCGCCCCTCCTCCATGCCTGGCTCCCTCCCATGAGGTCCTCGATCGAGCCACAAGGCGACAGCCCCGGCCAACCGAGCGCGTAGGCCCGGCAGCCACCAAGAGCTCGCCCGTCAACGACGGTCCGCACGCCATCATCCGGACCCATCCCGACGAGGTCAACGCCGCCCAGCAGGAATGCTCCGACAGGCTGCAGCGTTCCGGCGGGAACCAGCGCATGGGTAGAGCGGCGCTGCCTGCGGCATCGCAGGTGTCCAACGGAATCGTGGGGTGATGGCTGGAGATGGACCTTCGCGTCGTCGACAACCCCGAGGAGCTGCGCTATGAGCTCTGGCTCGGAGCGACACGTGCCGGCTTCATCGAGTACCGGCCCGAGCCGGGCGCCATCCTGCTCGTCCACACCGAGGTCGACCCCGCCGTCGAGGGCAAGGGGCTCGGGAGTCGCCTCGTTGCCGGCGCCCTGGACGACCTGCGGGCCAGGGGCCTCAAGCTCGTCGCCCTGTGCCCATTCGTCCGCGCCTACCTGCGCCACCACCACGAGTACGCGGACCTGGTGGCCCCCGGCGGGGCGGTCTCGCAGTGACCATGGCCACGCCAGCCGAGGAGGGCAACCTCGCCAAGGCCTACCCGGCCCCGTCGATCACCGTGTTCTACGACCGGGTCCGCTGCCGCCACTACATCTGGCCGATACCGTCGGCTACGAGCACACCACGGTGTCCTGGGTCAGCATGCCGAATCGGCCGGCCTGGTGGCATCACCGTGACCTGCGCTCCGAGCCGTTGACACCGCTCGTGAGAGCCACCATTCCTCACACGGTCATGATCTGTGCCAGTGGTCGTTGTGCCATCCACCGCTGTTCCACTGGTCGTTGCACGCCCTGCTCGACCAGGGTGGGGTAGGAGGTCAGGTCGGTGAACTGCAGCCGGCCCGACTGAAAGCCGATCATGGCGCTGGCGCGAGTCCCGGATTCGAGTTGGTCGGAGAGGAACTCGATGCAGCGGGCCGTCAGTCGGGTGGCTTGGATCCGGTCGAACGGGCTGGGATCCCCGCCCTCCTGAATGTGCCCGAGGATGGCCTCGCGGGCGTCGAACAGGTCACCGCCCTCTTTCTCAAACAGCGAGGTGAGGAAGCCCGTGGTGTAGACCGGGTCGGCGTTCTCGCTGCGGATCACCAGCCCCAGCCGTCTGCCGGAGCGGAATCCTTCGGTCAGCGCTTGGACGTAGGCGGTCAGGTCGTCCAGGCTGATGCCCTCCTCGGGCAGGTACACGCGTTCGGCGCCGGTCGCCAGCGCGCTCATCAGCGCCAGGTAGCCGCAGTCCCGACCCATCACCTCGACGACGAAGCAGCGAAGCGACGCGACGGCCGACTGCTTGATCTTGTCGACGTCGGCCACGATGCTGTTCAACGCCGTGTCGCTGCCGATGCTGAGCTCGGTGGCGGGTAGGTCGTTGTTGATGGTCGCCGGCAGACAGACAATCGGGATGTCGAACTCCGGATACTGGCGCCGCTGGCTGTGCAGCACATGCGCGGCCTGGTACCCCGCCCAACCACCAATCATCAGCAGGCCGTCGACCCGATGCACGCCGATTTGCTTGGCGGTCTGCGCGATCGCGTCCCCGCTTGGCACGTACCGGTTGGTGCCGATGTCGGCGCCGCCGGATGACACCCAGCCGCTGACGCTCATCCACTGCATCTCCTGGATGTCGCCGTCGCGCAGCCCGCGGAAGCCGTTCTTGACCGCCAGCACCGTATAGCCGCGATCGAGGCCGAGCCGCACCGCCGCCCGGACCGCGGTGTTCATGCCCGGGGCGGGGCCGCCGCCGTGGACCACCGCCAGCCGGAACCGCCGGCGCCCGGCGGCCGTGGGCCGCGGGGCGGCCTGCTGCATCGTCACCAGAATGCTGAACGAGTCGCGGAAGCTGCCGCCACGCAGCCGCATCGCCCCGTCGAGGTCCTGGGCCCTGATTCGCTCGCCGACGGCGCGGGTCTGCCCGATGCAGTCCAGCAGCGGCGAGCTGACCACCTGGTGCCCACGGATGCCGACAAGCTGCGCGGGCGTGCCGGGAGCATCGCTCAGCAGCCGCTCGACCGCCGCGTGCCCGAGCAGCGTCCCCAGATACCGGTCAAAGGCGCTGGGAGCACCTCCGCGCTGGACGTGGCCCAGGATCGTGACCCGGGCGTCCTCGCCCAGTCCCTCCTCGAGCAACCGCTTGACGTCACCGACCGTGATCCGCTTGCCGTCGCGGTCCTGTGCCCCTTCGGCGACCAGCACCACGTTCTGCCGACGGCCCTGGTCGCGTCCGGCCCGCAGCACAGCGCACATGAGGCTGCCCCAGTCGTCCCGCTCCGGCGGACGCTCCGGGATAAGGACCCAGTTCGCGCCGGTGGCCAGCGACGCCATCAACGCGAGATAGCCGCAGTGCCGACCCATGACCTCGACGACGAAGGTCCGCTGATGACTGGACGCGGTGCTGTGGATGGCATCCAGCGCTTCGGTGATCCGGTGCAGCGCCGTGTCGGCGCCGATCGTCATGTCGGTACCGAACATGTCGTTGTCGATCGAGCCGACCAGCCCCACCAGCCGGAGGAACGGGTGCGCGGCGGCCACCTCGGGATGTACCTCGCCGGCGTCCACCAGCTCCGACAGCAGCTCCGGCCACTCCTCGCGGAGCAGGTCCGCGCCGGTCAGGCTGCCGTCTCCGCCGATCACCACCAGCGCGTCGACGCCGAGCTCCAGCAGGTTGCGCGCCGCCCGCCGGCGACCGTCCCGCTCCCGGAACTCCATCGCCCGCGCCGTCCCGAGGATCGTGCCGCCGAGTTGCAGGATCCCGCCCACATCCGCCGACTCCACCCGGCGGATGGCATCCGCGCCCTGGATCAGCCCCCGGTAACCCTCGGCCACCGCGTAGACGTCGATGCCGTGATGCAGCGCTGTCCGCACCACCGCGCGGATGGCTGGGTTCATGCCCCCGGCGTCGCCACCGCTGGTGAGCACCGCGATGCTGGAGGGCGCAGTTGCCGTCTCGGACATGAGCAAGTGAAGGGGCCAGAGACCTATCCGGTCCCCCAATCCTACTCAACCTGGGAATCCCACCGCCGCAAGTATCTCGGCCTGCCCGTCCGCTGGCTCCTGCGCGGAGCACTGTTGCCTCTTGGGACCCAGCTGCTGGCCAGGCGCCGCTGGACCGACCATCCTCGTGGATGGGCGGGTGGGCTGCTGGGTCGTGAGCCCCGTGATCCGGAAGTGGTCGGTCCAAGGGAGGTGGCGAACGATGGACGCTCGTGTGGCAACTGGAGTCGACGTCCGTTTGGTGTCCGATAACGGCGTCGAGGAGCATCCGGTCCGAGAGCTTGGCGGGCTGCTCGCCCGCGACGATGGGCTGGTTTGGGTCGACATCCCCAACTGCGACGAGGAGGCCGTCCGGGTGCTGTCGGAGATCTTCGGCTTCCACCCACTCGCCATCCAGGCCTGCATCGAGCGCAACGCCGTCCCCAAGGTCCGCGCCTACCGTGACCACATCTTCGTCGTCCTGCACGCCCCCGAGGTCGGCAAGGGCGGCCACGTCCACTACGTCGAGCTGGACCAGTTCATCGGCCCTCGCTACCTGGTCACCGTCCACGGCCCGGTCAACCCGGCGGTCCCGCCCGAGGCCGCCGAGCGCGAGACTCGCGGGGTCCTGCGGCGCATCGAGGCCGGCCGCCTGCGCCCCCGCTCCACCTTCGAGCTGTCCTATGCGATCGTCTCCGCCCTGGCCCAGGGCCAGGAGGCGTTCGTGGAGACGGCCACCCGCGAGGTGTGGCCCCTGGAGCAGCGCGTCACCTCCGGGCATCTGGGCGACCCCGAGCAATTCCTGGAGGAGTTGTTCGCCACCCGCCACGCCCTGCTGGCGGTGTCCAACATGGCCACCCTGGGCCACCAGGTCTACCGTCGAATGTCGGCGCTGGCCCGCGTCATCCCTCCCGACTGCCAGCCGCTGATGGCCGACATCGAGGACCAGTTCGACCGGGTCGCCGGGGTGGCCGACGGCCAGATCCGCTACCTGGAGGGGGTGATCGAGTTCTACAAGGCCCGGACCGACACCAAGGTGACCATCGCCGCCGAACGGCTGGCCCTGATCGCGGTCATCACCCTGCCGATCACCGCGCTGTCGTCGGTGTATGGCATGAACATCATCGTCAACGACCGCACCGACTTCCCCCACCTCGCCGTGGTGCTGGCGGCGATGATCGCCATTTCGGCCGTCCTGCTGCGCTGGGCCAAGCAACAAGGATGGTGGTAGCTCCGGTCCAGCACTGACCGAGATGGTGGAGATCTGCCAGCAACCACTTCACAACACATGGGATGCAGCGCGTCGCCTTGATCACCTGTGCATGCTGAACAGCGCCAATGCGTGGGAGCGCATTGTGGAGCGGTAGGGCGGGAGCGACTGGACAGCTTGCAGTTCGTGGGTCGGCGTGGCGGTAGGTGGCGGCGCAGTTGGTGGCGAACCGCCCGGCGGTCTCGAGGACGGCCTGCCATTGGTCGAGGTTTGTGGTGAGGGCGCGGCGGCGGGTTTCCAGAGTGCTGGTTCGCTGGCTGATCCGTGTCTGTTCTTGGCGGAGCAGGCGGAGGTCGATGGCGTCGGCGTAGTAGGCCGCCAGCAGCTTGCGGCGCTCACCGTCCAGGCCCATCAGTTCACGGTCGAGCTGCTGGCATTCCTGGGCGGCGTGGCCTGGCGGGCGGCGATCTCGGCCTCGAGGGCGGCGTGGAGTTCGGTGAGCCAGTGGTGGGGGAGTTGGATCCGGTTGTAGAGCTGCTCGACTTGGTCTTCCAGCCGGTGGGCGGGGATGTGGGGTTGGCGGCAGCCGCCCCGGCCGGGGGGGCGGGCGCCCAGGCAGTAGAGGTAGGGGTAGCGGCGTCCGTTGTTGCCGGTGGCGATCAGATAGGAGTAGCGGCGGCTGCAGACCGCGCAGTGCAGCACCCCTTTGAGGTAGTGGTGGTGCTTGCGTTCGCGGGTGCCGCGGGCCGAGCGGGCGGCCAGGAGGTCCTGGACCTGCTGGAACAGCTCGGGGTTGACCAGCCGCTGGTGTTGGCCTCGGACCAGGACGCCGTTCCAGTCGATCAGCCCCATGTCGGTCTTGTTGGCCAGCAGCTTGGCCACGCCGCCGAGGCTGCGCCGGCTTGCCCTGGCATCGCGTGCCCGTGCTGGACCGCACCCGCGACCAGGCACACGGCCGGGTTGAGCTGCGCACCCTCAAGGCCGTCACCGTCAACCACTTCGGCTTCCCCCACGCCGCCCAAGTCCTCCAGGTCACCCGCAAGACCCGGGAGCTGCACACCACCCGCCGGTGGCGAACCATGACCGTCTATGCGATCACCAGCCTCGGCGTCGCCCAGGCCAGCCCCGCCCGACTCGCCGATCTCATCCGGGGGTACTGGGCGATCGAGAACGGCCTGCACTACGTCCGCGACGTGACCTTCGCCGAGGACGCCTCCCAGGTCCGCACCGGCAGCGGCCCCAGCGTGATGGCCTGCCTGCGCAACCTCGCCATCGGTGCGCTCAGCCGGGCCGGTCAACCTCGCCGCCGCGCTCCGCCACCACGCCTGTGACCCCGCCCGCCCCCTGGCCACCCTCGGGATAGCCTCGGCTGACACCGATTCATGCAAGACCGCCGGAGCGCTGACCCCTGGAGAGGACCTCGCCCCAAGGGCGCTGCAAGCAACTCGTCAGCTCAGCGCTGCACTGACCGGAGAAAGTTGCGGACCTCGGCATTGAACCGGTCGGGAGCCTCCATGTCGCATTGATGCCCGACCCCGGGCAGCACCACCAGCCTGGAGCCGGGAATCTTGGCGTGCAGATCGCGGGCGACCACCTCCAGGGGCGAGCGCCGGTCGGCATCCCCATACAGCAGCAGCGTCGGCACCTGGATGCGCGGCAGCACCTCCCGCAGGTCAGCCTCGGCCAAGCCCTGCACCATCGGTCGCATCCCAGCCGGGCGGACCTCCGACATCATCACCAGCGCCTCACTGACCACCTCCGCCGACGCCTGCTCGGTGAACAGCCCCGGCACGTAGCCCCGCACCCACTGCTCGGGTGGCAGCTCGGCCTCGTGCAGGGCCCCTTCCAGGCGCTCCTGGACGACCTCAGGCGGGAGCGAGCCCGCCCAGCCCGCATACGCCGACGCCAGCACCAGCGAGCATGGGACCTGGGGATGACGGCGGTACAGCTCCAGCGCCAGCCCACCGCCCCACGACAGCCCACCCACGTGGGGTCGTCCCAGCTTCAGCGCCCGGATGAGCCCGGCTAGGCAGTCGGCGTAGTCGCCCAGCCGCCACGCCGCCGGTGGGTCTGCCGACCCGCCGCAGCCAGGTGCGTCCCAGGCCACCACGGTGAACTCGTCGGCCAGCCCCTCCAGCTGCCGCCGCCACTCGCGGCTGTCGGCCAGCCCCCCGTGCAGCAGCACCAACGGCGCACCTTGCCCGGCCCGTCGGTAGGCGACCCGGAGCCCTCCGACCTCGACGTGGTCCATGGCGTCCTCCATCGGCCACGGGCATCCACCCCAGCCGCACACCGAGCCCGTGTCGCCTTGGAGCGGTCGGGCAGCTCCAGGCTCTGGCTTCGCGGACAAGTTCCCACCAGTGACCCGTAGAGCCAAGGCTCGGCCCGACGCGGAGCCTCCCACGCATCACGCATCACGTCACCAACCAGACAAACCCACAGAACGCCGGAGCCCTGCCCTAGCGATGGACCCGGATCTAGCCGGACTGCTCGTGATCCCAAGGCAGATAGCCCCTTCTCAGGCGACGCGAGGCTCGGGTGGCTCACAACACCGCCGAGTACCTCACGTTCCAAACAACAGCGCAGGCAAGAGACGCTGCCGAGGATTGGGGTGTGAGACGGGGTGAGGCTGCGCGTGGCGTAGTTCTGGCAAATCTCTGGCAAGGAAGACCAGCCCCCTGTTGTGTGGCCTCTGCGCGGTGGGCGGAACGCCCGACCCGTGTTCCCAGATCATCTGGTCCGGCCCGGGTCACGGTGGAGCCGCCGCCGGCCGCCGGATGCCCTCGGGCCGTCTCAGCTGGCCGGCGACGACGGTTTCCGGCGAGGGTCTGCTTGGTCAGGGGACGAGGACGAGCTTCCCGCGGACGTGGCCGGACTGGCTGATGCGGTAGGCCTCGGCGGCGCGGTCGAAGGGGAAGGTCTGTACCTTGATGACCAGCTGGTTCTGGGCCAGCAGCTCACCCACCAGCGCCAACGCCTCCATGGGATGACTATCGGCACCGCCACCGGTGACGCGGGCGCCGGCCTGCCCGGCGGTGTAGTTGGCGATGGTCACCACCTGGGACGGCTCGGGTGCCAGGCTGATCAGCTCCTCGACCGGGGTCTTGCCGGCGACGTCGAAGACAGCGTCGACCGGCCCGCCGGCAGCCGCCCGGACCCGCTCGGCCAGGCCCTGGCCATACAACACCGGGGTCGCGTCGATCTCCCGCAGATAATCGTGGTTAGCCTCGCTAGCTGAGGCGATCACCTTGGCGCCTCGGGCGAGGGCCATCTGCACGGCGACCGCGCCCACGCCGCCAGCGCCGCCGTCGACGAAGAGGGTGTCGCCGGCGTTGACGTCGAGCAGACGAAGCCCGCGTTCACTGGTCTCACCGGCCACGCCAGCCGCCGCGGCGACCGCCCAGTCGATCGAGGGCGGCTTGGCCGCCCAGGCGTCGAGCACGGCGTACTCGGCCTGGGTGTTGCGGCCGCGGCCGAACACCTCGTCGCCCACCGTGACGCCGGTGACTTCGTCGCCGACCTCGTCGACCACGCCGGCGGCGTCGTAACCGAGGTAGCCGGTGCCGGCCATGGGCTCGCCGCCGGACAGCATGCCGGTGAGCACCTTCCAGTCGATCGGGTTCACGCTGGCCGCCCGGACCGTGATCCGGATCTGCCCCGGGCCCGCGTGCGGCTCAGGCGCCTCGGCCCACTCCAGCACCTCCGGGCCCCCGTACGCCTTGTACTGCAATGCTCGCATCCAAATAACCCTTCCGCATGGGCGGGCCAGCCGCCGCGTTGAGGGCCGAGCAGCACCGCTGCACGGCTGTTGCTCATCAGGACAAGTGCTTGGAGACGGAGCGTATTCCTGTCGGGACGGCCCCCGGGTGGCCCGGAATGCTGCCTCAGCGCATTCACATCCTGTTGAGCGCGTGTTGGCGTGGCCGCCTCCAACGACTACGTCAGCGGCGGGGTGGCGATCATGCGCACCATGGTGTTCGCCGGTACCTGAACGCCACCTGAAGCCGTGCACCGTGAGGGCGGCCACCGGCGTACCTTGTTGCCCGGCTGTTCGCCTTGGAGAACGGATGCCATGCGGATCCTCCTGGTTGACGATGAGGAACGCTTCGCCACCGCAGTCCGGCAGGGCCTGGAGGCGGAGGGACTGGCGGTCGATCTGGCCCACGACGGCAACGAGGGCCTGTGGATGGCCCGCTCCAACGACTACGACGCCATCGTCCTTGACATCCTCCTGCCGGGGCTGAATGGGTACCGCATCTGCGCCGAGCTACGGGACGGCGGAAACTGGACGCCCATCCTGATGCTCACCGCGCTGGACGAGGACCTGGACGAGGCCGAGGCGCTCGACACCGGGGCCGACGACTACCTGTCCAAGCCGTTCTCGTTCGTCGTCCTGGTGGCTAGGCTGCGGGCACTGCTGCGCCGCGGCGCGGCCCCGCGTCCGGCGGTCCTGGAGGTCGGCGACCTCCGGCTCGACCCGGCCGCTCACCGGTGCTGGCGTGCCGGCCAGGAGGTCGAGCTGACCACCAAGCAGTTCGCCCTGCTGGAGTGCTTCATGCGGTACCCAGGCCAGGTCCTGTCCAAGACCGCCCTGCGTGACCACGTCTGGGACTACGCCTTCGCCGACTCCTCCAACGTCATCGAGGTATACGTCGGTCAGCTGCGCAAGAAGCTTGGTGTGGCGCGGATCCAGACCATCCGGGGCGCCGGGTACCGCCTGGTGGACGGGAGCTGATCCGATGCTTGGGCGGTTCGGGTCCGTCCGGGCGCGGACGACGGTCGCGGCGACGATCGCCCTGGGGGTGACCACGGTCGCCGGCGCGTTGGTGATGATGGCGCTGCTGGAACGCGCGCAGCAGGCGGGCGTCCAAGGGCCCTTGGAGCAGCGTGCTGGCCAGGTCGCCGCCATGGCCCGGGGCGGGACCTTGCCCAATCCTCTCAGCTTCCCGGAGCAGCCGGGCGCGCTCGTCCAGGTCGTCAACGCCAAGGATCGCGTGATCGCGGCCAGCGCCGCGCTCCAGGGCAGGGCGCCGATCGGCCACGTCGATGACACCCGGCGCGGTGTCCTCTCGGCGTGGACCGAACGGCTGACCAGCGACGACGAGACCTACCGGGTAGTCGTGCTGACCGAGCGCACCGCCTCGGGTCCGGTCCGGGTGTTCGCGGCAGCCTCGCTGGAGGCGGTCTCGGATCGCATGACCGGGCTGCAGATCGAGCTGGCCGTCGGGCTGCCCATGGTGCTCGCCCTGGTGGCGTTGACCTCGTGGCAGGTGGTCGGCCGTGCCCTGCGCCCGGTGGAGTCGATCCGGGCCCAGGTCGCCGAGATCGGCGGCAGCGGGCGCATCGACCGGCGCGTTCCCGAGCCGGCCGGGCAGGACGAAGTCTGGCGCCTGGCCCGGACAATGAACGAGATGCTCCAGCGGCTCCAGGCGGCCGCCGAGCGCCAGCGGCGGTTCGTCGCCGACGCTTCCCACGAGTTGCGCAGCCCGCTGGCGTCGCTGCGGACCCAGCTGGAGGTGAGCCGCGACTACGCAGCGCGCCGGGTTGGGGCGGTCGACGACCAGCTCGCCGAGGTCGAGCGCATGGAGCGCCTGGTCGGAGACCTGCTCCTGCTCGCCAAGGCCGACGAGCGCCAGCTGGTCGTCCGCTCTCGCCCCGTGGACCTGCGAGAAGTGGTAGTGGACGAGGTCGAGCGGGCCGGGTCGCGGGCGCGTGTGCGGCTCGACACGGCGGGAGTCGCGGCGGCCACGGTCCATGGCGATCGAGAGGAGCTGGCCCGGGTCGTACGCAACCTGCTGGACAACGCCGTGCGCTTCGCCCGCGCCCGCGTCGAGCTGTCCCTCGCCGAGCGCGACGGACATGTCGAGCTGACCGTGGCCGATGACGGCCCCGGCGTTCCCGCGGCCGCCCGCGAGCGGGTCTTCGAACGCTTCGCGCGGCTGGACGAGGGCCGGGCCCGCGACGCCGGCGGGACTGGGCTGGGCCTGGCAATCGTCCGCGAGGTCGTCGTCGCGCACGGCGGCTCGGTGACGGTCGACGGCGCCCCCGGCGCCCGGTTCCTGATCAGCCTGCCACGATCGGTCTCCGAGAGCTGAGCGCTCTCAACGTGGGTTCGGCAGTCGAGCCGGAACTCCAAGCTGATGGCCGCCGCGCCAGCCATTGTGCTGCTCGCCGTCGGGAACGCGGCCGCGCTGGTGGTGCTGGTGCTGCTCCTCGGTGGCGGCTCTCTGATCGGCCCGTCCTCGCCCAGCCAACCGCCGATAGGCGCTGTCCTGCCGTTCAGGTTGGGCTCAGGTTCGGCGTGTTCTGATCCCGTTGCTCGAGTGGCGTCAGACACCCGGAACGTACGAAAGGAGTGGGCCATGCGCAGACGCCTGGTCGCGATCCTGGGAACGCTCGCCGTTGCAGCCGTGGTGCTGGCCGTCCCTGCAGCGGCCGGCGGGAGGTCATCGTGCCATCTGCCGCGGTTCGGCTCTGGCCGCGACTACCATCCCGACATAGAACCGGCGATGTTCAGCCCGCACGTCACCAACCGATTCTTTCCCCTCACGCCAGGGAAGACACTGGTCTACACCGGCACAAAGGACGGCGAGAAGGCGCTGGACCTGTTTGTCACTACCCGGAGGACCAAGCTGGTCGATGGGGTCAGAACCCGCGTGGTCGAGGACCGGCTCTATCTGAACAACGTCCTGGCCGAGCGGACCAGCGACTACTACGCCCAGGACCGTTGTGGCAACGTCTGGTACTTCGGCGAGGACACCGCCGAGCTGGACCGTCGCGGCCGGGTCATCAGCACCGAGGGCAGCTGGCACGCCGGAGTCGACGGCGCTCAGCCGGGGGTCTTCATGCAGGCCCACCCGCAGGTCGGTCGCAGGTTCCGCCAGGAGTGGTATCAGGGCCAGGCCGAGGACGTGTTCGAGGTGATCGACCGTTCGGCCGCGGTCACGGTGCCCTATGGCTCGTTCCGCCACGCCCTGCGCACCGAGGAGACCAACGCCCTGGAACCGAACGTCCTGGACAACAAGTACTACGTCAAGGGCATCGGTGAAGTCGCGGAGCTGTCGGGTCAAGGGTCCCCAGGAGGCACTCAAGCTCGTCGAGATCATCTCCTGACCGGCCATTCCGGGCATGCTGGTTCCTGGATGCTCGCGCTGCACCAGCCGCTTGGGGACCTTCCCTGCGGCAGCTCAGCGGCACCCCAGCACCAACGCAGTCGCCGGCCGCCAGCGCCAAATGCCTGCGCGCCTAGTGCTCCTCTGTCCTCGGGGCCGACCCGATCGGGCCTGGGTCGGTGGGAGCGGACTCGCCGGCCGACGACCGGCCCGTGGCGGCCAGCCGGCGCAGGATGTCCCAGAGGGCCGGGTCGGCCCGGAGGGCATCGCGAGTCTGCATGCTCAGCCTGGACGGTTCGCCCTGCCCTAGGGCCGCGCCGACGACCTCGGGCCCAAGACCGGCGAGGGCGCCGGCCAGCGACCGCTCGGCCCCAACGACGCGAGCCAGGGAGACGAGCAACTCGGCCACGTCATCGGCGAGTCCGAGGCCGCCGGCCATCGCCTCGCTGGCGTCGAAGTCAACCAGCCACGGCTGGTGGCGCGCATCCACCACCACACTCCAACCACCGAGGTCGTGGTGGGCGATGCGGTGGGCGTGCAGCAGACCGACCTGGCGCCACAGCTCCGCCAACAGCTGGTCGTCAAGCTGTTCGGATGGCAGCTCAGCCAGGGCCGCCCCCGGGACGTACTCCATCACCAGCAGGCCAGCGCCGTTACCGGTGGGGCGAGCGAGCAGCACCCGCGGAACCCGCACCCCAGCCGCGCCGGCCAGCAGGATCATGTACGCCTCCCGCTCCACCTGTTCGGAGGGGGACCCAAAGCGCCCCGGGTCGCTCGCGGCCCGCCTGGCGAGCCGCCGCCAGGCCCGGTAGGCGAGATCCCAGTCCCGGCGCTCATGCGGGATGAACTTGACGAACAGTCGCTCTCCGTCGGTGGTGGTGGCCAAGAACCGGGCCGAGCGCGGGGCATCAGGGCGACCCTGGGCCACCACCTCATCGGGCTCGAACCCACTGTCAGCCAGGGCGCGACGGACGCGGCCGGCTGACGGATTGCCGCCGGGAGCCCCCAGGATCAAATGCACGACCGCGCCAACAGCGAAGCCGACGGCCGCGCCACCGATCACGTCCAACGGCCAGTGCGCGCCGACGTAGACCCGGGACAGGCACACCACCGCCGCCAGGGTCCACGCGACCCGGCGGGCCCGCCGGCTCAGGTACGGGCTGGCCACCGAGGCCAACGCCACGGCCACCGCGGCATGGCCCGAGATGTAGCCGAGCCCGGTCGCGGCTGGCCCATGGAGGTTGACGTCGGGGAGGTACTGCGAGGGCCGGCCCCGATGGACCAGGTTCTTGACCAATATGGCGAGGAAGTAGCAGCCGAACCCGGCCACCGCCAGATTCACGGCCAGACGGTAGCGCCGGGTGAGCGCCGCCACCCCGGCCAGGACCGGCACTGCCAGCACGTTGCCGAGCTGCATGATCACCCACAGCAGCGGATACAGCACGCCGGGGAGGTCGTTGACCAGCCGGAAGGCGTCGATTTCAAGCTCGTCGATGTGGTTGCGGTTGACCAGCTTGATCGACACCAGCAGCACCGCGAGCGCGGCGACCAGGCGGACGACGTCACCCGGGTGCCGGGGCAGGAACAGGTCGGATCTGACCGCAGCCTGCCCTTCCTGCTGTTTCGACATCGTGCTCCTTCGCCCGTACCCCTCCGGGATGCTACAAGGCCA
>Ga0307320_10000593_pt1 | contig 13083 bp, 16 predicted proteins | sample ER_DNA_369_FD_194495 | JGI IMG/M metagenome (GOLD analysis project Ga0307320, IMG submission 194495) | Bulk soil microbial communities from the East River watershed near Crested Butte, Colorado, United States - ER_DNA_369 | ecosystem: Environmental > Terrestrial > Soil > Floodplain | place...
GTGTACGGTACACTCGCCGCAGTGGCGCTGACGGCGGCCAACGGCGAAACCCACACGGTCGAGCGAGACGTGGTGCCGCGGGGCGCGTACCGGTTGCCCGGCGCCGGGCGCGACGGTGTGCTCGTCTGGCGCAACGGAGCGCTCGTACGCGCCGTCTCGGTCGAGGGCGAGACCGCCCTGGTCCGCGCGTGGGTCGGAGGGGGCCGCGTGCGCTTTCGCGCCGAGGCGCCGACACGCGCCGCGGGGCTGGCGGCCATCGAGCGCATGCGCTTCGCGCTCGGAACCGACCACGACCTGAGCGTCTTCCACCGGCGCTTTCGCCGCGACGCGCTGGTGGGGCCCGTCATCAGGCGCCGTCCCTGGCTGCGTCCTCGGCGCCGGCCGGAGCCCTTCGAGGCGCTGGCCTGGGCGGTCTGCGAGCAGCTCGTGGAGTCCCGGCGAGCCGCCGGGATCGAGCGCTCGATCGTCCGGCGGCTGGGCGCGCGCAGCTCATGCGGCTCGTACCGGTTGCCGCCCACGGCGGCCCGCCTCGCCGCGGCCGCTCCGGCTGAGCTCGACGCCTGCGGCCTCGCGCCCAAGCGGTCGTTGGCTTTGATCAAGGCCGGCCGGGAGGTCGCCTCGGGTCGCGCCGACCTGGCCGAGCACGAGCGCTCCTGGAGGCGCCTGCTGGCCATCCCGAACATCGGCAACTGGACGATCGAGATGCTCGCCTTCGAGGGCCAGGGACGCGACGACAAGATTCCCGCGCTCGACCTGGCCTACGTCATCCTCGTGGGCCGGCTCGCCCACGGCGGCCGGCGGGCGACCGAGGAGGAGGTACGCGCCTTCTTCGCCCCCTACGAGGAATACGCCGCCCTGGCCGGGATCTACGCGCTCGGGCGCCGCTACCTTTAGAGCATGGCCCAGAAAGTGGACAAGTCAGACGAGCAGTGGCGCGAGGACCTCTCGCCCGAGCGCTTCCAGGTGCTTCGCCGCCAGGGAACCGAGCCGCCGTTCACGGGCGCCTACACCCACTCCAAGGCGGACGGCATCTACCGCTGTGGCGCGTGCGGGAACGAGCTGTTCAGCTCCGAGTCGAAGTTCGACTCCGGCACCGGCTGGCCCAGCTTCACCGAGCCCGCGGTGGCCGACGCCGTCGAGCTGCACGAGGACAGGTCGCACGGGATGATCCGCACCGAGGTCACCTGCGCGCGCTGCGGCAGCCACCTGGGCCACGTCTTTCCCGACGGCCCCGGCCCGACCGGCGACCGCTACTGCATCAATTCGATCTCGCTCGACCTCGACGAGAGCGCCTCGGGGGGCGAGACGGTCTCCTAGCCCGGCGCGGGCACCGCGAGGCCCGGGCCGAGCAGGGCCGCGGGCGGAACTCCCAGAGCGCGCAGGAGATCGCTGATCGGCCTGCCCTCACCGGGTGACTCGATCGAGACCGGCTCGTTGGGGGCCTGAAGCGTCATGTCGAGCGAGATCTTGCCGCCCTCCAGGCCGCCGGCGCCCTGGCGCTGGTCGTCGGGAACCGTGAACGTCGCCTCGCTCGAGACCTTGCGCCAGATGCCGTCGTCGCCGATCCAGGCCTTGAACTCGACAGGCCCGACCGCATCGTCGATTTGATCGAGCGTTCACAGCGCGAGCGCCGAGGAGTTCGGGGAGAGCCGGTTGAAGTCGCGCAGCATCGCGGCCACGTCCAGCCCGCCGGTGACCTCCGTGGTCTCGGTTCCGGAGATCTCCACGGTGTCGCCGGTCGCGGCCCCCTTCACCCACTCGAGCGGGTTGACGCCCGCGTCGCCGAACGTCTCTGGGCCGCCCTGGCGGTTGAGCGAGTCCTGCGCGCGGCCCCACAGCTCCCGCCCCACCTCGTAGGTGTCGCCCCCGAACTCCACCCAGGCGTTCTCGGGCAGCAGGACCACACGGCCTTCGAAGTTCACGCCCTGGCCGGACGCCGTGAAGTCCATGTCGACGTCGGGCATCTTCGTGGGCCCGCGCGAGCGGAAGGGTCCGCTCAGCTCGAGCCGGAAGGGACCATCGGCGCCCTCGACGCCCTCCACCGAGAGCTCCATGTTCAGGCTCATCCGCCCCGAGTCGACGTCGGTGGAGAAGCCTCGCTTGAGCAGCGCGTCGGCGTCCTCGCCCGCGCTGCCCTCGTCGCCCCCGCATCCGGCGGCGATCAGGCTCAGGGCCACCAGCATGCAGGCGAGGCGCCGGCTCATAGCCCTGATCCTGGCAGAAGCTCGTTGTCGTAAGCGGAGCGTGGGTCACCAGGGTTCTCGAGCAGCTGGTTGTCCTCCATCCAGGCCGAGAAGGCGTCCCACTCGGTGGGGCTCTGCCAGCCGAAGGGCCTGCCCTCGGGGGCGAAGAAGAGCGGCAGGGTCACCTCGACGACCGCGCGCTGGAGCTCGGGGTCGAGGTCGGGATTGGCCTCCAGCAGCCCGTCGATCGCGGCGTTGGGATCGGACCTCAGGTCGCGGGTGCCGCGCGAGACGGCTCCGATGAAGGCTCGGATCTTGGCCGCGTCGCGCTCCAGGGCGTCCTTGTTGGCGACGAGCACCAGCTCGTTGTAGGTGGGCACCCCGGCGTCCTCCATGCGGATGATGCGCGGCTTCTTGCCGCGCAGCCGCAGTTCGGTCCCCTCGTAGTTCCAGAAGGCGCCGAGGGCGGCGTCGATCTTTCCGGTGATGAGCGCGGGGGAGAAGGCAAAGCCCACGTTGCGCTCCTTCACGCTGTTCTCCGGCACGCCGGCGTCACTGAGGATCGTGCGCAGATAGGCCGACTGGTAGTCGATCCCGGCGGTGCCGACCGTTTTTCCGCGCAGGTCGGCGGGCTTGCGGATCTTCCCCTCCGGGAGCGAGATGATCGAGGTCAGCGGCTTCTGCACGATCGCCCCCACGCTCACCACGTTGAGGCCCTGGTCGCGGGCACGCAGCACCTCGGGCTCGTAGGAGATCGCCAGGTCGACGCGTCCGGCGGCGACCTGCTTGATCGGCGCCGCCGGATCGGGGGGCTGGCGAATCTCCACGTCGAGCCCGGCCTGCTTGAAATGGCCGGCGGCCTGCGCGGCGTAGATGCCCGCGTGGTCGGCGTTGGGGAAGTAGTCGAGCATCAGCTCCACGCGCTTGGAGCCCTCGGGGACGAGCACGTCCTCCTTCTCTCCGCACCCCGTGAGGGCGAGCACCGCCATCGCCAGCGCCGCCAGGCAGGCCAGCTTCCTCATACGAGCCTTTCCTTTCGGTTCCACGGGCAGGCGGCGCGCTCGGCCAGCGCGACCAGGGCGAACAGGCCGACGGCCATGACGGTCAACAGGACGATGCCCGCGTACACACGCGGGGTCTGAAGCTGGTTGTTGCCGAGCAGCACGAGCCGCCCGAGGCCCTCGTCTGCGCCCGCCCATTCTCCGAACACGGCGCCGATGACCGACACCGTCGCCGCCACCTTGAGCCCGCTGAACAGCGAGGGCAGGGAGGCCGGCAGCTCGACCGAGCGCAGCGTGCGCAGGCGCGATGCGCCCATGCTGCGCATGAGCTTGAGCAACTCGGGCGGGGTGGAGCGCAGGCCGTCGAGGAGGTTGACGGTGATCGGGAAGAAGCAGATGAGCGCGACGATGGCCAGCTTGGGCCCGATGCCGTAGTCGAAGGCCAGCACGAAGATCGGCGCGAGCACCACCACCGGGATCGCCTGGGAGGCGACGAGCAGGGGGTAGGCGGCGTCGCGCAGCGGACGCACCAGGTGCATCGCCAGCGCGAACAGCACACCGGCCGCTACGGATATCGCAAGCCCGATCACCACCTCCACGAGCGTGACCGCGGCGTTGTCGGCGAGCAGCGACCAGTCGTCGCGCAGGGCGCCCCAGGTCTCGACCGGTGACGCGAGGGTCAGATCGTCGACCGACCCGAGCGTCGCCACGCCCTGCCACGCGAGCACGAACAGCGCCACCAGCATGAGGGCGAGAAGGGCGCGGATCATCGGCGCAGCACCTCGAGGGCCTCGGCCTTGATCTGGGCCAGCGCGGGGTCGGCCGCCGACCGCGGCCGCGGCAGGTCGACCTCGAACTCGGCCACCGGCCGGCCGGGCCGAGGCGAGAGCACGACGACCCGGTCGGCCAGGAAGGCGGCCTCCTCGACATCGTGGGTCACGAGCAGGACGGTGCGGGGCTCCACCGCGAGCGTGCCCGCGAGCCACTCCTGGAGGTCGGTCCGGGTGATCGCGTCGAGCGCACCGAAGGGCTCGTCGAGCAGCAGCACGGGCCGGCCCGGCAGGAGCGTGCGCAGGAAGGCCACGCGCTGGCGCATGCCGCCCGACAGGGCGTTCGGACGCGAGCGCTCGAACTCGCTCAGGCCGAAGCGCTCGAACAGCGGCTTGGCGCGCCGGCGTGCCTCGGCGCGGGCGATCCCCTGGCACTCGAGCGCGAGTGCGGCATTGCCGAGGGCGTCGCGCCAGGGAAGCAGCAGGTCGCGCTGGGGCATGTAGGCGCAGGCGGCGCGCCGGTCCGCCGCGCGCGTGTCGCCGAGCACCCGCACGGTGCCCTCGTCGGGCTCCTGGAGGCCCGCGACGAGCTCGAGCAGGGTCGACTTGCCACAGCCGGAGGGCCCGACGACGGCCAGGATCTCGTGACGGCTCACGCGCATGTCGACGTCGACCAGCGCGCTGAGCGCGCCGAAGCGCCGGCTGACCTTCTCAAACGAAAGAGGCTCCATGGTGGGAGCCTCGGCCTCGATCTGCATTGCTCCCTCCGCGGGCATTACCCCACAGGTTCGAAGGGTCAGCGCCGGGCGGGTCGTCCCCAAGAGCGCTATCTCAGCCCGCTTCCCGCGAGCCCCCCTGGTATCGGTCCCCCGCAGTCTATCTTGCAAGCGTGGCCAAGCCGAACCTCTACGGCGGGATGCCCGAGCCGCACGGACCTCCGGGCATGGCTCCGCGGCTGCTGGAGTTCGCCGACGAGCTGCGACGCGAGGGCGTGGCGGTGGGTACCTCGGAGCTGCTCGACGCATTCGGCGCTCTCGAGGCGGTGAGCTGGATCTCGCGCGAGGACTTCCGCGAGGCGCTTGCGACCACACTGGCCAAGTCCCAGGAGGACCGGCACGTGCTCGACGTGCTCTTCGATCGCTTCTTCTTTCGCGCCGTCGAACGCGAGGCGGTCGAGCGCGGGTTGCGCGAGGAACGCTTCCGCGGCGGCGAGGGCATCGACCTCGACGAGCTGCGCGACCGCATCCGCGACGCCCTTCGCGCCGGCTCCGACGGCGAGATGCGCGACCTCGCGCGGCTGGCCATCGCCGCCTTCGGGCGCCAGGGTGAGGGCTCCGGGGTGATCGGCGTGGACGTGCAGCGCATCCGCCGCACGCTCGGGCTCAAGGGCGAGCGTCCGGGCGCCGAGCTGCCCGATCCCGATTCGGTCCCGCGGGAGCGTCTCGCGGACTTCGAGGCTCACGTGAGGCGCGAGCTCGAGCGCCAGATGATCGAGCGAACCCAGGCGCTGCCGCCGGCCAAGCCGCTGCGCGAGTTCGACCGCGCCCTGCCCTCCAACCCCGCTCAGGACCTCTCCCAGGTTCACCGGGTGGTCGCCCAGCTGAAGAAGCGCCTGGCCTCCCAGAGCCGCGAGCACCGCGGACGCCGGCGCTCCTGGCAGGTCGACGTGCGCAGGACCATGCGCGCCTCCCTGCAGACCGGCGGCGTGCCGCTCGAGCTCAAGTACCGCCCGCGCCGGCCCAAGCGCCCGGAGCTCTACATCCTCTGCGACGTCTCCACCAGCGTCACGAGCGCCAGCGTCTTCTTCCTGTCGGTCCTCCACGCCCTGCACGATCAGTTCCGCAAGCTGCGCTCGTTCGTGTTCGTCGAGCGGATCTCCGAGGTCACCGACGTGTTCGAGCGGGAGCGCTCCTTCGAGGCGGTCTCGCGCCGGATCGCCACCGACGCCGGGGTGGCCGACGTATCGGGCTACACCGACTACGGCCGCGTGTGGCTCGAGTTCCTCGGCAAGGTCGTGGACGACCTCGATCCCCGCTCGACAGTCATCGTTCTCGGCGACGCCCGCACGAACGGCCGCGAACCGCACGCACCGGTGTTCGCCCAGGTGGCCGCGCGCGCCGGGAGAACCTTCTGGATCAACCCCGAGCCGAGGCTGTACTGGAACTACGGCGACTCGGTGATGTCCACCTACGAGCCGCACTGCGACGGCGTGTTCGAGTGCTGGACGACCAAGCAGCTCGAGGCGTTCGTGAACGCGATCGCTGAATTCAGAGTGGCCGCGTAGGGCGCGTCAGCCCGCCCGCTGAGCGCCAAGCAGGCTGCTGTCCAGCTTGACCCCGACGCGCTCGGCCACCAGGTCGAGGTCCGTGCGGTGCTTGACGATGATCGACATCGTCTTCTCCAGCACGCCCGCGTCCACGTCCTCGGCGCCCAGCAGCAGCAGCGCGCGCGCCCAGTCGATCGATTCGGCGATCGAGGGCGGCTTCTTGAGGTCTAGCGCGCGCACCATGTGAATCACCTCGACCAGCTTGCGGGCGATCTTCTCGTCGAGCTCCGGAGCGTGCAGATGCACGATCTCGAGCTCGCGCTCGACGCTCGGGTAGTCGAGCCACAGGTAGAGGCAACGGCGCTTGAGGGCCTCGGTCAGCTCGCGCGAGTTGTTCGAGGTCAGCACGACCAGAGGGTGGGTGCGCGCCTCGACCACGCCCAGCTCGGGGATCGAGATCTGGAAGTCCGAGAGCACCTCGAGCAGCATGGCCTCGAACTCCTGGTCGGTCTTGTCGATCTCGTCGATCAGCAGCACCACCGGCTCGTCGGTGGCGATCGCGGTCAGCAGCGGCCGCGAGAGCAGGAAGTCCTCGCCGAAGATGTCGCCCTTGACCTCCTGCCAGCCGGTGTCGCGGGCCTCGGTCTGGATGCGCAGCAGCTGCTTGCGGTAGTTCCACTCGTAGAGCGCCTTGGCCTCGTCGAGCCCCTCGTAGCACTGCAAGCGAATCAGCGAGCGGCCGGTGGCGCGCGAGAGCGCCTTGGCCAGCTCGGTCTTGCCGACCCCTGCCGGGCCCTCCACGAGCACCGGCTTACCGAGCCGCCCGGCGAGGAAGGCCACGAGCGCGGCCGGCTCGTCCGCCAGGTAGCCGACCTCGGCCAGGCCGTCCTTGGCTTCCTCGATCGTCGCGAAACCGCTCATCCGAGCTCCCAAGGATACTTTCGCCCCCTTGGATGGCTCGCTGCTCTTCGCGATGTCGGACTTCCTCGACCCCGGCTCGGGCCCCGACCAGAGCGGCGACTTCCGGGTCTCGCCCACCTTCTTCGTCGTCGTGCTGTTGCTGGGCTTCCTGATCGGCGCCTTCGGTCACCTCGTGAAGTCGAGGACGCTGGTGGCGCTCGGAATAGGCCTCGTGTTCGCGGCAACGGTGGCGCTGCCGGTGGTGCTCGCCCTCTCCAACTGAAGCCCCGCCGGGCCGGTCAACGCGGCGCGTCGCGAAAGCCCTCGCGCCAGCTGGTCCAGCGCGGCGCCCAGTCCAGCTCGCGCTTCGCCTTTGCGTTCGAGGCGCCGCCCAGCGTGGTGCTCATCGTGGCCACGAAGCCACCCGCGATCAGGCGGGCGAGCCAGAGGGGCACGCGGCGCGGCGGCTTGGCGCCGATGGCCCGCGCGTAGGCCGGCAGCCACTCGCGCATCGGGGCCGGATCGTCGTCGACGACGTTGTAGATACCGGGAGCGCCGCGCTCGACGGCCGCCACGGTCGCCGCCGCCGCGTCGTCGACGTGGATGAACGAGAACACTCCGCTGCCCTCGCCAACGACGGGGAAGCGGCGCCGGCGCACGTCCGCCGCCATCGCGCCGTCGTTCGCGTAGTAGGTGGCGGGACCGTAGAACCAGCCGTAGCGCAGCACCAGCCCTTCCATGCCGTCCGCGCTCAAGACCGCCCGCTCCATGTCCGCGACGACGCGCGCGGCCTGCCCGAAGGGAGACGGAGCATCGACGAAGAGTGGATCGTCCTCGTCGTGTAATGGTGTCTCTCCGGCGCGGTCCGGCCCGCGCCCTCGCGCGGGGCGCCCATCCCGTGGCGTGTAGCTGAAGGCGATGCTCTGGCACACGAAGCGCCGCGCGCCCGCGGCGTGGGCGGCCTCGATCAGGTTGCGCGTCCCCTCGCCGCGCACGCGGTTGGTGGCGTCGTAGAGATCCTTCCTGCGGGGCTCGAAGCGCTCGGGCAGCGAGGTCAGCTCGTGCACGACGACCTCGGGCGCCACCTCGGCCATCACCGCCCGCAGCGCGTGCCCGTCGAACACGTCGACGACCACCCCGTCGGCGCCCATCGCCCGGATCTCCTCGGCCCGCTCGGCTGATCGCGTGGCGCCGGCCACCCGGTGCCCCGCCTCGACCAGGCGCGGGACAAGCGGCCGGCCGATCGCTCCGCTGGCGCCGGCGACGAATACCTTCACGACGACGCGCTTCTCGCCTCGCGCGGGCTCACGCGCAGCATCCAGCCGAGCAGCAGGGTGGTGAGCACGAGCGACACCAGGTTCGCCGGACCGAGCCACGACGGGTGGGCCTCGCCCACGTCGATCAGATGGTTGAGCGAGTGCAACGCGTACTGGATGAAGGCCAGCGAGAGCACGGGAACGCGCCAGGATTCACGGCGCAGGGCCACGAGCGCGACCGCCCCTAGCGCGAGGTACCAGGTGGCGACGTCGCCCATGTAGTGATCGTTTCGGGGTCCGTAGGGGCCGATCGAGTCGTAGAAGAACCCCGGCGCGAGCCAGAGCAGCAGGCCGAGCACGACCTGGCCGAGGGCGAAGGCGAGCAGGAGCCATCTCATGGAATCGTCTTAGCACAGGGCCGATCCGTAGTTCTGTTCATGACCGACCACCACGCTTCCTCGACGCGCGCCGCGCTGTGGTCCTCGCGCCTACTGGTGATGCTCGTGCTGGGCGCGGGGGTAGTGGCGGGGATGGCGATGCTCGCCGTCCTCACGGTGGAGTGGTGGGGACTGGCCGCAGCGATGATCGTGCTGCTGGCGGCGGCCTTCCTCGTGGTGCGCAACGTGTTGAGCCTGCTCGCCGACGTCGACGCGCCTTCGCCCACCGAGCGTGCCCGACTGGAGGCGCAGGGCGTCCTCGACCCCGACCGCCGGCTCAACGAACACCAGAGCGCCGGCGACGGTGGGCGAGCTCGGCGCATATTCCGCGAGGACTCCGGCGACGCCGCGTCGACCGAAGAGCAGCAGAGCGCGTGGACGCCGACGCCCAGCCGGCGCGTCCAGTAGCTCAGCTCGGCTCGACCATCAGGAAGCGGTTCCCGTCGACGTCGCGGAAGAAGAACTGCGCCGGCACCGGGTCCTCGATGGTCACCTCGAGCGAGATAAGCCCCGGCCTGCTCCTCCCGGTGCGCGCGATCTGCTCGTCGACGTCGACGCCCCTGTCGCGGAGGGTGGCGTGGTCAGCCTCGATGTCCTCCGTCGAGAAGGCGCAGTGAGCCTCGTCGCCGCCGGTTGACGCACCCTCGCTCGAGGGGACCAGAGCGATCGCGTTTGCCGAGCCTGGTGGGGCCACCTCGACCCAGCGGCTTTCCTTGCCGTACGGGAAGTCGGCGCGCTTTTCGAATCCGAGCTTGCCGAGGTAGAAATCGAGTGCTCGTTCCTGGTCGGCGACCGGGACGAACACGGTCGCGACCTGGCTGATACGGGTCGCGCTCTGAGTGTCGGCCATCATTCGCTCCTTTCGCGTGCTTTCAGTACATCGCCTACCCTCGAAGCGTGAGTTACGCGAAGGACCCGCGCGTCGACGCCTACATCGATCCCCTGCCGGAGTGGCAGCAGCAGATCTGCCATCGCGTGCGCGACCTCGTTCACGCCGCCGACCCCGAGGTCGAGGAGACCATCAAGCGCAAGGTCCAGCCCTACTTCGTGCTCGAGGGCAACATCTGCGCGCTGCTCGCGGCCAAGGACCACGTCAACGTGTTTCTCTACGACGGGGCGATCGTCCCCGATCCCGAGGGGATCATCACCGCGGGCCACGACAACAAGACGGCCCGAATGATCGCCTTTCACGAAGGCGACCCGATCAACGAACCCGCTGTCGTGGCGATGTTCCGGCAGATCATCGCGAACAACCGGGACGGCGGCTGGCGCAAGATCAAGGCCGCCCGGGCTGAGGCCTGAGAGAGCGGAAAGCAGCTAGAGCCGCGCGGCGAAGCCGACTCCGTCCCCGATCGGCAGCACCGATCCCAGCCAGGCGCTGTGAATCCAGCAGCTGCGGGTTGAGCGCACGGGCCGAGTCGATCGATTCGTCCGAGCGTGCCCGATCGGCTCCCTCCGGGAGCGCGACCTCGCCGCCCACCAGCAGGTTGTCGATCACGAGCGCGGCGCGCTCCGTGAGCAGTGGCTCCGCCAGGTCGATGTACTCGCGGTACTGGCCCTTCGCGGCGTCGACGAAGAGCAGGTCGAAGGGCCCGGACAGGATGGGAATGGTCTCGCGTGCATCCCCCTCGATGAGCTCGATGCGTTCCGCCACGCCCGCCCGGCTCCAGAACTCGCGCGCCTGGCGGGCCCGATCGGGATCGATCTCCAGGGTGGTGACCCTTCCAGCCGAGAGGGCCTCGGCCAGGTGCAGCGTCGAGTAGCCGATCGCCGTGCCACCTCGAACACGTTGGGGTCGAGCGCGCGGCACAGGGTGGCCAGAAAGCGCCCCGTCTCCCAGTGCACGATCGGCACGGAGTCGCGCTGGGCCACGGCCTCCATCTCGGCCATGACCTCCGAGCGCGCGGGCCGCAGGTCGTGGAGGTAGCCCTCCACCCGTTCGTCGAGGATGCGCATCCGAGGAGCTTATTGGCCCCGCTCGGTTCGGCTCTGGTGTAGGGCGACGGCGGCCAACGCGAGGCACGCCAGCACGGGAAGGCCGACGAACAGGGCCGCGTTCTCCGTCCCCTCCTCCACCGCATGCAGCATCAGACCGAGAGCCGACACGGCGGCGGCCGCGGCGGCGGCCGATCCGAGCAGCGGGGCCCAGCGGCGGCGGCGCGCCGCCAAGACGCAGCCCCACAGCGGAGCGATCAGGGCGGCGAGCCCCAGCGCGAGCACGCTCCATGGGAACGCCGGCGAGTCGCACAGCGTGGCGCCCAGGGAGTCCGGCGAGGGCGGTTCACCGGCGTCGGTCCCGTTGCAGCCCAAGCCGATGATGATCGAGTAGATGACGGCCACCAGGAAGCCGCCGAGCCCCAGCACGGCGCCCGCCAGGATCACAGCCGCTCGCATTCGCCGCCAAGCGTAGTTTGCGCCCCGGCGTTCTGGACATCGGAGAGCCAATGAACGATTCCGAGCCGGTGGTGATCACCCCCTACCGCGACGGGCCGCTCATCGTGCGCGGCCCGGTGCGCCTCCAGGACATGCACGGGCGGGAGATCGCGGTGGACCGCAGCACCATCGCGCTTTGCCGCTGCGGCAAGTCGCGCATGAGGCCCTTGTGCGACGGGACCCACAAGCTGTCTCGCTTCCGGGCCCCCAGCGAGCTGGAGGCGGGCTAGCACACGGCCCGCTCGCTTGGCGCGCCGAACGCCCTGCTCTACGGGCCGACCGTGAGCTCCGCGAGCCGGGGGTTGTCGCCACCGAGGCGGGCGGCCGGCAGCCGCAGGCGTACCGCGTCCGCCTGGCGCGGCGCGAACGACACGCTGTCGACGTCCCCCTCTACCGCGCGCACGAACGCAACCGTGCGCCAAGCACCCGCCGAGCGTGCCTGCAACCTGTAGGGCGCCAGCGGCCGGGCGTCCTGCCAGGTGACGGTGGCGTGCGCGATCGTCGAAGAGCCGGCCAGCCGCACCGTCAGGGTGCTCGGGGTGGCCGGGTCGGCGTCCGAGGTCCAGACCGTGACCGGGCTGCCGTCGACGGCCGCCGCCGCCGGTGCGCTCGGGTCGGCATCGCTTGCCGCCGCGGGCCGGCAGCGCGCGAGGTTGTCCGCGGTCGGCCCGGCGGTGCGGGTCGGCAGGGTGACCGGCGCGCCGGGGGCGAGCGTGCGCGTCCCGGCGGGCGTGTCGACGGGCGCCGCGGCGCCGCTCCTCAGGGTCACGGTGGTGTTGGCTCGCCCCAGAGTGACGTCGAACACCCGCCCGTGCCAACGCAGCCCCGTGAGGCGCAGGCCGCCCGATAGCTGCGCCGGGAGCATCGGGTCGAGCAGCAACCGGTCCTCTCGCCAGCGCAAGCCGGGATAGCCGTACAGGAACTCCTGGAGGAACCCACCCTCGCCGGTGAGAAAGGTGAAGACGCCCTGGCCGCTGCGCGCCTCGGTGAACTGCTCGTACGGGGCTTTGACGAACGGGTCCAGGCTGCGCAGCGTGTAGGTCCACGAGGAGCAGTCGTCGCCCAGCTGGGCCGCGATGATGCTGCCCACCGAGTCCGTCATCGCCGGCCCCTCGGGGTCGTACCGAGGGGTGTAGTAGTCGAGGTTCGACCGGTCCACCTCGGCCGCCTGCGGGAACTCCCACGGGTAGGTCAGCAGCACGACATCGGCCTGCTTGACCTGCCCTCCCGCGTATCCGGCGAACTCCGGTCGCACGGCCGGTAGGCCGTCGAGCGGCCTCGGCTCGAGCACCACGAGCCCGTTCGCCACCTCCGCCCAGTGGGGCGGGGCCGGCTCCCCGAGGATCTGGGCGGCACGGGCGGCGATCCGCAGCGCCGAGGCGGCGGTAGCGTTCACGTACACCGAGTCGTCGACCGGCCAGTTCTGCTCATCCGGACCCTCGGTCTGGTTGATGTGAAAGCGCCCGTCCGCACCGAGCTCCGCGCGACTCGCCCAGAAGTCGGCCGCGCCGCGGATCACGGGCCAGCCCCGCCTGCGCAGCCAGCGCTGGTTTGCGCCGGCGAGGAAGCGCTGCCACTGGGCGAGGGCCACGTCGGCGCTTACGTGTTGCTCCAGGCGTCCCGTCTCCGCCCAGGTGGGCGTGACCTCGTCGCCGGTGAGCGCGCTCTCCCACGCGTACCGTTGGCCCGCGTACCCGGTTCGTCGCGCGTTGCGCCGCGCTCCCGCCCGAGTGCGGTAGCGGTAGTCGACCACGCTCGTCGCCTCCGCCGGGTGCTGAGCGAGCAGCGCGGGATACATCCAGGTCTCGGCGTCCCAGAAGACGTGGTTGTTGTAGCC
>Ga0307320_10000597_pt1 | contig 13030 bp, 8 predicted proteins | sample ER_DNA_369_FD_194495 | JGI IMG/M metagenome (GOLD analysis project Ga0307320, IMG submission 194495) | Bulk soil microbial communities from the East River watershed near Crested Butte, Colorado, United States - ER_DNA_369 | ecosystem: Environmental > Terrestrial > Soil > Floodplain | place: USA...
GTCTTCGAAGTCGAGTGCCGACTCTCGGGCCTTCGCCTCGGCGTAGGCCGCGTCGAACTCACCCAGAATCTCCTCGAGGAGAACGCGGTCGCGAGAAGCGATTTCGTCCAGAGCCGCCTGCTCGACGGCGGCCAGAGCCTCGCCGAAGGAGGCGAAGCGCTCGCGCTCCTCCCCACCGACACGGAGGTCGGAGAGATCGAGGAGGTCCTCGGCCGCAGGGACAGGGTCGAGGAGCTGCAACGCGTCCTCGACCTGCGCGCGCCCGGGGAGGGACTCCTCTGTGACGCGCAGCGTGATCTCAGAAACCTCGCGCAGCTCGGCGACGCGCTCGGCCAGCGACGAGACGGGCTCGCCCGGAAGCTCGAGCGGCCGCCCGGCCGAGCGAAGGCGGTCGTAGACGCTCGTGAGCATCCCGCGGAGGCCGTCCGCCCCGTAGGTCGCGAGGAGGCGCACGCGCTCGGGCCCGCCGGTCTCGACGTAGCGGGCGAGCGCCTCCGCGAAGGCCTCCGAGCGCAGGACCGCGGACTGGCTCTCGTCGAGCACGCGGAAGCGAGGGTCGAGCCCAGCCTCGAACGGGTGCGCGCGCAGCAGCCGGTGGCAGAAACCGTGGATCGTCGAGATCCAGCCGCCGTCGAGGTCGCGGGCGAGGTCGTGGCGCTCGGCCTCCACGAGCCGCTCCCGGATCCGCGTGCGCAGCTCGCCGGCCGCGCGCTCCGTGTAGGTGATGACGAGGACGTTGTCGATGCCCAGCCCGCGCTCGCAGACAGCTTTCACGAACCTCTCGACGAGCACGGTCGTCTTGCCCGTCCCGGCACCGGCCGAGACGAAGACGACGCCCGGCTCCTCGATCGCCGCGACCTGCTGGTCGGAGGGAGTCGTCCTCATGAGTGCCGGATCCTGCACATCGTCCAGAGGGAGCACCAGCGCGGGCACTCTCCTCCCCGCGGATCGGTGCGAACGTCACCCGCGTGTACCCGGTCGACCACGTGCCGGGCACGGGCCTGCGCCTCGTCGACCTGGTGCCAGAAGTCGTCCTCGGAAACGTAGTCCGGCCGCTTCAGGCCCGGCACCGCGTCCTCGCGGGCATCGGCGCGGACGAGGCCGCGCGCTTCCCTCGTCCCCGTGAGGCCGCGGTAGAGGCCACCGAGTGGCTCCATGCCTACGAGATCGCGGAGCGCGAGGATGTAGAGCGGGATCTGGAGCTTCTGCTCGGTCTCGATGTCGCGGGCGCCGTACGCCCTGCCGAGCTTGTAGTCCTGGACGATGCCGCGTGCGCTGAAGGGGTCGGCATCGATCCGGTCGATCTTCCCGGAGACGGTGAAGCCGCCGAGCTCGAGGCCGCGCTGGAGCTCGACGGGGGCGGAGCTCGTCCCGAACCCGACTTCGAAGCGGCGCGGCACGAGCGGGAGGCCGAGCTCGAGCTCCTGCTTGACGAAATGCTCGAGGTCGCGCGCAAGCGTCTCCTCGAGCTCGAGCCGCTCGAGGTCGGTGATGTCGAGCCGGACGCCGCCGGCGATCGCCTCGACCAGACATTCGCGCAGAAAGACGAGCGCGTCGTCCAGGCGGTCGGCCTCGACGGCGTCCGTTCCGAGGCGCTTTGGCAGCCCGCTGTAGAAGCGGTAGAGCGTCTGGTGGGCAATGCCGCCGCGCACACGCGCGTCGAGGACAGCGTCGATCTCCTTCGGGGCGATCACCCGCTCGAAGAACCACATGGACGAGCAATCGAGGAACCGCTCGAGCTCCGTCACGGAGAAGCGGGTACGCTGAGCGAGCTCCTCGACGACAAGCGGGTGGGCGAGTGTCGTCTGGCGGTCGAACGCCGCCAGCGCGCGCTCGATCCTCCGCTCCCAGCCGTTGGCCAGCGCGAGCGCGCGGGCCTCGTCCTCGTCCGTGGCCGCGATGGCCGCGGCCGCGCGCAGCCGCTCCCGCTCCGTCGGGCCGCGCTCGAGCTCCCAGGAAAGGCTCGAGAGCGGGCGCTTCTTCGTCGCGAGCGCGACGTCGGCCGGGTCGAACCGCGAGCGCACCTCCTCGTAGAAGGGGCTCGGCTCCCGCGGGCGGCCGTCATCGTCCGCGGCCTCGCGCACAAGCAGCAGCTGCCGCCAGGCGCGAGTGCAGGCCGTGTAGAACAGGTAGCGCTCGCGGGCGAGCGGGTCCGGCCGCACGAGCCGCCGGCCCCTCCCGGCCGCCTCGAGCTCGCGCCGCGTCTCGTCCGGCAGGAAGGGCGTCTCGGTCGACCGCCGCGGGAAGACTCCCTCCTCGAGCCCGAGGATGAACACCGCCTGCCAGCGCCTCGTTCGCGCGCGCATGAGGTCGACCACCGCCACCCGGCCGGGCTCCGCGGTGCCGCCGATCCACACCTGGGCCCGCTCGAGCGCGGAGACGATCTGCTCCGCCGAGGTCTCCCCTTCGAGCTTGCGCCAGCCTTCGAGCTCGTCGAGGAGGCCGAGCGCCGCCTCGTGAGCCCGCAGGTCGACCCGCGACGTCTCGCCGACCGGCGGCGACTCGAGGCCGTAGGCCGCCGTGATCATCCGGCGGACGAGCGCGCGCGCGGCGCCGAGCGGATCCTCCTCTTCCTGCAGCTCGCGCAGGGCGGGTACCGAGTGGCCGAGAAGCCGCTCGGCTTCCTCGACGACCCGACCCGGATCCTTGATCCCACGCCCCCGGAGCCTGCCTTCGACGAAGTCGGCGCGGGTGCGCGCCAGGCCGGAGAACCGAGAACGGAGGAACGCGAACAGGTCGCGGCGGCCTCCACCGAGCCATGCAAAGCGCAGCAGCCCGAGAAGCGCGGTTCCGAACGGCGTCCGCCTGAGCGAAAGTCGACCCTCGTAGGAATAGGGAATCCCGAGGGCACCGAATGCGGTCTCGAGCGGCGAGCGGACGCGGTCGAGGTTGGGCACGATGACAGCGATTTCCTCGGCGGGCAGCCCGCCGCGGATGAGCGTGAGGATCTCCTCACCCGCGAGCTCGAGGGAAGCGCGCGCTCCTGCGGCTTCGAGGAAGCGAATGGCGCCTTCGAGCGGCGGCGGATCGGTGCGCCGCTCCTCGAAGAGCGTGCGCTCCAGATGGGCGAGTGCGGGGCTCTCGTACCACGCCTGGGGCGCGAGCGACTCGACGTGGTCGCCGGCGAGGCGCGCCAGGTCGTCCGCGGTCCGCTGGAGCGAGCCGAAAGCCGGGCGTAGGGGCTCGTAGGGAAGCGAGACGACGACATCCGCGCGCCCGGCAAGCGCCTCGAGCAGCCGCCACTGCGCGCCGGTGAGATCCTCGAAGCCGTAGGCGAAGACCGGCTGCGAGCCCCAGGCGCCGAACTCGCCCGCGACCAGGTCGGCGGCGCGTGCGCGTGCCAGCTCGCGGTCCCAGAGCTCGAGGCGGTCGAGCTCCGCCCTGTAGCCCGTGTAGAGATCGGCGAGCTGCCCGTCGAGCTCGCCGGGCTCGAGCAGCGCCGCTTCGACGTCGGCGAGGGCGGACCCGAGCGCGTCGGCAAAGCCCGGATAGCGCGACGACGGAGCGAGCCCGTTCAGGGTGGTCGCGGAAACGACACGGGCGAGCAGAAGCGACCGCTGCGCATCGGTGACCTGAGGGCGCGAGGCAGCGCCCGCGTTCTGCCGGACGCGCCTGAAAAGGTCGTCGAACGTTCCGATCGTCCCTCCGAGAAGGGCGGGGCGGCGCGCCAGCAGATCGTGCTCGACCCGGTTGACGTCCGCCCGGTTCGGAACAATCAGAAACGGGTCTCGGTCGAGGGTTTCGAGATAGCGATCGAGCAGACGCGCGACTTTGCCCGCGTTCGCGGGGCCCACCAGGAGAGCCAGCGCCATCTGCTCGATTCTAGACGTCTGCCCGGCGGCCTCCGACCACCGGGCAGTGCGCTAGTCCAGCCGTATTCGGCGAGAAATCTCTATGCGGCAGACTTCGGCCTGCGGCCGCGGCGGGCGGCTGCCCGGCCCGGCATCTTGCCCGCGCAGTCGTCGCAGAGATCCGCCGCCTTGGCGCCCCGGCGCGCGTCCGTGTACGTCACCCGCATTCCGGCGCCCTTGCCCTCGCCGACTTCCTTGCCGCAGTTGTCGCACACAAGAATGGTTTTTCGAGCCAATGTTCCTCCAGAGATCGATGTCCGGCCGTGCGGATGCTAGCGAAAAGCGTCCGCTATTTTTCGGCCGATATCTCTGCGCCGAGGAGGGCGTCCGTTCCGCCCGGACTATTCGAAACGTGATTGTCCCCGATCACCGCTTTTGCGCCGTAATGCGCAAGGATCGCAAACCCCCTTCGCGTCTTGTCGCCAGATGCGTCATCGGGGCGAATCCCGTCGACACTATTGTCATCGATCTCACATTCGGAATAGTCGCCGCAAAAGATGCCGACCCCGAGCGAATCGCGCACGTCGTTTCCTTCCACCACGGCCATCGACATCTCCGTAAGCGTGAGGGCTCTGAGCGATGTGCCGCTGACCCGGTTGTCGCTGACTCGGGCGTGCGCGAAGTGGGTGACGATCCCCTCACGGCCACCGACCACCGTGCAGTCCTCGACCAGGCTCGGGGCGAGATCGAAACCGAACGAGATGTCGATGCCCTGGGCGTAGTCGCCGGCCGGCGAATGGACGAGGCAATTCCGGATCGAGACGGATGCCCGGCGCACATGAATGCCGTCGAGCTTCGCGCCTGAGATCCGTACATGGTCGAGCGTGACGTTGTGCGCGTCGTCGACGTCGATTCCGTTCTCGCCGCCGACGACCGTGACGTTCCGAATGGTGACGTTGTCCGCGGTTACGACAATTCCCCCACGCACAACCGCGCCGGGTTCGCCGACGAGATTCTGCGCCCGATCGAGCACGAGCGGCCCCTCGTGGATCCCGGCCGAGAGCCGAACGGTCGGCGGCTGCATGGCGAGAGCGACTCCGCCGAAGAGCGCGAGGGACGCGAGCACGAGAACAGCGATCGCGAGACCGGCCCGCCCGAGCTCCCCACCGTCCTCCCCGTACGAGAGGCGGAGGTACGGGAAGAGAGCATGTGTGAGGATCTGGGCGAGGGCCCAGGAGCCCGCGAAGAAGGCGAGCGCGACGAGTAGCGGCGCCGAGATCCCGAGCGCGTAGACGATGCCCATGATCGCGCCGAGCTCCGCCGCGGCAAGCGGCAGCGCGAGCCAGCCGGGCTGGTAGTCGAGCCGCCGGTCGAGGAAGACGTCGAATGCCAGGCCGACGCCGATCATCGTCCCCGCGAGAGCGAGCGGCCACCACTCGGTGACTACCACGGCAAGGCCGCAGGCCGCGAGGAGCGGCGCGAGCGCGGCCGCGAGGCGCGACTCGATCCGGCCTCTCAGCGTGAACGACACGCCAGCACCTTTCGGAGGAAGCCGCGCGCAGCGTACTTGGCCCCCATCAACGTGTCAGCGGCCGGGAAGGCCCACTGCCCGGCGACCCCGGCGATCGCGAGCGTCCGCTCGCCGTCCGTGAGCGAGCCGACTGTGGAGTCCTGCTCGAGGACGATCCAGTCGCCCGCCGTGGCGAGCCCGTGCTCGGCGACGAGGGAGGCGAGCAGCGGATCGTGCGCGTAGCCGCGCCGGAATCCGGTGGCACAGATGACCTGATCGGCCCCGTTCTGCTCGGCGACGCGGAAGCGACCGGCTCGCCGCGCGCGCTCGACCGGCTCGTCCCAGGTGCGCCCGGCAGGGTAGGAAGGCGTCGACCAGCGGCCGAGAAAAGCGCGGCGCTCGCCCGGCCCCGTGCCGTGGTACGCAGCCAGGCCGCGACGCGTGAAGAGCTGGCGCGGGAGGTTGAGCGGGCGCCGCTCGGGCTCGCGCCTGCGCACCGAGACGACGTCCGAGCCGGCGGCGAGGGCGTTCAGCCACTCGGTCGCGGCGGCCATGCCCGCGCCGACGATCTCCACGCGCTCGGCGTACTCGTGCGGCTCGTAGGCGTGGACCGCACGTGGGTCTCCTTCAAGCTCCGGAGGAAACGCGAGGCCAGGATGGCCGGTCGCGACGAGGACGTGGCGGTAGCGGCCGAAGCCGTCGAGATCGAACCCGCCGTCGGCGGCGCGGATCCGTTTCACGCGGCTGCGGCGGAAGCTTTCGTCCCAGCCGCTTTCCGCTCTGACCTCCTCGACGTGCTCGAGGAACTCCTCCACGGTCGGGCGATAGCGGTCGAGCCAGCTCTCGACGAGCGGGAGCGGGCTCTTGTCCCGGAGCGCCGCGCGGACCGCGAGGCCGGGGAACGAGCGCGGCGCGCAGTGCCCGTCGCTCTCGGAGCGCATGCGGCGCTGGCGGATGGCAGCCGCCCGTACCCGCCACTGGCCCGCGGGGTCAGCGTCCGTTCCGAACACGTCTATCTCGGCGGGAGTGAGCCCCCGGTGTCTGAGGGTTGCATAGCCGACCAGGCCCGCGAGGCCGCCGCCGACGATCGCGCACTCCTGCGCGTGGCTCATTTCACAGAGCCGGCGAGGAGCCCCTGGACGAAGTAGCGCTGGAACGCGAAGAAGACAGCGAGGGGGATCGCGAGCGAGACGAAGGCCGCCGGCGCGATCAGCTCCAGGTTGGCCCCGAACTGCCGCAGCTGGGAGAAGATCGCCACGGTGATCGGCTGCGTGTCGCGGGCGAGCGAGAGCGCGACGATGAGGTCGTTCCACGTCCAGAGAAACTGGAAGATCGCAAGGGAGGCGATCGCGGGAAGGCCGAGCGGCAGGATCAGGCGCACGAAGATCCTAAGCTCGGATGCGCCGTCGATCCGGGCCGCCTCGAGGAGCTCCTTGGGGATCCCGATGAAGAAGTTGCGCAGGAGGAAGATCGCGAAGGGCAAGCCGAAGGCGGTGTGGAAGAGGATCAAGCTCAGCTTCGTGTCGAAGATCCCGACCTTCGAATAGAGCGAAAAGATCGGGATGAGGGCCATCTGCAGCGGCACGACGAGGAGCGCGATGACGCCGAGGAAGATCCAGTCGCGTCCTGGGAACTCGAGCCACGCGAAGGCGTAGCCGGCGAGCGACGCGACGAGGATCGGAAGGATCGTCCCGCCGACCGAGATGATGATCGTGGTCACGATCGCCGAGCGGATCGACTCGTTGTGGTAGATGTCCTGGTAGTTCTGGAACGTCGCCAGGCTCGGCTTGGTGAAGATCTTCCACCAGCCGATGTTGTTCACGTCCTCCGCCGAGAAGAGCGACGTCATGAAGAGACCGATCGTCGGCACGAGCCACAGCAGGCCGACGAACACGAGGAGGATGTGGATCGGCGCCCGCCCGAGCCAGCGAAGGACCTTCGTCGCCGTTTTCTCCTTCCCGGCGGGCGGACGTGCGGTCTCGGCTTCGGCCGTCGCAGCCGTCACGCGCCCTGCTCCCTGCGGAAGCGGCGGATCTGGATGGCAAGGATCGGGAGCACGAGCAAAAACAGGAAGACCGCGATCGCGGAGCCGAGCCCGAAGTCGCTGACGCCGCCGAACGATGTGCGCCACATGGCGAGCGCGATCACGTTGGCATCGTCCTGCACGGACTGAGGCGCCACGGCTAAGACGATGTCGAAGACCTTGAGCACGTTGATCAAGAGCGTGATGAAGACGACCGTGATCACGGGCCAGAGTTGCGGGACCGTGACGCGCCAGAAGACCTGCCATTCGGTGGCCCCGTCCGTCCGGGCCGCCTCGAGTGTCTCGCGCGAGATGGCTGCGAGGCCGGCCGCGATCACGACCATAGCGAAGCCCGCCCAGATCCAGATGTACGAGATGATGATCGAGGGCGTGATCAGCTTCGAGCCGAGCCACGACACTCCGCCGAACGGCTGGGCAAATGTCGAGGCCCCGATTCCTACCGTGTAAGAGCCGTCAGGGACGTCCTGGAAGGCGAACGACCCGTCGTTCGCGGACGTCGCCGACTGCACCTTATTTCCGTCCTGATCGAGCAGCTCGACGGTCACGCCGGGCAACCCCGGCTCCTCCGACTCCACTTTCCCCGGGGTGCCCCCGCCCGGCTTGAAGTCGCGCCAGACGACACCGGTGATCTCCCCCGGCTTCGACGCCGGCGCCTCCGCCTGCGTCGCTGTCGCCGGCACCTCCTCGGAGCGGATCCGCGTGAGGCCGAGGAGTGCGACGCCGCCCGGCTCGAGCGGCTTCGCCAGCGTCAAGGCGCCGCTCGGCCGCTGCTCGAGCGCGTCGCTCGAGGGCGCGGCTTCCGACAGGACGCCAGTCGGGCTGAAGGTGTCCTTCACCGCTGCGATGCCCGCGTTGATCGCTCCGCGGTCCGGCTCCTGCTGGTACATGATCCTCCAGGTGACACCGGCGGCGAACGCCGAGACCGCCATAGGCATGAAGACAACGGTCTTGAAGGCGACCGCCCAGCGCACCCGCTCGGTGAGGACTGCGTAGAGGAGTCCGATGGCGGTGACCGCCGCCGGGACGACGATCACCCAGATGGCGTTGTTCTCGATTGCCCTGAGGAGCGTGTCGCTCGAGAACAGCGTACGGTAGTTGTCGATGCCGACGAAGTCCGAGCCGTCGCGCCCGTAGAAGCTGCGGACGATCGTCTTGATCGTCGGATAGATGATCCAGACGCCGAGGAGGAAGGCAGCGGGCGCGAGAAAGCCCGCGGCGATCGCGTACTGGCGCCACTTGCCTGCCTGGGCGCTCGGCGGAGCCCCCTTTGCAGGAGGCTCCGCCGTGACGCTTGCGCCGCTCACCCTTCCTAAGAGTTAGCCGTACGCTTTCTTGGCTGCGTCTTCCATCTGCTGTGCGATCCCGTCTACGTCGTCGGGGTTCGCGAGGAAGTCCTGGAAGAGCTTGAACAGCCCCTGGCCGACCGTGCCGCCGAATGCGGAGGGCTGCAGGTCGGAGAGGTCGAACCGGAAGGTCTCCGCGCTCGCGAGCGCGGTTGCGGTGGCCTTCAGGATCGGATCCGGATAGTCGTTCTCGTCCACGTTCTGGTTCGGGGACGAGAAGCCGCCGCGCTTGATCCAGATCGAGGCAGCCTCCGGCGAAGCCAGGTACTCGACCAGGGCCTCGGCGGCAGGGCTGTCCTTGAACATGACGACCTGGTCGCCGCCGCCCACGACCACGGCGGGCGAGTCGTTGATCGATGGGAAGGCGAACTCGTTGAACCCGGTCTCCGGCTCGGCCTTCGTCGAGTTGACGATCTCACCCGCGACGAAGTCGGCCTCGATCACCTGGGCCGCCTTCGGCGGGTCGGCGAAGACCTGCGTCACCGACGTCGGAAAGTCGGTCTGCAGGGCACCCTGCCTCCCGCCGGCGATGTTGTCCGTGTCGCCGAGCACCTTGCCCATCTCGGTCAGCGCGTCCTTCACGGATTGGTCCGTCCACGGGATCTCGTGCGTGGCGAGCTTGTCGTACATCTCCGGCCCGGCCGTGCGGATGTAGATGTTCTCGAAGAGGTCGGTGAGCGTCCAGCCGTCCGCGCCCCCGATCGAGTATGCGGGCACTCCCGATGCCTTCAACGTCTCGGCATTCGCGAGGAAGTCGTCCCAGGTCTCCGGCGGATCGACTCCAGCGTCATTGAAAACGGGGACGTTGTACCAGACGGTCGACTTATTGGCCCCCTTGAACAGAAGGCTGTAGAGCTGCCCGTCAACGGTGCCGAGCTCGACGATCGAGTCGTCGAAGTTCTCGGAGATGGTGTCCTTGGCGAAGTCGATCGGCTGCAGGTCGCCGGACTTCGCATACTCGGCGATCGTCCCGGGCTGGGCGATCGTGGCTAGGTCGGGCGGATTGCCACCCTGAACCGCCGTCGCGAGCACGGTGACGATGTTGTCGCCGGCCGCGTTGTACTTCACGTCCACGTTCGGGTACTTCTCCTTAAATCCGTCGAGCACGGCCTGAATCGACTGCTGTTCTGTGCCGACCCAGATCCCCATCAGCGAGATCGAGCCCGAGATGGACTCGCTGGTCCCGCCCGCTGCCGTATCAGAGCCTTCGCTGCTCCCTCCGCCGCAGGCCGCTGCTAAGAGGGCAAGCAGCGCTGCCAGCGTGAAATAGACGAACCGTCTTCTCATCATGCTCCCTTCCCATCGTCGGTTCCGTAGATCCCGAGACCGGACTCAGGATCGAAGAAGTGCAGTGAGCGAGTGTCGACCACTACCTCGGCCGTGTCCCCTTCCTTCACCTTCGAATGGGGATCGAAACGCCCAACCATCGTCGTGTGCTCGCCCCCCTCACCGGCCACCTTGCGCTCGTCGCCGACGTCGGCTGCGAGCTCGCGCACGTCATCGGTGAGAGCGGGAGGCGCGTCAACCTTGAAGTGCACCATCACCTCCGAGCCGAGCGCCTCGGTCAGCTCGACCGTACCGCGCAGGCGCCGGTCGGACGGCGCGTCCGGCTCGATCGAGGCGTCCTCCAGATCCTCGGGGCGGATGCCGAGCACGACTTTTTTGCCCTCGAACCGCGTGAGCCCGGGCCGGACGTCGAGGACCTCGGAGCCGAGGGCGAGGGACTGGCCGCCTGTCTCGGCGGACAGGCCCCCGTTTGCGGCGGAGAGCGAGGCCTCGACCATGTTCATCGCGGGGCTTCCGATGAAACCGCCGACGAAGAGGTTGACCGGACGATCGTAGAGTTCCTGCGGGGCCGCGACCTGCTGCAGCTCGCCCTTGCGCATGACGGCGACGCGGTCGCCCATCGTCATTGCCTCGACCTGGTCGTGCGTGACGTAGATCGTCGTCACGCCGAGGTCGTCCTGGAGGCGGGCGATCTCCGCGCGCGTTTGCACGCGCAGCTTCGCGTCGAGGTTCGAGAGCGGCTCGTCCATGAGGAAAACCTGGGGGCGGCGCACGATCGCGCGCCCCATCGCGACGCGCTGCCGCTGTCCGCCCGAGAGGGCGCGCGGCTTGCGCTTCAGAAACGGCTCGAGCCCGAGGACGCGAGCGGCCTCGTGCACCCGGGTGTCGATCTCGGACTTCTTTTCCTTCCGCAGCTTGAGGCCGAAGGCGATGTTGTCGTACACCGACAGGTGCGGGTAGAGCGCGTAGCTCTGGAAGACCATGGCGATGTCGCGGTCCCGGGACGGGACGTGGTTGACGACGCGGTCGCTGATGCGGAGGACGCCCTCGCTGATCTCCTCAAGCCCCGCGACCATCCTGAGCGCGGTCGTCTTCCCGCAACCCGACGGCCCGACGAGGACCATGAACTCGCCGTCCTCGATCTCCAGGCTCATATCCGAGACAGCACGCGTGCCGTCCGGATACACCTTGGCGACCTGGTCGAACGTCACCCCCGCCACAAGTCTCCTTCCCCCGCTTGAGCGCGGCGAGCTTACCAAGTCGACACAATTCTGCGCGCGGCTCCAGTCACTAGACTCGGCGGCGTGGACACGCGCACGATCGCCATTCTCGAGGGGGACGAGACCGGGCAGGAGTTGCTCGAAGAGGCCGTCCGCATTCTCTCGCCCGATGCGATCGGCTTCGAGCTCGAGCTCCCACGCTTCGACCTTTCGCTCGAAGCCCGCCGGCGCACGGACAACCAGGTCGTGTACGAGGCCGCGGCTGAAATCCGTGAGCACGGGCTCGGCCTGAAGGCCGCCACGGTAACCCCCGAAGGCAAGGACGACGTCGGCAGCCCGAACCGCCTCCTGCGGGAGGAGATCGGCGGCCACGTGATCGTCCGCACGGGGCGGCGCATCCCTGGAGTCGTGCCGATCGGGGGGGCCTTCTACCCCATCTCGGTCGTGCGCATGGCCGTCGGCGACGCCTACGGCGCGAAGGAGTGGCGCGAGGGCGAAGGCGAAGACGAGGTCGCCTTCCGCACTGAGCGCATAGAGCGGCGTATCTGCCACGCGGTCGCCGAGTTCTCCTTTCGCCATGCCGAGCGCACGAAGGCGAAGGTCTTCGGCGGGCCCAAGTACACGGTGAGCCCCGTCTACGAGGGCATGCTCAAGGAGGAGATGGATGCCGCCGCTGAGCGACATCCCGAAGTTCCCTACGAGCCGCAGCTCATCGACGCGACATTCGCGCTCCTGATCGGGTCGGCGGGCGAGGCGCTCGTCATCCCGGCGCTGAACCGCGACGGAGACATCCTTTCCGACCTCGTGCTCCCCCTCTTCGGCTCGATCGCAGGCTCGGAGTCCCTGCTCGTCGCCTTCAACGATGACTACACGCCGCGCGCGCTCATGGCCGAGGCCGCGCACGGCACGGCCCCCGCACTACGGGGCAAGAACGTCGCGAACCCGATGGCGATGATCCTCGCCTCGGCCGCGCTTCTCTCACACATCGACGACGAGGAGGCGCGCGCGGCCGGACGGGCGATCCGCGAGTCGGCGCTGGAGGCCGTCTCGGCAGGGACACGAACCGCCGACCTCGGCGGCCACGCCTCCACCACTGAGTTCACGGACGACGTCATCGCCCGCGTTCGTTCCAAGCTCGAGGTCTGGGCCTCTCTGGGCAACGTTTGAGGCGCGTCGGGGGCTACCTTCGCAGCCTCGACCCGAGGCTGCCTCGTTCGGTCTGGATCCTGAACGCGGGCGGCCTGATGAACGCAGTCGGGACGGGCATGGCCTATCCGTTCGTCGTCATCTACCTGCACAACGTGCGCGGGTTCTCGCTCGGGATCTCGGGGCTCATCGTGGCCGCCTCGGGGGCGGCCGGCATCGTGTGTGGGCCCGCGATCGGCGTCGTCATCGACAAGATCGGAGGCCGGCTGACGCTTGCGGGCGCGCTCATTCTCCAGGCCGTCGGCTGGGGAAGCTTTCCGCTCGTCAGGGAGCCCTGGCACGGCGTTCTCGCCGCGATCGTGGCGGGAATCGGGAACGCGGGCTTCTGGCCGAGCCAGTCTGCGCTCCTGGCCGGCCTGACCTCGCAGGCACGCCGCCATGGCGCCTTCGCCCTGCAGCGCGTGACCCGGAACCTCGGGATCGGGCTCGGCGGGCTCCTCGGCGGGCTCATCGCCACTACCTCGGATTCGTCGAGCTTCACGGTGCTCTTCACGGTCAACGCGCTGACGTTCTTCCTCTTCGTCGGGATGCTCTTCTTCGTTCCCGACCCGGAGATCGCGGCGGCGGATCCCGACATGCCGCGCGGCGGGTATCTCGACGTGCTCCGCAACCACGTCTTCCTCGGGATC
>Ga0307320_10000598_pt1 | contig 13021 bp, 14 predicted proteins | sample ER_DNA_369_FD_194495 | JGI IMG/M metagenome (GOLD analysis project Ga0307320, IMG submission 194495) | Bulk soil microbial communities from the East River watershed near Crested Butte, Colorado, United States - ER_DNA_369 | ecosystem: Environmental > Terrestrial > Soil > Floodplain | place...
CTCCGCGGCGAAGGCCACCGCCTCAGCGAAGCGCCCGGGCGCCACGTTGACCGCCCAGTGCGAGCAGACCGCCGGTCCGGCCCGGAAGCGCACCGCCGTCGAGCCGCTGAACGGGGCGTGGAAGCCGGCGAGCGCCTTGGGATCGGAGGCGGGTAGCACGAGCTCCAGGATCCTCACAGCGAGGGCAGCTCCTGCTCGAGCTCGACCACCGGCGCGAACAGGTCGCCGTGGCGCTCAACCCGCTCGAGCACGTCGGCGGCCTCGAACACGAGCGCCGCCGGATCGTCGAGCTCACTCCATTCCAGAGGTGTCGATACGGTCGGGCGCTCACGCGCCCGCAGCGAGTAGACGCACACGGTCGTCTTGTGCTCGTCGTTCTGACTCCAGTCGATCAGCACCTTGCCGCGCCGAAGCTCCTTCTTCTGCTGCGAGACGATCAGGGTCGGGTGCGCGCCCTCGAGATGGCGAGCGATGGCCTGAGAGAGCCGCTTGGTGCCGTGGCGATAGTCCACGCCTTCGACGTTGAGCGGCACGTAGACCTGGATGCCCTTCGAGCCCGAGGTCTTGGCGAAGCTCTCGAGTCCCAAAGCCGATAGCGCGTCGCGCAGCAGAACGGCCACCTCGCAGCACTCGGGCAGGCCGGCCGGCGGTCCGGGGTCGAGGTCGAAAGCCATCACGGTGGGCCGGTCGATGTCGTCCGCGAGCGACAGGGACGGGTGCAGCTCGATGTCGGCGAGGTTGGCCAGCCATACCATCGTCGCGAGGTCGTCGCAGACGCAGTAGTCGATCTCGCTGACCCTCTCCTTGCGCACCCATCCGGGAGCATGGGAGGGACAGTTCTTCTCGTAGAAGTATCCGCCCTCGACCCCGTTGGGATAGCGCTTGAGCGTGAGCGGCCGGTCGCGCAGGTGCGGCAGCAGCGCCTCGGCCACGCGCGTGTAGTAGTCGATCACCTCGCCCTTGGTGAAGCCCACCGCGGGGTACATCACTTTGTTGAGGTTGGACAGCGAGAGGGTGCGGCCCTCGACCTGGACCTCGAGCCGGGCGGAAGCCACCTACGCCTTCGCGGCGGCCTTCTTCTTCGCGGGAGCCCGCTTGCGCTTGGGCTTGCTCTGGCCCTTGGCCGAGGCGATGCTCGCCTCGAGAGCGGCCATCAGGTCCGGAACCTTGGCCGGGGCCTCGTCCGGCGCCTCGATCACGACCGTCTCGCCCTGCGCCTTGCGCTCGATCAGGTCGAGTACGCGCTCGCGGTACTCGTCCCGGTACTTCTCGGGCTCGAACTCCGAGGTCAGGGAGTCGATCAGCTGCTTGGCCATCGTGAGCTCGCGATCGCTCGTGGCGACCTCTCCGTCCGCCGAGAGCTCGTCGAGCGAGTCGGGCGAGATGACCTCGTCTGCGAACAGCATGGTCTCCATGGCGAGCACTCCGGAGCGAGGCCGTATCGCCACGAGGTGCTCCTTCGAGCGCAGCACCACGCGGGCGACCGCCACCTTGCCCGAGTCCTCCATGGCGTCGACCAGAAGCCGGTATGCCTTGGCCGCTCCGGTATCGGGCGCAAGGTAGTAAGGGTGGTCGTAGAACATGGGATCGATGTCCTCGAGGTCCACGAAATCCTCGATGTCGATCGTCCGCGTCTTCTGGGGCTCGAGCGACTCGAGCTCCTCGGGGGTGATCGTCACGTAGCGGTCGGGACCGATCTCGTAACCCTTCACGATCTGCTCGTAGGCCACCTCCTCGCCGTCGGCGCCCACCCGCTTCTGGCGCACGCGCGCGCCCGACTCGGCGTCGATCTGGTGAAAGCGCACGGTCTTGCGCGAGACCGCGCTGTACAGCTTCACGGGAATGTTGACCAGCCCGAAACTGATCGCGCCGCTCCAGATCGCTCTTGGCATGACATCAAATCTACCTCGGGAAAGCGGATTTACCCTCCTTCACGGGTGCAATCTTGCGGATCGATGTCGTCGCGCAGCCCCTTGAAGGAGGGCGCGCGCATGGTTCCGCTCTTGGTCCACTCGCGCAGCTCCACCCGGGCCACCAGGCGCGGTTCGACGAAGGTCGTCCCCTTGGGCGCCGAGCGGCCCTGGAAGGGCGAGCTGCCGCGGCGCAGCGGCGCCAGCTCGCGCTCGAGGATGGCCAGCGTGCGATCGGTGAAGCCGGTGCCCACCTTGCCGGCGTAGACGAGCCGCCCGTCCTCGTACAGACCCGTCACGAGCGCCCCGACGCGGCCGCTGCGCTTGCCCTCGCCCGGCGCCCAGCCCCCGATCACCACGTCCTGCTCACAGATGTTCTTCACCTTCACCCAGGCCGACGCGCGCCGCCCGGGCTCGTACGAGGAGCTCAAGCGCTTCGCGACCACGCCCTCGATACCGAGTTCCTTCGTCGCCGCCAGCAGGGCGCTGCCCTCGCCGCGCTGATAGGCCGGAGCTCGCCAGGCCGGTCCCTCGAACTCGAGCGCGTCGAGCACCTTCCGGCGCTCCTCGTAGCTGAGCGCCATCGTCGAGCGGCCGTCGAGGTAGAGCAGGTCGAAGGCGACGTAGGTGACCGGGATGTCGCGCATGCGACGCCTGACCGCGGAATCCGAGCCCAGATGCATGCGCGACTGCAAACGCTCGAAGCTGGGTCGACCCTCCTCGTCGAAGGCGACGATCTCGCCGTCGAGGATCAGCCGCCGCGCCCCCAGCTCGCGAGCCAGCTCGCGCACCTCCGGGTAGCGCCCCGTGAAGTCGGTGCCGTTGCGGCCCTGGAGCGCCATGTGCCCGTGATCGCAGAAGAGGATCGTGCGGATGCCGTCCCACTTCACCTCAAAGCCCCAGGCGACCTCGTCGCGCGGGAGCTCGCCGCTCTTGGCCAGCATGGGAGTGAGCCGCTCGGGCATCGGCTCGTAGCCCGGGTCGAGGGGAGGGTCCATCCGGTGGATCATCCAGTCCTTCTCGCGCGTCTGAAACAGCGCGTAGCGGCCACGTAGGCGCTCGCCGCCGAAGGTGGCGATCACCTCGTTGGTGCGGAACTTCTCGGCCTCGAAGGTGCCACGGTCCCAGATGCGCATCGTGCCGGCGCCGTACTCGCCCTTCGGGATGTCCCCCTCGAACTCGAGGTACTCGAGCGGGTGATCCTCGGTGTGCACGGCCAGCCGGTTCTCGTCGGGATGAGCCGGGATTCCTCGCGGCAGGGCCCACGACTTGAGCGTCCCGTCGTGCTCTAGACGCAGGTCCCAGTGCAGCCGCCGGGCGCTGTGCTCCTGGACGACAAACCGAGCCGAGGTCGCTGCGGCGCCACTCTCGCCCTTGGGCTCGGCTGTCTTCTCGAAGTCGCGCTTCTTGTGGTAGGTGCCCAGCGGGTCCGGCATCGAAAGGACATCTTGACGGAGGTCACTTCGCCAGCGGAGTGTCGTCGAGCGACCGGCGCAGCTCGTCGATCGAACCGTAGACGACTACCGCGCCGGCCTCCTCGAGCTCGGCTTTCGAGAAGCCTCCCGTGAGCACGGCGACGGTTTGGATCCCGGCGCGGTTTGCCGCCTCGCAGTCCCAGGTGGAGTCGCCCACCATCACCGCCTCGTCCCCGCCGGCCTTCTCGATCGCCGCCTGGACCAGGTCGGGCTCGGGCTTGGTGGCCTCCACGTCGGCCGAGGTGGTCCAGTCGTCCGCCAGCTCTCGAGCATCGAGCAGGTCGAGGTAGTGATCGACCTCGTTCTCCTTCGCGGAGCTGGCCAGCACCACGGACTGGCCGCGCTCCTTGAGGTCGACGATCAGATCGCGCGCACCGTGGAGCGGCTCGACCTCCTCGATCATGGCCATGTAGAGCGGCCCCTCGGCGGCGCGGATGTCGTCTCCCTTGGCCTTTTCGACCTCCTCGCCGCAGAGCGACTCGACCAGCTGGTCGCCGCCCATGCCGATGTGGCGGTGAATGCGCCAGATGGGAAGCAGCTCGCCGTGCTGGCGAAAGGCCCGGTACCAGGCGATCGCATGGTGGAAGTTGGTGTCGACGAGGGTGCCGTCGATGTCGAGGATTGCGGCCGGGGGCACGCTGGATCTCCTTTCGAACAAACGTCCATAACGCGGGTTCTTTGCCCTCCTACAAACGTCCAAAACCGCGCGATCGGCTGGTGCTCGGCCGCGCTGGGCGCGACAGGAGGCGTGCATGCGCTCTCCCAATGCTCACGTCCGTCCCCGCAACCGTCTCCTCCTCCTGGCCGTGCCGGCGCTCTGCGTGGTGGTGGCCACAGCGGTCCCCACGGCTCAGGCCGCCTCGCCCTGTGCGGCCGCCAGCGCCACGCCGGCGCAGGCCGGCAAGCGAGCGATTCTGCGCGCGACTCTCTGCACGATCAACGCCGAACGCAGCCGCTACGGATTGAGAGCGCTGACCCTGGACGGGCGGCTCTCGAAGGCCGCCGCCGCGCACGCCGGCGACATGGATTCACGCAACTACTTCGCACACGACTCGCTCGGTGGCGGGTCGTTCGTGGATCGCATTCGCCGAACGGGCTATCTCGACGGCGCCCGAAGCTGGACCGTGGGCGAGAACATCGCCTGGGGCTCTCAGCGTCGAGGCGCTCCGCGCACCATCACCCGGATGTGGATGAACAGCCCGGAGCACCGCGCGAACATCCTCAGCTCGTCGTTCCGCGAGATCGGCATCGGCGTCTCCTCCGGGGCTCCCGTCTCCGGCATGGGCGCGCCGGCCGCGACCTACGCGACCGACTTCGGGGCCAGGGGATAGCAGGCGCGTCGCGCCCTGCTCAGGCGGCGACGTCCTCCAACTCCGACGCCACTTCCGAGGCCCGCTCGACGGCCGTCGAGGACGTATCGCGGGCGATCAGGTCGAGCACGCCCTCCTCGATCTCCCGCTGATGCTGAGCCGCGTCGTCGGAGTCCTCGGCCAGGTCGGGCAGAACGCCGGCGATCGTCAGCCCCCCGTCGAAGCGGTCGAAGATACGCGGATCGATGTATGACGTGCGGGCCACCGTGGGCGTGTTCCCGAGGTAGCGCGCGACCTCCTTGATCGCGCGCGTCTTGGCGCGCTTGCGCGAGGTCTTGGTGCCCCTGGCCGCGGTCGCGGCGGACACCGCCAGGGCCACCCCCGCCAGGACGGTCCCGCTCCAGGTGCGGAAGTCCTTGGCGCTGAACTCCTCACCGGCGGCTTCCTTGACGTATTCGTTGATGTCGGCTGACTTCACGTCGGTCCAGCGTCCTCCGACCTTGTAGGCCAGCAGCTCCTCCCCCCCGCCGCGACGCTTCTTGAGCGTGCGCACGACCTCCGCCACCACCGGGTCGGTGATGGCCTGGATGCGCTGCAGCCCGCCCTTGGCCTCGTAGTCGAAGGTGACCTCGGTGCCCGAGACGCTCACGTGGCGCTTTCCCATGGTGGCGATGCCGTAGGTGTCGTTCTCCTCGGCGTAGTCCTCCGAGCCGATGCGAAAGAAGCCCTTGTCCATCAGGCGAACCGCGCAGGCCACCGCCTTCTCCATGGGCATGCCTTCGCGAGCCAGGTCCTTCGCCACCTGCTCGCGCAGCTTGGGGAGGGCCCGCGCGAAACGCACCATCGACTCGAACTTCTCGCGGTCGCGGCGCTCGCGCCAGAGGTCGTGGTAGCGGTACTGCTTGCGTCCCGCGGCGTCGGTGCCCGTGGCCTGGATGTGTCCCATCGGGTAGGGGCAGATCCACACCTCCTCCCAGGCGGGTGGAATGGCCAGCTCGCGGATCCGATCGAGCACGCTCGGCTCGCTAACGCGGGCGCCGGTCTCGTCGAGGTACTCGAAGCCCTTCCCGCGGCGCCGCCGCCGGATGCCTGGGCCCGAACAGTCGGCTCGCCTGAGTCGCGCCACCGGGACCTCATGCCCCCGTTGGGTGGGCGCCAATCCTCGCTCCCTGGCCGTGAGGGACACTGGCGTCGCATGACCGACCGCGCCGCCACCTTTCTCTTCGCCGACATCGCCGGCTTCACCGCCCTGACCGAAGCCCACGGCGACGAGGAGGCAGCAACCTTGGTCACGGAGTTCTGCGAAGCGGTCGGGGCTGAGCTGCCGGCCGGCGCGGCCACGGCGCCCCAGCAGTCCGCGTCGGACTCCATCACGGAAGCGCCGTCGAACGCGACGGCGACTACTTCGGAGCGGCGGTGAACCTCGCCGCGCGCGTCTCGGGGGAAGCGAGTGGCGGCGAGGTCCTGCTGACGGCCGCTGCGCTCGCACCCGAGCTCCAAGGCGTGTTCTACGAGTCGCGTGGCGGCACGGCCCTGCGCAACGTTCACGAGCCTGTCGAGCTGTTCGCCGCGGTCCGAAAAGGGGAGGCGACCCTGGGCAAACTCCCCGTGGATCCCGTCTGCCGTACAGGCGAGTTCGCTCGGCACCCCGAGCGCTACGTACGGATCAGGTGACGGGCGCACCACCCCCGACGCGCCGGATGCCTGCACCGGTCTTCTGGGGTGCCGTGGTCGGCGTATTCCAGGCAGCCTCGCCACTTGCGTTCTGGTGGCTCGATCCCTCTACCGTCTACGCGTTGGGCCTGGCGCTCATCGCCTCGGTCTACATCGGCTTCGCCGTCGCCGACGGCCGGCCGAAGGTGATCCTCGCCGAGAGCGTGGTCGCTTCGGTTTTCGTCGTGGTCGCCGCGGTTGCCGTAACCGGATCGCTGTGGCTGATCGTCATCGGCCTCGTCGGCCACGGACTCAAAGACCTTTGGCAGCACCGCCGCCAATTCGTTGCCAACACGCGCTGGTGGCCACCGTTCTGCCTGGTCGTCGACTGGCTTGCCGCGGCGATCATCGCCATCGCGATCGTCGCCGGGGTGGACTTCGGCTGAGTGGAAACCACCGCTGCCGGCGGGGTTTGATCCCCGGGCGGGCCGAGCCTACCCAAGCTCGCCCAGCAGGCGCTCCACCAGCTCCGGTGAGCGCGCCGCCGCGGCGCGCGAGCGCATCTCGAGGTCCAGGCCGTCGCCGCCGGGCAGGGCCACCGCTCCGCCCGCCTCCTCCACGATCAGCTGGGCCGCGGCCACGTCGACGGAACGGACCTCGCGTAGCGTGATCATCGCGTCCAGGCGGCCGGCGGCCACCAGGCACATCGACACGGCGACCGAGCCCAGCGCGCGCAGACGGCGAGCCTCGGTCGCCGCGATCGCGTCGGCCTGCCGAGCGACCAACTCGGCGCGGGCGGTCTCCAGGCCGAGCACCTCGAGCGGGCCGGGAGTCAGCGTCTCGAGGCGCTCGCCGTCGCGGTATGCGCCCTCGCCGCGCACGGCCCACCACTCGTGCGCGGGCTCGAGCTCGGCCACCACACCGATCTCCACGTCGGCCATGCGCGAGCCCGACGCGACGGCGATCGACACACAGGCGAAGGGCAACCCGCGCTTGGCGTTCATCGAACCGTCCACGGGATCGATTACCACGCGAAAGCCGGCGCCCTCTTCGCCGCCGTTCACGGAGACCTCGCCGCGCTCCTCGGAAACCGCGACCAGCGGGACGCGGGCCTGCTCGAGCTCGCGGAAGACGGCCTCCTCGGCCGCCCGGTCGACGGCCAGAGTCGTGTCGCCGCCTTCACCCCGGCCGTGCTCTGTCGAGCGCTCGGCGGTGCTCGAGAGCTCGCCCACCGCGGAGCGAGCCGACGCCGCTGCGCGGCGGCACAGGTCGAGCCAGTCGACGTCGGCGGAAGGGCTCATCGGCGGCGTATCCTAGGTCGGATGCCCGAGCTCCTCGACGGCCTGAACGCCAACCAGCGTGCGGTCGTCACGCATCCGGGTGGCCCCCTGGTCGTGATCGCCGGCCCGGGCACGGGCAAGACGCGGGCGCTGACCGAGCGCTTCGTCTGGCTCGTCGAGCAGGGCGCTCCCGCCGGTTGCATTCTGGCGCTGACCTTCTCGGAGCCGGCGGCGGCGGAGATGCGCGAGCGACTCGAGCTCTCGCTCGAGGGCCCCTACGAGGAGCTGAACGTCCTCACGTTCCATTCCTTCTGCGTCAAGCTGCTGCAGGACGAGGCGCTCGAGGCGGGAGTCGATCCCTTCTTCTCGCCGGTGACTCCGGCCGACCGGCTGGCGCTGCTGCTCGACCGCATCCACGAGTTGACCCTGCGCGCGCACGAGATCCGGGGCAACCCGGCACCGCTCCTGGCGAGCTTCGTATCGCGCATCGACCGCCTCAAGGAGGAGATGATCTCCTGCGAGCAGCTGATGGCCTGGGCCGCCGCGCTGCCGGAGCACAGCGACGCCGAGCGCTCGGCGGCGGCCCGCGAGCGAGAGTTCGCGGGCGTCTACGCCGACCACGACCGGCTGCTCGCCGAGCGCGGCGCGCTGGACTTCGGCGACCTGATCTTGCGCGCCTTCCGTCTTCTCCACGAACGCCCGCACGTTCGTGAGCGCACCGCGCAGCGCTTTCGCCACGTGCTCGTCGACGACTACGGGCACACGAGGTTCGCGCAGCGGATGCTGCTCGCCCTGCTGGTCGAGGATCACGGCAACGTGACCGTGGCCGCGGAGGACGAGCGTGCCGTCCGGGCGTTTCCCGATGCGCAGACCGTCCATCTCGATCGCAACTTTCGCTCCGGGCGGCGCATCGTCAAGGCCGCCCGCGCGGTCATCGCCCCGGTCGAACAGGGCGAGGCCCGGAAGATGGCCGCCGCAAGCGGTGCTCGTGTCCGCTTCTGGCGCTGTCGCTCCGAGCGCGCTCAGGCTCAGGCCGTGGCCGCCGAGGCCGAGCGGCTGATCGACGGCGGCCTCGCGCCGGCGCAGATCTGCGTGCTCGTACGCTCGGTCAAGGCCGAGGGCGCCACGGTGGCTGCGGCTCTCGAGGAGCGCGCCGTCCCCTTCCGCACGCTGGGTGCGGCCGCCTACTTCCAGCGCGCGGAGGTGCGCGACGTGCTCGCCTGGCTGCGCGCGCTCGCCGACCCCAACGACTCGGGCGCCGTCGTGCGCGCGCTCAGCCGGCCGCCGGTCGAGTTGCGTTCCGTGGACGTCGCGCGCCTGACGCAGCTGGCGCGCCGGCGCAAGCTCGACATGCCCTCGGCGGCGGCCGCGGCGCTCGAGGGACCCCAGCTCTCCGAAGAGGGCCGCGATCGCGCCCGCACCTTCCTGCGCCTCTACCGCTCCGCGTCCCTCGCCTTCGACGAGCGCCGGCCCGACGCCTTCGTCATGCGCCTGATCGAGCGCATCGGGCTGCGGCGCCAGCAGGTGTTCGCCACCCAGGCCGACACCGTGGAGCGGCTGCGCAACATCGCCAAGCTGCCCGAGCTGGCATCCGCCTACATGCGGCGCGAGCCGCAGGCGACCGCACGCGAGTTCGCCCGCTACCTGGCCGCGGTCGCCGAATCCGGGCTGCGCGAGGAGGAAGCGGCGGAGAAGCCCTCGGCGCCCGCCGTTTCGATCATGACGCTGGCCGCGGCAAAGGGGCTCGAGTTCGACCACGTCTTCGTGCTCGGCCTGTCGGCGGAAGCCATGCCCGGCCCCTTCCGCGGCTCCCGCGCCGACGTTCCGGGCGACCTGCTCCAGCAGCGGCTCGGCCCGGGCCCCGAGACGCACGAGGAGGCCATGCGCCGGCTGCTTCACCTCGGCATGACGCGGGCGCGCAAGGGGCTCGTGCTGGCCTGGGCCGAAAGCGGGACGCCGGGCTCAACTCCGCGCCCCTCGCCCTTCTACGAGGAGGCCCGTGCGGCGGTCGACGTGGAGGAGGAGACCTTCGAGGAGGAGCTCTTCGGGCCCGCCGAGGGACTGCACTCGACGTTCCGGCTCATGCGCGACGAGCTGCTCGACACCGTTGCTCGCGTGGGAGGGCGCCTGGGCGAGATGCGCCTCGACACCTACCTCGACGTCGACCAGGCCGTGGCCCGTTACCTCGAGCTGATCAAGGTGGCGGCGCTGATCGAGCGCACGAGCGAGGGCCAGAGGCTGGACGCCGCCCTGACGGAGATCAACGAGATCCTCGCCCAGTGCGCGAGCCCCGAGCAGCGCGAGATCTTCGCGGAGTCCGGCCTCGACGGCTGGCTGCGCGACACCGGGCGCGAGCCCGACGCCCGCCCGGCCGGCTCGGGCAACGGCTCCGAGCCCTCCCTCGATCCGTTCATCCCCCGCCGCGGGCGCGGACTGATGCTGTCGGCCTCCGACATCGACACCTACCGTCTTTGCCCGCTCAAGTACAAGTTCGCCCGAGTCTTTCGGATCCCCCAGGAGCCGACGATCCACCAGCGCTTCGGGATCGCGCTGCACCAGGTGCTCGAGCGCTTCCACACGGAGGGAAGGGGGCCGCTGTCGCGGCTGATGGAGCTCTTCGAGATCTCTTGGCGGCGCTCGGGCTTCGGAAGCTCAGACGACGAGCAGCAGTTCCGCGAGCGCGCCGCCCGCGCGCTCGAGCGCTACTGGCGCCTCGACCGCGAGTCGGAATCCGAGCCGGTCTGGTTCGAGCGCTCGTTCTCATTCAAGCTCGGCCCACATCTCCTTCGCGGCCGCGTGGACCGAGTCGACCGCCATCCCGACGGGTCCTATGAGCTGATCGACTACAAGACCGGCAAGGCCAAGACCGAGGATGATCTGCGCGAGGACGTCCAGCTGTCGCTCTACCAGATGGGCGCGCGTGAGTCGTGGCGCCTGAAGACGTCGGCCCAGAGCTACTTCTACGTCCTGACCGGGGAGCGCGTGCCCGTCACACATTCCGAGGAGGAGCTCGAGCGCGTGCGCGCGACCGTCGCCGAGATCGCCGGGGAGATCCTCAAGCAGCGCTTCGAGCCGACTCCGTCGCCCGAGATCTGCTCGTTCTGCGACTACCGGATCATCTGCCCGGCGGCCGAGAAGTAGGCCGGCTAGCGGTACCGGTCGCGGTCGTCGACCGCGGGGTCGCGCTTGCGACTCTCGGTCGCGAGGACGAACAGCCCGATCAGCAGACCGAGGATGCCCGCGATCATGAGGATCAGGCCGACCACCTGGATGTCTATGCCCGCCACGGTCGTGGTGACCGCGTAGCGAAGAATCGCCCCGACGGCGATGAGGAATATGGAAGCGCCGACTGTCATAGGTCGTCTCTGCCCGTGGAAGGCTAGCTGGAAACTAGCCCACCTCTAGGACGGTCCGGGCTCGTCGTCGGGACCTCGCTGGCGCAGAAAGCGCTGGAAGTCGCGGGCGATCGTGTCGGCGGAGGGCAGTGATCCCTCGTCCGGCTCTTCGGCCTGCTCCTCGTCCATGGCGGTCTCGAGACGCTCGACGAAGGCCTTGACCTCCGGGTCGCTCGCCACCGCGGCGCTGACCTGGCGCTCGTAGTCGTCGGCCGCCGACTCGAGCTCGCCGGCGTCGACCACCACGCCGGCGACTCCCTCGAAGCCGCGAACCAGCGCGAGCGCCACCTTCGGGTTGGGAGCAGCCGCCACGTAGTGGGGCACGGAGGCCCAGAGGCTCGCCGACTCCACGCCGGCCTGGATGCAGGCGTGGTGGAGCACTCCGACGATACCCGTCGGGCCCTCGTAGCTCGTTCGCTGGAACCCCAGCTTCTCCACCACACCGCTGTCCGACGACAGGCCGGTGACGGCGACGGGCCGGCTGTGGGGCACGTCGGCCAGCAGCGCCCCCAATGTGATGACCTTGCGCACCCCGAGCTCGCGCGCGACCGACATCACGTTCTCCGTGTAGCGCCTCCAGCGCAGCGAGGGCTCCGTGGCCTCGAGCACCACCAGGTCGCTCTCAGCGCCGGGCACGTACGCGGCCGAGATCGTGCCGTCGGGCCAGTCGATCTCACGCGTGTTCCCCTCAGTGAGGCGGATATTCGGCCGCACCGCCGTGAAGTCGAAGAACTCCTCGGGGTTTATCGAGGCCACGTCCTGCGAGTCGACGCTCTCGCGGATGAAGGAGACGGCCGCAGAGGCGGCCTCGCCGGCGTCGTTCCATCCCCGGAAGGCGCAGACCATCACGGGCCTGCGCAGATCGGGCCGTCCGCTCCAGATCACGTCCTGCACTGCCTCCACGGTACCCGACCCCGTCCGGCGGCTTCACCAACATGGAGACGTGGCAACGCTCGAAGGCACGACCTCGATCTCGGACCTGCGGGCCGGTGCCGAGATCGACGGCGTGTTCGCGTGCACGCGCAAGGACCGGCTCATCGCAAGAAGCGGAACGCCCTACCTTGCCGTGGAGCTTCGTGATCGCAGCGGGTCGGTCGCCGCTCGGGTCTTTCGAAACGCCGACTTCCTGGCGGGTCAGTTCGAGCGCGGCGACCTGGTGGTGGCGACCGGGCGCGCCGAGCGCTTTCGCGACGAGCTGCAGATCGACCTCCGCTCGATCCGCCGCGCCGAAGCCGCCGACCCGGCGGAGTTCCTTCCCATCGCCTACCGCGACCTCGAGGAGCTCGACGGCTTTCTCGAGCACCTAGCGCGGGAGGTCTACGACCCGGACCTGCGCCTCTTGGTCGACGTCTTTCTCGAGGACGAGCGCTTTCGCGAGGAGCTACGGCGCGCGCCCTGCACCCGCGCCGGTCACCACGCCTACCTCGGCGGGCTGCTCGAGCACACGGTCGCGGTCGGCACTCTCGCAGTCGAGACCTGCGGCCTGCACCCTCGTCTCAACTCGGATCTCCTGGTCAGCTCCGCGCTCCTGCACGACATCGGCAAGACGCGCGAGTTTCACTTCGGCGCCGAGATCGAGCTCAGCGAAGCCGGTGCGCTGGTCGGCCACCTGGCGTTGGGTCACGGGCTGATCACCGAGCGCGCCGCGCAACTCGACGGCTTTCCCGATGACAAGCTGCACGCTCTCTCACACTGCGTCCTGTCCCACCACGGTGCGGAGGCGCAGCCCGGGCGGCGGTTTCGCTCCCCCGAGGCGCTCGCCCTGTACCGCCTGAACGCGCTCGACGCCGGCGTGAAGGGCGCACTGGAACACGGCCTGCAGCAGGGCGCCGGCTCCTAGCGCACGCGCAGGCGAAACTCGGTCCGGAAGTCCTCGCCGGGCGCGACGCTGCGCAGTCGGCGGCCGGAGACCAGCGCGTCGGTCGGCGCCGTCATCGGCTCGAAGCAGATGAACTGCTCCTCGGGCGGGGCGTACACCTGCGCCACGGGGTAGCCATC
>Ga0307320_10000599_pt1 | contig 12988 bp, 13 predicted proteins | sample ER_DNA_369_FD_194495 | JGI IMG/M metagenome (GOLD analysis project Ga0307320, IMG submission 194495) | Bulk soil microbial communities from the East River watershed near Crested Butte, Colorado, United States - ER_DNA_369 | ecosystem: Environmental > Terrestrial > Soil > Floodplain | place...
TGCCTGGTTGATCGACTCCCGGATGATTTGGTACAGGGCGACCTGCGCCTTCTCGCTCAGTCGCTCGCCGGCTTCGGTCTCCGTCGAGACGGTGATCTGGTGGGACTGCTCGATCTGGTCGCCGAGGGCCCGTACGGCTGCGCCGAAGCCTGCATCTCGCAGGACGACCGGCTCAATGGCGAAAGAGAGGTCGCGGAGCTCCTGGATCGTGCGCCGCTCCCGTTCGAGCGAGCTCTCGATCACCTTCGCCGCGTCCTCGTAGCGCCCGTCGTTGATCGCGGCCAGGGCCGCATCGTGCATGAGCGCGATCCCCGCCATGGACTGCACGGGGCCGTCGTGGAGGAAGAGCGAGAGACGCCGGCGCTCGTCCTGCTCGGCCGTGATGATCTGCTCTGCGAGCCGCGTACGCTCGCCCTCGCGCTCTTGTGCTTCAACGATCAGGCGGGCGTTCTCAGCCGCCCGGGAGGCGAAGTCCGCGAGGACGGTGGCACGCATGAGATCCCAGCGATGGAAGCCGCCCGAGCGTGTGAGGCTCAGCGCGCCGATCTGGTTCCCACGCACGGCGAGCGGGACGATCATCCCGTTCTCCGTCAGGCGGGGCTCTCCGGCCGCGTTCTCCGCAGGGGAGAGAAAGCGTGCATCGCGCGCGTCGAAGAGCCGCTTGGCCTCGTCGCACGTCCGCTCGATGATCTGGCTCGCTTCGAGGGGGCTCGAGACCGCGGCGATCGAGTCCACCAGCGATTCCAGGAAACTCGCCTGTGCCTGCAGCTCGTCCTCGGCCGTCTCGTGCCGCCGGCGCTCCGAGACGATCAGGTAGACGGCGAAGGCGCCGGCCAGCGCGGTGGCCGTGACGAGCCCCGCGGCGGCCAGCCAGAAGACGCCGGTCGCCCAGCCGATCGCCCCAACGACGGCCGCCGTGACGGTGGCAGCCGCGAGCGCGCCTGCAGACCTAGTCGATGATGGACTCGCGAAGCGCGATCGCGACGGCATGAGTGCGCGTATCAGCCTCGAGCTTGGCGAGGATATGGCGGACGTGGCTCTTCACGGTCTCCTGGCTGATGAAGAGCCGCGACGCGACGTCGGCGTTCGACATCCCGTCGGCCAGCAGCTGGAGGATCTCGCGCTCCCGCTGGGTGAGCATCTCCTCGCGCTCACGGGTCAGAAGAGCCGGCATCAGCGCTGGGTCGACGTAGCCTTCGCCGCTGGCGACCTTCTCGATCGCCCGCAGCAGTGTGGAATGCGGGGCCTCTTTCAGGATGTAGCCCTTCGCGCCCGCCTCGAGCCCGCGGCCGAGCAGGCTCCGCTCGCCGTAGGCCGTGAAGATGAGCACGGACGTCTGCGGGAGGCGCTCGTTGAGGATCTTCGTCGCTTCGAGCCCGTCCATTCCGGGCATGCGCACGTCCATGATCACGACGTTGGGGCGCCGACGCTCTGCGATCGCCACTGCGCTCGCTCCGTCCGATGCTTCCCCGACGACGCGGATCTGGGGAGCACGCGACAGAGAGAGACGCAATCCCTCGCGTACGACCTCGTGGTCGTCAGCGATGAGACACGTGATCTCGGTCGGTGCTCCGTTGGTCGACAATGCGGTGTCCCCCAAGGCACGATGATAATCGGGTGATAGGCCGTCACACTTTAGGGGGACTTCTCGTTGACCCCGTCGACGGCGCCAGGCCCGGGCGGCTCGTGCTCGAAGGGGATCTCATCGCCGCGGTCGAAGAAGACGCGTCCGCGGGCGAGCAACCCCTGATCTTTCCTGGGTTCGTAGACCTTCAGGTGTACGAGCCCGCGGGCCTTGCGGGAAGCGGCGTGACTGCCTATTTGCAGGCCGCGCAGGTGCCCGTTGAGACGACTGACCCGCTCTGCCTCGGCCTCCACCTCGAGGGGCCGTTTCTCAATCCCGACGCCGCGGGCGCGCTCTCGCCCGGGGATTTCCGGCCCGTCGACCTCCAGCTCCTGCAAGCCTGGCTGGAGCGCGGCGACGTGCGCCTGATGACGATCTCGCCGGAGCTTCCGGGGGCGTTCGACGCCATCCGGCACCTCGCCGAGTCGGGTGCGGTGACGGGGATCGGGCACACGAACGCCAACTGCGCGACCGTTCGGGCCGCGATCGACGCCGGTGCGCGCTTCGCCACGCACGTCTGGAACGCGATGGCTTCCCTCAAGGCCCGCGCAACCGGCCCGCTTCCGGAGCTTCTCCTGGACGAGCGCGTGACGCTCGGCCTGATCGCCGACGGGCGTCACCTGCATCCTCGCGTCGAGGATCTCACCATCCGGATCGCAGGTCCCGAGCGGATCGCGCTGACGAGCGATCTCGTCGCCGCCCCGGTGCGGGAGGACAACCGCCTCGCTGGAGGCGACCAGGCCGGGGCTGCGCTCGTCGCTCACATGGCCGTGCACGGGCTCGCGGAGGCAGCGACCATGGCGAGCCTCACGCCGGCGTCGCTCCTTGGCCTCACCGACCGAGGCCGGCTCGCGGCCGGCTATCGCGCGGATCTGGCCGTCCTCGACAGGCAGTTCAAGCTGCTCGAGACCGTGGTCGCAGGGAGGGTCGGCTGAGGCTTGCGCTATCCTCAAAGCCGAGAGTTGGACGAGATCCCGCCTAGTACCTGCGCCCCGGGATCCGGGGCGTGAACACTTTCCTCGAGATAATCGCCGTTCTCCTGCTGGTCGCGGGGAACGCTTTCTTCGTCGCGGCCGAGTATGCGCTCGTCACGGCCCGACGGACCCGTCTGCTCGAGCTGGCGCACGGAGGCAGCCGGCGCGCGAAGATCGCCCTGCGGATCATGGACGATCCGGTGCGGTTCATCGGCACCGTGCAGCTCGGGATCACCGCCTTCTCGATCGCGCTCGGCGCTGTCGGCGAGCCGTTGCTCGAGCACTTCTTCGAGCCTCTCGTCGCCACGACCATGGCGTTCATCCTCGCCTTCGCGCTCGTCACGTACCTCCACGTGACGTTGGGCGAGCTCGTCCCCAAGGCCTTCGCCTTGACGAAGAACGAGTCGACGGCGTTGTGGGTCGCCCTGCCGGTCGAAGCCTTCTACGTGATCACGTATCCGCTCGTCTGGTTCCTACAGACATCCGCGAACGCCTTCACGCGGCTCTTCGGCGTCGAGCCCGCCCCGGCAGGCGTGATCACGGCCGACGAGGCCGACATTCGCATGATGGTCGCCGCGGCCGAGGACACGGGGGCGATCGAAGAGCAGGAAGAAGAGATGCTCTACAAGGTTTTCGACTTCGCGGACAAGGAAGTCCACGAGGTCATGGTCCCGCGCCCGGAGGTCGTCGCTCTCTCGATCGAGCTGCCCTCCCACGAGGCGCTCGCGGCCGTCATCGACTCGCCGTACACGCGGTATCCGGTCTACAGAGGCTCGCTCGACGACATCGTCGGCATCCTCCATGTGCGCGATCTCTTCCGAGCTCTCTACGCCGAGGGCATCGAGAACGTCGACCTCGAAGCTCTCGTCCGGCCGGCGTACATGGTTCCGGAGACGAAAGACCTCGCCGCGATGCTCGCCGAGTTCCGCCGCGCGAACCTGCACATGGCGATCGTCGTCGACGAGTACGGCTCGTTCGAAGGGCTCGTGACGCTCGAAGACCTGCTCGAGGAGATCGTGGGCGAGATCGAGGACGAGTTCGACCTCCCCGACGAGTCCGTGGAGCGGCTCCCGGACGGGCGCGTCCGCATCGACGGCACCTTCCCGATCGACGACTTCAACGAGCAATTCGGCCAGGAGCTGCCGCAGGACGACTACCACACCGTCGCCGGGTTCGTCTTCGGCGCGCTCGGCCGCGCGGCCGAGGAGGGCGACGAGGTGCAATGGGACGGCCTTCGCTTCCAGGTCGTCGACGTCGACGGCCCCCGCATCGAGCGGCTCGAGGTCGAGTTCCTTCCCGATGAGGAAGCGGAGAAGGTCGAGGCCGCCGCCGAATAAGATCGGCGGGTGGGGTTCGACCACATCGGCAGCGCCACCCCAGCGGCGTGAGCCAGCTCACGGAACTCACCTGCGAGCTGGTCGCCATCGACTCCGTCAATCCCGATCTCGTTCCCGGCGGGGCGGGCGAGCGCGAGATCGCCGAGTTCGTGGCCTCCTGGCTCGAGCAGGCGGGACTCGACGTCGAGACCGACGAGGTGGCGCCGGGGCGCTTCAACGTCGTCGGGATAGCGCTTGGCTCCGGGGGCGGCCGCTCGCTGCTCCTGAATGCCCACATGGACACGGTGGGGACGGCGGGGATGGAATCGCCGCTCGAGCCGCGGTCGGAGAACGGACGCCTCTACGGCCGGGGCGCCTACGACATGAAGGCCAGCCTCGCCGCGATCATGCTCGCGGGAGCGCGTGCGGCCGGCGCCGGGCTCAGAGGAGACGTGATCGTGACCGCAGTCGCCGACGAGGAAGTGGGCAGCGTCGGCAGCGAGGCCGTCGCGCGCCGCTACTCCGCCGACGCTGCCATCGTCGCCGAGCCCACCGAGGAGCGGCTCGCGGTCGCCCACCGCGGGTTCGCGTGGATCGAGCTCGAGACGCGCGGCGTCGCGGCCCACGGCTCCCGTTACGACCTCGGGGAGGACGCCATCGCCCGGATGGGCGAGGTGCTCGTCCGGCTCGCGGCGCTCGACGAGGAGATCCGCAGCCGCTCTCGTCACGGCTTGCTCGGCACCGGCTCCCTCCACGCCTCGTTGATCGAAGGAGGGACCGAGCTCTCGACGTATCCGGACCGCTGCGTCCTCCAGGCCGAGCGGCGGACTCTCCCCGGTGAGACGGAGGCCGACGTCGCCGCCGAGGCACGAGGGCTGCTCGCGGGGCTCGACGGCTCCGCGCGGGTGACGTTCTTCCGGGAGCCCTTCGAGGTAGACGAGGAGCATGAGCTCGTGGGCCTCGTACGGCGCCACGCCGGCGCTCCCGAGATCGTCGGCGTCCCCTTCTGGGCCGATTCGGCGCTCTTCGCAGCGGCAGGCATCCCGACAGTCGTGTTCGGCCCGACGGGCGAGGGCGCGCACGCGGCCGTGGAGTGGGTGGATATGGCCAGCGCCGAGCGTTGCGCCGACCTCTACGCGCGCATCGCCGCCGAGTTCTGCGCTTAAGAGCGCGTGCGGCGGCCGGACTGCGCCGCCTCAGCCAGATCGGCGAAGTTGATGCCGCTCAGAATCGTGATCGTCGCGTCTCTGACCTGCTCCCACGCCGGGCGGAGCGACCGACCGACGATCGCTGGACAGGGGTCGGGTTCGTGGCGAGTCGCATAGCCGATTGGCGCAAGCTGCCCCTGGAAGACACGCACAACGCGCTCGAGCGTGAGCTCCTCCGGCGGGTGGTTCAAGCGATAGCCCCCGCCGGGACCCCGCGCTGATCGCACGATCCCCGCCGCCCGTAGCGTCGGCATCACCTGCTCCAACACGGACCGCGGCGCAGCAGTCGTTTCCGTGAGATCGTCGAGACTGAGCGCGTCCTCGCTGATTGCGAGCGCCAACACGGCTCGAGTGGCGTAATCGGTTCGGCGTGTAACCCACATATAAGTCCCTTTTCGTTCAAGTTTGACATCAAAGACATCTAAGGCTAGTTTGCGTGACAATCTTAGTCAATATTTCTGACAATCTTTGTCGACATCTGGGAGGCACATTGAGGCGCGACTTGGGACTTGGAACGGCTTTGGTGGCAATTGTTTTGCTTGTGGCTTCCGCCTGCGGCGGCGTCTCCGAAAGCGGGGCTGCCGGCGCGTCGGGGACTGCCGGCGCGTCGGGAAGCACGAAGCTCACGCTCGTCGCGTACTCCACCCCCAAGGAGGCCTACGAGGAGCTCATCCCCGCCTTCCAGAAGACGCAGGCCGGGCAGGGCGTCACTTTCGAGCAGTCGTACGCGGCGTCGGGCGAGCAGAGCCGCGCAGTGGAGGCGGGCCTGCCCGCGAGCGTCGTCGCCTTCTCCCTCGAGCCCGACATCACCCGGCTCGTGGACGCCGGCCTCGTCGCCGAGGACTGGAACTCGGACGAGTACAAGGGCATGGTCACCGACTCGGTCGTCGTCTTTGTCGTTCGCAAGGGCAATCCGAAGGGGATCAAGACCTGGGACGACCTCGTCAAGCCGGGCATCGAGGTGATCACCCCGAATCCGTTCACCTCGGGCGGCGCTCGCTGGAACCTGATGGCCGCTTACGGCGCCCAGCTCGAGCTGGGCAAGACAGAGGAGCAGGCGCTCGACTACCTGCACCAGCTCCTGAGCAACACCCCGGTGCAGGACAAGAGCGCGCGCGAGGCGCTGCAGACCTTCGTCGGCGGCAAGGGCGACGTGATGATCGCGTACGAGAACGAGGCCATCACCGCCCAGCAGAAGGGCGAGGACGTCGACTACGTCGTTCCCGACCAGACGATCCTGATCGAGAACCCGATCGCGGTGACGAAGGACGCGCCGGCCTCCGCTCAGGCGTTCGTCGACTTCCTGCGCAGCCCCGAGGCCCAGCAGATCTTCGCCGACAAGGGCTACAGGCCCGTCTCGAAGGAAGTGCTCGCGAAAACGACGTTCCCGGCGCCTGCCGCTCTCTTCACCATCGAGAAGTTCGGCGGCTGGGGAGTGGTGAAGGAAAAGTTCTTCGACCCGGACAATGGTCTCGTCGCGAAGATCGAACAGGACCTGGGAGTATCGACGGATAGCGGTTAGGGCCCTCGCACTCCGAGCTTCTCGCGGGACCGCGTCCGGGCGCATGCCGCTCGGGCGCGGTTTCGCGTCTGCCTACCTAGGCTTCATCGTTCTCCTCCCGCTCGCGGCCGTGGTCTGGAAATCGACAGACAACGGGTGGGACGGATTCTGGCGCGCGATCTCGAGCCCCTCCTCGGTCGCCGCCCTGAAGCTCAGCTTCTTCGCCTCGCTCGTCGTCGTGGCGGTGAACGCCGTGGCCGGGACGCTGATCGCCTGGGTGCTCGTCCGTGACCGGTTCCGCGGCAAGGCCTTCGTCAACGCGCTCATTGACCTGCCCTTCGCGCTGCCGACGATCGTCGCCGGGCTGACGTTGCTCGCTCTCTACGGCCCTCGCGGGCCCTTCGGCGTGAACGTCGCCTACACGCGGACAGCGGTCGTGATGGCGCTCCTCTTCGTGACGCTCCCCTTCGTCGTCCGTTCGGTGCAGCCCGTGCTGCTCGAGCTCGACCGGGAGATGGAAGAGGCCGCCGCATCGCTCGGCGCGCGGCCCGCGACGATCTTCCGGCGGATCGTCCTGCCCAATCTCGCGCCCGCGATCCTCTCCGGCTGCGCCCTCGCCTTCGCCCGTGCCATCGGAGAGTTCGGCTCCGTGGTCCTCATCTCGGGAAACATCCCCTTCAAGACGGAGGTCGCCTCCGTCCACGTTTTCAGCCTCGTCGAGAGCGACGCCGTGGCAGGCGGCGCAGCCGTGTCCGTCGTCCTGCTCCTCATCTCCGTGGTGACGCTCTTCTCGTTCGACGCGCTGCGGCGCTGGAGGTACTCGGGTGGCCGCTAGGCTCGGGCTCCGCCTTGCGGCGCTCGGCTATCTCGCCGCGCTGCTCGTGTTTCCCGTCGGGCTCGTCTTCTGGCGGACGTTCGAGAACGGGATCGGCCCCGTCATTGACGCGGCGACGACTCCCGAGGCGCTCCACGCGCTCTGGCTGACGGTCATCATCGCAGTGATCGTCGTGCCCGCGAACACGATCTTCGGGATCGTCTGCGCGCTTGTGATCGTGCGCGACAACTTCCGTTGGAAGGGCGTCCTCAACACAGTGGTCGACCTGCCGTTCGCGCTCTCGCCGGTCGTGATCGGTCTGTCGCTCTACCTCGTCTACGCGCGCACGGGCTGGTTCGGCGGGTGGCTGGTCGACCACGGCATCAGTGTGATCTTCGCGCTGCCCGGGATGATCCTCGCGACGATCTTCGTCTCGCTCCCCTTCGTCGTCCGCGAGACCGTCCCGGTGCTCCGAGAGCTCGGCATCGAGCAGGAGGAGGCCGCGTGGACGCTCGGCGCGTCACCGCTCAGCACGTTCTTCCGCGTGACGCTGCCGGCGATCCGCTGGGGAGTCACCTACGGGATCGTCCTCACGACGGCCCGCGCCATCGGCGAGTTCGGCGCCGTCTCGATCGTCTCGGGGAGCATCGCCGGTCGTACGGAGACGCTGACGCTGCACGTGCAGGAACGCTTCAACAGCTTCGATCTCACCGGCGCTTACACTGCCTCGGTCGAGCTTGCGCTCCTCGCTCTGATTACGCTCTTCCTCATGACCATCCTCCGAAGGGAGAAATCCGGTGGCGATAGCGATTCGCCGGGTGACGAAGCGCTTCGGTAGCTACGTCGCCGTCGATGACGTCTCGCTCGCGATCGCGAGTGGGTCGCTGACCGCCCTGCTCGGGCCGAGCGGCAGCGGGAAGTCGACGCTGCTCCGGATCGTCGCCGGGCTCGAGCACCCGGACGAGGGCGCCGTTTCGATCCACGGAGAGGACGCGACAGGGCTAGCTCCTCAGGAGCGCGGAGTGGGCTTCGTCTTTCAGCACTACGCCGCGTTCAAGCACATGACCGTGCGCGACAACGTCGCCTTCGCGCTCAAGATCCGCAAGCGCCCGCGCGATGAGATCCGAGACAGGGTGGGCGAGCTGCTCAAGCTCGTCCAGCTCGAGGGTCTTGCCGACCGCTATCCGTCACAGCTTTCGGGCGGGCAGCGGCAGCGGATGGCACTGGCGCGCGCGCTTGCCGCCGAGCCGAAGGTGCTGCTCCTCGACGAGCCTTTCGGGGCGCTCGACGCGCGCGTGCGCAAGGAGCTTCGCGCGTGGCTACGCCGTCTCCACGAGGACGTGCCCGTGACGACGGTGCTCGTGACGCACGACCAGGAGGAAGCGATGGACGTCGCCGACCGGGTCGCAGTGATGAATGAAGGCCGGATCGAGCAGACCGGCAAGCCGCGCGATCTCTACGAGCACCCCGCGAACGAGTTCGTTATGAGCTTCGTCGGGCCGGCCAACCGCCTCGGGGAGACGTGGATCCGCCCTCACGATCTCGAGGTCCGCCACGAGCCGAACGGGAAGTCGATGGAAGCGATGGTCGAGCGCGTCGTCCACCTCGGTTTCGAAGTCCGTGCCGAGCTCGTCCTCGAGGACGGACGAAGGGTCTCGGCTCAGATCACTCGGGACGAGGCCGATGCGCTCGAGCTGCACGATGGCCAGACCGTCTTCGTCCGGCCGAGCCGGACTCACGTCTTCGGTGCGGCCGCCGCGCCTCCGGGTCACTCCTGATCGGTGCTACGGGCGCAGCGAGGATGTGTCGACGACCCGGAAGTCCGACCCCTTGACGCTGTGGAGCGTGTGCAGGTCGTCGTTGTCCCAGCCGGGATCCGGAGCTCCTGAGACGTACCAGCTCGACCCGTTGTCCGCCACGATCATCCCGTAGCGCTTCAGCGCGCGGAGCACCACCCGCGCCTGCGGCGGGTAGTCGGCAACCGGGAAGTTGGTTCGTAGCCGGAGGCGGAGTCCCATCGGTGGCAGGCTCTTGCTCGTGTACGAGCTGGCGAAGTGCCGCGCCGGGTACACCCAGGCGCGCCGGGAGCGCCTCACCGTGAAGCGAAGGGCGTGGTCGATCGACCCGGCGGCCACCTCGTCGTAGCGCGCGAGCCCGGGGAGGATGGGGAGCCCGGCCGCGTCCGCGGACGTCCAGCCCTTCGGGCGCAGCACGTTCGACGTCAGGTCCCAGATCGCCCCGGAGCCCGCCGTCCAGGACGGATAGAGGTGGAAGAGCTCGTAGAGCTTGCATGTCTACGAGTCGACGATCACCGCGTGGCGGTCCCCGTCGGCGGACGGGCCGCCTTCGATCGGGACGTTGTCGGGAATCGGGTAGGGGCCCGGATCGCTCTCGTCGTCGTAGCCGAAGTCGACGGACGACTGCGGAATGCTGGAGTCGACGACCGTGATGGGTATCCCGATGGGGCCGCCGTCCCAGAACCCAGAGCCGAAATCCGCGTGGAGGTTCAGGCGTGCTCCGATCGCGTTGACGATCGTCCGCGAGTCCTTACGGAGAGGCAGCTTGTTCACCGGCCGGTTCCAGACGCTCGTCTCCGGGAAGACGGGGCAGTCCGGTGCCTGGGGAAGAGGGTGCGCGGCCGCCGGGGCCACGGCGACGAGGGGAAGGAGCAAGGCGATGGCAGCGCGCGCCAGGTGCACGGACTCGTTATCGGACTGGCGCGGCGGACCGGAGATCCCTCGCGCGGTTCGGTTGCAATCCGCTTACGACTTTCGGTCGTACTGTTCGGCGACCGTGAGGCTTCGCGTGCTCGTCCCGGCTTCCCTCGCAGCTCTGGTGATCGCCCCCAGCGCGGGAGCGCTGACGACGTTCTACGGAACAGTCGGGCCGGGGGCGACGATCGTCCTCAAGCGGGCTAACGGGACGGTTGTGAAGAGCGCGAGCGCCGGCAGCAAGACGTTCGTGATTCGCGACAAGGCCACGAACCACAACTTCCGTCTCTACGGGCCTGGTGGAGTCGACCGGCGCACCGGCGTCGCGTTCACGGGTAAGCGCACGTGGTCGCCCGTGATCCTGTCGCCAGGCCGGTACACCGTCGTCTGCACTCGCCACCCGATGACGATGATCAAGCACTTCAACGTGTCGTAGCTCGCCTACGCGAGCTCCATCGGCTCGATACGGCCGTCGGCGATTCGCCAGGCGGCCAGCTCCCCGGTGCCCAGCGAGAGGATCACGTAGGGGCGGCCCTCCCAGAGGCCGATGTTCTCGACATCGGTGCGAGAGGGGCGCGGTGGGCTCGAGAGGTGCGAGTGGAAGACGGCCAGCTCGTAGCCTTCGTCCTCGAGGAACCAGGTCTCCGGGTCGACGTCGAGGTCGAAGCGGTACGGGCTCGCATCGCGGTTCCGGCCCGGGATGTAGCGCTCGGCCACATCGTCACGGGAGGCGATCAGGCCGCACGCCTCGTTGGGACGCTCTGCCTCGGCGTGCTCGACGAGCGCCGAGCGCACCTCGGCGGGAATCACCACCAGATGCGGTCTTCCATCGACTGCGCGCCCTCTGTCCAGAAGTCGGCGGAGAGGTACTTCCAGCCGCCGTCCGCGAGCACGCAGACGATCACGCCCTCCTCGAGCTCCTCGGCGAGCAGCCGGGCGACGTGCACGACGGCCCCGGACGAGACGCCCGCGAAGATGGCCTCGCGCTCGAGGAGGTCGCGGACTCCTGCGATCGACTCCTCGTTCGACACGAGGATCTTCCGGTCGAGGCGGGAGACGTCGAGGATCGGCGGCACGTAACCGTCGGCCAGGGAGCGAAGCCCATAGACGAGGTCGCCCTGAAGCGGTTCCGCGGCGGCGACGATGACGTCGGGGAACGACTCGCGTAGCCGGTCGCCGGCGCCCATCAGCGTCCCGCCGGTGCCGAGACCCGCGACGAGGGCGTCGACACGCGGGAGGGCCTCGGCGATCTCGGCGCCGGTGCCCTCGTAGTGGGCCCGTGGGTTCGCTTCGTTTCCGTACTGATTGAGCATGAAGTAGGCGGGGTCGCGCTCGGCCATCTCCAACGCAAGCCGAACAGCGCCGTTGGAGCCCTCGGCCCCGGGAGAGAACACGAGCTTCTCGCCGTAGAGCTGCAGCAGCTTGATCCGCTCCGGAGTCGAGTTCTCGGGGAGCACGCACGTCAGCGGATAGCCCTTGAGCTTGGCCACCATGGCGAGCGAGATGCCGGTGTTGCCACTCGTGGGCTCGAGGAGGTCACGGCCGGGCTCGAGCTCGCCCGCCGCCTCGGCCGCCTCGACCATCGTCCTCGCGATCCGGTCCTTGATCGAGCCCGTCGGGTTCTGGCCCTCGAGCTTCGCGTAGAGGCGAACACCTTCGTGCGGCGAGAGTCGTGGGAGCTCGACGAGGGGGGTGGAGCCGACGGCTTCGAGCAGCGACGGGGTCAGCGTGCGCTCGCCGCCGGCCATTGCCGGCAGGAGGATGACGGTGGCGTCCTCGCGGAGAGGCGTGTCCAGGCCTTCGAGCGTGCGTACGTCTTCGTTGTCGACGTACACATTCACGAATGGCGCAAGCTCCGTGCCGTCTCCCAGCACCTGCCTGCCGAGACTCGGGAAGCGCTCGGCCAGATCCGAAAGGAGGTCGCGGAGCGTCGAGCCGGAAGCCTCGACTTCGCGGACCCCTCCGACGGAGTCGCGCAGTGTGGGGGGAATGCGGACGCGCGCCATCAAGCGACGTGCGTCCTGCCGCCTTGGCAGAACTCGACGTAGTCGATGTAGTCCGTGATCGTTGGGTTCTCGCCGCACACTGGGCAGTCCGGATCGCGGCGGAGCCGAATCTCGGTGAACTCGCCCGCGAGCGCGTCGAACATCAGCAGGCGTCCGACAAGCGGCTCGCCGATCCCGAGTCCCAACTTGAGCGCCTCATTGGCCTGCAGAGACCCGATCACCCCGGGGAGCACGCCCAGCACGCCGCCCTCGGCGCAGCTCGGCGCCAGCTCGGGCGGGGGCGGCTGCGGGAACAGGCAGCGGTAGCACGGCCCCTCGAACGGCTTGAAGACCGTCACCTGGCCCTCGAAGCGGTAGATGGAGCCGTGGACGACCGGAATCCTGTGCCAGACCGACGCGTCGTTCAAGAGGTAGCGCGTCGGGAAGTTGTCGGCGCCGTCGACGATCACGTCCCAGCCTTCGCCGAGGATGCGGTCGACGTTCTCGGACGTCAGGCGCTCCTTGAAGACTTTGACAGTGACGTCGGGATTCAGCGCTTCGATCGTCCGCTTCGCGGACTCGGCCTTCGATTCGCCGAGACGCTCGGTCGAGTGCACGATCTGGCGCTGAAGGTTGGTCTCGTCGACCGCGTCGTCGTCGACGATGCCGAGGGTTCCGACTCCGGCCGCTGCCAGGTAAAGCGATGCAGGAGAGCCGAGCCCGCCGGCGCCGATCAGCAGGACGCGCGACTGGAGGAGGCGCAGCTGCCCTTCTTCGCCGACCTCGGGGATCAGGAGATGACGGCTGTAACGCCGCCGCTTGGCTTCGTCCAGCGACGCCGAGATCTCGACCGGA
>Ga0307320_10000600_pt1 | contig 12973 bp, 10 predicted proteins | sample ER_DNA_369_FD_194495 | JGI IMG/M metagenome (GOLD analysis project Ga0307320, IMG submission 194495) | Bulk soil microbial communities from the East River watershed near Crested Butte, Colorado, United States - ER_DNA_369 | ecosystem: Environmental > Terrestrial > Soil > Floodplain | place...
TCGTGATCGTCGTGTAGCGCTTGAGGAGCTCCATCGAGTCGAACCCCTCGGTCACCGCGGTCTTGAGCTCCTTGTTCGTGACGTCCATGCACAGACAGGCGAACTGCTTGCCGTGTCCGGCTCCGATCTCGGGCGGCAAGACGACGGGATCCTGTTCGGCCGAGGCTTCTGCACGGAGGTGCTCGATCCGTTCGTCCGCATCGGGCGGAGCGATCCCGAGCGTCATCCCGGCCTCGAGCCCCGCGAGCCTGCCCTGCGCGATCGCGCCCTCGAGCGAGCGCGCGCCGGCGACCGCACCGGCCGCGTGGACGTTCGAGGGCAGTTGCGTGGGAAGGAACGCCTGCGCCGACTCGTCGAACCCGAGCTCGGCGCCGGTCATCGCGAGCAGGTTCGTCGAGGGCGCCTGGAACCCCCCGAGGACCACGAGGTCGCAGGGGATCGTTCGGCCCCCCTCCTCACCCGGTGCTCCCACCACGACCTCGCGGACGCGGCGACGGCCTTCCGCCGCCACGATCGTGGAGCCGGCGATCACGGGGAGCCCGTCGACCGAACGCGCGTCGGGCCGCAGGTCGACGATCGTCACCTCGGCCCCCGCCTCCCGGAGGGCGCGAGCGGTCTCGTACCCCTTCGCGCTCGCGGTGAGCACCACCGCGCGCCGGCCGGGGAGCACGCGGAATCGTTCCACCAGCGCATCGACCGCCGACGAGAGCATCACGCCGGGCAGGTCGTTGTTGGGGAACATCGCGGCCTGCTCGATGGCGCCGGTCGCGAACACGAGGTGCCGCGCCCTGATCCGATAGAGGCGGTCGCCGTTCGCGGCGGCGATCAGCGGACCGCCGAACACCCCGAACGCCGGCGTGCGCGTAATGATCCTCGCGCCGGCCGTTTCCGCCTCCTCCGCCAGCTCGGCCGCATCGCCTCCGACCTCGGCGCGTTCCTCCAGCACCACCGTCGAGGCACCCGCGCTCGCCGCCTCGGCCGCCGCGGCGAGACCCGCCGGGCCGGCGCCGATCACCAGGACGTCGGCGTGCAGGTTGTGGACCTCCCGCGGCTCGTGGTCGGCGTCCTTCGGCGCCTTGCCGAGACCCGCCTTCGAACGGATGAACGGCTCGACCGTCTTCCATGCCCATCGCGGCCGGTGGAAGATCTTGTAGTAGAAGCCGGGCGGCATCATGAACGAGAAGGTGTTCAGCCAGCCGTGGACGTCGTGGTCCACGTTCGGCCACGCGTTCTGCCGCTCGACGCGCATCCCGTCGCGGACGGGCTCGGTGCACGAGCGAACGTTCGGGATCCCATCGACCTGCATCAGGCAGTTCGGACATGCCCCCGTCATGCAGAACAGGCCGCGAGCCCGGTGGTATTTGAACGACCTTCCGGTGATCGAGACGCCCGCCGCCGCCAGCGCCGAACCGATCGTGTCGCCCTCGAACGCTGCGATCGTGCGCCCGTCGAACGAGAACGAGACCGGCCGGTCGCGCCGGATGGCCTCGCCGGTTCGCGGGGGGAGCCGTTCGATCACGCGGACGAGGCCTCGTCGACCTGCTCGCCGTCGCCGGACGGCCCGCCGTCTCCCTCACCCGGCCAGAACGTCCGCCGGACCTCGTTCGTCCCGGTGTGCCGTTCGGCGAGGAACCACCTCCGACACCCGTCGCGATGCAGCCACCATTCGGTCTGCCAGCCGTTGACGTTCTCGCGGAAGAAGAGGTAGGCGGCCAGGTCCCGATCGGACGCGTTCGGTCCGGCGCGGCGGGTGCGTTCGCCGCCGTAGGAGAACTCGAGCGCCTCCCGCGGCCCGCAGTTCGGACAGTCGATGAGAAAGGTCACGATCGGCCGGCCGCGTCGTTCGGAACCCAGACGAGGCAGGTGACCCGGTCCCGAACGGCCCCGAGTGCCTTGCGGTAGCGCCGCTCGCGAAGGGCCGTGCGGTCCGGGCCGAACACGAAAAGACCCGGACGCACGTCGGCGACCAGATCCAACAGCGCCTGCACCGGTCGTGGGCTCCGGACCCTCAGCCGCTCCACGTGAACGCCGAGCGACCGCGCGAGCTCGGCCGAACGGCGCAGCGACGCCGAGACCTCCGGCGTGAACTCGGGGAGGGCGTCGTAGCCGAGGGTGATCGACATTCGGAGCGGTTCGAGCGCCGTCACGTTGGCCACAACGAGGCGCTGCCCGGACTCGACGGCGGTGTCGACCGCGAACACCGACGCCTCCTCGTTGAGCGGGACACCCAACGTCGCGAGCAGCACCGGGCGGCCGGCGGCGCCACGTCCAGTCGACACGTCCGTTCCACGATCCCTGATGTCGACGCGCATGGGCTCACTCCGGGTGCAGCTGCCAGTGCGGGAGGTCCCGGGCACGGCGCCGGACCTTCTGGCGCCACCGCGGCATGTAGACGAGGAACCAGAAGGCCATCAGCCCGAGGATGATCGGCAGGACGCGTTGGACGTTCATGTTGGCCAGGACGATCGCCGCCCCGACACCGAACGCCAGCGACACCCCGACGACCTGGAGGCGGTAGCGGCGCATCTCCCGCATGATCCCCCAGTACTCCTCTGCCGGGATCTGCTCGGTGTTCCACCGGCGCCCGCAGTCGGGGCACACCCACGTCTGCCCGTACGGGACGCGCTCCACCTGACCACAGTCGCAGCGGATCGTGATGGGGGCGCCACGCATCGGGGCGGATTGTATCCCCCGGACACATCGGACCGTTTTGAACGCCCGACCTCGAAGTGCTATACCCCTCGCTGGCGTACGACCAGGATGCCTTTCGGGAGGGGGATCGTCGTGGCTGAGGCCGTCATCGAGGAACGTCAGCTCCTCAAGACCCTGCACTGGTACGACGGGTTCGTCATCGCGCTGTGCCAGCCGGCGTTCCTCCTAGGGTCGCTCGGCTTCACGCTCGCGACGATCGGCGCCTGGGGTTCGGTCCTGCTGTGGGGCATCTCCGCGACCGTCGGACTGCTGCAGAACTTCATCTACTCCGAGACGGCCGCGATGTTCCCCGACAAGCCCGGCGGGATCGCGCTCTACGCGCACGAGGGCTGGCGGTCCCGCTTCAGCCTGTTCGGGCCGATCGCCGCGTTCGGCTACTGGATCGGCTGGTCGGTCGTCCTCTCGTTCGTCGGCAACATCGTGGGGGCGCTCATCGTCGCGGAGTGGTTCCCCAAGTCCGGCGACGGCACGGGCGACGCGTACTTCAACCTGGGCTTCGCCGATTTCGGGCTCGCGCAGCTGCTCGCGATCGTCGTGATCCTCGGGGTCTGGGCGTTCAACGTCCTCGGCGTCAAACCGTCGCTCGCCGTCGGCTACGTGACCGGCGCGCTGCTGATGGTCCCACTGTTCATCTTCATCGTGATGCCCTACTTCACCGGCGACTGGTCCAGCTCGAACCTGGAGTACGTCCACAACGCCGGCGATCCGTCCCTCGGCTTCAGCGACCTCTCGGTCGCGCTGATGTGGCTGTTCATCATGTGCTGGGCGGCGTACGGGATCGAGGTCTGCGCGAGCTTCGCTCCGGAATACCATGACACGAAGCGAGACACGGCGAAGGCGCTGAAGAGCGCCGCGGCGTTCTCGCTGTTCGTGTACATCTTCCTGCCCCTCGGCCTCGGAGGCGTGGTCGGCTCGACCGGCGATTACGGCAGCTTCTACGTGGCGGCGCTCAAGGAGATCGCCGGGGACGTGATCGGCGGCTTCGCCGTCATCTGTCTGATCGCGAGCCTGATCCTGTCGATGAACACCGCCACGGCGGACGGAGGCCGCGCACTGTACGGGATCGCCCGCGACGACATGACGATCAAGTGGTTCTACCACCTGAACCGCTTCCACGTGCCCGCGCGCGGCATGACGGTCGATATGGTGGTGAACATCGGCCTCCTGCTCCTGCTCGGTGCTAACAACTTCGTGATCTTGTACATCTCCAACATCGGGTACGTGTTCTGCCACGTGCTGGCACTGTCGGGGTTCCTGCTGCTCCGGCGAGACCGGCCACAGTGGCCGCGCCCGATCAAGATGGGGAACGTGTGGCTTCCGATCGCGGGTGTCCTCGCGCTATTCAACCTGGTGCTCGTGGTCTACGGCGTCTACGACCAGGCGCTCGCCTCGTACCTCGGCTTCTACGAGTTCACCGGCCTTCCGCTCTACCTGGGGATCGGCGTCCTGATCGTGTCGGTGCTCCTGTTCTTCTACCGGCGCGCGGTTCAGGACAAGGCCAAGATCACGTTCCGCGATCGGGACGTGCCGACGATGCCGAACGAGGAGCAGATGGCGCTGCTCCGCGAGGAGTCGCTGGCCTAGGGTCCCGAGCGACCTGGATCCGACGGGGGCGGCGTTCCTGCCGCCCCCGTCGCATGTCTGGGCACACGCTGCGTTGCCCGGCCCGAGCCTTCGAAACTAGGATGTGAGCCCGCCGCGGGCGATGCACTGGAGGAGCCGATGTCGGAGAAGATGTGGGGTTCGGAGCCCTTCTGGGGCCTGGGGTACGACTGGGATCCGGACTGGGTCTACACCGATCGGCAGAAGGAACTCCGCGCCACCCTGATCGAGCTCTGCGAGCAGGAGCTGCGCGCCAACGCCAAGCGGTTCGACGACGAGCTGATGTTCCCTCGTCGCAACCTCGAGCTCCTCGGCGAGCACGGGTTCCTCGGCCTCACCGTGCCCGAGGAGTACGGCGGCCTGGGCGAGAACCACGTCGCCTACTCGATGGTGTGCGAGACGATCGCGAGGTACGGCTGCGCCTCGACCGCGATGTGCTACGTGATGCACATCGGCGCCGTGAACGCGATCATGCTGCGCCAGACGCCCGAGCTGGTGGACAAGTACATCCGCCCGCTGAACTCGGGCAAGATCGGGACGCTCTCGTACTCGGACCCCGAGACCGGCTCGCACTTCTGGTACCCGGTCTCGTCGGGCGCCGAGCGCTCGAACGGCGGCTACAGGGTCCGCAAGAAGGCGTCGTGGACGACGTCGGCGGGGTTCGCCGACTTCTACGTCGTCCAGACGACGAGCCCGGACTTCTCCGGGTACGACGACCTGTCCGTGTTCGTGGTCGACGGCGACCAGGTCCAGTCCCAGCCCTCGCTCTGGGACGCCCTCGGACTGCGCGGCAACCAGTCCGGCCCGCTCGAGGTCCCGAACGTCGAGATCCCCGCCACCCAGATCGTCGGGCCGGAGGGCGACGGGGCGAACTCGAACGACGAGTCCGTCGACCCCTGGTTCCTGATCGGCTCCTCGTCGGTCTGGAACGGGCTCGCGCTCGGGGCGATCGACATCGCCAAGCGCCACACGACCCGAAAGAAGCACGTGGACGTCGGCCTGCGCGTCGCCGACTACCCGACGATCCAGGACTACGTGGGCGAGGTGCTGATGGACACGAACGCCGCTCGCCTGTTCGTGCTCTCGGTCGCGCAGGCGATGGACCGCGAGACCGACGGCAACACCCGGAACCCGGAACCGGGGGCCCTGGCCCGAGGCAATTACCTCCATTGGGCGTGGCAGATCAAGTTCGAGGCCGCCAAGAACGTCGCACACGTCGTCGACAAGATGCTGCACGCGTGCGGGGGGTCGGGCTACAAGCGCGACATGGAGCTCGAGCGCTACCTGCGCGACGCCAAGGCCGGCTGGGTGATGGGTCCGACGAACGAGGTGCTCCGTCAGTTCGTCGGCAAGGCCGTGCTCCTGGGGTTCGAGTCGCTCGACTACTGGAACCAGTCGTACAACCGCCGGGCCGTCGAGAACGAGGTGAAGAAGCTCGACGCGGCCGCCAAGCGCGAGCTCGCCGAGCAGCTGATGTCCGAGGCGGCTGAGCAGGAGCCGAAGGAACCGGCGAAGAGGGCCTAGGCGATGGCGGTCGGCAGCGGTCCGTCGAAGCTCCTCGTCGGAGGTTTCCGCGCGGCCGACCCGTCCTTCGAGCAGTACTGGGTGCGTCCGGGTGGCGCGACGGTGCTGGCGATCGCGCCGGACGACCGGTTCACCGTGATCGACGTGGACGGCGGCCAGGTGGCCGAGGTCACGATGCTGGGCCCGGACGGCACGGACGCAACCGCGGCGATCGGCACGAGGGCCGAGGCCCCCGCGACCGTGGTTCGGGCGCTGGTCTCCTCGATGATCGATGGGGCGCGGGAGGTGGTGCAGGACCTGGCCGGCCGCGGGCTGGACCCGAGCCTCGCGATGGCGGTCCGGCTCTTCGGCGAGTGGTCCCCGCCGGGCTCCGAGCAGTCGTTCCGGGCCGAGCGGGAGGGCGTGCTCATCGTGGCCGCACCGGCCGGCCGTCTCGTCGACGGCGCCCCTCCGCCGAGCGACCTCGTCGTCGAGGTGCACCGGGCGCGGCCGCGGACAGGGCAGGAGGTCGAGCTCCCGCCGCCGCTCGCCGAACCCCGCCTCGACTTCCGGATCGATCGGTCGACCGCCCGGAGCTACGAGGTGCGGGCCGGCGAGTTCATCCAGGTGATCGACGTCGAGGGCAAGCAGTGCTCGGACTTCCTGGCGTTCCACCGGCGCAAGCTCGACGACGGGATCGAACGCGGCCTCGACGCGACCGTGACGCGGACGCTCATGGGCAGCGCGTACCCGACGCCCGGACTGTTCGGGAAGTTCTATGACGCCGACATGGATCCGCTCGTCGAGGTCGTCCGGGACACGGTGGGCCGGCACGACACCTTCGCCCTCGCCTGCAACGCGAAGTACTACGAGGACATGGGCTACCCGGGCCACGTGAACTGCACGGACAACTTCAACGGGACCCTCACCGTCTACGAGGTCGCCAAGCGGAAGGGGTGGCCGGCCCTGAACTTCTTCTTCAATACGGCCTTCAACGCCGACAACGTGCTGGTCTCGGACGAACCCTGGTCGCGCCCCGGCGACTACGTGCTCCTGCGCGCGATGACCGACCTGGTGTGCGCCTCGTCGGCCTGCCCCGACGACGTCGACCCCGCGAACGCATGGAACCCCACCGACGTCCACGTGCGCGTCTACACGCCCGAGCACCGCTTCAGCGCGGCGATCGCGCACCGTGTCACGCCCGAGGCTCGGCCGGTGCTGACCCAGAAGACGGGGTTCCACCCGAGGACCGAGGCCCTGACGAAGAACCTCGTCGAGTACAACGGGTACTGGCTCCCCTCCCACTTCTCGAACGAGGGCGCGGTCGCCGAGTACTGGGCGTGCCGCGAGCGGGCCGCGATCATGGACCTGTCGCCGCTGCGCAAGTTCGAGATCCTCGGACCGGACGCGGAGGCCTTGCTGCAGGCGACGATCACGCGGGACGCCAGACGGCTCTCGGTCGGCCAGGTCACGTACACGGCCCTGTGCAACGAGGCCGGCGGGATGATCGACGACGCCACGGTGTTCCGCCTCGGCCAGGACAACTTCCGGTTCGTCGGGGGCGACGACTACGACGGCGTGTGGCTGAAGGAACAGGCGGAGCGGCGAGGGCTGCACGCGTGGGTCAAGCCCTCGACCGACCAGTTGCACAACGTCGCCGTCCAGGGGCCGGCGAGCCGCGAGATCCTGCGCGACGTCGTGTGGGCCCCGCCCGCCCAGGGCTCGCTCGACCACCTCGGGTGGTTCCGCTTCCTCGTGGGCCGGGTGGGCGCGCCCGACGGGATCCCGATCGTGGTTTCGCGCACCGGCTACACGGGCGAGCTCGGGTACGAGGTCTGGTGCCATCCGGACGACGCCGGCGCCGTCTGGGACGCGATCTGGGAAGCCGGCGAGCCGCGTGGGCTCGCGCCGTTCGGGCTGGACGCGCTCGACATGGTTCGGATCGAGGCTGGGCTGATCGTGACGGGCAACGAGTACGACCAGAAGGTGGACCCGTTCGAGGCGGGGATCGGGTTCGCGGTCGACCTCCGGGGAGACGAGGAGTTCGTCGGCCGCGCCGCGCTTGAGGAGCGCAAGGCCCATCCGCAGCGGACGCTCGTCGGGCTCGAGGTCGAGGGCAACGAGGCGGCCGGGCACGGCGACCCCGTGTTCGTCGGGCGCCAGGAGATCGGCGTGGTGACCTCGGGGACCCGCTCGCCGGTGCTGAAGGCGACGATCGCGCTTGCGCGGATAGCGGTCGGGTTCGCCGAGCTCGGGACCGGCGTCGAGGTCGGCAAGCTCGACGGCCTGCAGAAGCGGATCCCCGCCACCGTGGTCCGGTTCCCGTTCTACGACCCGGACAAGACCCGCCCGAGGTCCTAGCCATGGCGACCGACGTCGCCGCCGATCCGCTCGAACGCTTCACCGACGAGCAGGTCGCGTCGTTCTGGCGCGACGGGTTCCTGGTCGTGGAGGAGGGCCTCATCGCCCCCCGCGCGCTCGAACGGCTCGGCGAACGCTACCTGCCGCTGTTCGAGGGAGAGTACGAGACCGGGATCCGGCCGGACGAGGTGAACTGGGTCAAGGGGCGAGATCCCGAGGACCGGACCCGGCAGCTCTGCAACGCGTGGAAGTCGGACACGGTGATCGCTGCGCAGGTGCTCTCGGCCCGGATCGGGCGGCTCGCGGCGCAGCTGATGGGGTACGACGGCGTTCGGATTCTCCAGGACAACGTGCTGTGGAAGCCGCCGGGGACCAAGGCGATCGGGTTCCACCAGGACGGCTCGTACGCGGACTACCTCGTGCCGCCCGAGATGGTGACGTGCTGGATGTCGCTGCACGAGACGGCCGCCGACGCCGGGCCGATCGCGTACGTCCGCGGGTCGAACCACTGGGGCGTCTCGCCGCCCTCGCGGGCGCAGTTCCATGCGCCCGAGGACTGGCTGGCGGGCGTTCGGGACGCGCAGCCCGCGGAGGTGTCCGAGCTCGAGATCGTCCCGGTCGTGGTCAAGGCCGGCGGCGGGGCGTTCCACCACAACGCGACGTGGCACGGCTCGGAGCCGAACCGCAGCGGCACCGTGGCCCGGATGGGGCTCGTCTCCCACATGTTGCCCTCGAACGCGCGCTTCCACGAGTCGAACGTGGACGTGAACTACTCGCGGTACCGCAGGCGTGGCGACCTCGCCATGGACGAGTCGTTCTTTCCGGTGCTGTGGGATCGCGACGGCTACCGGACGCCATGGCTCGCCGAGCTCCCCGACATCGAGACATAGGATCAGATGGCGGTTCTCGCGTTTGGTGGACCAGTGAGTAATCGACGAGCTGCGTGGGGGCTACACCCCGAAAGCAACCCGGTCAGGACTTGGGATCGACAAGAACTCAAGGTTGAGGGGGTCGAAGCCCTCGGCTGCGCCTACTGCGGTTCGAGCGACATGCGGTAGCGGATCTCGTTCATCTCGATCGGCGCGAAGTCGTGCGGGCGAGATCGCTCGGCACCATCCGGCCGCATACCCTGCTTCCTGTAGAAACGTCGAGGCCGGCCGTTCTCTCGGCCCACCCAGAGCGTGAGGGTGCCTTGGCCGACGACGCGCGCATACTCGACCGCCGAATCCATCAGGGCGCGAGCCACGCCCGTACCTGCGACCTCTTCCGTCACGTAGATGCTGCCGAGTTCGGAGGTGCCTGCGCGGACGTCGTCGTCCGGGCTCGGCAGCACGTACGCGTAGCCGACGATGCGACTAGCCAGCTCCGCGACGTAGACGGCCGAGCCCGGCGGGAGCTCGGCAAGCCCTTTCGGGAGGTCGGCGGCGGCCTTCTCCAAAGACAAGGCGTCCAGGTCCGCCTCCGGCAGGACATCGCGGTAGCTCCATCGACGCGAGGCTACGCTCACCTCGGCGATCGCTCGGGCGTCACCTGGTCGCGCCTCGCGAACGACGACCCCCGCCAGCCATGACTCCAGGGTAGCCAGATGGGATGACTCGGCATGCGGAAGTCGGCTACCGCCGGGCGGCCGCCTGTGGATAATCCAGGTCGGCAAGACGATCGGAGAGGGATCGTGACGGCTCCCCGAACGGCGGTGCGGCGCCTTGCACTCGGGCGCGTGATCTCGATGACCGGGACGTTCGCGGCCGGAACCGCACTTACCTTCACGATCTACCAGCAGACTCGGTCCACCGCCTGGATCTCGGCGACGATGCTACTGACGTGGGCTGTAATCGGTTTTCTCGGGCCTCTGGCGGGCGCCGTTGGAGATCGATTCGATCGCCGGCGAGTCATGATCGTGAGCGAGTCGGCCTCCGCGCTGTGCTGGCTCGTGATGGCGCTCGTTGCCCACTCGCCCGGGGTGCTCCTCGCGATCGCGTTCGCGTCCTCCGTGTTCGAAGTGCCGTACTTCCCCGCGTCATCGGCCGCGATCCCCAACGTCGCCGGCAAGGACAACCTCTCTTGGGCCAACAGCCTGGTGGCCGTGGGCCGGTATGCCGGTCTGACCTTCGGGCCGATCCTCGGAGGGTTGCTGGTGGCGGCGGTCGGCCCCGAGTGGGTGTTCGTCGCCAACGCGGCGTCGTACATCGTCTCGGTGGTCCTGACGTGGAGCGTCCGAGCCAACTTCGCGGACCCGGAGCGTGACCAGGAGAGCGCCGAGGCGTACCGGGGCGTGCTCGCCGGGTTCCGCTTCGTCTGGTCCGACCGGGTGCTCAGGCAGCTCGCGCTCTCGTTCATGGTGTTCATCGTCGGGATGGCGACCACGATCGTTGCCGATCCCGTGCTGGCAGACGAGTTCGATACCGGATCGTTCGGGTATGGGCTGATCACGGCGTTCTGGGGTGTGGGGACGGTCGTGGGGACGTGGATGGGGCGTCGGATCTCCGAGGATGCCGAGGCGCGGTGGCTCGTCGGCTTCAGTTGGCTCGTCGCGTTGACCGGCTTCGGCGTCGCCCTCTCGCCCTGGTTCGGGCTCGTGCTGTTCTGGCTGTTCGCGTTCGGGGTGACCGATGGCCCCACCACGGTCGTCGAGCAGAACCTACTCCAGAGGCGGAGCCCGGACGTCGTGCGTAGCCGGGTGATGGGCGCCTGGGAGACATTGATGCACGGGTCCCTGGTCGTGGCGCTTGTGGCGGGCGCCTGGATCGTCGCCGTCCTCGGGCCCAAGGGTGCGTATGCGATCGGCGGCGTGACGGGTCTGGTGGGCGCCGCGCTCCTGGTGCCCATGCTCCGGTGGCTCCCGGAACGCGAGGCGGCTGTCGGGCACATCGAGCGGTCCGAGCCGATGGGGGTGGCCGAGCTCCTACCGTTCGACCCGCCGGAGTGATCGGGCCGAGTCCATGGTTGCTTGAACGAGTGAAGCCTGTGATTTTGGCGTCGGATGGGCGGGACATCGTCACGGTCGACCGCCTCGTCGTCGCCTCCGCCGCTTCAGCCGCCGTCGATGTCTGGCAGCCCAGTCTTCGATGTTGACTACCGGGTTGGCGGCTCCGCCCATTCTCTGCACAATCGCGCTGGCCACTGCCTCGACGTCACCCTCGAGCTGAGAGATCGACTGACCATCGATTAGCTTCGATGGTCGTTGATCAAGCCTCAGCCACGGATCCGGCCGGCGAGCACCTCGAGGACCCGCCACGCCAGATCGGGTTCGGAGCGGAGCGCGCGTTTGACGGTCTCCCGGGACAGCGCGATGCACCGCAGACCGGTCTCGGCGACGACATCGGCGGTCCGTGGCCTCCCGTCGAGCATCGCCACCTCGCCGAAGAACTGTCCGGCACCCAACCGGGCGACGTCCTTTCCGTCGCGGACCACCCGGGCAAAGCCGCCGAGGATGACGAACGCGTCCCCGCCGCCCTCCCCCTGGCGGATCACCGTCTCCCCCGCCTCGAACACGTGCTCCTCGCCGGCCGAGAGTAGCTTCTCGCGCATCGCCAGCGGGAGGGCACCGAGGATTGAGCCCTCGGGGGCCGAGAGCGCCTCGTAGTGGCCGCCGTGGAACAGGAGCGGGCTGCCCTGCCCGTAGTGGGCGTACTCCACGAACGCGAGGAACAGGGAATGGTCCCCGCCCCAGTACGAGCGCGTGACCCTCGCGACCAGGTGCGCGAGCGCGCCCTCGACGAGAGGGGTCTCGCGGACGACGTCGAAGCTCGGCTCGGGCGCGGTGCCGCCGGATCGCCCGGCGAACCGATCCGAAAGACCCTCCTGGTTCTCCGAGAGCACGCTGATCCCGATCCGCTTGCCCTCGTTCAGCAACGCGTGCATCTTCGCGCGACCGTCGACCGAGATCAGCACGAGGGGCGGCCGGAGCGAGACCGACATGAATGCGTTGGCCGTCATGCCGTGCACCTGGTCCGCGGAGGTCGTCGTGATGACCGTGACCCCCGTCGCGAACATTCCGAGCGTCCGTCGAAACGCGAGGACCGGGTCCTCGCCCTCCTCGCCCTCGATCTGCATCTCGTCGGGCGGGGGCGTCTCCTCCCACGCGCCCGCGGCGAGCGCGTCGGCGGCCCACGACGGGAACGCGCCGATCGAGACGTCGAACTCGACGGGCCCGTCGTCCCGCCGGCTCATGCCGCTAGCTCCAGGGGAAGGGTGAGTGGCTCACGGGGTGGAGCTTCCCCTCGGCGTACCGGGAGAACCGGAACGGCTCGAACAACGCCTGCCGCTCCCCCAGCACCTCCTTGGCGACGATCGCGCCGACGCCGATCATCTTGTAGCCATGGTTCGAGTCCGCGATCACGTGCACGTTCTCGTGGAACGTGTCGAACACCGGGAAGCTGTCCGGGGTGAAGGCCCCGATCCCGCCGGTCGGTGCTCGGCGGTACAGCCCGCGCTTGCCCTCGAACCGCTTGTGCGCGTGCGCGAGCGCCGAGGTCCACATCCGCTCGAAGTCCTCGCCGACGACGAACTCGGTGCTGTCCGGCCCGTAGGGATCGACCGCCACCTCGTCGGCCGGTTGCTCGACGATCCAGGGCATCGCCCCGCCCTGGACGCCACCGAAGTTGAAGTCCGGCTTGTAGTAGATGCCCCAGAGCTCTTCGGTCACGAGCGAGCCGTCGGTGTCGTCCAGCAGCGGGGCGTCCGTATCGAGGTGCACGACCGGCGGCAGGTGGCCGTCGTTGTCGAGCAGGTACGAGGGATCGACGCCCAGCGTCCCCTCGACCAGGCACCAGTAGGTCCACATCGGGCGCTCGTA
>Ga0307320_10000601_pt1 | contig 12961 bp, 11 predicted proteins | sample ER_DNA_369_FD_194495 | JGI IMG/M metagenome (GOLD analysis project Ga0307320, IMG submission 194495) | Bulk soil microbial communities from the East River watershed near Crested Butte, Colorado, United States - ER_DNA_369 | ecosystem: Environmental > Terrestrial > Soil > Floodplain | place...
ATCGACGTCGGCAGGATCTGCCCGGCGGCATAGGAGACGAAGTAGGCGCGCGTCAGCCAGCTCAGCGAGTCCTCGATGCCCTTCGCGCGAAGCAGCCACTGCCACCGAAGCGCCATCGGCCAGAGGGTCACGGTCATCAGCGCCACCGCGGCCAGGAAGTACCAGGGGTCGGCGTCGGCGAGCACGTCGAGCGTGCGTGAAAGGTCGATCTTCCACACGAGGTACGCGGTGCCGAGCGCCGTCACCAGGAGCGTGAGGAAGACCCGGACGGGGCGGCTCATCCGGTGAGCGACGCGTGCACCCGGCGCAGCGCGGCGACGGCGTCGCCGATGTCCTCGTCGGAGTGCGCAGGCGAGAGCGGCATGGAGAAGATCTCGTCGCCGGCCTTCTCGGCCACCGGCAGCGGAGCCTGGTCGGGGAACAGCTCGCGGTACGCCGTCAGCTCGTGCACCGGCAGGAAGTGGATGCTCGTGGCGATGTTCTCTTCGGCAAGCCGCTCGCGGTACTCATCGCGTTTGCCGCCCGCTCGCTCGGGGTCGACGCGGATGACGTAGAGGTGCAGCGCGTGCGTGTCGCGCGGGTCGCGCACGAGGGTCTCCAGGCCTTCGAGCTCCGCGACCGCCGAGTCGTAGGCCGCGAATTGCCGCTCGCGAATCTCGCGGTGCTTCTCGACCTTCCCCAGCTGGACGAGCGCGATCGACGCCAACACGTCCGAGAGGTTCGCCTTGTACCCGGGGACGACGATGTCGTAGAGCGAGCCCTGCATGCGCCGCATGATCCGCAGGTCGTTGATCGCGTCGGCCACATTCGAATCGTTCGTCGAGATCAAACCGCCTTCGCCCGCAGCAATGTTCTTCGTGGCATAGAGCGAGAAGCACGTTGCCTCCGAGAGCGCTCCGATCTTCCGTCCCCGGTACGCGCTCTCCGCGGCATGAGCGGCGTCCTCGATGATCGGCAATCCGAGCTCGAACAGCGGGTCCATGTCGCACGGCTGGCCTGCGAGGTGGACGGGCATGATCACCTTCGTCCTGTCGGTGACGAGCTCGGCGACACGCACCGGGTCGATGTTGAGATCTGATTCGCGTACGTCGGCGAAAACAGGCCTCGCGCCGGTGTGGACGACGACGTTCGCGGTCGCGGGCCAGGTGATCGGGCTCGTGATCACCTCGTCACCCGGGCCCACGCCGAGTGCGAGGAGAGAGAGGTGCAGCGCGGCCGTGCCCGAGGCGATCGCAAGCACATGCTCGGCGCCGACGTACTCGGCAAACCGCTCCTCGAGCTCGGCCGTCCGCGGACCGGTCGTCAGCCAGCCGGACCGCAGGGTCTCGGTGACGGCGGCGATCTCCTCGTCGCCGATCGCCGGCGGCTGGAAACCGAGCATCGTTTTGCGCCTCCTAGACGAGAGATCTTGCGCCACTGACCTGAAAGCGTATGAGAGCGGCCGCGTGGTCGGCTCGGGCGAGGGCATCATCGCGGCTCTCACCGACGGCCAGAATCGCGCCCGCCCGGTCGGCGCCGTGCCGGAACGGGCCAAAGACGTAGCCGGGCTCCCTGTACACGCGCGCATCGAGAATGCCGTCTTGCCCGCGCGCTTGGTCGATGCCGTCGACCGAGCTCAGCTTGCCCTCAGGCGGCACGAGGAAGCGAACGCAGGCGCCCCCCACTCTGGGCTCCGGCCTGGGCGCTTCGAGCTCTTCGCCGAGCGCGGCCGACAGGGCCAGCGCGTTCAGGTCGACGCCGAGCGCCGCCTTGACGAGCTCGGCATCGTGTCCGCCGCCGAGCCGCGCGGCGAGCTCGATCACCTGCGGGCCGTCCGGGCCGATGCGTAGCTGCGTGTAGGTAGGACCGTCGGTGATGCCGAGAGCTTCGGCGGCGGCCTCCGCCACCCGCGCAGCATCGTCGCCGGCGACTTCGCTCGGCCAGGCATGGGCGAGCGCAACGCCGAAAGCGGGCGGGTCCGCAGTCAACCGGTCGGTCACGGTCAGGGGAACGAACCGGCCTCCGACCGAGACGGCATTCACGGTCACTTCGGGCCCCTCGACGAGCTCCTCGACGATGGCAACCCCGCTCCGGGACGCGGCGATCGCGTTCTCGAGCGCGTTCCGCAGCTCTCCTGCCTCCTTGACCAGGGACAGCCCCTTCTGGCCCTGCCGGTCCGGCGCTTTCACGACGCTTGGGACTTCGGCCCTCTCGTTCGGCTCGGTCACGATCTGCCACCGCGGTTGCGGGACGCCTGCCTCGCCGAGGCGCTCACGCTGTCTCAGCTTCGACGTCGCCAGGCTTGCCACGGTGCCGGAGACCGGATGCGAGAGCCCCTGCTTTTCCGCGACCCGCGCGGCGATTGCCACGGGCCAGTCGATCCCGGGTGAGATCACGCCGTCGATCCGCTCCGCCTCGGCGAGCTGCGCGATCCTCGGCTCATCCTCCGTCGAGATAATCGCCCGCCGGTCCGCGTAGCGAAAACCGGGCGCCGCCGGGTCGCGGTCGAGCGCGATCACGAACAGGCCGCGCTCTCTGGCCGCTGCGAGCAGGCCGAGTTGCGCGGGGCCCGCGCCTAGGACGAGAAGACGCTTGCCGGCCGGCGCTGGGGTGCTCTCCACCAGGCCTCATTCTCGCGATACCAGTCGATCGTCCGCTCGAGCCCGTCCTCGAACGACGTGCGCGCCTTCCAGCCGAGCAGGCGTTCGGCCTTGTCGGTCGAGCCGATGTGGCGGTCGACCTGCCCGAGCCGCTCCTCGACATACGTCCGCATCGACGCGTCCTTGCCGAGCAACGAGAGCACGTGGTCAGCGATGTCGGTCACCGAGATGTCGATCCCGGTGGCGACGTTGATCACCTCTCCCGCGATGCTGTCGAGATCCGCCGCGATGATCGACTCGATCGCCTCGGCGTGGTCGTCCACGTGCAGCCAGTCACGACTCGCGTGACCGTCGCCGTGAATCGTCAGCGGCTGGTCCTCGAGTGCCTGCGTGATGAAGCGCGGCACGACCTTTTCAGGATGCTGGAAAGGCCCGTAGTTGTTGAACGGGCGCACGATCACGATCGGCAGCCCGTACGTGACGTAATACGAGTAAGCCAGACGGTCGGCGCCGGCCTTCGTTGCCGCGTACGGGCTCCGCGGGTTGAGCGGGTGCTCCTCGTCCATGGGATCGGACTCGGCGGTTCCGTAGACCTCGCTCGACGAAATGAGGATGAAGCGCTCGACCGGTGCGAGACGGATCGCGTCGAGCAGGATCTGAGTGCCTTCGACGTTCGTCGTCACGAACTCGGAGGCTCCTTCGTCGATCGACTTCTCCACGTGCGACTCGGCCGCCGCGTTCACGATCACGTCGACGTCGGCGACGACCTTGCGGACGAGGTCCATGTCGCGGATGTCGCCGTGCACGAAGGAGTGCCGCTCGTGCGCGGAGACCAGAGCGAGGTTGTCCATGCTCCCCGCGTACGTGAGCGCGTCGAGCGAGACGACCTCGTAGGGAGTCGCCTGCAGGATGTGGCGAATGAAGTTTGACGGGATGAATCCCGCCCCGCCCGTGACGAGTACTCGCTTCGCGCGTGACACCTAGATCTCCTTATCGATCGTGTACAGAGGCCGGCCTTCGACCTCCCGCTGGATTCTGCCCAGATACTCGCCGACGAGCGCGAGGATGAACCCCTGCATGCCGAGGACGAAGATCACGCCCACCCCGCCGAACAGCGGGCCCGGGAAGTCGGACTTCTGGATCCAGAAGCCGACGCCGTAGATCCCGAGCACGAGGGCAGCGGTCGTGCAGAGCACCCCGAGTGCGATACCGATCCACTGAATCGGCTGTGGCCAGAAGCCGGCCAGGACGTGGAGCGCCAGGCGTGTGAGCCGGAGGGGCGAATAGCGGGAGCGCCCGGCCCGCGGAGAATGGGCCACGTCGACCTCGACCACGCTCGCGCCGCCGGAGAGAATCAACGCCTTCGTGAACTTCTGTTTGCCGATCGCGCCGAGCATCGGCTCGACCGCGCTGCGGCGATAGGCGTTGAACGCGCAACCAAAATCGGTGATCTCGGCACCGGTGAAGCGACGCAGCATCCCGTTGATCAGGCGCGAAGGGAGGGTTCGCCCCCACGAGTCTCGGCGGATGGCCCGGCGCCCACTGGCCACGTCCGCTCCGCCCTCCACCGCCGTGACGAGCAGCGGGATGTCCTCCGGAGAGTTCTGCAGGTCTCCGTCCATGGTGACGAAGATTTCGCCCCGAGCGCGAACCAAGCCGGCGTGCATCGCCGCGTGCTGGCCGAAGTTGCGCTTGAGCCGCACGGCGCGGATCCGTCCGTCTGCCGCGTGGAGCCGCTCCAGCTCGGCGAAGGTCGAGTCGAGCGACCCGTCGTCGACGCAGATCAGCTCGAAATCGAGCCCGACCGCGTCGAGAGACTCGACCGTTCGCCTATAAAGCTCGGCCACGTGGGCGGCCTCGTTGTAGAGCGGCAAGACGATCGAAATCGCCGGAACCGCCTTGTCTCCCGCGTCGGGCAGAGGCCTTGGAAGAACCTGCCTTTCAGTGGTGCTCACGGGGCGAAAGCCTAGCGGTGCATTTGTCGCGCCCGGTCTGAGCAGGCAAGATTGGCCCGATGACCGATCTAGCCGCCACGGTCGAAGAGCTTCGGGAGGACCGTGAGCACGGAGCGAGTTGGATGGCGCGGCGAACAGTCGAGGCGCTCCTCGAGGTCGCCGAAGAGCCTGTCGATAACGTCGACGCACTGGTTGACCAGCTCGTCGATGCGGCACGGCAGCTCGCCGAGAGCAGGCCGCGGATCGGCGGCATACCCGGTGCCGCAGGGCGCGTGCTCGCAGCGGCGAACGGGTGGCGCCACCTCGAATTGGAGGACTTCCGCCAGCTGCTCCGCGAAGAGGGGCAAGGGCTGCTCGACGGGCGTCTGAGAGCCGCGGCCTCGATCGCGATACATCTCACCGACAGGCTCGACGGAGCCGTCGCGGCCACGCATTCCGCCTCGGCAACCGTGCGCGAGGCGCTGCTCCACAAACCCCCGACCCGGGTCATCTGCACCGTTTCCGACCCGATCGGTGAAGGCCGGGCGTTCGCGGATGGGCTCCGTTCCGAAGGGCTCGATGTCGAGCTGGTCGAGGACTCCGCCGCACCGGCTGCCCTGGCGGGAGCGACGATCCTGCTCCTCGGCGCAGACACGGTCTTCCTGGACGGGACGCTCTGCAACAAGGTCGGGACGACCGTTCTCGCGCAGGCCGCTCAGGAGAGAGGCATCCCGGTCGTGGTCGCCGCGGAGATCATCAAGCTGGCGCCGATGGAGGCAGCGGACGCTCCGGACCCGGGACCGGCCGAGCGCGAGCTCTTCGAACTAACGCCGCCCGAGCTGATCACCGTGATCGTCACCGAGGAAGGCGAGTTCACGCCTACTGAGATCGCCCATCTCGTCGACCGCACGCCCTTCTTGCGCGAGGGCTACGCGCTGCTGCAGCCCGCCAGAGCCTAGGAGGATGCGCTTCGCGGTCGTGCTGGTCGGCGCCGCGGCGGTTTTCGCCGGCTGCGCGACCGGACAGGTGCCGGGCAGCGGTACCGGCACGGTGGTGAAGCCCGGTGCTCGGACCGCTCTCGAGGTCTCGGCCTGGCGCCGTGGAACGGACGGCCCGGTCCGCACCTGGACGCTGCGCTGCCCACCCGGCGGAACGTTGCCGGCCGCCGCACGCGCGTGTAGCCGCCTCGACGCTCTGGGCGCGAAGGCCTTCAAGCCCGTCCCGCGCAACGTCGCCTGCACCTTGGTCTACGGCGGGCCCCAGGTAGCCGAGGTGCGAGGAACCTTCGAGGGCCGGCGGATCCAGGCCCGCTTCTCGCGCGCGGACGGCTGCCAGATCGACCGCTGGGACCGGCACCGGTTCCTGTTTCCCATCGGAACCTGATACTTCAAGGGTGCCGCTGCGGGTCACGCATTGCCCGGTCAACCTGGCCGGGGTCGGCTGGACGAACGTGCAGGCGCTCCGCCGGCGCGGAATCGACGCGCGTCTCGTCGTCTTCAACACCCAGCCGTTCCGCCCGGACCAGGCCGACTGGAACCTCAACCGGCCGCGCTCGGGCCTGCTCCGCCAGCAGGCGATCCAGTGGCGCGCGTTCGCCAAGCTCCTGCCCAGGACGGACATCTTCCACTTCTACTTCGGGTTGACGCTCGTCCCGAAGAAGCTCCAGTTTCCGATCCTCAAGGCATCGAAGCGCAAGTCGCTCTTCCACTTTCTCGGTGCCGACATCCGCGAGCGCCCGAAGGAGCAGCTCATGTACGGGCTGAAGGCGGACGCGCGCGTCGTCGGCTCGTTCGCCGCCCTCCGCTTCATCCCCTACGACGCGGAGGTCCTGCCGCCGGGAATCGATCTGTCGAGCTACGACCCCGTCCCCCCCGTCGAGCGCGAACGCGTCCGTATCGTCCATGCGCCCTCGAACCTCGACAAGAAGGGCACGCAGTACGTGATCGAGGCCTGCAAGCAGCTTCCGGTCGACCTCGACGTCGTCCACGGCGTGCGGAACGAGGAGGCACTCGAGCGCATCAAGGAGGCCGACATCGTCGTCGACCAGGTGCTGCGCGACTGGCACGGGATCCTGTCGATCGAGGGCATGGCCCTCGGCAAGCCGGTCGTCACGTCGCTGGACGAGGCCGCCGTGCGCGAGACCGAGGAGCACTTCGGCCTGAAGGTGCCGATCGTGCGCACGACGAAGGACGACATCGTGGACTCGTTGCGGCCGCTCGTGGACTCGTTCGGGGAGCGCAAGCGCCTCGGCGAGGCGGGGCGCGCGTATGTCGAAGAGGTGCACGACGTCGAGCGGATGACGGACCGGTTGCTCGATCTGTACGCGAGGCTGTAGGGCACTAAATGGCCCTTGCGGCCCAGATCAAGCGGCTCACGAAGCACTCGGCGATCTACGGGGTGGGCGGGTTCATCCAGCGCGCCCTCGCCGTGCTCCTGCTGCCGCTGTACCTGAAGTACCTCTCCAAGAGCGACTACGGGACGATCGAGACCCTCGTCGCCCTCTCGACGATCATCTTCACGCTCCTCCGCTCGGCGATCCAGAACTCGTTCTTCCGCTTCTACTTCGACTCCGACGACGAGAACTACCGGGCGCGAATCGTGCGCACCGCCTTCTGGTCGACGATGGCTTCGTCGACGTTCGCGCTCGCGTGCGGCCTGATCCTCGCGGAACCGATCTCGCACGGGCTGTTCGGCACCAATGACCACGTGAACCTCGTTCGCGCGACATTCCTCGGGCTCTGGGCGACGATGAACTACGACCAGCTGATGGCGCTCTTCCGCGTCGAGGAGCGCTCGGTGCTGTTTTCGATCGCGAGCCTCGTGAACGTGCTGCTCACGATCGGGGTGACCATCCTGCTCGTCGTCGTCTACGACCAGGGGCCGATCGGCGTCATCATCGGCAACTTCAGCGGGACGCTCGCAGTCTGGGCGGTGCTCCTGGCGTTTCGACGCTTCCAGATCGGCCTCGAGTTCGACCGGGAGCTGTTTCGTCGCATGCTTGCGTTCGGCTGGCCGTTCGTGCCGTCGGCAGTCGCACTCGCCGCGATCGACTTCAACGACCGCTTCTTCCTCGTGAAGATGAAAGGGACAGACGACGTGGGCGTCTACGCGCTCGGCGTCCGGATCGCCGCCGTGCTCGTGTTCTTCCTGTGGGCGTTCCGGCTCGCGTGGCCCGCCTTCGCGTACTCGATCAAGGACGACGAGGAGGCCAAGCGCACGTACGGCTTCGTGCTCACATACGTGGTCGCCGCAAGCGCCTGGGTCGCCACCGGGCTCAGCCTGCTGTCGCCCTGGCTCGTACAGATTCTCGGGCCTCCGGAGTTCCAGGAGGCCGAGCGAGTGGTGGCCCCGCTCTGTTTCGCGGCTGTCGCCTTCGGCGCGTATGTCGTTGTCGTGATCTCGATCGGCCGCGCGCGGCGGATGGCCTCGAACATCGTCATCACCGGCACCGCGGCGCTGCTCAACGTCGTCCTCAACCTCGTGCTGATCCCGCCCTACGGGATCCGCGGCGCCGCCTTCGCCACGCTCTCGGCGTACGTCGCGATGTTCGCGGGCATGGCGTGGAAGGCGCAGCGGGTCTTCCCCGTCCCCTACCAGTGGCGGCGCGTGGGGCTCGCCGTTGGGGTTGCGGTCGCGCTCACCGCAACGGGCAAGGCGCTCGACGTGAGCCTGCCCGCGGCCCTCGCGCTGGGGCTCGCGTACCCGCTCGTGCTCGCGCTGGTCGGCTTCCTCCTACCCGCGGAGCGAGCGCGTATTCGCCGGGTCCTGGCCTTCGCGCGCTGATGCAGCCTTAGGGTTGCGCGGTTATGGACGCGGCGGAGCTGGCGGGAATCGTCGGCGCGATCGGCGCCGCCTGCGCGCTGCTCGCAGCCGAGCGGAGGCTCCTGCTCGCCGGGCTCGCATTGCTGGCGGGGGCCGAGGCGGGCCTCGTCCTCTCGATCTCCGGAGACGGCGGGGTCTCGCCGGCGCTGCTCGCGCTGGGCGCAGCGAGCCTCATCCCGGCGGCGATCGGGGCCGCGATCTTCACGCGCTGGCCGAATGCCGTCCTTCCGGCCGTGCTCGCCGCCGCACCGTTCAGGCCGCCGCTCGCCTTCAGCGGCGAGAACCGTTACTTCGTCGCAGTCGCCGAAGAGGGCGCTCTAGGCAGGCTGCTTCCGCTCTACGGCGTGCTGGGAGCAGCCGCGCTCGCCCTGGCCTGGCAGGCATTTCGCGGACGTCAGGTGCATGCGCTCCCTGCCGTCGTGGCGTATCCGGCCGCCGCGTTCATCGCGATCGCCGCCGCCTCGCTGACCTGGACGAGCCAGCTCGACGCGGGCGCGAACACCCTTGCCTACTTCATCCTGCCCTTCGCCACGCTGCTCGCTGTCGCCGGACGCGCGCCGTTTCCGCCCTGGATGCCTCGCGCCCTGGCCGTGGTGGCGGTCTCCCTCGCCGCGCTGTTTGCCGCGATCGGTCTCTGGCAGGCGGCGACGCACGACCTCCTGTTCTTCTCGCCGAGCGTCGAGGTCGGCAACGCTTTCAGCTCCTTTTTCAGAGTGACGTCTCTGTTCCGCGACCCGAGCCTCTACGGACGGCACGTCGTGCTCGGCATCGTCGTGCTGCTCGTGGCGCTCCTCAGGCGCCGCGTCAACGTGATGGTCGCCGCCGCGCTGATCGCGTTCCTCTTCGCCGGGCTGTTCTTCTCCTACTCGCAGTCGAGCTTCGCCGCGCTCTTCGTCGTCACGATCGCGCTCGCCCTGGTCGCGGGAGACCGCCGGCTGCGGATCGCCGCGATCGTGACCACCGCGATCGTGGTCCTCGGCGGGGCGGGCTATCTGGTCGCATCGAGCGAGGACAGGTCGGCGCGCCAGGTGACGAGTGATCGCTCGCGGCGGGTGGAAGCGACCGTCGAAGTGATCCGCGACCACCCGCTCGTCGGCGTCGGGCTCGGCGCCCAGCCTGCCGAGAGCCAGGCCCGCTCGGAGCAAGGTGGCTCACCCACCCGGTTCGTCTCACACACGACGCCCCTGACCGTGGCCGCGGAGCTCGGTGTCCTGGGCCTGTTGTCGTACCTCGGATTTCTCACTGGGGCGGCCGTGATGATCGAGCGCGTTCGGCGACGCGATGAGACTCTAGGCCTCGCGCTGGGGGCCGTGCTGCTCGCGCTCGTCGTCCACTCGCTGGCCTACAGCGGATTCTTCGAGGACCCGGTGACGTGGGTCGTCGTCGCGGTGGCCTGCGCGGCCTGGGTGCCATACTCGACAGCCGCTGACGCCTCCGAGGCACCGCTCGCGGTGCCGCCTCAGGACGCGGGAGCATGATCTCGCGTCCGTCGGAAATGACCGGTCGACCCGCCGAACCCCACCACAACCGCCCTCAGTTCGACAGCCGGGCCCTCTGGGCACTCCTGACCACGCTCGGCGTGCTCGTCATCCTGACCATGCCGTGGCTGGGATCCGACGCGTGGCCGTTCGTCCCGGGGCCGGTCGACGCGCACGGGCTGCTCGGCTGGCTCGTCGAGATCGCCGACGACGAGTTCGACCTCGGCCTGCTCCGCTCACTGGTGGTGCTCGCAGGCGTGGCGGTCGCTCTTGCGGTGGCGCTCGTCTGGCGGCAGCCGACCTGGCCCCGGGGAGCCGCGATCGCGTTCACCGTGGTCATCGTCGGTGCACTGCTCGTCCCGGCGACGCTGCTCCAGGTCGGGCTCCGCGACGCCACCGAGCCGTGGCTCTTCACGAACGACTCCACGTACCAGATCGAGCTCGCCGGCGACCTGATCCTCGACGGCGACAACCCCTACGGCCACGACTACAGCGAGTCGGGCCTCGAGCGCTTCTACCCGGCGGTGGACGCGCCTCCCGACCTGCCGCAGGTTGCGGTCGACCACTTCGCCTACTTCCCGGGGACCGCTCTCAGCGCTGCCGCGTGGCGGCTCCTGCCGGGCCCGCTCGACGACTACCGGATCTTCGTCATGCTCGCGACGTTCGCCCTCCTCTTCGCGGCCTTGCTCTTTCCCGCGCCTTTGATCTGGAAGCTGCCGATCGGCGCGGTCTTGGCCGCGAACCCGCTCGCGGTGCGCGGCTCCTGGTTCGGCACGGCTGACGCGCCGGCGCTGCTCGCGCTCGTCCTCGCGTTCGGCCTGCTCGTGCGCGGGCGTCTCTTCTGGGCGGCGGCCAGCCTGGGCGTGGCCGTGTCGCTGAAGCAGTTCGCGCTCATCGCCTTCCCGTTTTTCGCTGTGATGCTCATCACGATGGGCATCCCGCGGCGGACGATCCTGCGCGCGGGCGGTGTCTTCCTGGGGGTGGCGCTCGCGACCTTCCTCCCGTTCCTGATCGCAGATCCCGGCGCGCTGTGGGAGGACACGATCGCCTACGGCGCCGACACGTACCGGATCGTCGGCTACGGGCTCTCCGCGCTCCTTCTCAACCTCGGCGTCATCGACGACCGCTTCGGCTACTACCCGTTCCTACCGCTCGCGGTCTTCGTGTGGCTCCCGGTGACGGTGTGGCTGCTCATCTCCCAGCGCCGCAGCGGGCTGCTGTGGCCGGGAGCATTGGGCTTTGCCGTCTCTATCTCCCTGCTCTTCTTCATCAGCCGGGTGTTTCAGAACTCGTACCTGCTTTGGCCCCTTGTCGGGCTCGGGCTCGCTTATTTGCTCGCCGCTTCGCGGCGGCCCGCTGCCGCTTATAGCGCTCCCAGCGCACGCGAGGAATGAGCGCGTAGATCTTGTTCTTCCCGGTCAGATAGACCCGGCGCCCGTCGGACACGATCGGCGAGTACTTGCCGTCGAAGAACCTGAAGACAACATCGCCGTTGCGCGCGTTCAGCCCGAATGTGCGACGCGGGCCGAGCTCGACTCGACGCGATCCCCCGACTCCGCAGCGCCCGCAGCTCGAGAAGTAGACAACGCCTGAGAGCACCGTCGGCGCCCCCGAGATCGTCGAGGGCGCGTCGAAGCGCCAACGGACGTCGCCGGTGACGGCATCGATCGCGACGAAGTACCCGTCCCACGTGCCCACGTAGACCGTCCGCCTCCACACCGCCGGCGCGGTGTACGCATAGGTGCCGACCTGGCGCGCCCAGAGCAGCTTCCCCGTCCGCGCGCCGTACGCGTAAACGGTGCCGTCGGCGTTGGGGGCATAGACCCGCCCGTAGGCGACCGCCGGTGTGGCGTAGAAGTACTCGCGGCCGCCGAAGCGAGAAAACGAGGTTGCGTGCCAGACCTCGCGGCCGTTGCGCGCGTCGAGTGCGTAGACGCTCCCGTTGCTGGTCGCCGCGAAGATCTTTCCCTGGCTGTAGGCCGGAGCGGCCACCACCTCGTCGTCGGCGGTGAACGTCCACCGAGTCCTCGGAGGCTTCCGGCCCCGGAGCTGTAGCGCGTACACCTTCCTGTCCTTCGACCCGAAGTAGAGCGTCCGCCCGATAACCACAGGTGACGACTCCACCGCGCCGGGCGAGAGGCGCCAGAGCTCCTTGCCGGTCTTGGCATCCCAGGCGACCAGAAGGCCGTCGTTCGTCCGCACGTGGCCGCCGCAAGGGTTCGTCTGCAGGAAGCCCTGGTAGACGATCCCGTCGGCGATCGCGGGCGATGCGGCGACGCAGCGGTCGAAGGTCTTCGTCCAGAGCACCTTCCCCGAGCGTGCGTTGATCGCGTAGAAGTGGCCCTTCTGCTGCGCGACGTAGAGCTTCCCGTAGGCGATCGACGGCGGGAACTCGATGTCGGAGCTCAGCGTGCGACGCCAGATGCCGTGGAAGGGCGGGCGCAGTCGCCACTCCAGAGGGGCCAGGTGGGTCCGCTGCGGGTCGTAGCCATACGTCGGCCACGACTCGGCGAGGAGCAGCTTGTTCGGCTGCTTCGGCTTCGGCTTCGCCGGCCTCAGCGCCGGTACGAACTCCTCGGTGGAAGAGCCGCGCACGTCACGCGGCTGCTTCTCGTGCCAGGCCCAGGCGCCGAACGCCGTGCCTGCGCCGAGGGCCAGGAGCGCGCCCACGAGCGTGATGCGTGCAACGAGCCGCCAGCGCCCGTAGATCAGGCCTCCGGCCAGCGCGAGCACCGCGCCGACGGCGAGGAGCAATATCGCCCCGTCGTTGACGGTGCGTTCCAGTGACTGGGCGAGAGGCACTGGGGCTTGAGCCTAGCGACGCGGGCTGCGGACGACGACCAGTGCCTGCGCCCGGTGCTTGCCTACGCGGACCGTGAGCACATAGCGCCCGGCCCGGCTCGGCGCAGTCACCTGGACTCGCCGGATGGGACGCTCCGCGCGGACGGTCCGGGCGAAGGGCCCGAGGGTGATGCCCAAGGTCGTGGAGTCAGTCGAGACCCGTACGTTGAAGCGTGCGCCCGGCCGCACGACGTAGCGCCGGCGCCCGAGCTCGACGTAACGCACCTGCACCTCGAACTCGCGCGTCGAGGGCGACATGTTCCCCGCCGGATCCTGGGCCGCCAGCGCGAGTCGGTGCATCCCCGGC
>Ga0307320_10000602_pt1 | contig 12942 bp, 13 predicted proteins | sample ER_DNA_369_FD_194495 | JGI IMG/M metagenome (GOLD analysis project Ga0307320, IMG submission 194495) | Bulk soil microbial communities from the East River watershed near Crested Butte, Colorado, United States - ER_DNA_369 | ecosystem: Environmental > Terrestrial > Soil > Floodplain | place...
CCGTCACCTTCGTCTACCAGCACGCACTGAAGGGCTTCGCCGTTCGGCTGACCGCCGGTCGGGCCGAGGCTCTGGCCCGAGATCCACGGGTCGCCTACGTCGAGCCCGATCGAATCGTCCACGCCGTCGTGAGCCAGACTCCCGCGACGTGGGGGCTCGATCGGATCGACCAGCGCGATCTGCCACTGAACAACACCTACAACTACAACCAGACCGGTCAGGGCGTGAACGCCTACATCATCGACACCGGCATCCGCGCAACGCACCAGCAGTTCGCAGGCAGAGTCGGCAACGGCGCCGGTTTCGTCAGCGACGGGAACGGCACGAACGACTGCAACGGCCACGGCACGCACGTCGCCGGCACGACCGGCGGAACCACGTACGGCGTGGCCAAGCAGGTCACGCTCCACGCGGTGCGCGTGCTCGACTGCAACGGCTCGGGCGCGACCTCAGGCGTGATCGCGGGCATCGACTGGGTCACGGCGAACCACGGCTCCCCCGCCGTGGCGAACATGAGCCTCGGCGGCAGCGCGAGCTCGTCGCTGGACGCCGCCGTCAGCAACTCGATCGGCTCCGGCGTCAGCTACGCGATCGCTGCCGGCAACTCGAATGCCAACGCGTGCAACTACTCGCCGGCCCGTGTCGCGGCGGCTAACACCGTCGGCTCGACCACCAGCAGCGACGCCCGCTCCTCGTTCTCCAACTACGGAACGTGCCTGGACATCTTCGCGCCGGGCTCGAGCATCACGTCGGCCTGGAACACGAGCGACACCGCGACGAACACCATCAGCGGAACCTCGATGGCGACGCCGCACGTGACGGGCGCAATCGCGCTCTACCTCCAGACGAACCCAGGCGCCTCGCCGGCGACCGTGACCCAGGCGCTCGTCAACAACTCGACCCCGAACAAGGTCACGAACCCCGGCACCGGGTCTCCCAACCGGCTGCTGTACTCCCTCTTCGGCGGCGCGCCTCCGCCCCCGCCGCCGCCGCCACCTCCACCCCCTCCGCCCCCGCCTCCTCCGCCTCCGGGCGCCGAGCTGATCGTGAACGGCGGGTTCGAGGGATCGGCATCGCCCTGGACGCTCTCCGGGAATGTCTACTGGTCGACCGGCGCGTACCCGCACTCGGGCACCGGCTACAGCATCCTCGGGGCGTACAACAACGCGAGCGGCAGCGAGTACCAGACCGTGAGCATCCCGTCGACCGCGACGGCCAACTACACGTTCTGGCTCAACGTCACGACGAGCGAGTCGGGCCCGACCCCGTACGACTACCTCTACGCGGAGGTACGGAGCACGTCTGGCGCGCTCCTCTCGACGCTCGCCACGTACACCAATGCCAACGCGTCGACGGCGGGCAGCTACTCACAGAAGTCGTTCAGCCTGGCGAGCTGGCGCGGTCAGACGGTGCGGGTGCAGTTCCGCGCCACGACCGACTTCAGCCTCCCGACCAGCTTCCGAATCGACGACGTTTCCCTGAGATAGGCGATCGAGGGACGGGCCGGCGCAGCGCCGGCCCGTCCTTTCGTTCACGCCCGTGGCGTCAGGTCTTGCCGCGCCGTTCACGCTCAGGGAGCGAGCGTCACCGCGGGTGTGTCGTTGTAGCCGTTCGGCCCGAGCGCCGTCGCGAAGAAGCGGGTCGAGGCCGCCGGCACGGTGACGGAGCCGGTCGCGTTCGCCACTCCGTGAGGGTTCGTCTTGACCGTCTTGACGATCGCGAAGAAGGAGCAGCTGTTGCCCCAGAGCTCGATTCGGTAGGTCGCCTTCGGCATGGCGTTCTTCAGATGGAAGTTGACGCTCACCGCGTTGCCCGAGCGGTGGTAGTTGCTGAAGCCGATGACCGGAAGTTCGGCCCTGTCGGCGCCACAGAAGAGGTTGCCCTGCTGGATGTTTACCTTGGGGTTGTTCGAGCTTCCCGCACCCTGTGGGCCCGCAGGATTGTCCGCCACGACAGGCCTTGCACCGACCGGTGAGGTCGAGAGCGCCAGGACGACGAGCGCTACGAGCGCCAGCACCGCCACCCCCCAAAACCGTTTCCTCATGATCCCTCCTTGGTCTCGCCGTGAGCGCCGCAGAGTGGTCACGTGATTGGATGCCGGTAGGTAAGGCGTCCTTGTGGTCTGCCCCGCCGGGCGCTGCAGGGCGCGTAATACAGAATGAGGGTCGCGCAGTGGCGACAAGTGCTACAAGACGGTCAACGCGCCTCGGGTCTGGGAAACCGCATGGCTGAATTCGACTTACAAGTTCCTTTGGAACACTACGAATCGAGTTCCTATGACTCACTGGAGCGATTTGTCAGTTACTGGGTCCAAAAGGACCTGGTTCTGTCTGCTTGTGAGGCGTACCGACAGCCGAGAGTGCTAGAGATTGGTACCGGTACAGGTTTCTTGACCTCGTACTTGAAAGCTCATGGTGTGAACGTTGTGACGTTCGATTTCGATGAGCGGTTGCAACCGGACATCACTGGTGACATTCGAGAGATAGATGCCGTTTTCGAAGAGCCTTACGATGTGGTTTCATGCTTCGAAGTCTTGGAACACATCCCGTATGATCAGGTCGCGGACGTGGTGAGAAGACTGCGTGATATTACACGTGGCGTCTGCGTTATTTCAGTTCCTCAGCTTAGGTTGTATACGTCCTTGTGGCTGAAGCTTCCGAGAATCAAGCCCGTACAGTTTTATCGGAGCGTGCCGTTCAGCAAACGCCATAGATTCGATGGACAACACTATTGGGAACTTGGGTATAGAGGCTATCCGGTCAAGAGGTTCAGGCATCTTCTGAGCACGCAGTTCGACATTGACAGAGAGTTCACAAATCCTCTGATGCCTCACCACCGATTCTTTGTGCTCCGAAAGGTCTAGGAAGGAGTACTGACCCTGCCCCAAGACCGAGAGAGCCCCGGCGACGGGGTCTCCCTACTCAAACGCCCTGATCGGCCAAGCCGACGCCCGACTCGAACCGGGGACCCCTTCATTACGAGAGAACTCAGGCGCTCTGTCGCGGTCTGCCGTGAAGTGGCGGGAAGTGGCTTAGGTGCAGGGAGAAAGCCGCGGCGCCATGGCCTTTCACCGCTTCTCTCCATGAGTTGGTTTCCGGGCGTTTGGGCACGGATTGGGCGCGCGTGTTAGTGCGCAGTGGAGAAGCGCACAGGCTCAGGACCCAGGCGCAGGGCGATGTACGCCAGCACCAGGAAACCCACCAGCGCCACCACGTAACCCCAGATGTTCGGAGACCCCCTCGGAGCATCGCTGTGCGATTCTAGCCCGTTTCGTCAAGCCCTTTTAGGCCGAGCCCGGGCGACACCACCCCGCTCGGCGGCAACCGGACCCTGCGCGCAGTCGAGAACCGTCCGGGCTCGGAGCCGGACGACGATCCCGTCTTGGTCGTCGCGCCGGGGCGTAGTATCGGATCAAGTGGCAAAAGATTCGACTCCGCTTCAGCATCCGAGCCTGCACTTCCGTCGGCGCGCCTGGCTCGCGTTTCAGCGGGCGATCGACCCGCTTGCGTGGCCTCGCCCGCTGCCACGGAACCCGCGATCGTCGCCGGCTCGCTCACGCTTGACCTGGCGACGTCGACGCCGCGAATAGCTCCCGGCTCGGCGATACACTCGCGCTGCCGTTCGGCCCCAACCGACAACGGGAGGGAAAGTCGTATGGCAGGGTTTCTGTTCAGGCTCGAGACGGCGGAGGGCGCAGCTGCGAACCCGCCGAGGCTCGAGAGCATCGTTCCCAACTGGAAGCCGGGTGACTGCATCTACCTCGGCCACAGGACGCTGCGCGTAGTCGGAACCAGAGACGACGACGCCGACCAACCGCCCGTGCTGATCGTCGAGGAAGGCTCTTAGATTTTCGGACCCGCGGCTTTCAGGTGACTTTGAACGTCCCGGTGACAGTGGGATGCACGGTGCAGTAGAACCTGTACTTCCCCGCCCTGAGCCTCACCGGCACCGTCTTCGTGCCGACGAAGCCGGTGCCGGTGATCATCTTGTTCCTGACCCCCGGGCCCTTGAGCGTGAAGTTGTGGATGCCCGACTTGTCGCGGACGATGAAGGTGTACTTGCCGTGCCTGAGCGACTTAACTCTCTTACCGGCGGCGTTCTTCAGCGAGATCGTGAACCCCGGGCCGATGGTCCCGCGCAGCTTGGGGACGGCGGTCGTGGTCGCCGTCGCCCCGGTGGCAATGCCGACGGCTACCAGCGCAGCCGCAGATGCAACAGCGAGCAGACGAAAGCGCACGTCACGCCTCCTTCCGTATCGAGGACTTCCCGATAGCTTAGGCCGTCGCAGCCAAACCCGGACATCGTGAGGGCTCGTTTTTGCGGACGGCCCATCCGGCACCTGTAGCCTTACGTGTGCGCTAGTGTGGCGGTCGGCCTTCCGACTCGGGCGGGACGTAGTTCGGGGGCACGCTCGAGCCATGCCCGAGCTCGAATGCGATGCCCGTTGGTTGCCGGCGGACGATGACCGCTGGGCTGCATACCTACCGACGACGAGCCGGCGGAGCTCGTCTTCTACTGCCCGGAGTGCGCGGACAGAGAGTTTCGCGGCGACTGAGCCGCTGACGCTTCGAGAGGTGCTCCTCGACCCCGCGCGACAAGCGGGTCGCAAGCAGCGATCGCCAGGGGCATCTACTCAACACAGAAGCGCTGTGACTTTGGAGGGACGCAAGATGGGAGAGCTGCTTGAGGTAGAGCGGCTGGATAGGCCCGCCGCATGCTCCTTGGCGAGCACGCTGACCGAGGGACTCGGGGCACGCGCGGAAGTGTCTGCCGGCCGAACGTGCTGCGTGCAGGTCGAGTCGCCGGGCGCGTCGCTGCCCGGGCTCCTCAGCGCTCTCGAGGAGTGGGCGGAGGTGAGCGGAATGAAGTCGCTTTCCGTCCGCCTGAACGGCCGCTCGTACATCCTCGAGTGTCGGAAGGCGGCGAAGACTCTCCGCGGGTCCTGAACCTGAGTGATGTGGAGTCGAGGCGAGGAGACACTCCTCCTCCCCGGGCTGCGGCGAGGGCGCCTACCACGTTTCCGGTGCTGCAGCGCACGCTTGAGGATCGAGTAGGGATGCCCCTGCGAGGTCGACGTGCCTCCTCTCCGGGGCCGAGACGGCGTATGGAGTGTACGAGGGTGGGCAGGCCGCGCCATTCCCCGGGTAATTGCTCGCTGGTTGACCGCTTCGGGGCCGAGTGAGATACTCGACGCGCGCCATGACCTGATGTTCGGACGCCGCTGGGGCTTTTGCTGCGGCACCTCTCCGACTCCGGCACCGAGGCCGAGACGTAATTCATTGAACGGAGCGTCGCGACGCGTCGTTCCCTCGTCTACGTCTGGGAAAGGGAGACGGCCATGAAGGAGCAAGACAGGACAAAGGCGTTCAACAAGTTCTTGGAGGAGACGAACAAGCTCTTCGCCGACGAGAAACTTCGGGAAGTCCTGCACGAGCTCGATGTGGAGGGCGAGGAGGCATTCGAGCTTCTGTCACCTGATCCCGCGGCGTTCTTGCGGTACCGAGGCGTCAAGATCCCGCCGGACTACCGGATTACGGTCGAGCAGCAGGTCGAGCGGCAAAAGGGAGGCACGACCGTCACGGCGTACTGTCTCCGCATCTGCTGGTGGCGATGGTGTATCACGATCTGCATCATCATCAGGCGCACGACAACGGCTGTCGAGTAACCGCAGATCTTCTACTCAGCCACAACCGCTCGTCGGAGACGCGGGAGGCAGCAGATCGCCTCCGCGCTGGCCGGGGGATCGGCTAGGCGGGAGCTCGCCGCTGCTCGAGCTTCCGTCTTCGGCGGCAGTTCGAGCAGCGAACCGCGACGGTGCTCTTGAAGGTGAAGGTCTGGCTGCAGTCGACGCACTCGCGCTCACGCTCGCCCAGACGACGCCTCTCGTTCATCCACTGCACGAGTTCCTGATTCCGCTCGCGCCATTGCCGCGTAGCTTCGACGGCACACTCGCGGCACCACGAACTTCTGCCGCTCTTGTAGCGGTGGTTTCGACTGAACGCCTCAAGTGGCAGGCAGCGTTCACAGCGGGGGCAACGCTTAGGCATCGACCAGCCTCAGAATCTTCTCTCTTGGCGCATGGCAGTAACTGCAGACCCAAAACGGCGGGCTGTCTGCGTTCTTCGCACTGGGAGAGTCGTCGCGGCGAGCCGGCTTCATCGACTGAACGAACAGGACATATCCGGGCCGGCGCTGAAGGAACGTGGCGTTCGGGCACGGAGTGGGCACCGGGCGACTGGTTTCACGACGCGACCACTTGCCTGAAAGGCCTGCAAATCGGCCAGAGCCGACGCCCGGACTCGAACCGGGGACCCCTTCATTACGAGTGAAGTGCTCTACCAGCTGAGCTACGTCGGCGGACGTTCCAGTTTACCGCCGGTACCGTAGACTGGCCTGGTGCTGTCTGGCCTCTTGCTACGCCTCCTGGTCGCGTTGGGGATCAACGCCGCCGCCCTCTGGGTCGCTGACGTGCTCTTCGATGGCGTGCGGATCCACGGCTGGTGGGCCTACATCATCGGCGCAGCCGTCCTCGGGATCGCGAACACGGTGCTCAAGCCGGTCCTCGCGATCCTGACGCTGCCGCTGATCATCCTCACGCTCGGCCTCTTCTATCTCGTCATCAACATCGCGATGCTCGCGCTGGCCGAGTGGGTGGCGCCGAACTTCGCGATCGACGGCTTCTGGACGTACGTCGGCACCGTGGTGATCATCTGGCTCGTCAACTGGATTGGCCACTCGGCGGTCGACCAGCTCGAGGGCTCGGACCGCCGCGCCCGCTTCGCCTAGCGGCGGAAGCGCCAGACGTCGTCGCCGGCATAGCTCGCGACCCACATCGAGCCGTTGGCGCGGAGGGCGAAGAATGCGCCGGGTCCGGCACCGAACGAATCGACCACGCGCCCCGTCGCCGGATCGAGCCGGTAGACGAGGCTCTGCTCCTTGTCGGGCACCCAGAGCAACCCGTCGGGCCCGATCGCTCCCTGTGCGAGTGTTCGGCCGAACGAGAACCGGGCACGAACACGCCGCGTCGCCGGGTCGACCCGGACGAGCACGTGATCGGCGGCCTGGATCCAGAGGTCGCGAGTGCCCGCGGCGAACCACGAAGGAGCGCGCACGCCTACCGGCACGCGGTCGATCTTCGCGGTCTTCGGGTTGACGCGCGCAATTGCGGTCGCAGCGCGGCCGAAGCCGACCCAGAGCGCACCGGCTCGGGCGCGAAGACCCGTCGGCCTCGGCCCGACCAAGATGCGCCTTACCACGCGCATCGAGCGCGGGTGCACCTCGACGAGCGTCCCAGCCTCCCAGGCGGTCACCCAGACCCGGTCGAAGGCGGCCACCACGTCGAACGGCACCGCGCCGACGCGGATGGTGTGCACGCGACCCGACGACGGGTCGACACGCGAGAGAGAGTTCCGCTCGTAGTTGACCACCCACAGCGCGTCGAACCCACGGGTGACGGAGAAGAGACCCGGCTTCAGTCGGATGCGCCGCGTGACGCGGTTGGTCGCAGGGTCGATCCGGGTGAGCGTGCCCGCGCGATCGTTCGCCACCCACACCGCGCCAAAGGCCGACACCGCTCCGGCCGGCGCGAGGCCCGTCTCGATCCGTGCGACGACCTTCGGGGACTCGCCGACGGCGGCCAGCGCGAGCAGGCCGATCAACGCGAGCTTCGGCATCGCTCGAACCTACACCGGCCGCCGGCGCGCGGTTCCGAGCCCAGCAGCCCTCGATCTCGGCGACGTCCTCGCTGAGCTTACGACGCCACTGCCACCGCGCCGGCGAACGCCCGCCGCAGCTCGACGAAGAGGGCCTCCAGCGCCAGCGCCGGGGAGAGCTGGAACTCCTCGAATCGCCGCCACGTCTCCCGCACCAGCTCGGCCGCGCGCTCGGCTCCCTCGAGCCGCTCCAGCGTCCCGTCCTCGCGCAGCACCTCGGCGCGGTCGACGTGGACGAGCGCCTTCTCCGCTCCGGCCGCCGCCGCGACGAGGTCGCGGTACCACGACGCGAGCTCCTCCAGTGACGCGAGCAGCTCTTCGCGCTCGGCTCCGCGTCCCGCGCGCCGCACCCGCTGCTCCGCCTCTCGCGCTGGGAGGTCGAGCTGCTCGATCGTCTCTTCCTCGCGCTCCTTGGCCTCGGCCGATCGTTCGCGGGCGCCCTCCAGCAGCTTCCGCGCCGCCGCGCCGGGATCGAAATCGGCCGCGTAGACCGACCGCGCCGTCTCCAGCAACGCCGTTCGCCGCCCCGCTGCGGCGGGGTCGAGGAGCCGCTCGGCCCGGTCAAGCCGCCCGCCCGCCACGCGCGCGATCGAGGTGGCCGCTTCCTCGGAGAGCTCCGGCGCCCGCGCGCGCACTGCCTCTCGAACCGCCCGCTCCGAGAGCCGGCGAAACGGCACCGCCTGGCAGCGCGAGCGAATCGTCTCCGGGAGCGGGCCGACCTCGTCCGCGACGAGCACGATCACCGCGTACTCGGGAGGCTCCTCGAGGTCCTTCAGCAGCGCGTCGGCCGCCTCGTCGTTCAGCAGATGGGCGCCGAAGACCAGGTAGACGCGCCGCTGCGCCTCGAACGGACGCATGTGGAGGTCGCGCCGCATCTCGCGCACGGCGTCGATCCGGATCTGGTCCCCGAGCGGCTCGAGCACGTACAGATCCGGGTGCGAGCGCCGCCCGACGCGCGGGTCGCCGCCTAGCAGCTCAGAGCCGAAGGCCACCGCGGTCGCCCGCTTGCCCACGCCCGCGGGGCCGTGAAAGAGGTACGCGTGCGCCGAGCCCTCCGTTAGGGCAGCCGCGAGCAGGCGCTTCGCCTCCTCCTGCTCAGGAACGCTGTCGAAGCTCGTCGAGCACCTCCTCGGCGATCTCGCGTGGCGGCCGCGTGCCGTCGATCGTCGTGATCCGCTGCGGGAAGGTCTCAGCGAGCTCGCGGTAGGCGGCGTCAACGCGGGCGCGGAACTCGTCGTCCTCGCGTTCGATGCGGTCGCCCGCGTCACCCACGCGCCGCGCGGACACCTGCGGGTCGATCAGGAGCAGGTACGTGCGGTCCGGCAGCAGCCCCCGCACCGCGTGCAGGTTCAGCTCCAGCACGCGCTCGAGCCCGAGGCCGCGGGCGATGCCCTGGTAGGCGAGCGAGGAGTCCAGGTAGCGGTCGCTGATCACGTCCGCGCCGCGCCCGAGCGCCGGTGCGATCACCTCTTCGACGAGCTGCGCGCGCGCCGCCGCGAAGAGTGCTGCCTCCGCCCACGGCGAGACCTCGCCGCCGGCCAGGAGCAGCTCGCGCACCCGCTCGCCGAGCTCGGTCCCGCCCGGCTCGCGGGTCGCGACAACGTCCCGTCCGTCGGCGGCCAGCGCCTCCGCCAGGAGCTGCGCCTGCGTCGACTTCCCGGAGCCGTCGAGCCCTTCGAACGTCACGAACATGAGCCGGGCCTAGGATATGGGCGGTGCGGGCGGTTGTGACAGGGGGGGCGGGGTTCATCGGCTCGCATGTGGTCGAGGCGCTGCTCGCGCGCGGGGACGACGTGACGGTCGTCGACGACCTCTCGAGCGGGAAGCGCGAGAACCTGCCGGAAGGCGCGCGTCTCGATGCGGCCGACATCCGCGAGGGGCTCGACGCAGTCTTCGACGAGGCTCGGCCGGAGGTCTGCTTCCACCTCGCGGCACAGGTCGACGTACGGGTCTCGGTCGAGCGGCCGGAGCGCGACGCGGGCGTGAACGTGCTCGGGACGATCGCAGTGCTCGAGGCGGCGCGGCGGCACGAGACGCAGGTGGTGTTCAGCTCGACCGGGGGCGCGATCTACGGCGAGTGCGAACGGCCCGCCGCGGAGGATGCGGAGCGGCAGCCGCTCGCGCCGTACGGGGTCTCGAAGCTCGCGGGTGAGGAATACCTGGCGGCCTACAACCGGCTTTACGGATCGGGGCACGTCTCTCTCCGCTACGGCAACGTCTACGGCCCGCGGCAGGACCCGCACGGCGAGGCTGGGGTGGTCGCAATCTTCCTCGGCCGGCTGGCGGCCGGAGAAGCGCCGCGGATCTTCGGCGACGGACGGCAGACGCGCGACTACGTCTATGCGGGCGACGTCGCGGCGGCGACGCTGGCCGCGGCCGGGCGGGACGGCGGGGTCTTCAACGTCGGCACTGGCGTCGAGACGTCGGTGGTCGATCTGTACGAGATCTGCCGGCGCGTGGCCGGGTCGTCGCTCGAGGCCGAGTCGGCGCCGGCGCGGCTCGGCGAGCTGCAGCGGAGCGTCCTCGAGGTGGCGCTGGCGGAGCGCGAGCTGGGCTGGCGCGCGGAGGTGCCGCTCGAGGAGGGGCTGCGGCGCACATGGGAGTCGTTCGCGGGCTAGAAGGAGCCGCGCGCGCGGCGGCGAATCGGACAATCCGCTGTGGAGCACGTCCTTCGCAATCAGTCCGGCCCCAACGGCCACCCGTGGCGCACGATCGCGGTCGTCGCCGCCGGGATCGCCACGCTCGAGCTGCTCGGCCTCGTGGCCGTCGGCGTCGCGATGCTGGCGAAGCCGGTGATGAACCGTGCGCGCACGGAGGCTGCGGCGACCACCACCTCCGAGTCGAAGCAGCCGCTGACGACCCCGGCGCGTGCGCTCAAGCCGCGCGGCTCGATCTCTGTGACGATCCTGAACGGGAACGGTGTCGCTGGCGCGGCCGCCACCGAGGCCTCGCGCGTGCGCGCGCGCGGGTATCTCGTCGGCGAGGTCGGCAACGCGCCGCGGGGCAGCTACGGGCGCAGCGTCGTCATGTACCGCGCCGGCCGCCGCGGCGAGGCGCTGCGGCTCGCGCGCGACCTCCGGATCCGGTTGGTCTCGCCCCTCGACGGCATCCGCCCGCGCGACCTCCTGGGCGCGCAGCTGGCCGTCGTGGTCGGCGGCTGAGCCCAAGTACCAGACTGTTACTTGGGGGACAATGAGCGGCGTGATCCCTCGGACGTGGTCCGCGGATCCGGTTGCGCTCGTCGCGGCCGGGCTGGCGCTCTCGCTCTACGCCCAGGGGTTCGTTCGGCTTCGTCGCCGTGGTCGAGCTGAGCACGCGACCGTGGCCGGGGCGCTCCTCTTCGCGGGCGGGATCGCGGCCGGCACGCTCGCGGTCGTGTCGCCGCTCGACGAGCTCGCCGAGGAGACGCTCCTCTCCGCGCACATGCTCCAGCACCTGCTGGTGGGCGACGTCGCGCCACTGCTGATCGTGCTCGGCGTCCGCGGGCCGATCGCGTTCTTCCTGCTACCGCCGCCGCTGCTCCGTCCGCTCGCGTGCCTGAGGCCCCTCCGCCGCCTGCTCGAGCTCCTGCTCCGCCCCTCCGTCTCGTTCGGCGTCTGGGCCGCCGCACTTGCTGTCTGGCACGTGCCGCAGGCCTACGACGCCGCGCTCGCCCACCCGTCCGTCCACGTGCTCGAGCACGCAAGTCTCTTCCTCGGCGGCCTGCTCCTCTGGACGCAGATCGTCGACCCCACCCGCCGGGCGTGCCTCACCCCGGGCCGCCGCGCCGCGGTGGCCGCGGGAGCCCTCGTCGGCGGAACGGCGCTCGCAGAGGTCCTGCTGGCCTCGGGGCCGCTCTATCCCCACTACGCGAACGTCGCGGACCGGCCCTTCGGCCTCACGTACGAGAGCGACCAGAACCGCGCCGCGCTGCTGATGATGGCCGAGCAGATCGCGACCCTCGGTCTCGCCGCCACGCTCCTCTTCTGGAGCCACGTCGAGGGGCTCGAGCGCCGGGTCGCCACGTAGCGGCGTCCCTATCATCCGCTCCGTGGCGCCGGACGAGCGCAAGCAGGCCGAGATCGACTACCCGCTCGCTGTCGGAGAGGCAGGGCGCGAGTGGATCCGCTCCAAGCCCTTCGGCCACAACCCGCGCGAGACCGCGCGCCTCCTGATCGACTTCGGCTACGTCGTGCAGCTCCTCGATCTCCACACGGGCTCGAGCCTGGTCGAGCTCGGCTGCGGCTCGGGCTGGATGACCCGCTTCGCCGCCCGCCACGGCGTCCACGCCGAGGGGTACGACATCTCGCCCGAGATGATCGAGATCGCGAAGACCGAAGCCGGGCGAGAAGGCCTCGACGTCCACTTCGAGGCGGGCGACTACGAGCAGCTCGACCTCGGCCGCCGCTTCGACGCGTGCCTCCTCTACGACGCGCTCCACCACAGCGGCCGCCCGGAGCTCGTGCTCGCCGCCGCCCACCGCGCGCTGAAGCCCGGCGGCCGTCTGCTCCTCGCCGAGCCGAACTGGAAGCAGCGCTTCCAGGGGCGCGGCGCCAGCGACGCCTACGGCACCACCGAGCTCGGCTACAGCACCCGCCGCCTCAAACGCCTCCTTCGCGCGCAGGGCTTCACGAACGTCCGCCGCTTCCACAACAACCGCAAGCGCCTGTTCTCGAACACGCCCGCGGACACTGCCGCCCACCTCGCCGAGCCGCTCGTCTACCGCGTCCTCGCGCCATTCTGGACGCAGATCTGGCTCAGGGCCCGCGCCGGCTAGCCCGCATGCGAGCGAGCCCGCTTTAGCTCCCCCGCCGGCAGCGGGTTGAGCGGGTCGAGCTCGACCGAACGCTCGAGAGGCCGGATCGCGCGGACCCAGTCCTGCTGCCCCTCCTCGAAGTGGCCGAGCACGTACCAGGGCCACCAGTTCAGCGGCTGCAGTCCGACGGCGTCGACGTAGAGGCGCCGCGCGCCCTGGAAGTCGCCGAGTTGCTCGAGGGCCAGCGCCTGCACGAGCAGCGGGTCGAGCGCGAGCGGGTTCAGCGAACGTGCGTCCCGCGCGTCCCGGTACGCCTGCACCGGCCGCCCGTCGGCGATCGCCGTCCGTGCCGAATCGGTCGCGCGCTCGGCGAACCACGGCGTCAGCAGCGAGAGCGCGACCGCCGCCGCGACCGCCGCCGGCACGGGCGTCCACACGAGGCGCGGCTCGTCCCGGACGGCCGGCCCCCCGAGCAGCGCCCCCACCGAGAGGAAG
>Ga0307320_10000603_pt1 | contig 12935 bp, 11 predicted proteins | sample ER_DNA_369_FD_194495 | JGI IMG/M metagenome (GOLD analysis project Ga0307320, IMG submission 194495) | Bulk soil microbial communities from the East River watershed near Crested Butte, Colorado, United States - ER_DNA_369 | ecosystem: Environmental > Terrestrial > Soil > Floodplain | place...
ACGAGCCTTCCAGCCAGGCCTGCACCCGTCGCGCCGACGCCCGGGACAGCCAGGCGTCCTGGATCACCTCGCGCAGCTCGGCGACCGAGACCCGGTGCAGCTCCGACGCCCGGACCAGGACCGACGGGTGACCCTCGAAGTGCGGCGTGGTGAAGAACGGCAGGTCGGTGTCCTGGACCAGCGCCTCCTTGTCGGCGAGGTCGGGCACCCAGAACACGATGACGTCGTCCATCCGCTCGCCGGTGTCCGCGTCGACCGCGTCGGGGCGCGGGTTGCGGAAGAACACGAACGACTTCCCGCCCACCTGGTAGGCCACCTTGCGGCCGTCCTCCCAGGACGTGACGTGAGGCATGGACGATGCGATGTCGTGGACGTCGCGCTCCCGGGCGCGACGCGAGGCGCGAGCCGTCACGCAGGACCGGACCGCAACAGTCCCGTCACCACTGAGATGGCCACGTCGGTCGCCTCGTCCGATACGTCGAGGTGCCAGACCAGCCGCACGGCACCGGGCCCGACTGCGTAGAGCCGCACCCCTTCCGTCAAGGCCGCGGCCGCGAACGCTGCTCCCGTCCAGCCCGCACCGGAGACGTCCAGCACGAGGATGTTCGTCTCCACCAGCTCGGGGTCCAGACATCCCGGCAGAACTGTGGCGAACGCCGCCGCCGCCCGCCGAGCCCGGGCGTGGTCGTCGGCGAGCCGCTCGACGTGGTGTGCGAGCGCATACCGGCCGGCCGCAGCGAGGATGCCGACCTGGCGCATCCCGCCGCCGTACCGCTTCCGCCAGATCCGCGCCTCCGCCATCGCCGACGAGGACCCGACCAGCACCGAACCCACCGGCGCCCCAAGCCCTTTGCTAAGGCATACCGAGACCGTGTCGAACTCCCGCCCGTAGTCGGCGAGCGCCACACCCGAGGCGACGTGGGCGTTCCACAGCCGGGCTCCGTCGAGGTGCATTCGCACGCCCCTCTCGGCACAACCCTTGCGCAGCAACCGGATCTCGTCGATCGGCTGGACCGTGCCACCGCCGAAATTGTGGGTGTTCTCGACGACGACGAGCGCGGTGTTGACCTGGTAGACGCCGGCGCCGGTGATCATGAGACCCAACGGGTCCGCGGCGGACAGCAACCCGCGGGGCGCCACCCACGTGCGCGAGGAGATCCCCGAGAACACCGCCGCCGCGCCCAGCTCCGCGCGCACGACGTGGGCCAACGAGTCGCAGATCAGCTCCTGGCCCGGCGCCACGGAGAGCCGCAGTGCGAGCTGGTTGGCCATGGATCCGGTGGGGGTGAACAGCCCGGCTTCGTGACCGAGCAGGTCGGCGACCTCCTCCTCCAGCGCGTTGACCGTGGGGTCCTCGCCGAAGACGTCGTCCCCGACCTCGGCGGCGGCCATGGCGGTCCGCATCCCGTCTGTGGGGCGAGTGAGGGTGTCCGACAGCAGGTCGGCGCGCAGGTCTGGGCTCACTCCCGACTCATTGCGACAGCATCTCCGCCACGAGGAACGCCAGCTCGAGGCTCTGCTGGTGGTTGAGCCGTGGGTCGCACAGCGACTCGTACCGCTTCTCCAGGTCGGCGTCGAGGATCTTCTCCGACCCGCCCAGACACTCGGTGACGTCGTTACCGGTGAGCTCGACGTGGATCCCGCCGGGAACCGTCCCCAGAGCGCGGTGCACGTCGAAGAACCCGTGCACCTCGTCGACGACGTCGTCGAAGTGGCGCGTCTTGAACCCCGTCGTCGACGAGAAGGTGTTGCCGTGCATCGGATCGCAGATCCACGTGACCTGGGCCCCGGACTCGCTCACCCGCTCGACGATGGGGGGCAGCGCGTCCCGCACCGCCCGGGCGCCCATCCGGGTGATGAAGCTGACCCGTCCCGGAACCCGGTCGGGGTCGATCTTGTCGAGAAGCTTGAGCAGCTGGTCGGGTTCGGCGTTGGCCGAGACCTTGACCCCGACCGGGTTCTGGATCCGCGAGACGAAGTCGACGTGCGCGCCGTCGAGATCTCGGGTCCGCTCCCCCACCCACACGAAGTGCGCGGAGGTGTCGTAGGCCAGGCCGGTCCGAGAGTCGATCCGGGTCAGCGGTCGCTCGTAGTCGAGGATCAGGGCCTCGTGTGCCGCGAAGAACTCGACGGTCCGCATCGCGTCGAAGTCGGCCCCGCACGCGGCCATGAACTTCATCGCCATGTCGATGTCGTGCGCGAGCCGCTCGTACTTCTGGTTCGCGGCGTTGGCGACGAAGCCCCGGTTCCAGTCGTGGACGTGGCGCAGGTCGGCGAAGCCGCCCATCGTGAAGGCGCGGACGAGGTTCAGGGTGGCCGAAGACGCGTTGTAGGCGCGCACCAGCCGGTTCGGGTCGGGGGTCCGGGCCGCCTCGGCGAAGGCGAAGTCGTTGACCATGTCGCCTCGGTATGCGGGGAGCTCCACGCCGTCGCGGACCTCACTGCCGGTGCTCCGCGGCTTCGCGTACTGCCCCGCCATCCGGCCGATCTTGACCACGGGGACGGACGCGCCGTAGGTCAGGACCGCGGCCATCTGGAGGATGGTCTTGACCCGGTCGCGAATGTTGTCGGCGGTCGCCGCCGCGAACGTCTCCGCGCAGTCGCCCCCCTGGAGCACGAACGCCTCACCGCGGGCCGCGGCGGCCAGCCGGTCGCGCAGGTCGTCGCACTCGCCGGCGAAGACCAGCGGAGGGTATGCGGCGAGCGTCTCGACCGCGGCCCGGAGCGCGTCGGGGTCCGGCCAGTGCGGCTGTTGGCCGGCGACGAGGGACGCCGCAGACGTCTCCAGCTCGGCGTGGAGGAGCGCGCTGTCCGGGCTCGCGATCACCGGTCGATTCTAGGTGCGGGCCCGCAGACGACGAGTGGCGGTGTCACAGGAGACGCTTAGCATGCGAAGTATGACGTTCTCGATCGTCGCGACCGACGGCACCGCAGCGGGCGTGGCCGTGGCGAGCAAGTTCCTCTCGGTCGGATCCGTGGTGCCCATTGCCCAGCTGTCGGTCAACGGCAGCGAGTCGCGGATCGTCGGCGCCGTCGCGACGCAGGCGACCGCCCGCTGGTCCTACCGCGCCGACGTCCTGCGCCTCCTCGGCGAGGGACTCGACGCCACGGCCGCGGTCGACCGGGTGACCAGCCAGGACGAGGACCGCGAGCACAGCCAGATCGGCGTCGTGGCACCGGACAGCCAGGCCACCTACACCGGACCGGCCTGCATCGCCTGGGCCGGGGGCCGGTCGGGGGCCAGCGGCGACGCGCGGTACGCCATCCAGGGCAACATCCTCGTCGGCGAGCACGTGGTGGCCGACATGGAGCGCGCGTGGTTGGACACGGCCGACTCCCCACTCGAGCGGCGGCTCCTGGCCGCGCTGCTCGCCGGAGATGCGGCGGGAGGCGACGCCCGGGGCCGGCAGGGCGCGGCCCTCTACGTCGTCGCTCCCGGTGAGGGCTACGACGGAAGCGGGGTCCGGGTCGACCTGCGGGTCGACGACCATCCAGGGGCGGCCGACGAGCTGGCCCGCCTCCTCGACCTCAACGACCTGTACTTCGGCCCGCCGGAGGACGTCCAGCCGTTGACCGATGCCCTCGCCGACGAGGTCTCGCAGCGGCTGGCCCGGCTGGGTCACACCGGCGATGTCGCCGACGCGCTGGAGTCGTGGGCCGGTGTGGAGAACTACGAGATGCGGCTGACTCCCGACGGCATCGACGCCCGGGTCCTCCGGGCTCTCCGCGAGGCCACGCCAGACTGAAGCGGCCACCTGCCCGCGAAACGCAGTCGACTCAGACCGGCAACGTCCCTCGCATGATGCTGTCGCCGCTGTGCTGCGGCTTGTCGTCGAACTGTTCCCGCGACAGGTCGACGATCGTGTAGCCCTGTTGGATCGCGTCGGAGGGCACCGAGAACGTCGCCTCGGTACCAGGAAGCACGCCGAGCGACACCATCCGCTTGCCGTCGGTGTTGATGAGCCACACCTCCACGAACCCAGAGCTCGTCGACATCGGCTGCGTGTCGACCCGCAGCTCCTGACCCTGACCGCCCTGACCGCCGATCAGCTGGGCCGTGCCCTCCTGCTGCTTGGCGGCGTCGAGTGAGGTGAGCGCCACCGAAGCGACCACCGCCTGGGTGGTCTCGCCCGGAGACCAGACGGCTCGCCCGACGAGCGCCCCGATGAGGACGCAGGCCGCCGCGGCGGCGATCAGCCACCAGGACGACCGGGTCGACCGGACGCCGCTCCGGACGTCGCCCCTGGTGGGCACCGAGAGAACCGCCGGCTCGGACCCGGTTCCGCGCACGGGCGTCGCCGGCTCTCCAAGTGCCGCGGACGCCTCGGGCACCCGCTCGGCGGCCACGTCCTCGCTCGTCGCCGCTAGCACGCGCTGCCACACCTGGGGTCCGGGGTCAACGCGGTGGGCGCCACGCATACCGGCCTCCTCGCGGAGCAGGCCGTGCACAGAAGTGAGCTCGGCGACCTCCTCCGAGCAGAGCGGACACGTCTCGGCGTGCTGGCGGTCCGCCGGGTCGACGTCGGGGTCCCCGAGCGCGATGGCGGCGAGCACCTCGTCAGTCAGGTGGGTCATCGGTCGCCCCCTTCCCGACCCTGGAGCAGGTCTCGCCGCAGCTGGAGCAGCCCGCGCCGCATGTGGCTCTTGACCGTGCCGAGCGGTAGGTCGAGATGCCTGGCGATGTCCTCCTGGGTTCGGTCCTCGACGTACGCCAGGTTCAGGACGGTACGTCGTGGCTCGGAGAGCTGGTCGACCGCCTCGCGGAGCAGCACCCGGTCGACGAGGCGGTCGACCGCCTCCAGGTCCTGGACCTGCGACCCGTCCACCCTGTTCGCCGCGACCTTGTTCGAGGTGCGCGCCGCCCGAGCCCGACGCGCATACTCGTCGGCCACGCGGCGGCGGGCGATGCCGATGAGCCAGGCCGGCAGCGCGGACTCCGACGGCCGGAGCGTGCCGCGGCTCTGCCACGCCGAGACGAAGACCTGTTGCGTCACGTCCTCCGCGTCCTGGCGGCTACCCAGTGACCGCGACGCGATTCCCATGACCAACGGTCCCCACCGCCGGTAGCACTCTGACAGCGCCTCTCGGGACCCGTCCGCCAAGGCCTCCGCGAGGGCCAGTACGCCCCGCGTGGTCTCGGTGTCGGCTCGCTCGATGTCCGTCACGCGGCTCACGATAGGTCACCACCGGTCCGCGAGAACGACGAGATTCTGGATGTACCCGGATCCCGGCACGTATTCGCCCGTGCACGTGACGAGGTGGAGACGCGGTGGTCCGGACACCGGGAAGAGCGCGTCACCGTCCAGGCGCAGCTTGTCGACGCGGACCACCTGAGTGACCCGGTATGCGTGTCGCTGGCTGCCGACCCAGACCTCCACCCGGTCGCCGGCCCGGGCCGACCCCAGCCGGACGAAGGGCCCGATACCGGTCTTGCTGTCGACGTGCGCGGCGAGGACGGTGGCGCCCTCGGCGTCGTCAGGGGCACTGCCGAACCGGTACCAGCCCGCCACGTCGGGGCCGACCGGCAAGGCCATCTGGCCGTCCGGGAGCACTCCCTGCGGCTCCACCGGCATGTCGATGCCCAGCCGGTCGACGACGACCCGAGTGGGGGCCGCGGCAGCCGGGGTCGCACCCTGGGTCGCCGACGAGGCGCGCAGCGACGGTAAAACCGGTTCGGCAGTGGTCGACGTCGAGGTCGACGTCGTGGCCGGTGCGCCGGCCGACGTCGTCACCGACACGCTCGGCGACGCGGGTGGTGCCGCCAGCCCGGACGCTTCGGCATCGCCCGGACCGTCGCCTCGCGGCACGACGAGAACCGCCACGAGCGCGCCCCCGGCCAGGGTGGCCGCCAGCACGGCGACCACCCTGGTCCACGGGGGACGGCTCACGTCATCCTCGGCCGGCGGTCAGCCGATGGAGGCGGACGTCCGCTGCCCGCGGCCGGCCTCGCGTCGACGCAGAAGCGCCAGCGCCAGCCCACCCGCCGACACGCCACCGAGCGCGACCAGCTCGACGGCCGTCAGTGCTGGAGTGCCCTGCGATGCCTGGCCACCGGAACCAGCGTTGACTCCACCGGGCGAGGAGTGCATGCCGGAGATGGTCTGGACGGCGAGCTTGAGGTTCTTGTCGTTGGCGCTGCCCCACGCGTACACGATCGTGCTCGTGCCCTCCTTGAGGGTGACGTCGGCCGGACCGATGACGACGGTGCCCGTACCGGCCAGGACCACGTCGGCCGAGACCGTTCCGGCGTTGGTCACCAGCGACTTACCGTTCGGGTTGGTGAGGTTGGTAACGACCGGTGTCCCGCCGGCCCGCACGTCGACCGCCGGGGCAGCAGCGTCGTGGCGAACCGTGAGGCGCGCCTTGCCCGCTGGGACCGCCGAGACGTCGTTGACGTACGGCGTGAGCTGCGGCGAGCCGCTCTCGGACAGGTGGGCGACGACGGTGATGTTGGCGCCGGCGGGGACGTTGACGCCCTTCGCCTCGAGCACCGCGGCCGCGCCGCAGCCGCTGTTGGCAGCGGTGAGCTTGAGGTCGTAGCTGCCGGCGGGCAGGCTCTGCGGGTCGGTGAGCGTGCCCGGCTGGAAGTTGGTCAGCAGGGCCTTGCCGTTGGCACAGACGTCCACCGGGGTGTTCGGGACAGCGTGCAGGATCGAGACCATGGCGGTATCGGCCGCCTGAGCCGACAGGGGCGCGGCCAGGGCGACGCCGACGGAGGCCCCCGCGGCAACGGCCACGGTGGCAAGAGCACGGGTGAGACGCATACAAACTCCTCGTGGATGTGACGGCCGGCGACGTGTCCCACTCCACGCTCGGGGTGCAGTCCCCGATAGCCGCTGTGCCCTCTCTTCCGTGGTCACGCGGCTTACGGATGCACTCGCGGCCAGGTCCTACACTGACGACGAGCTCGACGGGAGGACCAGCAAGCACACGCAGGGACGAAAGGGCTGGGACATGGGGGCGCCGGCGCCGTTTCCCGAACCGCCCGCCTCTGTACCCGTCGGCCACCCCGTCGAGGCCGCGCGCCGGTTCCGCCGGTTCGTCCTGCTGGACCTCTTCGCCGCGGTGGGCGGATTCCTGGTCCTCTACGTCGCCCTGCTCCTCCTGGGCACCCAGCTGGCCTGGCCGGCACTCGTCGGCGCGGTCCTCTGCGCGGTCCTGCTGCCCTGGTCGCTGCGGCTGCACCGCTCCGGTCGGGTCGACGCCGCGGTCCTCGCGGTGTGCGCGACGTTCTGGCTGCAGCTGGTCGTCGCGCCGCTCCTGGTCCCGTCGCTGTTCGGTGCGTTCGCGGTCCTCACGGTCTTTCCGGTGCTCTTCGCCATCCCCTACGCCCAGCGCCGCACCTTGTTCCTCGTCGCGGTGGTCACGGCGGCGGCTGCGGTCACCGGTGTCCTGCTTGCCATGCGAGCCATCGTCCCCGTCGTCTCGGGGCTGCCGACCGTGCTCGTCCAGATCGTGTTCTTCTCCGTGTCGGTCGTCTTCCTCGCTCTCGGTCTGACCGTCCTGTATGCGCACGCCGGCCGCCTCACCGAGGCGGTCGAGGGGCTGCGGGAGGCCAACGCCGAGCTGCACGAGTCAGAGCTCTCCCTGGAGCGGAAGGTCGTCGAACGGACCGCCCAGCTGGAGCAGGCCCGTCAGGAGACCGCCGTGGCGAGGGACGAGGCGGTCGGGCTCAGCCACCAGCTGGCCGCGATCCTCGACAACCTCGGCGAAGGACTCATCGTCCTCGACCCCGCTGGGCGGGTGGTGCGCGTCAACCGGCGGCTGGAGGAGATGTTGGCCCGCCCATCGGGAGGTCTGCTCCACCAACCGGCCGTACTCGTCCTTCCCGAGCTGGAGGGAATCGGTTCCACGCGCGCCGCCACTCGAGAGATCCCGTTGGCCGACGGCCGCCTGGGACGCGCCGTCGCCAGCGGCATCGTCGACCCGTCCGACCACGTCTCCCGCGGGACGGTCGTCCTCGTGCGCGACATCACCGTGGAGCGCGAGGTCGACCGGATGAAGACCGACTTCATCTCGACCGTCTCGCACGAGCTGCGGACGCCGCTCACGTCGATCCTCGGGTTCACCAAGATCATCGCCAAGCGCCTCGACGAGCGGGTCTTTCCCGCAGTGAGCGACCCCGACCCGGCGACGGCACGCGCCATGACCCAGGTCCGCGGCAACCTCGACATCATCTCCGACGAGGGCGAACGGCTCACCGGCCTCATCAACGACCTGCTCGACCTGGCCAAGATGGAGGCCGGGCGCGTCGAGTGGCGTGACGAGGACGTCGACGTCGATGCCCTGCTGCGCCAGGTCATCGCCATCGTCGAGCCGCTGTTCCAGGAGAAGCACCTGCCGCTGCGCCTGGAGCTCGAGCCGGGCGTGCCCGGGCTCCGGGGCGACCGGCACCGGCTCGAGCAGGTGCTCATCAACCTGCTCTCCAACGCCTGCAAGTTCACGGAAGCCGGGGCCGTGACCGTCACGACGAGGCGCCGCGCCGGGGACGTCGTCGTGTCCGTGACCGACACCGGTCCCGGGATCGCGGAGGGGGACCGCGAAGACCTGTTCGTCCGGTTCAAGCAGGTCGGTGACACTCTCACCGGCAAACCTCAAGGGACCGGACTCGGCCTGCCGATCTGCAAGGAGATCGTCGAGCACCACGGCGGGCACTTCGAGGTCGACAGCGAGGTGGGTCGGGGGACGACGTTCTCGTTCACCCTTCCCTTGCCCATCACGGCAGCCACGGAGCCCGCCGCTCCCCCCGTGGTCGACGCTCGGGCCTTGCTTCGCGACCTGCGCGACAGCCTGGCCGCCCAGCACAGGAGCGGGCCTCCGCTCATCCTCGTCGTCGACGACCACGAACCGGTTCGCCAGCTGCTGCGTCAGGAGCTGGAGAGCCACGGCTACGCCGTCCACGAGGCGGCCGACGGCCACGAGGCGATCCGGCAGGCCCGGACGCTCACCCCCGACCTCGTCACCCTCGACGTGATGATGCCCGACGTGAACGGGTTCGACGTGGCCGCCCAGCTGCGCCAGGACCCGGCCACGATGGGGATCCCGATCATGATCGTCTCCGTGGTCCACGACGAGGGTCGCGCGGAGGCCGTCGGGGTCGACAGCTACCTGACCAAGCCGATCGACAGCGCGGACCTCGTCGCCCACGTCGAGGCGCTTCTCACGGAGGGATCGGCCCGCCGTCAGGTCCTCGTCGCGGACCCCGACCCCAGGATGCGGGAGACGCTGCGCGACACCCTCGCCCGCCAGGGCTGGGCGGTCAGGACGGTGTCCGACCTGTCAGTGGCGGCGGAGGCCGCGCGCACGTCCGTCCCGGACGTCCTGATCGCGAGGACCGACCCGGCGGAGCCGTCCCGCCTCGTCGACGACCTGCGTGCCGATCCGGTGACGCACGGCGTCGTCGTCGTCCTCTTCGAGTGAGGTACTCAATGTCTGGAAGCACCGCCCGGAAGATCCTCATCGTCGACGACGAGGCGCACATCCGCGCCCTTCTCGAGCAGACCCTCGAGGAACTGGAGGACGAGGGCGTCGAGCTGCTCTCCGCCGCCGACGGCGAGGCCGCCCTGGCCCTCGTCGCCGCCGAGAGGCCGGACCTCGTCTTCCTCGATGTGATGATGCCCAAGATGAACGGCTACGAGGTATGCCGCGCCGTGCGCTCCGACCTCGGGCTCTCCGACGTGACGGTCGTGCTGCTGACGGCCAAGGGTCAGGACGCCGACCGGGAACGCGGACTGGCGGTCGGTGCCGACGAGTTCCGGACCAAGCCGTTCGACCCGGACGAACTGCTCGCGCTGGCCCGGGCCCGGTTGGGTGTCGACGGGGACCGTTGATGCCCAAGGACGTTCGCCTCAAGCGGCTTCTCCGCCGCGACGAGGTGGCCGCGGTCCTCACCGCTGTCTCTCGCGGCGAGGCCACCGTGTGGGACGCCAAGGGTCACCGGCTGGCCGGACCCGAGCTGGACGCGGCCACGGTCCCGGTGACCCGACCGGACGGCACCCTCGCCGGCACCGTGGCCGGGCCGCGAGCCGACGCCACGGCCGCGGCCCTGACCGCGCTCGTCGCGCTCGAGTCGGAGCGGCGCGAGATCGCCGACGAGGTCCTCGAGATGTACCGCGAGGTAAACCTCCTGTATGCGTTGGGCGAGGTCCTGGCCACGGCCACGAACCGCGCCGACCTGGCCTCCCGCACGCTCCTCGAGGCGACCCGCAACGTGCCCGTCGACGCCGGCTGGGTGGTCGTCGACGACGGCATTCGGACCGTCGAGGCGAGCCGGGCACCGGAGGGAACGACACGCATACCGGCCGACTTGACCCGGCTGCGGATCGAGGACGACGAAGGCGGGGAGCTGCTGGTGGCACCGCTCGCGTTCCGGGGCAGCCAGCGCGGGGCGATCGTGCTGTACCGGGCGTCGGACCCGTTCGCCGCCGGTGACCTCAAGCTGACCGGCGCCGTAGCCGCGCAGTGCGCCGGGTTGCTCGAACGCGTCATTCACGAGGAGCAGCGCGCTCGCGCGGCCGCCGAGCGTGAGGAGGCGTTGCGGCGTCAGCTGGACCAGTTGCGGATCGAGCTGGACCAGGAGCGCCAGGCGGAGCAGGTCGGGAAGGTGACCGAGACCGACTACTTCGGAGGCCTCCGCGCGCAGGCGTCGGACCTGCGCCGGATCATCGGCGAGCGGCCCCGCTGACCCGGGGCAGCCGCAGCTCCAGGGTCTCCGCCACGTCGTCGTCGAGGCGCAGCACAACCGAGCCCTCGCGCATCTCCTGGGGAACGTCACCGCCGGGACCGCGCAGCGTCGCGGTGACGGCGAGGACCTCCGACTCCCCGCCGGCGTCGACTTGGTGGGCCCAGGCGCGCACCTCGGGCACGTCGAGTGGCGCCAGCGGGACGCCGAGGAGCCGCTCTCCTGGCGGCAGGTTCTCGTGGCGGACCGTCCTGCCACGGGAGACGACGTGGAGGTGATCGCGCCCCGAGTCCTCGTCCCGGCGAACCTCGACGACGGCCCGGGGGCGGAGGGCACCCGACCGGAGCATGACCACGGTGACGACGATGACCAGAACGACAACCGTCGCGGCGACCAGGCGCTGGATGGCCGACGGCCACAACCAGATGTAGATCACCTCGGTGGCCATGAAGGCGAGGAAGGTGAGCGCGGCGACGACCGGGTTCCCCATCCACCGCCAGAACAGCGACGGCTCGTAGTCACCGCGGCGGCGGCTGGACTCCATCATGAGGACCGGGAAGACGCCGCCCATCAGCGGGCCGGTGAGGGCACCGACGACGCCGAGCGAGCCGGTGAACGAGGCGGTCTCGGTGATGATGAGCAGCTCCGCGAGGACGAAGATCGACCCGATCAGAACCAACCCCAGCAGTCGCCCCAGTCCACGGCGATGCACGAACCGCTCGGCCACGAGGTTGTAAAGGCCCAATGACAGGTGGACGGTGCCCATCCCGACCGCGAGGAAGACGAAGACGAAGCCGACCACGGTCGCGGCGTTTCCGGCCTCCTCGGCCAGCGGGACGAGGGCGGTACCCGGCTCGTCGCGGAGCCGCGCAGCAGGGACCGCGCCTCCGACGGCGAACACCCACAGGCTGTAGAGCGCGATGACGGTGAACATCGCGGCGACGCTTCCCCTCATCAGGGAGCGGCCGCCCGGGTCACGCTTGAGGACGACTTGGGCGGCGTTGCCGACCGAGGTGTGGCCGTAGAACGACAGCAGCACCACCCCGAACGCCACCGCCAGCACGCTCGGGTCGAACGACGAGCTGCCCGGGATCGCCGCATACCTCACGTTGTCCGCCTCCAGGACGGTCAGCGCGAGGAGGACCAGGATGACGATGGAGAGGACGTTGCAGATCCCGACGAACAGGGCGGAGGCGATCGTCGCGTCGAGGCGTTTCCGGAAGACCAGGGCGATGTTCACCGCGAACAGCGCCGCCGCCCACAGCGGTGCGCTGGTGTGCGTGGTCTGGGCGACGGTCACCCCGAACCCGACGTAGCAGGCCAGCAGCACGGGCGCCGTGTAGATCGTCATGCCGACGCCGAAGGTGACGCCGCCGGTGCGGCCGAGGTAGCCCCGGACGACCCGGCCGAAGAACGCCCCGCCCCACCGGACCGAGCCGGTGCGGGTGAACGTCTCCGCCACCGCCGCAACGGTCAGGACGTTGAGCAGCCCGAGAACGACGATGATCGCGACGCCGGGCAGCGGACCGACCCCGGCCACGGCGATCGGCAGCGCCAGCATCCCCGCACCGACGGTCTCGGTGAGGGTGAGGCCGTACGTGGTCCAGAACGGCGGCAGCTCCTCCAGGCGGCGGTTCAGTCGCGCCCGTGTCCACCGCAGCTTCTCGACCGTGGTGAGGTCGGTGTCGTAGACGTCCGAGAGCTCGCCGCGGTGCCGCTGCCGGTATGCCTGCTGCACGGCCGGGTCGTCCAGGCCGAGCGCCGCGCGGATCCGGCCGGCGTCCTCCTCACGAAACCGGTACTTGTCGCCGATCCGGTGGGCCAGCTCGGCGCGCGCGACCGCGTCCGGGGGCACGAGATAGGCCCATCGAGGCGCGAACTGCTCGAGCTCCTGGATGGTCGGCGGCGGCAGGTCGCGCCCGGCGGCGAGAGCGGAGAGGAAGGCCCGCTCCTGCTCCTCGAGGACGCCGGCGGAGAGCACCGGCGCGGTGGCGTTCCGGGCCTTGAGGGCGAGGTATGCGGTACGGCTCTCGATGACGTAGAGGGCGCTGCTCACCCGTCGTCCGGACAGCCCGCCGAGCACCTCGGCGCGACTGAGGAACGGCCCCTGCTCCCGCTCCGGAGTCCGGTTCACCCGGCCTCCCGGCGGACGAAGTCGGCCACCGTGATGAGCTCCTTGCTCAGGTCCTCGTCGGGATATCGCAGCGAGAAGATCCCGGCGCTGCCGAGGGTCATCATGACGTCGGAGTGCGGG
>Ga0307320_10000612_pt1 | contig 12842 bp, 12 predicted proteins | sample ER_DNA_369_FD_194495 | JGI IMG/M metagenome (GOLD analysis project Ga0307320, IMG submission 194495) | Bulk soil microbial communities from the East River watershed near Crested Butte, Colorado, United States - ER_DNA_369 | ecosystem: Environmental > Terrestrial > Soil > Floodplain | place...
CGCCGCCGCGACCGGAAGGTTGGTGCCGTGGTTGTCGTAGATCAGCGTGCCGATGAACTGCTGGCTCGTGATCAGCTTCGGCGCGATGTAGTCGCCGAGCGTGAGCGAGAAGGTGAAGATCGACCCTGCCACGACCGCCGGGAAGGCGAGCGGCAGCGTCACGCGGAAGAACGTCCGCAGGGACTTCCCGCCGAGATCCGCGGAGGCCTCCAACAGCGATGACGGGATCCGCTCCAGGCCCGCGTAGATGGGCAGGATCATGAAAGGGAGCCAGAGGTACGTGAACACGAGCCACAGCCCGGTCGACGAGTAGCCGTCGAAGGAGACGCCCAGGGGAGCGAGCGCCCAGTTCAGGACGCCCGCCCCGGACAGGATCGTCCGCCAGGCGTAGGCCTTCACGAGGTAGCTCGCCCAGAGCGGCATCAGCACCGCTACGACGAGCAGGTTCCTCGCGCGGGGTGACGCGACCCTCGCCATGTAGTAGGCGATCGGAAACGCGAGCACCGCGTCGGCGACGGTGACCAGTGCCGCCATCCTGATCGTCCGCCAGGCCACGTCCCGGTAGACCGGTTGCTCGACGATTCGCTGGAAGCTGTCCAGCGTGAACGTGTGCACGACCTTCGACGTGAACGGGTCGACGTTCCAGACCGACGCCATCAGCAGCACGAAGAGCGAGCCCAGGTACACGACCACGAGCCAGCCGATCGGCGCGGCCAGCAGCAGCGCGAGGCTCAGGCGCGGATGCCGGTAGAAGTACCTCGAGAGCCGCCGCCCCAGCGTTTCCCGGGGCGGCGGCTCCTCGTAGGGAACCGAGGTCACGGAGCGAGCCGCCGGTCGGCTAGCCGCGGATCTCCGTCCACGCGTTCACCCAGTCTTGCTGGGTCTTGCACGTTCCACCCTTGCCGCCACAGTCCGCGGTGGGCGTCGTCCAGTAGTAGACGTCCTTCCACCAGTCCTCGTCGGCGGCGTGGAACTGCGCGCAATGGCTCTTGTTCGTCGTCAGCTTGCACGCCTTCAGGTTGGCGGGCGCCTCTCCGAAGTACTCGGCCACCTTGGCCTGTGCCTGCGGCGAGTCGATGTAGTTCATCCACAGGTACATGCAGTTCGGATGAGCCGCCTTCGAGTAGATCATCCACGTGTCCGACCAGCCGGTCGTCCCCTCCTTCGGCTTGATCGCCTTCACCGGCTTCTTGTCTCCCACAAGGATGTTCTGCTGGTACGGCCACGTCGTCCCGATGACGATGTCCTTGTTGGCGTAGGACTGGATCTGCTTCGCGTAGTCGGCCCACCACTCGCCAACGTTCGGCTTCAGGCCCTTGAGCAGGTTCACGGCGGCGGTGAACTGCTCGTCGTTCAGCTGGTACGGGTTCTCGATGCCGAGGTCGGGCTGGGTCGCCTTCAGGTACAGGGCCGCGTCCGCGATGAAGATCGAGTCGTCGTAGATCGAGATCTTCTTCTTGTACGCCGTGTTCTTGTCCCAGATCACCGACCAGCTGGTCGGAGCCGGCGTCACCGCGTCCGTCCGCCACATGAGCAGGTTCGGGCCGCGGCCGTGCGGCACGCCGTAGGGCTGCCCGTCGAGTGAGTTGTAGTCCTGGTCCTTGAGGCCTTCGGCCACATCCGCGTAGTTGGGGATCAGGTCGGTGTTCACGGGCGCGACGTCGCCCCGCTTCATGAGGCGGACGCTGGCGTTGCCGGAGGCCGAGACGCCGTCGTACTGGCCCGTCGAGATCAGGTCGATCATGTCGTCCGACGTCGTCCCGTCCTTCGTCACGACCTTGCAGCCCGTCTGCTTCGTGAAGTCGTTCGTCCACGACTTGTCCGCATAGCCGGGCCAGATGATCAGGTCGACCTGCCCCTCGTCCCTGGCGTTGGACTTGATCTCGCCGATCGTCGAGCCGAGGCCCTCGATCTCCGTGCTGGCTTCGCTGCCGCCGCCGCCACCTCCGCCGCCGCAGCCGGCGGACACCACCGCCAGCGCTCCCACGACGAGCGCGACGGCGGCCCAGCCGAACACGCGTAGGACGGCCGCACCGGCAAAGCCGGTCCGGCCTCTATGGTCGGCGTCGCGAGCGATCGCCTTCGGCTGCCTACTCATCTCTCTCCTTCCGTTGTCCCCGGGGGGTCGTCGATCTCGAGTTGGTGTTCTGGGCGCCACTCGAGCAGGACCGCGCGGCCCCTGGCGTCGAGAGCCTCGGCCGACGAGGTCTCGAGGTTCTGCCGCACGACCTGGAGGTCACCACCGCGGTCGAGCTCGACCACGAAGCGGGTCACCATTCCGGCGTAGACGACGTCGCGGATCCGGCCGGTCTCGGCCTGCATGCCGCCGGCCGGCTGCGACCCCGCGTCTTTCATGTGAATCTTCTCCGGGCGCACGGCGTAGCGCCTGCCGTCGCGCTCGAGCTCGTTCGAGACGCCGACGAACCCTGCGACGAAGCCGCTCGTCGGCCGCTCGTAGACCTCCGCGGGCGTACCCAACTGCTCGATCCGGCCGTCGTTGAAGACCGCGAGCCGGTCGCTCATCGTGAGCGCCTCGTCCTGGTCGTGCGTGACGTAGACGAACGTGATCCCGAGATCCTCCTGCAGGCTCTTGAGGAAGAGCTGCATCTCCTGGCGGAGCTTGAGGTCGAGGGCGCCGAGCGGCTCGTCGAGGAGCAGCACCTCCGGCCGGTTGACGAGGGCGCGGGCCAGCGCGACGCGCTGCCGCTGGCCGCCGGAAAGCTGCGCGGGCTTCCGTGTTCCGAGCCCGGGAAGGCGCATGCGCTCCAGCACGCTCTCGACGCGGGCCTCCCGCTCACGGCGCGGCACGCCCTTGACCCGCAGGCCGTACGCAACGTTGTCGGCCACCGTCATGTGAGGGAAGAGCGCGTAGTCCTGGAAGACGGTGTTCACGTCCCGCGCGTAGGGAGGCACGCCGGAGACGTCACGCCCGCCGAGCTCGACACTCCCCTCGTCGGGCCGCTCGAAGCCCGCGATCAGGCGGAGCGTGGTCGTCTTGCCGGACCCCGACGGGCCGAGGAGCGTGAAGAACTCCCCCGCCGGGATCTCGAGGTCGATGCCGTCCACCGCGACGACGTCGCCGTACGTCTTGCGGAGCCCGCGGAGCCGCACCGCCGCCGCGCCGCCCGGGTGGGCGTCGAGGGGCCGCTCCTCGGAGGTTCGCTCGCGCAATGACACCGGCGGCGCGATTATCGCCCGGCCGCGCGCGGGGGCGGGCACGACTGCGGCTCGCCCTCGCAGCAGCCGAGCTTGAAGGCGCACCTGGCGCACTGCCAGGTCTGGTGGCGCCACTCCATCGCCGCGCCGCAGCGCAGGCAGCGCTCCTCGGCTTCTCGCTTCCCGTCCAGGAGCGCGAGTCTAAAGAGCGGGCTTGACGAGACGCTATTCGTGCATCGGCGCCGGCTCGCCCGGCGTGTGGAGCAGGCTCTCGACGTCCTGGACGCCCTGGACCTTGCGCGCGCTGCCGACGAGCTGCTCGATCATCTCCTCCGAGTCGGCCTCGCCGCGGAGGACGACCTTGCCGTTCTCGGCGTTCACGTCGATCTTGCCCTTCGGCACGGCGTCGCGGAAGATCTCGCTCTCGACCTTGCGCGCCAGCGTGACGTCGTCCGGCTGCGGCTTCTCCTCCTCGCGGCGGTGCGTCGCCTTCTGCTTCAACCCGCGGGCCTGCGAGGCGCCCGCGCGCGCGAGGCGCTTGCCGTGGCGGCGCGAGAGAGCCGCCAGCCGGTCGGCTGTCACCTTCCGGCGGCGCCTGCCGTTGTCGGGGTCGAAGAAGTACGCGAGCGCGGCGCCGAGCGCGGCGAATCGAAATCTCTTCATCTCGGTCCTCCCTGGTCGCTGAACGCCGGGCGGGTACCCGGTCGCTCACGGACGAAACAGGGAGCCTAGGTGATCCTCGCTAGTCGCCCCAGTCGAAGTCGCGCGACTGGCTCCAGAGGCCTTCTTCCTTCTCGGCCACGGACTCCTCCGTGGGCCACGCGAGCGGCACGCGGTCGGTCGTGATGGCGGCTTCCTCGCCGTCCATCGTCTCCTCGATACGGGCCTGCTCCTCAGTCTTGAAGAGCGGATGGTTCTCGAATGGGTCCTCGGTCTTGTAGCGGTCGAGCGGGAGCTCCCGCTCGAGCTCCGAGTTCTTCTGCTTCAGCTCGAGATGGTCTTGGATGACTTGTGCAAACAGCGAAGAGGTCTCCACCGGCGATGCTCCTCCCGTGGGTCGTGGGGCAAGCGCCGGATTCTAACGCCTAAATCAGAGGTCGGGAAATGGGTGTCAGGCTTGACGCGCCCGCGGACGGGCGGTCACGACCCGGTTCTTGCCGGAGCGCTTGGCCTCGTACAGGGCGCCGTCAGCCGCGGCTACCAGGCCGTCGCCGGGGGCGGCCTCGGGAAAGGCTGCGACGCCGAGACTGACCGTCACATAGATACGGGTGCCGTCGGGCGCGAGGATCGTGCGCCGCTCGAGCGCGAGGCGCGTGCGCTCGGCGAGGCGGGCCGCTCCGTCCAGATCGGTCCCGGGCAGGACGATCGCGAACTCCTCGCCGCCCCAGCGGGCGGGGACGTCGATCTCGCGAACGCACTCGCGCAGCGTCTCCGCGAACTCGACGAGCACGCCGTCGCCGAACGGGTGGCCGAAGCGGTCGTTGATCGACTTGAAGTTGTCGAGGTCGGCGAGCACGAACGCGACCGACCCTCCGAAGCGCTCGGCGCGCATGAGCTCGCTCGCGAGCGCCTCCTCGCAGTGCCTTCGATTCGCCAGTCCCGTGAGCATGTCCACGAGCGCCTGGCGCGCGACGATCCGGTGAAGGCGCGCATTCTCGAGCGCGATCGCGGCATGCGCGACGAGGGTCGCCGCCGTGCGGCGCTGCTCGACGCTGAAGCCGCGGCCCGAGAGCGTCAGCGTGCCGAAGCTCTGACGGCCGGCGGTCAATGGCAGCTCGAAGGTCACGCCCTGCTCGGAGATAGTGCCCGACTGGACGACCTCCCCACCCAAGCCGACGACGAGGCCGCCGGTCGCGTCCGTGCTCTCGACGACTGTCTCGACGATCACGCGCAGGAGCTGGTCGACGTCGTGGGTGGCTGCAAGGGCCTCGCCGAAGCGGACGGTCGCCTCGCGCTGGCGGCCGCGTTCGGTATCGAGCTCCGCCAGCCGAGCCTCGAGCTGGTCGGCCATCTCGTTGAACGCGAGCCCGAGGCGGCCGAACTCGTCACGCCCGTGGACCTCGACGCGCCGGTCGAGCCGGCCCTGGGCAATTGCGTTGGCGGCGTTTGCCAGTCGAGCGAGAGAGTCGACGATCGACCGCCCGACGGCGTAGGCCACGATTGCGATCAAGGCGATCGAGACCACCAGGCCGATCAGGAGCCGATGATCGGCCGCTGCGATGGCGTCGTCGATCTCGTGCTGAGGCGCGAGGAGCGCGATCGCCGTCTCGCCGGCGCGGCGCTGAGGGCTCGCTGCGAGCGTGCGGTAGCGGACGTCGTTCACGGAGAGTGTTCTCGCGCGCGGGGGGGCCGGCAGCGGGGCGCCACGCACAGCAGCCGGCCCGGCCGCGATCCTGCCATGTTGGAGCACGACGATGTCGTCGTCGGGATCGAGGCCGGAGCGCTTGCCCAGGCGCTCCAACGACTTGGTGGCGAGCGGCACTCCGGCGACGAGCGTGCCGATGACCTGGCCGCCTCCGTCGACGACCCTGACCTGCATTCCCGGGGCGATCATCCTCGCGGGCCCGAGCGACAGTCCCGGCGCCTCGAGCCTCACGCCGGGCGCGTTGCCCAGGAGATCGCGAAGCTCCTGCGGGTCACCCGCCTGAAGCGCCTGCTGAAAGGGGGCGGCGGCGGCGAGGTCCTCGGCCTGCGCGCCTGCCGCGGCCAACTCCTCCTTGTAGGACGCGATCACCGCGCGCAGCCCGGCCTGGAGCCGAACGTCGACGCGCCTCGTCTCGCTCCGGCTGGACACCGCGTGCAGTCCCCAGCCTGCTGCTCCGAGAGGGAGCAACGAGACGACAAGGAAGTAGGCGACGAGCTTGAGCTTGAAGCTCATGAGTTGAAATTTAGGTTGCCGGCAGATCCCGCCGATACCATGGTGCAGTGGATCGGCAGAACACGGGGAGCTTGTGAGTAGAAGTCTCGCAATCATCGCCGCCGCGGCGGTCGCTGGAACCGCCCTCGCGGCAGCGGTGACGCTGCCTGCGCTGGTGACGCTCGGCACGGATTCGCCGCCCGAGTCGCTTCCGCTCGCGGTCAGCGGCTCCCGGTCGGTCGTTCACGCGGCGACCCCGCTGCAGGTGGCGGCGCCTCACCGTGCCCGCGGCCACAAGGCGACGCCATTCGCCCCCGCGACGGCCTCGACGGTTTCCAGCTCCGCGTTGCAGCCCTCGTTCACGCCGCCGTCGTCCGCCGGGACCGGGTCCCAGCTCCGGGGCGCGACGCCCTCGGGGGGAACGCCGAAGCCCTCCACTCCTCCTGCCGCTCCGCCTCCTCCTGCCGCTCCGCCTCCGCCCCCGGCTCCACCGCCTCCACCCCCACCGGCTCCCCAGCCGCCTCCACCGCCTCCACCACCACCGCCGCCCCCGGTTCCGCCGCCGCCTCCTCCACCCCCACCTCCCACGGTCCGGCAACCGCCTCCTCCTCCACACGACAAGCCCGACAAGGACAACGGCAAGGCCCGCGGTCACGGCGAGAAGGGGCACGACGATGACGAGGACGACAATGGGCACGGCAACGGCAAGGGGAAGGGAAACGGCAACGGTCACCCCCATGACCAGGGGGACAAAGGCAACGGGAACGGGAACGGCCATGACCGCGGCGACGAGGGCCACGGTGGCGAAGGGCACGGCCATGGTGGCGGGGGCGGCGAGGGCGGCCACGACCACGGCAACGGGGACGGAAACGGCGAGGGCGGCCACGGGGACGGCGGTGGCCACGGCCACGGCGACGGCGGGGGCCACGGCGGTGGCGGCCACGGCGGCGGCCACGGTTAGAACCGCTAGGCTCCGCTGATGCCTCGCTTCAGCGCATTCCGCCGCGCTGGGCCGGTCGGGCTGGCGCTCACCGCCTGGGACATCTGGCGGCGCATTCCCAAGCACCACCGCCGCACGATCGTGCGCCAGGCCCGCAAGCACGGGCCGAAGGTCGCGGCGAAGCTGGTGCAGCAGGGCCGCCAGGCGCGCGCCGCCAAGCGGCCACCCGGCCGCTAGTCGGAACCGCTCAGCGCCTCACGAACGATCCGGTCCTGCTCCTTCAGGTGCGCGGTGGGGTAGCCCTCCGACGGGCTGGCGCGCCACGGGCGGCCGACGAACCGCAGCCGCAGGCCCTGGGGCAGCGTCTCCTCCAGGCGGTGACGGATCGCGCGCCATGCGCCCATGTTCTGCGGCTCCTCCTGCGCCCAGACGAGCTCCTCGAGCTGCGGGTAGGAGCGGACGAGCGCGGCCGCCGCGGCGACCGGGAACGGATAGAGCTGCTCGAGCCGCCCGACCGCGACCCAGGGCGCCTGCTCGCGAAGCTCGTGGCCGACGAGGTCGTAGTAGACCTTCCCCGAGCAGAGGACGAGCCGGCGCACCGTCGCGGAGTCGACCGACGGATCGCCGAGCACTGGCCGAAACGAGCCCTCGGCCAGCTCCGCGAGCGACGAGGCTGCCTGCTTCAGTCGCAGGAGGCCTTTCGGCGTCATCACCACGAGCGGACGCGCGTTCGGGTCGAGCGCCTGTCGCCGCAGCAGATGGAAATACTGCGCCGCAGTCGTGCAGTTGGCGATGCGGATGTTCTCCTGCGCCGCGAGCTGGAGGAACCGCTCCAGCCGCGCGCTGGAGTGCTCGGGCCCATTGCCCTCGTAGCCGTGCGGGAGGAGCAGCGTCAGCCGGGAGGTCTGCCCCCACTTGGAGAGGCCGGAGACCATGAACTGGTCGATCGCGACCTGAGCGCCGTTGACGAAGTCGCCGAACTGCGCCTCCCACGCGACGAGCGCCTCGGGCGCCGCGACCGAGTAGCCGTACTCGAAGCCGAGGCACGCCTCCTCCGAGAGCGGTGAGTTGTGGATCTCGAACGACGACGCCGCCTCGGACAGGTTCTGGATCGGCGCGTAGGCCTGGCCGTTCTCGGCGTCGTGCAGGACGAGGTGGCGGTGCGAGAACGTGCCGCGCTCGGTGTCCTGGCCGGTGAGGCGGACCGGGATGCCTTCGACGAGCAGGCTCGCGAAGGCGAGCTCCTCGGCCTGACCCCAGTCGATGCCGCCTTCCTCGAGGGCGCCGTTGCGGCGCTCGAGCTGCTTTGCGAGCTTCGGGTTCACGGTGAAGCCGTCGGGAACGCGCAGCAGCTCTTCGTTCAGCGCGCGCAGGCGGTCGGCGGCCACGGCCGTGACGACTTCCGCACCCGTCGCCGCCGGAATCCGGCCCTCGTAGGCGACGGCGGGGACCTCCTGGCCGAAGGTCGTCTTGAGCCGCTCGTGCGCCTCCTTCAGGCTCGTTTCGACGCGGGTGGCCATGGCATCGACGTCCTCTTGTGTCAGGACGCCCTCGTCGAGCAGCGCCTGCGCGTATTGCTCGCGCACACTCGGTTGCTCGTTGATCCGCGCCGCCATCAGCGGCTGCGTGTACGCCGCCTCGTCCTGCTCGTTGTGGCCGTGCCGCCGGTACCCGACGAGGTCGATGACGACGTCGGTACAGAAGCGGCGACGGAAGGCCATCGCGAGCCGCACGGCCGAGAGCGCGGCCTCGGGATCGTCGGCGTTGACGTGGATGATCGGGAGGTCGAAGCCCTTGGCGAGGTCGCTCGAATAGCGCGTCGAGCGGGCGTCGGCCGGGTCGGTCGTGAACCCGATCTGGTTGTTCGCGATCAGGTGCAGCGAGCCGCCGGTCGAGTAGCCGTTGAGGTCGGCGAGGTTGAGCGTCTCGGCCACCACTCCCTGCGCCGGGAAGGCGGCGTCGCCGTGGATCTGGATTGCCATCGCTACGGACGAGTCGACGTAGCCGGTGCGGGTCGAGCGGTCGGTCTGCTCCGCGCGCGTACGCCCTTCGACGACCGGGTCGACCGCCTCGAGGTGGCTCGGGTTCGACGCGAGCGTGACGGTGATCTCGCCGGCGGGCGTGCTCCGCGTGCCCTCCGCGCCGAGGTGGTACTTGACGTCGCCGGTGCCGCCCTCCGGGTCGGCCGCGACCGCCTCGAGCGTCCGCTCACCCTCGAACTCGCGCAGGATCGTCTCGTACGGCCGCCCGAGGACGTGGGCGAGGACGTTGAGCCGTCCTCTGTGCGCCATGCCGAGCACGACCTCGTGCCCGCCCTCCTCGGCGGCGAGCGCGATCGCCTCGTCGAGCATCGGCACCACCACGTCGAGCCCTTCGACCGAGAACTGCTTCTGCCCGAGGAACGCGCGGCGGAGGTAGCGCTCGAAGCCGTCGACCTCGCTGAGACGCTCTAGCAGGCGGCGCTTGTCGTCTCCGTCGAGCTGCTCGTGGTAGCGCCTGGACTCGATCACGGTGCGCAGCCAGACCCGCTGCTCGTGGTCGGAGATGTGCTCGATCTCGTACGCGCTCGTTCCGCAGTACGTTCGGCGAAGCTCCGGGAGCACGTCGGCGAGTGTCTCGCCGGGGACGTGGACGCCGAGGATCTCGGCCGGAATGAGCCGCTGCAGCTCTTCGGTGAGCTTCGGCTCGCGCCGCTCCGGCTCGAGCGCCGGGTCGCCGACGGGCTCCGAGCCGAGCGGATCGAGCCGGGCCGCGAGATGACCGTGGGTGCGGTAGGCCGTGACGAGCGCCATCGCGGCGGCCACTGCTGCGAAGAGCCGCTCGTCCGGCGCGGGCGGAGCAGCGGGCGCCGGCGCCGCGGCGGGCACGGGCTCGGGCGCAGCCGTGGGCGGCGCGGCGGCAACGGGTGCTGGTGCAGGCACGGCGGCGTGCCCGTTTCCGTCCTCCCGAAGCAGCTCGAGCAGCCGCGCCAGTCCAGGATGGGCCGCCACGAGCTCACTCGGGCGACTCTCGAAGAGGGCACGCCATTCGCTGGGGACCGCGTCCGGGTTCTCGAGGTACTGCTCGAGGAGCGCGCTCGCGTACCCCGCGTTCAGGCCGTCGACGTCATGCATGCTCATCGGTCTTTGTTGTACCAACCGGGATCCCTCCCGGCGCGGCCCCCTAGTAGATCGGGTTGTTGGTGATCACTGCGACGGCCATTCCGACGACGAAGCAGGCGCCTCCGATCACGATCGCGTACGCCGCCAGCCTCGAATGTCTGCCGCCGATCGCCGCCGCAAGGAGGGCGAGCAGGAGCGCGAACGGAATCAGGCGCCCGGGCCTGTAGGCGACGCCGATGCAGCTTGCGAAGATCGAGAGCGAGGCGAGCAGGCCCGCGACGGCCTCTCCGGGGCGCGCCTTCGCGGCAGGCTGGGCGTTCACCGCGGCACCGGGGCGCGCCGCGCCCTCGCGGGCATGCGCTCAGGCCCTCGCCTCGGGCCGGGCCGGCGCGTGCGAGGCGCCCAGGGCGCTCTCGGCTCAGGTCCAGCCGCCACGCGCGTCGGCGCGAGCTCGGGCGGCTCCGGCTCGGCCTTCACGGCCCAATAGACGACCACACAGAGGTAGACGATCGGGATCTTCAGGATCACCATCATGAAGACGAACTCCCAGACCATCGGCGGGAGTGTACGGCATGTCGCGGCGTTTCGGATCGCGAGAGCGGGCATGGGTGCCCGCCCTCGCAAGTCACGGTTTCAGCAACGGGCCGATCCCGCTCGATCCCGAGCCGCAGCCGCCGACGATGAACACAACCCAGATCAGCAGCACGACAAGGACCACCGTCGGCACGAGCCACCTACGCGCCCGACCAGTTCGCACCGCTCCCTCCATCGCCGTGCACCCAGATGTTCACCATCGGGTACTTGTGCGGGCAGTACGACGGCACGCACGCGTGGAAGTGTCCCTGCGTCCAGGCGTTCGTCGAGTACGTGCCCACCCCACGCCCCGGACAGTGCTCATAGACGCAGTTCGTGCCGACGTGGCCGTCGAAGCTCCAGCCGAACGCCGTGTCCGAAGGCCAGCGGTCTCGCCAGAAGTATGTGATCGCGTTGTTTCTCCAGCACCAACGGACCTGTTCGTTGTAGCGGAATACGACGAACCGGAAGAGGTTGCGGCGTGTCGCCCGCGCCCACCGTGTCCGGCACGTACCCGGCGAGTACTCGTACGCCGCCCAGGATTCCGTGAAGACACCGGAATCCCCGTCGCCGGCCCCACACTCGACGTACGGGTCGCCGCAATCGGCCGGATACGCCTGGCCGGCGTCGCGGTCGGGCGCCGCCCTCGGCGCGTCGGGTAACAGCACGAGCGAGACCGCGATCGCCGCCGCGAGCAGGGCCAGTCTCGACGCGTGCGTTCGGTACTTCCTTCCTTCCATCGTCCACCTCCCGTCGACTCATGCCGACGGTAGGCGCGCCGGGCGCACACGTGTGAAACGCAGACGTGTCGAGAGTGCGACATTGCACTGCAGGTCCTACTCGACGCCCGAACGCCCGCCTAGTGGCCGTTTCGGACATGTCCGAAGCCGCCGCCGCCCGGGGTCTCGACCCGGACGATGTCCCCGGCGCGCAGTGACCGGGTCGTCTTCGCCGGGAGCTCCTCGCCGTTCAGCAGGTTGCGTCCGGGCAGTCCCGCCTCTCCTCCGCGCGCGCCCTTCGGAGGGTGCCGGCGGCGCTCGCCGACGAGCGAGAGCCGGCAGTCTTCGAGCACGCGGAGCTCGCGAACCACCCCGTCGCCACCGCTGTGCTCGCCCCTCCCGCCCGAGCCCAGCCGGAGCTCGTGCCGCTCGACGCGCAGCGGGTAGGCGAGCTCGAGTGCTTCCGCCGGGGTCGAGAGCGTGTTCGACATCGCGACGTGCACGGCCGAGGGGCCGTCTGCATCGGGGCACGCGCCCTGGCCGCCGCCGACCGTCTCGTAGTACGTGAAGCGGTCGCTTCCGAGCGTGAGGTTGTTCATCGTCCCCTGGCCCTGCGCCGGCACCGGGAGCGCCTGACCGAAGGCGGAGAGGACGACGTCGACGATGCGGCTGGAGGTCTCGACGTTGCCCGCGGCGACCGCGGCCGGTGGGTGGGCGTTCACGAGCGACCCCTCGGGTGCCCGCACGTGGACCGGCACGAAGGCCCCGCCCGAGGCGGGCATGTCCGGCTCGGTCAGGCAGCGAGCGACGAAGTAACAAGCGGAGCGCGTGACCGCGAGCGGGCAGTTGAGGTTGCCGTCGTGCTGCGGCGCCGTGCCGGCGAAGTCGATCTCCAGCTCGACTCCGGCGACAGTGAGCGCCGCGGTGATCTGAAGCTCGCCTCCGCCCGCCGGCTCGAGCGTGTCGGTTGCCTCGAAGCGCCCGTCCGGGAGTCGCGCGATCGCCGCGCGCACGAGCCGCTCCGAGTAGTCGTGCAGCTCGTCCATCGCAGCCTCGACCCGGGCCTGGCCGCGCCGTTCGCAGAGCTCCTCGACACGACGGGCCGCGAGCCCGTGCGCCGCGAGCTGCGCGCGCAGGTCCCCGCGCCGCTCGTCCGGGTTTCGCATCCGCGAGACGAGCTGCCCGAGCACGGCGTCGTCGAGCCTCGTCGGCGGAATCACGACCCCTTCCTCCTCGAGCCGACGAGACTCCGCCGGGAGACTGCCCGGCTCGACGGCACCGACGTCGGCGTGGTGCGCCCGCGTCACCGCGAAGCCGACGCGCGTGCGCGTGACGAGCGTGATGTCGGGCAGATGGGTACCGCCGGCGAACGGGTCGTTGAGGATCCAGACCTCGCCCGGCCCCGGGTCGTGCTCGCGCACGGCCGCGACCGCGTCGGGCATCGCGCCCAGGTGCACCGGGATGTGCTCGGCCTGGGCGACCATGCGGCCGCGGGA
>Ga0307320_10000619_pt1 | contig 12807 bp, 16 predicted proteins | sample ER_DNA_369_FD_194495 | JGI IMG/M metagenome (GOLD analysis project Ga0307320, IMG submission 194495) | Bulk soil microbial communities from the East River watershed near Crested Butte, Colorado, United States - ER_DNA_369 | ecosystem: Environmental > Terrestrial > Soil > Floodplain | place...
GCGGAGGCCATCCACCACCACTACGACGTGTCCAACACGTTCTACGAGTGGGTTCTTGGCCCGTCGATGACCTACACCTGCGCCTGCTACCCGCACCCCGACGCGACGCTGGAGGAGGCGCAAGAGAACAAGCACCGGCTGGTGTTCGAGAAGTTACGCCTGAAGCCGGGCGACCGGTTGCTCGACGTCGGTTGCGGCTGGGGCGGCATGGCCCGCTACGCCGCCCGGCACGGGGTGAAGGCCATCGGCGTCACGCTCTCGAAGGAGCAGGCGGCGTGGGGGCAGAACAAGATCGCCGACGAAGGCTTGGCCGACCTGGCCGAGATCCGCCACGGCGACTATCGCGACGTGCCTCAGTCCGGCTTCGACGCGGTGTCCTCGATCGGGCTGACCGAGCACATCGGCGTCGCTAACTACCCCGCCTACTTCCGGCTCCTGAAGTCCAAGTTGCGCACCGGCGCGCTGCTGCTCAACCACTGCATCACCCGCCCGAACAACCGGACCGGGCCGTCGCCGGGTGGATTCATCGACCGCTACGTCTTTCCGGACGGCGAGCTGACCGGCTCCGGCCGCATCATCACCGAGGCCCAGGATGTCGGTTTGGAGGTGGTGCACGAAGAGAACTTGCGCCACCACTACGCGCTGACGCTGCGCGACTGGTGCCGCAACCTCGTCGACCACTGGGACGAAGCGGTCGAAGAGGTCGGGCTGCCGACCGCCAAGGTGTGGGGCCTTTACATGGCCGGGTCACGGCTGGGCTTCGAGACGAATGTCGTTCAGCTTCACCAAGTCTTGGCGGTCAAGCTCGACTCCCACGGAGGCCACCGCGATCTTCCGCTGCGGCCGTGGTGGACGCCCTAGGGCGACCTACCAGTTTTCGCCCCAGATGCTCGCGAAGGCGAATCCGTGCTCGCCTGTTTGGCAGCTCAGCGAGCCTTGGTAACCCATTGCAGTCACCCTGCGCACAACCTTCGAACCACTCGACACGACCGGCGTCGACCAGCTCACTGCCATGGTCCACTGCACGTTCCAGCAATCGCTGGAATCGTTGCGCCGTTTCGTCGCGGACGAGATCCCCTGGGATGCAAGCTCGGCCTCGCAGGACCTCGAGGCTGGTCCGACTGGTGGCGTTCAGAGCGCGCGACGGGACCGTGGACGCTGCCACCTCCGTCGTCCTGTCCGGTGTGCTGCCCGGATACGGTGCAAGGAACTCGCACGCGTTTCGTCCCTGGGCAGTCGACGCCTGGCCGGAGTTGACGGATGCGATTCTGACGGAGCTCTCGGGCGGGTGAACCGGCCGGTGAGCCGATGAGGCGCCCATCGTTCTCGAGCTGGCGAAGCTACGATGACGTAACCTCGCAGGCGTAAGGAGCGATCGATGCCACCGTGGACGCAGATCGAGCTGCTGACTGAGCTGGAGCCGGTCGTGGGGCGCGAATTGGATCGCCACCTTAGGGCCGCCCGCGAGTGGTTTCCCCACGAGTACGTGCCGTGGAGCGATGGCCGCAATTTCGATGGCGTGCTGGACGGCGATGCGTGGGATCCATCGCAATCTCGAGTGAGTGAAGTCGCCCGCACCGCGCTCGTCGTCAACCTCCTCACCGAGGACAACCTGCCGAGCTACCACCGCGACATCTATGAGTCGTTCGGCACCGACGGCGCCTGGGGTACGTGGATCGGTCGCTGGACCGCCGAAGAGGGCCGGCACGGAATCGCGATCCGCGATTACCTGCTGACCACGCGCGCCGTCGACCCGATGACCCTTGAACGCGAACGCATGGTGCACATGACGCAGGGCTTTGCCAGCGCGTACGACTTGGACATGCTGCACACCGTGGCGTACGTCTCCTTCCAGGAGCTGGCGACCCGTATCTCTCATCGCAATACCGGCCGCTACACCGAGGATCCGGTGTGTGAGCAGCTGCTCGCGCGAATCGCGCAGGATGAGAACCTGCACATGGTCTTCTACCGGAACGTGCTCCAGGCGGCGCTCGAGCTCGCTCCCGATGAGACGATGCGGGCGATCTGTGACGTCGTCAGCACATTCCAGATGCCTGGTAACACCATTGAGGGCTTCAATCGCCGCTCGGTGCAGATCGCCATGGCCGGCATCTACGACCTGCGAATCCACCGAGACGAGGTGCTCGCTCCAATCCTGCGCTCCTGGGACGTTTGGGATCGGGCCGGGCTGTCCGGGGAGGGGGAGCAGGCGCGCGAGCAGCTCGGCAGCTACTTCGAGGAGCTGGATCGGCAAGCGGGCCGGTTCGAGGAGAGCCGCGCCGCGCGCCAGGCTCGCGCGGAGCAACGCCGGTGAAGCTCGGCAGGTAACGCCGAGTTCCGGTCCGCTTGGCACCGTTGCGTCCCGCTGGCACAAGCGGTTCGTCATCGCTATCTGCGCAATGCCGGCGGCGCACCGCCGCCTCGGATCCGGGGTCGAGGTCCGGGAGAGCCGTGACGACGCTCTTCTTTGCGGTTACCGTCACCAGCTTGGGCCTAGTCTCGGATGGCGTCGGCACCCACCGCCAGACGGCTGTTCTGGCCCTTGAGTGCATCGGCGCGGTCGCAGCGACAGTAGCTGCTACTACCGAGATTGCGGGGAACCTGTGGGGGCCATCGATTGCCGTCGCCGTCCTCGCGGTAGTCGCCGGTCTCCTTCTGCTTGACCGCCGACGTAGACCCACTGATCGACTCGCCTGGTGGATCGGAGCGGTCCTGCTGCCTGCGGTGCTGTTGGGCGGCGTGCTGACTGTTGTGAACGAGAGACTCCTCGAGCTTCCACTGGCTTTCATCGCCGCCCTTTGGATCTGGCTTGGTGGACTCCTCTTGCGCCAGGCGTCGAAGGCGCCGTCCCGCTGAAGGTTCCGCTTGCGCTGCCCCGCTGGCCGGGTCGCTGCGGGATGGGCGGGGCAGGGCGTATCCGCTCGAGGGTTCGATAGGTGTTGAGCGTCCGACGCCGAAGAGTTCGGCGAGTTCGGCTTGGGTGTATGTGCCGAGGTCGTGCAGCTCGAGCGGGTGCTTGGCTTGGGTTCGGTTTCAGCGGGCCTGGTGATGACCCGCCCCGGATTGCGATCGGTGGTGCAAACGAGGAGGGTCTGGCGGCAGCTCTACTGCGCGTACGACGACGGTGTGCGGGTCCACTTCCAGCTCCTCGCCTACCCGATGCTCGACGACCGCACCGTGCTGCGCAAATGGAGACGCCGGTCGCGGACAACTGGGCTGGACGCCACTACTCACCGCTACGGGTGGACCAGCTAACTTGAACATGTCCCGCAAGCCTATGAGCAGCGGCCCTACGTCGCCGGCGCTTACGGGGAGATCTCCGCATCCTGGCGCCGCATGCGACTAGCGCCATCCCCGGGCCACTCCGGGTACACCGTGCCCCCGCTGCGCGGAGGTGAAAAGCTGCCTGAATGGACTTCACTTATCTCGGCCGTACCGGCCTTCAAGTCTCCCGACTTTGTCTCGGCACGATGAACTTCGGGCCCAGAACCTCCGAGGAAGACGCGCACGCCATCATGGACGACGCCCATGAGGCGGGGATCAACTTCTTCGACACCGCCAACCGCTACGGCAGCGAGCCGGGCGAGACGGAAACCATCATCGGCAACTGGTTCGCCAGCGGCGGCGGCCGGCGGGAGCGGACCGTCATTGCCACCAAGGTCTACGGCGAAATGGGGAGCTGGCACAACGAGGGCAAGTTGTCGGCGCTAAACATCCGCCGGGCGCTCGATGCGAGCTTGCGCCGGATGCAGACCGAGTACGTCGATCTCTACCAGTTCCACCACATCGATCGGAACACCCCGTGGGAGGAGATTCTGGCAGGCGATCGAGGTGGCGGTGCAGGCGGGCAAGATCCTCTACGCCGGCAGTAGCAACTTCGCGGGCTGGCACATCGCCGACGCACAGGCCGCCGCTGCCCGGCGAAACCTGATGGGCCTGGTCAGCGAGCAATCGCTCTACAACCTGCTCGTCCGCGACATCGAGCTCGAGGTCGTCCCGGCCGCGGAGCATTACGGCCTCGGGATCATCCCCTGGTCACCACTGCAGGGCGGCCTGCTCGGTGGAGTGATCAAGAAGGAGAACACCGGCGTCCGGCGACTCGAGGGCCGCGCGGCGCAGAGCCTCGCCGAGCATCGGGACGAGATCCAGGCGTACGAAGACCTGGCAGAGGAGATCGGCGCGGAACCCAGCACGTTGGGCCTCGCCTGGCTGCGCACCCGGCCCGCGGTCACCGCACCGATCATCGGTCCGCGAACCCGTGACCAGCTGGACAGCGCCCTGTCTGCCGTGGAGCTCAGCCTGTCGCCGGAGCATCTGCGCCGCCTCGATGAGATTTTCCCGGGTCGCAAGACCGCGCCCGAGGATTACGCATGGTAGCCGGTCGGCGCACCTTCCTACTCCGGGGGCCGAATGGTCTACGCGTGAGGATAGTCGGGACCTGATGCGCGTTACGTTGGGAGAGGTGTCAGGAGCACTGCCTCCCCCAACCACTGACCTTGCTCCACCACTCCACGATCAGCCCTCGCGACCAGGCCGACAAGCAAGCACGCGACTCGGGCTGCGAGCCCCACAGGTTCCCCCGGGCACTGCGACGTCTCAGCAAGCCGCAGTTCTTCCGAACAGCCATGCCGATCACCCTTCGCCTGCGGGACGCGCCGAGTGGGGAACCACGGCGCTACGCCGGCTGACTGCATACCTGAGGTGGGTCACTCGCGGCGAGGGGACGGTGTCGATCACCTCTAGGCCGACCTGCCCCAGCTCGATGCAGTCGAATAGCCGAGTGCCTTCGCCGAGGATTACGGGCGTGATGGAGATGGTGAACTCGTTCACCAGCCCGGCGTTGAGGTACTGCTGGATGAGGTCGGCTCCTCCGCCGATCCGGATGTCGCGGCCAGCGGCGGCCGTCCTGGCTCGGGCCAGGGCGCTCTCGATGCCGTCGTTGACGAAGTGGAAGGTAGTGCCACCGGGGCGCTCCCACGGTGCCCGCCTGGTGTGAGTGACGACGAAGACCGGCGTGTGGAAGGGTGCCTGCTCGGGCCAGAAGCGTTCACCGCCGTCGAACATCCGCTTCCCGAGGATGCTCACGCCGGTGCGTTCGAAGACTCCCCGCGCCATGTCGTTGTCGGGGCCGGTCTCGCCGCCCTCGCCGAGGTTGAGGTTCTCGCGGAAGAAGCGTTGCGGAAAGACCCAGCTCTGCAGCGCCGCCCACTGGCGCCCCCAGTCCTTGTAGGACGGGTCATCGGCGTGTTCGAGGTCCATTCCCGCTGGGGCGATGTAGCCGTCTAAGGACATGCTGACTGCGAAGAACACCTTGCTGGTCGGGGTTTGGGTGGATGCCATGGTGGGTCTCCCGCGGATTGAATGCAATACTTGAGTACGTACTTGAGTGTCGTCTTTGCCGACCCCGATTGTCAAGTGCAAACTTAAGCATCGGAGGTGTGTCGATGAGTGTCGACTCCGTCTTCCAGGCCTTGGGAGATCCCACGCGCAGGGCGCTGCTCGAGCGGCTGGGCGACGGCCCACTCTCCGTTAGTGAACTGGCTGCGCCGCTCGCGGTGTCCCTGGCGGCGGTGGTACAACACCTGCAGGTTCTGGAGCAGAGTGACCTGATCCGCACCGAGAAGGTCGGGAGGGTACGCACCTGCGCCATCGCGCCGGGCGGTCTCGACATCGCCGAGCAATGGCTTCAGGATCGTCGAGCGCTCACCGAGCGACGCCTGGACCGACTCGGCGCCCTCCTCGCCCAGGAGCACGGCGCCGCGCCGGCGGCGATGGGAGAAGACGGGCAATGAAAACCGAACCGATCAAACACGCGACCTTCATTGTCGAACGCACCTACCCGGCGGACGCCGCGCGCATCTTCAGGGCGTTCTCCGACACCGACGTCAAACGACGGTGGTTCGCCGAAGGCGAGGACTGGCGGGTCGAGGAGTTCACCGCTGACTTCCGGCCGGCCGGCTACGAGACGAGCCGCTTCCGATATGCCGATGGTCCGCCGATCACCAACGACACCCGCTACCTGGACATCGTCACCGACGAACGCCTCGTGTTCTCCTACGTGATGACCATCGACGGCCGCCCAAGCTCGGCATCGCTAGCCAGCGTCGAGCTCTTCCCTGCGCATGGGGGAACCCGCCTCGTCTACACCGAGCAGGGGCAGTACTTCGACGGCGGTGACCAGGCGCTCCAGCGCGAGATCGGCTGCGGCGAACTGTACGACGCCCTCGGTGCGGTATTGGCGTCCGCGCACTGATCGCGACCGTGGCGGTCCTGCGGCCTACGGGAGGCTATCCCAGATGCTGGAGACTCGGTCGCCGGGTGCGGTGCGCCGTCCTGTGCGAAGTCACTGCGCAGCAATCCCTTCTGAGACGGCCACTGGCGCACCAACCGGCCACATACCGCTGCGAGTCCCGGCCGATCGCGCTGCGGTTCACAGTGCCACGCCGCAGCGGGCTGGCGGAGGAGTGTCCCTGCGAAGGGTCGGCGAACGGGCCATGCCGAGATCAACTGCCAATGGGATGGACCGAATGCCTAGCTGTGCGCGACTCCGCCACCCCGCGATCAGCTGCGACCGTGGTTGACACCCCTTTACCGCAGCTCGTAAGCGGCCGCCAGCTCCCTGAATCGTGCAGCTCTAGCAGGTGCTTGGCCTGGTTCGGCTTGAGCTTCGGCTGCCTACCACGAAGCCGACCCTTGGCTTTCGCTACTTTCATGGCTTCCCGGGTGCGCAGTCGGATCAGGTCAGACTCAAACTCAGCCACCATCGCCAACACTGTTGAACAGCGGCCGCCCCACCGGGTCGGTCGGATCGTGGATTGAGCCGCCGAGGCTGAGTTTGACGTTTCTCGTCGTGAGCTCGTCGAGGATGTCCCGGGCGTCGGGCAGCCACCGGCCGAGCCGGTCCAGCTTGGTGACCACCAAGGCGTCGCCAGCCCGCCAGGCGGCCAGCGCCAGTCGCAGACCGGGACGGTCGCGGTTGGTGCCGGTCAAGCCGTGGTCGACATAGATGCGATCATCACCGACGCCGAGCGCGTGCAGCCCGTTGCGCTGGGCGGTGAGATCTTGTTGCTCTGTTGATACGCGTGCGTATCCCACTAGGAGTTCGTTCATCCACTTGCGATGACGCTGACCGCCGGCACCGTCGTGCGGTAACGGAACCAGAAGCGGCAGCGATAAGTACTCAGTCACCCCTCGCGCCGACCGAGCGGAACGCAACACACGTGAACCATTTGGACGACAGCTGGACGGTAAATGACCTGGTGAACGGACACCAGCCCGCGTCAACCTCTTGGAGGAGGCATACGACCGGGCCTGCAAACAGCAGGAGATCTCAAGCCGTGACGAGCCCGTCCGATCACGGACGCGATGTGCGTCGGACTGGTCAGCGTGACGGTGGGAGAGTGAGACAAAGACCGCACGAGCAGGAAGCGATCAAAAAAGCGGCGAGAACCATCGGAAAGGGCTCGATGAAGGAGAGAGTTCGTCGACCAGCTCGGCGATGAGTTGATGGCGGCGCTGCTGACCACTGACGAGGCTGGCCTGCGGCGGTTGGTGGCCGACACGTGCCACGTCATCGGACCGAAGGGCTCCACGTTCGTGCTGTTCGAACGGTGTGAAGCGGCCCACGACCGGTTCACCGTCCGCGCGCCCTGCCGGGCACAGCGCGGCCTCGTACGTCGCTCGGCGTACCCCTTGTCTGCGCCTCATGGCTGACTCGCCTGACCGGAACCGGCGACAGGCTGCAAGAGGAACAAGCACCATCCGATTACCGAAGGGAACATCACCCATGTCACTCGTCCGCGTCCACAACTTCTCCATCTCGCTCGACGGCTTCGGCACCGGTGAAGGTCAGAGCCACGACGCACATTTCGGTCACGCCCGAGACAGGTTGCACCAATGGTTGTTCACCACTCAGTGGGCAGCCCGGCGGTAGCGGCGGCGTCGACGACGTCTTCGCCCGGCAGCACGATCCGGGAATCGGCGCCGAGATCATGGGTGCAGGGAAGTTCGGCCATCCCGGATGGCATGAGGACCCGAACTGGCAGGGCGCCTGGGGTCCAAACCCACCGTTCCACACACCTGTTTTCGTTCTCACCCACCATCACCGCCCGTCGATCGAGATGGAGGGCGGCACGACGTTCCACTTTATCGACGCCTCGCCCACCGAGGCGCTCGAGACTGCCCGCGAGGCCGCAGACGACCAGGACGTACGCATCGGCGGCGGCCCCACCATCATCCGCGACTTTCTCGCTGCCGGGCTCGTTGACTACATGCACACGGTGGTGGTCCCCATCCTGCTCGGCCGCGGCGTACGCCTCTGGGACGGACTCGAAGGCCTCGAGCAGGACTACAAAGTCGAAGCCACCTCCTCACCGACCGGAGTCACCCATGTGACATTCACCCGCACGGGAACCTGAACCGTCCGGGTCGGTATCCCGGGGCGCGGCGTGGTGGCCGCCCCAGAACCGAATGAGGAACCGCATGGGGCGACCGACGAGAGACATGGCGACGTGTTGGTCTCATCGTCGTAAGGGGGTCAGCTTACGGACGGTCAGCCTTCTACGGTTGGATTGGTCGTCGGACTCCCGGGAGACTGGCCGAATGCCACTGGGTTGGAAGTTGGTCATCGACAGCACGAACGCGCCTGCCCTCGCGGACTTCTGGGCTGCGGCCTTGGAGTACGAGGTGGAGGACCCCAGCGCGCTCATCTCGCAGCTGCTGGCCGCAGCCCACATCGGCTCGGAGGCGGTCGTTGAGTACCGCGGCCGCCAAATCTTTCGCGGCTACGCCGCGATACGACACCCCGAGGATCCGTTCGACGAGACCAGCGGCATCGGCCGCGGTCGGAGGCTGCTGTTCCAGGAGGTTCCTGAGAGGAAGTCCGGCAAGAACCGCTTGCACATCGACGTCCACAGTGAGCCCGGGGGCCTCGATGAGCTGGTTGCCCGGCTGGAGAAGTTGGGGGCAACCCGCATACGCGAGGTCGATGAGGGAGCTGCAGGGCGCTGGTGGGTCATGCAAGACCCCGAAGGCAATGAGTTCTGCGCAGCGTAAGCCGGGCCGCCGTGCCTAGAGACGCGGCACTGACGCCACGTGGGTGAGCCAGTCCCAGTGCAGGGTCGATGCTCCTATGGTCTGGCAAGTAGTTGTTCTGGCTTCCTTGCTGGCGTCGCCAGATTGAGTGTGTTGTAGATCTCGCACCAGCCCGCCCGACCGCGGGGCCGACTCCGCATCTTCTGCGAGGAGTACGGCATCGCCCACCGCTGGTGTGGTCGACGCGGTCATCGAGTTCAGAGGCTGGTGATCGGTCGGGTAAGGGCGCTAGCCGATGCCGGCTTTACCAGCCCGCAGGCCGACTGGGTTGGCCAGGGCAAGGGACAGCACCCTCACAGCCGCGGTCCGCGACGGACGCTTGGTGAGGAACGTCGCCGAGGCCGTACCTCCCCACGCGTCGTCGGAAAGCCCAAGCGCTTCCTAACCCACGACCAGGTGCAGGCCCTGGCGGACGCCTGTGCTCCATACGGAACGCTGATCAAGGTCCTGGCGTACGCCGGTCTGCGTTGGGGCGAGCTGGTCGCCCTGACCACTCGCCGGGTCGACCTGAAGCGCCGGCGGATTGAGGTGTCGAGGTGATCACCGAAGTCCATGGCCGGGTGATCGTCGGCACGACCAGCGACGCTCAGTGCCGATCCCACGCTTCCTCGCCAACGAGCTGGCAGTGGACTTGGCCACAAAGGCGCCCGGCGATCTCGTGCTCACCGCCCCCGAAGCCGGCGTGCTGCGGAAGACCAATTTCCGACCACGGTTCTTCGACCCTGCCGCCGAGAAGGCCGGGCTGCCTGGACTCACCCCGCATGAGCTGCGTCTGCCCGAGCGATAACCGCCGAGGCGGCGATTTGGCCTTGGAGCGCCAGGCCATCGCGTTCTAGCGTGGAGAAACGGCTCGCGCTTGGACGGAAGGAATCTGATGGGAACACTCATGGTCGACTTCATCACCTCGCTCGACGGCTACGGGGCCGCCGAGGGCTGGCCGGGTTGGTGGGCATGGAAAGCCCCGAGTATCTCGGCTGGCTGGACGAACAGCCCGAGCACACCGTTTTGATGGGAGCGACGACCTACCGGCTGATGGCAGAATTCGCCGCAAGCGGCGAGGAAGGGGTCGACCAGCTGCTGACCCAGCTGTCGAAGGTGGTCTTCTCCTCGACCCTGACCGAGCCGCTGGCGTGGGCCAACACGCGTCTGGTCACCGGAGACGCGGTGGAAGCCGTGCGAGCGATGAAGGAAGACAGCCGCATCGAGATGCGCACGCTGGGCAGTGTGAGCCTGTGCCGATCGCTGATCACGGCCGAACTGGTGGATCGCTTCCGGGTTGTCGTCTTCCCAGTCGTCACCGGTGCGACCGGCCAAGATCGGATCTACGACGGATATCCCGACGTCAGGCTCGACCTGGTTGAGAGCCGCACCTTCGACGGAGGGCTCCAACTGTTGGAGTACGTGCCCACCGTGCTCGACGGTCCGCCGGGTACCACGGGAGCGGCGAGCTGAGCGAGGCCACAGATCGCGCTGCTACGCGACTTGGGGACATCTCGGGGACACGCTCAGGCGGTAGTGAGCACTCCTCCGCCGGGCCGGGCGAGCAAGGGGCCGCTGGCTAGGGGTGATGGGTAGAGCCGCCTCGGGGATTCGAACCCCGGACCTACGTATTACGAGTCGCAAGCAGGACGTCCACGGCTGTCGCCACCCCGCCCGACAACGTCCGCCAACGTGCGCACCGATCCATGGATGACCGGTCTTAGGCTGCTCGATTGGCTGCTCCAACCGTCAGCTCTAGCTGTTGGCTGGGGTGTGGCTATGCGGGGACATGGCGGGGACGTGGAGCCCGACCGGTAACCACCAGACTCAGTAGGTCTTTCGGGCCCTCGGCGCGCCCATCCCGGGAACGTGAACAGAGGTAGACAACTGAGAGCACGGGGATCTGCGAGCGGCGTAGTGTGGCTGTACCGAGGAACTTTGTGTACTGAGGTCTCAGTCTCAGTCGCCCCGGCGAGGTTCATTCCCGGTTGGCGTTCGCCGGAGACGGGGGCGGCCATGATGGTCACGACAACGACAACTCAGCACAGCGACCATCAACCCGAACGCCCGCCGCGGACGGAGAAGAGCAGGATCGGGCTGATCGTCGCTGGCTCGATGGCCGCCGGCCTGGTTCTTGCCGTCGTACTGGTCGCCCTCCCGTTCATCCCGGGCAGAGAGAACGTGCTCGCCGGTGTTGTCCTGCTCGCGTTCGCGTTGGGATGGGCGTTGTTGGCCGCGCTGTCGGTCCGGCTCACCGACCAGCCCCAACGATGGGCGGCTGCGCCGGCCGCGTTCATGGCGGTGGCCGGGCTCATTTCACTCCTTCCGCCGGGCTCCGTTGTCCAGGATGTGTTCGGCTGGGTATGGCCGCCAGTACTGTTCGGGCTCGCCGCCTGGATGTTCCTGTCGGCCCGACGGCAGCTACGCAGCCGAAGCGCACGATGGCTGCTGTACCCCGTCCTGGCCGTGCTGATGGTGGCCTCCGTAGGCGGCGGCTACGAGACTGTGCGCAAGTCGCTCGACGCCAGGGCCTACCCGATGCCCGGCCAGCTGGTCGACGTGGGCGGGCACCGGCTGCACCTTTATTGCACCGGCTCGGGCAGCCCGACGGTCGTCCTGGAGCCGGGTCTCGGCGGGGCCTCCTCCGACCTTGGTTGGGTCGCGCCCGCGGTGGCCCGGGACAGCACAGCATGCGTATATGACCGTGCCGGTCGGGGGTGGAGCGACGCCGCCGACGGCCCGCAGGACGCTGCGCAGATAGCCGCCGACCTGCACACGCTGCTAGAGCGGGCAGAGGTTCCCGGGCCCTATGTGCTGGTTGGTCACTCATTCGGCGGCCTGTACGTCCAAACCTTCGCCGCCAACTATCCAGACCAGGTCGCCGGTCTGGTACTCCTGGACTCCACCGCACCCAAACCGGGCCCGGCCCTGCCGACCAGGACCGAGTCGTACAGCGTCCTCGGTCGCGTCTCCGCCGTGTTCTCCGCGGTGGCTCACCTCGGAGCCGGACGGCTGATCGCCCAGGCCTCATACGGCAGTCTCCCGCCACACTTCCGAGGCGAGGCGCGCGCCAACGCCTCGACCGCCCGTTACCTGGGCAGCTTCATCGAGGAGTTCGTCGAGGCGAACACGTCGATGCAGCAGGCGGCGTCGCTGACGAACCTCAACGATAAGCCGCTCATTGTTCTCACCGCAGACACCGGGAACGCCGCTGGATGGCAGCAGGCGCAGGACCAGATGGCCACATTGTCGACCAACAGTTCTCACCGTGTCGCCAAGGCCACCACCCACGAATCGCTGCTGTACGACGAAGCCGACTCCGCCGCGGCCAGCCAGGCAATTCACGACCTCGTCGCGTCCGTACGCACCTCCCGCCCACTCACCCCGCGCTGATGCGGTGACAACGATCTTCTGGTACGCCTCGTGGGGGCCGGAGATCCGCGCAGCTGCTGCCTTGAAATGGAGCCTGATGAGTTGGTTGGACGGCCCTCGGAGCGTCAAACCGCCTTTGACCAGGGCCGCCAGTGGCACGAGACCTTGCGGCGCCTGCCGTCTGTTTGGGACTTTTCGCTAGGCGTGCCCCCTCCATGCCCACCTGGGGGCCTGCTCGGACTGCGGTGACTTCTTCGGTGTTAAGCAGGTTCTGCTCGGCGCTGGTGACACGGCTCAATGTGAGATGACTCCACTGACGTGTGCCGAGTGTCGGGCAACCGCCGGCCCATAGTCACTCAGTTA
>Ga0307320_10000623_pt1 | contig 12758 bp, 14 predicted proteins | sample ER_DNA_369_FD_194495 | JGI IMG/M metagenome (GOLD analysis project Ga0307320, IMG submission 194495) | Bulk soil microbial communities from the East River watershed near Crested Butte, Colorado, United States - ER_DNA_369 | ecosystem: Environmental > Terrestrial > Soil > Floodplain | place...
GCGATCACCGCGAGCCGCCCGTCGGGACGAAGCATGTCGAAGGCGGCCGGCAGAGCGTCCTCGAGCTCACCGAGCTCGTCATTGACCGCGATGCGGAGCGCCTGGAAGACGCGCTTCGCGGGGTGGCCGTCTCCGAAGCGCGCGGGAGCGGGGATGGCGGAGCGGATCAGCTCGACGAGCTCACCGGTTCGCTCGATCGGCTGCTGCTTGCGGCGACGCGAGATCGCACGGGCGATCTGCTTGGAGTAGCGCTCCTCCCCGTAGCGGCGGAAGATCGAGATCAGGTCGCGCTCAGGCCAATCGTTGACGAGATCGGCGGCAGAGGTCTCCGCGGTCGGGTCCATGCGCATGTCGAGCGGTGCATCGACCGCGTACGAGAAACCACGTTCGGGCCTGTCGATCTGCATGCTCGAGACGCCGAGGTCGAGCAGGATCGCGTCCGCCTGCAAGCCGTTCTCGGCGAGCTGGTCGAGGATGACCGAGGCCTCGCCGCGCAGCAGGCGCGACTGCGCGCCAGTCCGGCGGCGGAACTGCTCGTAGTACGGCTTGACGGTCGGGTCACGATCGACGGCGATGAAACGTCCGGCGCCCTGAAGATCGGCAGCGAGGAGCGCGGCGTGGCCACCTGCCCCGAAGGTCGCGTCGACGACGGTCTCACCGGGCCGGACCGCGAGGAGCTCGCGCACCTCGTGGGCCAGGACGGGAACGTGATCAGTCTCGTTTGGTTGCAAGACGTTCGGCAACATCTTCTGCGCTCCCTTCTACCTCTTTCATCTCCTTGCGCCAGGCGGCGCCGTCCCAGAGCTCCAGGTGGTCCCTGACTCCGGCAACGACCACGTTCCGGCCCAGCCCTGCGTGCTCGATGAGGGCGGCGGGGATCATCACGCGCCCCTGCTTGTCGAGCTCGGCCTCGGCCGCACCGGAGAAGAAGAACCGATGCATCCTCCGGCCTTCCTGGCTGAGTGGGTCGAGCCCGGCCAGCCGGCTGTCGACGAGCTTGTCCCAGTCCTCAAGACGGTAGGCATACAGACAGCCGTCCATTCCGCGCGTGACGACGACCCCTGCCGCAAACGACGCTCTGAATTTCGCCGGGAGGGTGATGCGGTTCTTGTCATCGAGTGTGTGCTCGTATTCGCCGAGAAGCATTTAGGGGCCTGACGTGTATACCACTTCGCCCCACTTTAAACCACGATTCCCCACAGCGCAACCCTGGCGCGCCAATTAGTCGTCAGCCGAAGGCGCCCCTGATCGTCATGGCTTCTGCGCCACAGCTGGCTGCGACGGCCAACGCCTCCTCGACGCTGTCGCCGCGACCCAGCGCGAACGTGAGCCCAGCAGCGAAGGAATCGCCTGCCCCGTAGGCGTCCGCCAGCGGGCCCGGCAGCTCGGCGGCCGCATAGGTTCCTTCGCGTTCGCCCGCGACGAATTCGCCTCCCTCGCGCCCCATCGTCGTGACCACGAGCTTCGGCGGCGGGTCGAGCTGACCCGATTCGTAACGCTCGGCGAGGTCGGTGCCGCTGTGCACAAGCGCATCCAGCTCGACGTGTGCCTCCTGCAAGGTGGGGAGCTCTCGTGCCGTGGCGACGAGCACGCGAGCCTTCCGAGCCGCGCTTAGCGCCGCGGCGTCACCCGCCGTGAAGTAGACCGCGTCGATTTGCTCCAGGTCGCCCCACGGAAGCGGGTCACTCCCGTACGGGTGCAGTTTCGGGCCGAGCAGCGTGATCGTTCGCTCGCCGCCGTCGTCGAGGTACGTGAAACCACGCCGCTGTGGCTCGTCGCGCGTGACCCCGTGCACACGCACTCCGAGCTCCTCCAGGGCGGCCCGAGCGTGCTCACCGACCTCGTCGTTGCCGACGGCGACGAAGAAGTCACAGCTGCCGGCGAGCTTCAGGAGCCGGCTTGCGGCCACGGCGCCGCCACCCGCGGGCGCGACCCAATTCTCGCGGGCTTGGATGATCTCGCCGGGCATCGGCACCCGCTCGACGGATGCGAACCGAATCCATTCCGTGTGCCCCACGACCGCGGTCCGCACGTTCGGCAGTCTCACACCTCGACCGTCTGTCCCGTTACAGAAGATGATGGAAGTCGTGCTGCCGCCATTCGAGCGTTTCTACGAGGAGCACCGCGAGGAGATCCTCCGGTACCTCCGCGGATTGCTTCCGCGCGAGGCAGCGGAGGACGCGTGGCAGGAGACTTTCCTCCGCGCCCTGCGCGCGTATTCGGGCCTGCAGCACGGTAGGCACCTCCGCGCCTGGGTGTTCACGATCGCCCACCGCGTGGCGATCGACGACGTGCGCAAGCGTCGCCCGCAGGCTCCTCTCCCCGAATGGGCCGTAGAAGATGCCCGCCCTGCCTACGCCGAGCTCGCCGACCTGACGCGTGACCTACCGCCCAAGGAGCGCGTCGCCGTTGTGCTCCGCTACGGCTACGACCTCGACTACGACCAGATCGGCGAAGTCCTCGAGTCAAACGAAGTGGCAGCGCGTCAGGCCGCCTCCTCGGGAGTTCGCCGGCTGCGAAAGGAGCACCGATGACCGTTTCTTCGAGCCTCGACGAGCGGTTCCGCGACGCGGCGGCGGCCGAGGGACTGCTGGACGTCGCGTACGACCTGGCCGACACACCGGTCGGGACCCTGCTCGTCGCCGCCAGCGGGCACGGCCTCTGCCGAATCTCGTTCGACCCCGAGCCTGAGCGCGAGGTCGAGCGGCTGGCCCGTGCATTCGGCGCTCGGGTGCTCCGAGCGTCGCGCCCGCTCGACGACGTGCGGCGACAGCTCGACGAGTACTTCGACGAGCAGCGCACGGACTTCGAGCTCGCGGTCGACCTCACCCCCGTCGCCGACTTCACGCGCCAGGTGCTGACCCGGCTGGCCAAGGTGCCGCACGGCCAGCTCACGACCTACGGCGCACTGGCGAAGGCAGCCGGCCGTCCCAGGGCCGCCCGCGCAGTCGGGACGGTCATGAACCGCAACCCGATCCCGATCGTGCTGCCCTGCCACAGGGTCGTCGGCGCCAACGGCGACCTGGTCGGATACGGCGGCGGGCTCGATCGCAAGCGTCAGCTTCTGACGCTCGAGGGCGCGATGCTTGACGAGAGATCTTAGTAAGTCTATGCTTACCGTTAGTGATGGCTTACGCAAGTGCGATGGACGCGCTCGGAGATCCGACGAGAAGACAGATCTTCGAGCTCCTGCAGGGCGGCCCCCGCGCCGTCGGCGAGCTCGCAACTGAGCTCCCCGTCAGCCGGCCGGCCGTCTCGCAGCACCTGCGTGTGCTGAAGGACGCAGGCCTCGTGACCGAGCGCCGAGACGGCACGCGCCGCATCTACCGGGTCGATCCGAACGGCCTGGGCGAGGTCCGCGACTACTTCGACAGGTTCTGGGAGACCGCGCTCGCCTCGTTCGAGTCCGCGGTCGCCCGCAACGGAGAGGAGAGGGAATGAACGTGCAGCAAACGGATCTGACGATCCGCAGGTCGGGGGTCGTCTCGGCGACTCCCGAGAAGGCCTTCGAGATCTTCACGGAAGGCATCGCCGCCTGGTGGCCTTACGAGACGCATTCGGTCGAGGGCATGGAAGGCGAAGACCGCAGCCCCGAGACGGTCGTCTTCGAAACCGGTCCCAACGGCCGGATCTACGAACGGATGACGAACGGCAAGGAGGCGCACTGGGCGCACGTCACGGCCTGGGAGCCGCCGACTCGCGTCGTCCTCGCCTGGCAGGTCAACCCGGACACGCCCGGCCCGACGGAGATCGAGATGCGTTTCACGCCGGAAGGCGACGGCACGCGCTTCGACTTCGAGCACCGCGGCTGGGACGTACTCGGCGCCGAAGCCGAGAAGTCCGCGAGCAATTACGCCAACGGCTGGGTGGGCGTGCTCGACCGTTACGAGCAGGCGTTCTAGGAAGGGCGGGCCCGGGCGACCGGGCCCTCTCTACCCCGCTCGCCGGTACCGCAGCGCGACGACGATCGTGATCGCGATCACGATTGCGGCCACGGTGTTCGGGATGATCAGCGCGAGATTGTCCGCGGCGATCCCGTAGGCGAGCCAGAGCAGGAAGCCGACGAAGAGGACGAGGAAGTAGCCGACCGAGATCGTCAGCGAGCTCTTGTGCTGGATGATCTTCCTCATCTGGAGCAAGGGACCGAGAGCCATCGCGATGGCCCAGGTGGCAGCAGCGATCGCGAGCGCAGACTCCATTGAGGGGCAAGGCTAGTCGCCGAGCAGGCAGTAGCCGACGCCCCACACGTTCTGGACGTACGGCGGCCGGTCCGGCCGGGCCAGCCGCCGTCGCAGCCGGGAGGCGTGCGAGTCCAGGGTGCGCGTGCGGCCCAGGGAGCGGAAGCCCCAGACCTCGCGGAGCAGCTCCTCCTTCGTGAAGACCCGGTGCGGGTCGCCGGCGAGCTTGACGAGGAGCTCGTACTCCTTGCCCGGCAGCGCCACGCGCTCGTCGCCCACCGTTACCCGTCGCGTTGCCGTGTCGACCTCGATCGCACCGGCCCGGAGCACTCGCCCCGGCGCGGGCTGCGCTCTACGCAGGACGGCGCGAATACGTGCCACGAGCTCGTCGTAGTGGAACGGGCGCACGACGAAGTCGTCGCACCCGCGCGCGAAGGCGCGGACGCAGTCGACCGCGTCGGCCTGCTGCCGGCCGAGGACGATCACGGGCAGGTCTCGATCCCACGAGCGCCCCGGCTCGCCCTCGCGGAGGCGTGCGCACAGATCGAGTGCCAGCTCGTCCGAGACGAGCACCACATCGGGCTGACTCCGTTCGAGGAGCTCGAGCGCCTCGCCGTCCTCGGCCTCGACGACCTCGAATCCGTCCTGGCGCAGGTGGCGCTCGAGAAAGCCGCGCGCCGCCGGCTCGGGCTCGGCGAGAAGCACGTTCTGCATGCGCTCGACGCTAGCGCGAGCCTCTCCCCCACGCCAGATGTCCTTTCGCGCGACTCTGTGCCGAACGATCGACAGCGGCCAGGGCCGAGGCTAACAGTGCCGGATGCGCTTGCACATGAGGCTGATCGACGCGAGGAAGTTCAAGTTCTCCGCCTCACCCGAGACCAGGATGCCGATCACGTTGCCGTCGCGATCGACCGCCGGGCCGCCTGAGCCCCAACGACCGCCAGGAGCGCTCTCACAACCGCCCGGACCGGATCACCCCGATCAGCAGCCAGATCCCCAGCAGTCCCGCGAACAGGAAGCCGAACACCGAGACGACATGCAGCCCGAGAAACTGCGGCCCCTCGGTCGCGAAGACGCCGATCAGGCTCGACCCGATGAGCCCTGCCGCGACCACGAGCGCGATGATCAGGCGGTTGAACGCCACGTCGACGGTGTGCATGAAGTCGTCGAGCCCCTTGTGCACGAAGCCGACCTCGATCTGGCCGTCGCGCGCCTGCTCCAGCACGTCATGAATCTGGAACGGGTAATCGCCGAAGACCTGCGCGAGCTTCCAGCTGTCCCGCTGCGCGCGCGCCAGCATGCGCTGAGGCGTGTAGCGACCCACCATGAGGCTGCGCGCGTATGGACGCGCCACCTCGAAGACGTTGAAGTCGGGATAGAGCTCGACGCCGACCGACCCGAGCGTTGCAATCGACTTGTCGAGGAGCATGAAGCGAGTCGGCAGGTGCAGGTTCAGCTGGTAGATCAGCGAGAACACCTCGCGGATGACCTGCAGGGGATCGATCTCCGCCAGGCTGGCCCCGTAGTAGCGGTAGAACAGCTCCTGGAGCTCGGCGACGAACTCGTCCTCGTTCTCCTTCGGGTAGCGGACGCCGAGATCGGCGAGCCGCTTCGGCAGCGCCTCGACGTTCTCGTTGGCGACGTCGATGAAGAGGCGCGTCGCCTTCGAGAGGTCCTCGTCCGTGAGCTTTCCGGCCAAGCCGAAGTCGACCAGGCCGATCTGGTCGGGCCGCATCACGAGGATGTTTGCCGGGTGCGGGTCGCCGTGGAAGACGCCGTGGCGGAAGATCATCGTCATCCACGCCTCGGTGATGACCTCGGCGAGGCGACGGCGCTCCTGGACCCCGTACGGCATCGTGTCGATGTCCGCGAGCTGGAAGCCCTCGAGGAACTCCAGCGTGAGCACCCGCGAACGCGTGTAGCTCCAATAGACCTTCGGCACCACTACATGCGGGTCGCCGGCGAAGTTCTTGCGCAGGGTGTCCGCGTTTCGCGCCTCCTGGCGGTAGTCCAGCTCCAGCCGGATCGAGCGCGCGAACTCGTCGACCAGCTCGCGAACGTCCAGGAAGTCGAGTGCGCGCACCCGCTCCTTCGCGATTCGCGCCGCCTGGTAGAGCAGCGCCAGGTCGGCTTCGATCTGGCGAGGCGCCCCGGGGCGTTGCACCTTTACGGCGACGACCTTGCCGTTCGGCAGCACGGCACGATGAACCTGGCCGATCGAGGCGGCTGCGATGGGCTCGCGGTCGAACTCGCTGAACAGTCGCTCGAGGGGGTCACCAAGGTCTTCCTGGATGACGCGCTCGACGTCCTCATAGGCGAACGGCCGCACGTCGTCCTGGAGGCCGCGCAGCTCGGAGATGATGTCGGGCGGCAGCACGTCTGGGCGCATCGACAGGAGCTGCCCAAACTTGACGAACGTCGGACCGAGCTCGTCGAGCATTTCCCGCAGGTGCTGGCCGCGCTCGGACGGCGTGCCCTCGATGAGCGCGGGCCGGCTACGGCCGGGCAGAAGGTCGGTCAGGCGGTGCCGTTCGAAGAAGTAGCCGAAGCCGTGCCGGACGGCGACCTGGGCGATCTCCGTCAGGCGTCCGAGGTTGCGTGTGCGGTGGGCCGGCTCGGCCATGAACTTCAGTGTTCCACGCGGAAGGGGCGACCCCTAGTGCGGCGGGTCAGGGACTGCCCTCGGGCCGCCCTCGACCAGGCGTATCCGATGTTCCAGCTGCGCGACGCGCAGCTCGAGCTCCTCGTAGTCCCCGCGCGTGACTACGCCCAGCTGCTGGAAGAGCCCATCAAGCGCAGCGCCACTCCGCTGCCCCACTCGGCCGGCTTCGCCCTTCCAGCGCAGCATCAGCTCCTCGATCGTCTGACGAGCCTCGTCTTTTCGCATACCGCCTCGTGCAGCCAGCTCCTCGGCCAGAGCGTCAGCCCGCTCGGCAGTGAGCGCAACGGCGCCGAGCGCGGCGAGGCCGAGCTTCTCTACCGAGTCGCGGAGACCGCTATCGCCGGCCATGTGGGCGCGTCCGCCGCCGCTGGCGGCGCTGCTGGCGCTGCTGGCGCTTCGAGCTGGCCGACGCGCCGTCGCCTTCACCCTCGGACACCGGCAGGTCGGCCGCAACGGGCGCCAGCTCCGGCACGAGCGGAGGCTCGGAGACCAGGGCCGCCTCGGCGTCGGCGAGGATTTCCGCCCCCGACTTGTCAACGTCGGGCTGACCTATCCGGCGGGCGTACTCAGGCTCGCGTTGCTTCCACATCGCGAGCAGCGGCGCCGCGATGAAGATGGACGAGTAGGCGCCCGCTCCGATGCCGACGAGCAGCGCGAACGCGAAGTCCTTGAGCGTGTCCCCTCCGAAGAAGTACAGCGCGGAGATCGGCAGCAGCGTGATGAACGTCGTCGCGAGGGAGCGCCGGATCGTCTCCCACAGCGACACGTTGCAGATCGTCTGGATCGACGACCGCCGCATCAGCGGAATGTTCTCGCGAATACGGTCGAAGATGATGATCGTGTCGTACATCGAGTAACCAAGGACGGTGAGGATGGCCGCCACCGTTGCGGTCGTCACCTCCTTCCCGGTGAGCGCATAGATGCCGACGGCAATCGTCACGTCGTGCGCGATCGACGCGATGACCGGGGCCGCGAACTTCAAGTCGAAGCGAATCCAGATGTAGATGCAGATGAGGATGAAAGAGACGACGATCGCGAGAATCGCGTTCCGGGCGAGCTGGCCGCCGAAGCTTTCGGAGACGTTCTTGACCCCGAACGGGATGTTGTCGCCGTAGTTGTTCTTGATCGCCGTCTCCAGCTTCGTCTGGTCGGCGCGGGCGAGAGACTCGGTCTTGATCGTGAAGCTCTTGTACTGCTCGCCGCCGACCGCCTTGCCACGGCCCTGGATGACGGCGTTCTCCTGCCCGATCTCACGGGTGATGTCGCGAATCTCGGCGATGTCCACCGCCCGCGGCGAGGTGAACGCCACCTGCGTCCCACCCTTGAAGTCGATCCCGAAGTTGAGGCCCTTGACGGCGATCGCACCGATGGAGATCGCAAGCACGACGCCCGAGAGTACGAACCAGTATTTCCGCTTGCCGATGAAGTCGATCTGGATCCACTTCGCCATCTGCTGGCCCTGCGCGCCCATGAACTGCGGGCTGTCGAACCAGCGGAAGCCGGACAGGATCCCGAGCATCGCGCGCGTGGCGCCGACCGCAGTGACCAGCGAGACCGCGGTGCCGATGAGCAGCATCAGCGCGAAGCCCTTGACGCTTGCTGACGCGACCAGGAAGAGCACGAGCGCCGTGATCGCGGTCACCATGTTGGCGTCGATGATCGAGCTGAACCCTTTGGCGTAGCCAGCCGCGATCGCTGCGCGGACGGACCTCCCCCCTCGGGATTCCTCCTTGATCCGCTCGAAGATGACGATGTTCGCGTCGGCCGCGACCCCGATCGTGAGGATCATCCCCGCGAAGCCGGGTAGGGTCAGCGTGACGTTGAAGAGCAGGATCGCCGCGAACATGAAGGCCGCGTAGATCGCGAGGCCGAGCACGGCGACCAGACCGAGGAAGCGATACAGGAGGAGTAGGAAGATCGCGACCAGGAGGAGACCGGCGATAGCGGCGGTCTGCGCCTGCTTCAGGGAGTCCTTACCGAGGGTGGCCGAGACGTCAGTTCGCTCCGCGATCACGAACCTGACCGGCAAGGCGCCGGTCTGGAGCACGAGCGCGAGGTCCTTGGCCTCGCTGAGGGAGCCAATCCCCGTTATCTGCGCGCCGTTACCGGGCGGGATGCCGTCCGGGTTCTGGTTGAAGTCGATCGTCGGCGCGGACTGGATGACATTGTCGAGGACGATCGCGAACTGCTGGAAGGCGGCCTCGTCGTCGATGTTGTTCCGAGTCTGGACTTGCCGGCCGCGCTGGGCGAGCAAGCGGGTCACGTCGTGGAACTTGTCGCCACCCTTGTCGGTGAACTGCATCGTTACGATCGGCTGGTTCGTGGTCGTGTCGAAGTCCTGGCGCGTCCCGTCCGCGTTGAGGTCCTTGCCCGTCATCTCCGGGATGGGGTGTTCCTTGTTCTCGGGGTCGAACTTGACGAGGTAGTAGTAGGTGCGGCTGGGCTCCGCCTCGTTCACTCCGGGGCAGTAGCGCTGGTCGATCCCGCAACGCAGGATGACCGTCTTCTCCGGCAAGGCCCGAAGCTTGTAGCCCTTCGTGAGCTTTCCGTCCTTCAGGAGACTCTGGACGCGGACTTTTTGCTTCCCGATCAGCGCTCGGCCGTCGAGGATCTCCTGACGCGTCGGCTTCGGCCCGGCGACGCGCTGGTTGTCCTTGTCGAAGAGGTACCACGCCGCCGGCTTGCCCCTCTGCGCCATTCTCTTGACCGTTCCGTCGTTGAGGATCGAGTAGAGCGTCGGCGACGCGCGCGGGAACTGGTCGATAGTGAGCGAGACACCCGGGACCAGGCTTGCCTGCAGGTCGTAGAGCTGGAGCTGCGCCGTCTTGCCGATGATCTCGACGGCCCGGTTGATGTCGAAGACGCCGGCCAGCTGGACGACGATCTGGTTCTCGCCCTGCTTGCGAACCTCGGGCTCGGAGACGCCGAGCTTGTCGATGCGGTTGCGGATGATTTCGACCGAGCTCTGAATCTCGGCTTCGTCGAGGGTCTTGCCGGCCGTCGGCTGCGCTTCGAGGACAACCTCGAGACCGCCCTGGAGGTCGAGCCCGAGCGTCGGCTTCTGCTGAATGGGCGAGCCGGGGATCGCCATGAGCGCAATGCCGATCAGCGCCCCGACCAGGAGCGCGAGCAGGACCAAATGCGAGCGGCGTTCCTTCACGGGCTTCTGCCTAGGTTAGCGATGAAGGCGTGTTTTCCGCCTCGGGCGCGGCACGACCTGCAACCGCGCTCTTGGCGACGCGCACGCTGGTCTGGGGAGCGATCTCGAGCATGACGGCGTCCTTGTCAAGCGACTTAACCCGGCCGTACAGCCCGCCGAGCGTCACGACCTCGTCGCCGACGGCCAGCTCGGTGAGTAGCCGGGCCTGCTGCTGCTGGCGGCGGCGCTGGGGCTGGATGAGCAGCGCCCACATCAGGACGAGCATTGCTCCGATGAACAGGATCGAGATGTACACGAGTTATTCCTCCGGCTCGCCGTTCAGGCGTTCGAGCGTCTGGGCCTTGAAGGATGCCAGCTTCCCGTCACCGATCGCGGCGCGGGCGGCGTCGGTCAGCGACAGCAGGTAGCGGAGGTTGTGGACAGTCAGCAGCCGCAGCCCCAGGACTTCCTGCTGGTTGACGAGGTGCCGGATGTACGCGCGCGAGAACCGCGTGCAGGCCGGGCAGTCGCAGCTCTCGTCGAGGGGTGCGGGGTCACGCGCGAAGCGCGCGTTCTTCAGGTTCAGGCGACCGGTCGAGGTCATCGCGGCGCCCGTCCTACCCATTCGGGTCGGCAAGACGCAGTCGAACATGTCGATTCCGCTCTCGATCGCCTCCAGGACGCCTTCCGGGTCCCCGATCCCCATGAAGTAGCGGGGCTTGTCGGCCGGCAGCTGGGGCGCCGACGACGCGAGGGCAGCGAACATAGGGCCGCGCTCCTCGCCCACGCTCAGACCCCCGAGCGCGTGGCCGTCGAAGTCGAGGGCGACGATCTCCTCGATCGACCGGCGGCGCAGATCGGGGTCGGTCGCGCCCTGGGCGATGCCGAAGAGGAGCTGCCCCTCGGCGCGCGGCGCCTGGCGCTGACGCGCCGCCCAGACGGTCGTCAGGCGGACGGCCTCCTCGAGCTCCTCTCGCGGCGAGTCCGCGGGCGGGCAGACGTCGAGGCACATCGCAATGTCAGACCCGAGCTTGGCCTGGATCTCGGCGGCGAGCTCCGGAGTGAACCGCTCCGGCGACCCGTCGTAGACCGAGCGGAACGTGACGCCTTCGTCGTCGGTCGCGAGGATCGTGTGCTTCAGCGAGAAGACCTGATAGCCGCCCGAGTCGGTGAGGATCGGCCCGTCCCAGCCCATGAAGCGGTGTAGGCCACCGAGCTCGGCGATCACGTCCTCGCCCGGGCGGAAGTGCAGGTGGTAGGTGTTGCCGAGGAGGATCGACGTACCGACTGCGCGCAGCTCGTCGGGATCGACGGTCTTCACGGTCGCTTTGGTGCCGACGGGCATGAAGGCCGGGGTCGGGATCTCGCCGTGCGCGGTGTGGAGGGTGCCCGCCCGTGCCTCGCCGTTTGTGGCCGTGACCGAGAAGCTCACAGGATCAGCATGGCGTCGCCGAAGGAGTAGAAGCGGTATCGCTCGCCGATCGCCAGCTCGTACAGGCGGCGCGTCTCCTCAATTCCCGCGAAGGCCATTACGAGGGCGAGGAGAGTCGATCCGGGAAGGTGGAAGTTCGTGAGGAGCACGTCGGTCCGGCGGAACTCGAAGCCGGGGGTGACGAAGAGGTCGGTGCGGCCCGCGAGCGGAGCACCGCGTGCCAGGGACTCGAGGACGCGCACAGTTGTCGTCCCAACCGCAACAACGCGATCGGCGTCCCGGATTCGCTCCCAGGCATCCGGCGGCACCTCGTAGCGCTCCGAGTGCAGCTCGTGGTCGGCGAGATCGTCCACGGACACCGGCCGGAACGTGTCCAGCCCGACGTGGAGGGTCACGCGCTCCACGTCCAGGCGAGCGAGCAGCTCGGGCGTGAAGTGGAGGCCGGCCGTTGGCGCGGCGGCCGAGCCCTCGTGCTCTGCGTAGACCGTCTGGTAGCGCTCGGAATCGGCGAGCGGCTCAGTGATGTACGGAGGCAGGGGCGCCTCTCCGGCGGGCTCGCCCTCGAGCCGCAGGCGCCACCGACCCTCGCCGAGCGGCTCCAGGAGCTCGACCGGCCCGAGCCGCTGTCCTGCGCGCAGCTTCCGTGAGGGCCGAGCCAGGCCCTCCCACTCGTTGTGGCCATTCAGGCGCTCTAGGAGCAGCACCTCTGCCTCGCCCCCGGTCTCGCGACGCAGACGCAGGCGCGCCGGAACGACGCGGGTGTCGTTGACGACCACCAGCTCCCCTCTGAGCTCCTCCCGGAGCTCGTGGAAGTGACGGTGCCTCGTCTCGCCGGTCGCCCGGTCGTACACCAGCAGGCGCGACTCGTCGCGACGCTCAGCGGGTCGTTGCGCGACCAGCTCCCGCGGCAGCGTGTACTCCAGCTCGGAGCGCTTCATCCGCCTCGAACGCTAGCGTTCCTCCCATGGATGAAAGCGCCATTGGACGCGCTCGGGCTCGCCTAGAAGAGGCTGCAGACGGCCGCGTCGAGCCCGGAGAAGTAGACGCTGCGCTCGAGCGGGCACGACGGCAGGTCGAAGAGCTCGCCGAGCTCGCCGCGAATCTGGAGTCGACCCTTCCCGGCCGAGTCGAGGACGCCGTTCGCGACGGAGTTCGGACCGAGGCCAAGCCGATCGCGCGGCAGCTCGCCGAGGTGCGCGGGCTGTCGAACCAGACGATCCGGCGACTCGAGCGCCTCGAAGGCGACCTACTCGCGGAGCGACACTCACGCGTCGATGACCTGGCCCTGCTAGTCGACCTGATCACGTCGGGCTGGAAAGGCGTCGACCAGCGGCTCGCGCGGCTCGA
>Ga0307320_10000627_pt1 | contig 12699 bp, 10 predicted proteins | sample ER_DNA_369_FD_194495 | JGI IMG/M metagenome (GOLD analysis project Ga0307320, IMG submission 194495) | Bulk soil microbial communities from the East River watershed near Crested Butte, Colorado, United States - ER_DNA_369 | ecosystem: Environmental > Terrestrial > Soil > Floodplain | place...
TCGGCACGCCTTTCGCGTTCGCATACAGGATCGCGCTGATCGCGTCCGCCGTGGTGCCCGAGCCGTCTGCGCCGAGGAACTTCAAGGGCATGATCCTCGTGCTCCAGGTCACTCCCGCGACACCAACACCGTTGTTCCCAACCGCGGCGATCGTGCCCGAGACATGGGTTCCATGGCCCTGGTCGTCCGTGGGATTGTTGTCGCCATTCGCGAAGTCCCAGCCGCGCCAGTCGTCGACATAGCCGTTTCCGTCGTCGTCGAGGCCGTTCGTGCGGCAGCCGGCGCAGTCCTCCCCTGCGTTGACCCAGATGTTCGCGGCGAGGTCGGGATGAGAGAGGTCGACGCCCGTGTCGATGACGGCGACGACGACATTCGGGCTGCCGGTCGAGACCGACCAGGCTTCTCGCGCGTCGATGTCGGCGTCGGGCGAGCCCGCGGTCCAGTTGACCGTCTGGCCGAAGTTGTCGAGTCCCCAGAGCTGGTTGATGAACGGGTCGTTGGGCACATCGGCCCGGAGCAGGAAGTTCGGCTCCGCGTAGGCGACGCGCCCGTCGCGCTCCAGGCTACGAATCGCCTGCGCGGTGCGCCGCGGGGCGACCGAGACGAGCGCGCCGTGAATTCCGGCGAAGCGGCGCTTCCGGTTTGCACCGACGCCGGCAAGGGCGTCGTTCTGAGCGGCCGTGGAGACGGGCCCCCGGAAGCCGACGAGGATCTCGCCAGGCACGGCCGAGCGCATCCGGGTCGGTGAGGACGCTGGTCCTGGTCCCCCGCGCGCCGAGCTCGCGAGCGCAACCGCAGCTAATGCCGCGACCAGAGTGAGAGCGAGGGCGGTGCGGCGTGGGTGGCGAAAATCGCGCATGCGTAGCGGGCCTCGACCGCGTGCCGCACGCAGAAATCGGGTTCCTCTCACACCGTAGGCGCGAAGCGCCGCGCGGCTATCCCCCGCGAGAGTGTGTTTCCGGTCGGCCAGACGGAGGTAAAGAGCCGTCGTGCGCTTTCGGCGTGGGGCTCGACTCGATCCGGACCAGGTCACCGACGTTCGCGGTCGCCGCCTTGGCGGTGGGCTCGCCGTGGGTGGCGGTGGCCTCGGCCTCGGCGCGCTGATCGTCTACCTGCTCTTTGCGCTCCTCTCGTCGAACGGCGGGCTCGGACAGCTCGCACCTCTCGACGACCGCAGCGTCGGCCAGGGCGACACTCCGGGCGAGGTCTCGCAGGCGTGTCGCACGGGCGAGGACGCGAACCAGCGTCAGGACTGCCGCATCGTCGGCGTCGTCAACAGCGTCCAGAAGTTCTGGGACCGCGTCTTCGCGCGAAGCGGCAAGAGGTATCCGTACGTGGACACGGTCTTCTTCACCGATCAGGTGCAGACGGGATGCGGTGTCGCGAGCTCGCAGGTTGGCCCCTTCTACTGCCCGCAGGACCAGCTTGTGTACATCGACCTCGGCTTCTTCGACGAGCTCCAGTCGCGTTTCGGCACCGGCGCCGCGCCGTTCGCACAGGCCTATGTGATCGCGCACGAGTACGGCCACCACGTCCAGAACCAGCTTGGAGTCCTCGACAGCATTCGAGGCGACCGCCAAGGACCGGAGAGCAAGGCCGTGCGATCAGAGCTCCAGGCCGACTGCTACGCGGGCGTGTGGGCGGCAAATGCGGTCTCCACGGGCTTGATCGAGGAGCTGACGCAGGCCGACATCAACGACGGCCTCGACGCGGCGACCGCGATCGGCGACGACCGCATCCAGGAGCAAACACAAGGCCAGGTGAATCCGGAGACGTGGACGCACGGCTCTTCGGAGCAACGCCGTCGCTGGTTCTCGCGCGGATACGAGAATGGCCGCCCAGCCGCCTGCGACACGTTCTCGGGCTCGATCTAGGCCCGAGCCCATCCCCCGCCCGGGTGTGAGCGGCGATCCTGCGAGGCCGATAACCCCGAGACCGTGCTTCGACGTTTCGCATCGTCTGTTCTCGCGATCGGGATCGCGGCGATCAGCGGCTTCGTCGCTCTTCTCGGCCTAATCTGGGGGTTCGCCTTGAAGTGTGATGACTCATGCGGCACGCCTCCCCCCTGGCGCGATGATCCGAATGCCTGGCAATGGAACGCGTTGGGGTGGGTCGGAATTGCAGGATTTGTGTGCGCTTTCCTCTTCTTCGTAGCGGTCGTGCTGAGGCGAAGGCTCGTCGCGTGGGCCGCCCTTTTCGTCTGGGGGGCCGTGGCCGTGGCGTTCCTGAAGTTCTTTGGCGAGTCAGGAGTGACGTCGCAACATGAACGCGGACGACTTGGACTGGCCGCAGCACTACTTGCGGGCATAACAGCGATCGCACTCACGCCGGCACGCAAGCGTCGCCATCCGAGCTAGGGCTGCTTGACCTAGTCGGGCCCGACTCTACGCTCAAGAGTTGAAGCGTAAGAAGCCGGTGTCGTGCCGGGCTTTGCCGTCGGCAAACGGTCGCTGGTTGCTAGAACGAGAGTCGATCGAAGTCGTCATGGCTCCGCGCCAGCGGAGCTGGACTTAGATCGACGATGGACCTGAGGGGAGTTCTTTCAAACCCTGGTGAAGCGCTCCGAGGTTTGATCGACGGCGGGTGAGGTGGGCTCGTCGCTGTCGAGCATCCTTTGCTCGATCTTGTATTGAAACATCCGGCGCCGTGACGGGCTTTGCGGTCACGGCTAACTGACGCTCGCTCATATAGACGAACCGATCGAAGTCGTCACGGCCCGCGCAGCGGGCCGGACTTCGATCGAGAGTGGATGGGCCAGTCTTCGGGAATGTCCCCCGAACGGGACCGAGAGCGATCCTGTAAGCGGCACACGCGGGGCCGTCTTGCGCTTTGTAGCTCGGCCCTCGAAGATCCGCTGGTGAGCGGGATGCTCTACGACGACCGGGCGGCCTCCCTCCTCGAGCGGGCCTACGCGACAACGGACATGATCGTCCAGCGCGAGGCATCGCGGAAGTCGCTTTGCGCATCCATCGGCGAATCCATTCTCGATCTCGGCTCGGGCCCCGGCTTCCTCGCTTGTGAGATCGCAGAGGAAGTTGGCGAAACGGGCCGGGTCTTCGCGGTGGACATCAGCTCGGACATGAACTCGATCTCCGCGACGCGTGCCGCGGCCGCTGGGTTGAGCGATCGAATCGAGATCTCGGAGGGTGACGCCACGGCGCTCACGTTTCCGGACTCGGCCTTCGATGCCGCCGTCTCGACGCAGGTGATCGAGTACCTTGCAGACCCCGACGCGGCACTCGTCGAGCTCGCGCGCGTCCTACGACCGGGCGGACGACTCGTGCTCATCGACACCGACTGGGACTCACTGGTCTGGGCGGCCACGGATCGTGATCTCGCTGCTCGGATCGCGGCCGCTTGGGACGAGCATCTGCCCGACCCGCACCTGCCGTGTTCTCTCCTCCCTCGACTCCGCGCCGCCGGGTTCGATATTCAAGAAGTCCGAATCGTGCCGATTCTCAACACGGAATACGACCCGGCGACCTTTAGTTACAACATAGCTGCTCTGATCGCGGCATTCGTACCTGGTCACCGAGGCATCTCCGAAAATGACGCGACGGGCTGGCTGAACGACCTTGCAGACCTCCAGCAGCACGGGCGGTACTTCTTCAGCCTCAATCGATACCTCTTCGTAGCATCGCGCTAGGTGGCAAACAGTCCGAGCCCGGTGAGATCTCCCTGACGCCCAGGACTCTGGCCTGCGCCAGTGTGCGGGAATGTCCCCTGGCGCTGTCGTGACGGCCAGGTGGAGCGCTTAGCGTCGGGCCACGAAGACGTACTCTGGGCTGTTGTCGTCGAGCGGTTCGCCGGCGAATCCGCCGTAGAGAGCTTCCAGCCGCAGGCCCGCGACGTCGAGGAGCCCCAGCCATTCGTTTTTGGTTGCCCACCAGAGTGAACCGGTTCCACCATCGTCCAAGGTGATGTCGACGCGGTTATCGCTGACGCTGTAGTGGTTCGTGTGGGGCAACGGCGTGTCGGCGTGCCGGCCGTCTATGGCGGATGCGATGTGATGGTCGAAGGCGAACGCATTCCAGGCGAAGCGGCCGTTAGGCCGAAGCGACGCCGCGACCCGCTCAAAGCAGCGGCGACGATCCCCCCACGTGGGCAGATGCAGCAGAGACCGCCCGGGGCAGTAGATCAAGGCCGCCGGTTCCTCGATTTCAAGCTCCCGTATATCTCCTTCGCGCAGGTCGAGCTCGACTCCCTCTTCAACTGCGCGCACTCGAGCCTGCTCGAGCATCGCCGGCGAAGAGTCAATCCCGACCACACGCCGGCCCGTTGCCTGAGCAACCGGGATCGCAACGCGCCCGTTACCAACCGCAAGCTCGACCAGTAGCCCGTTGGTCTCACGGGCAAGCTCGACGTAGAACGGGACGTCAGCGGTGACGCCAGTCGACCACTCCGCGTATCGGTCCGCCCAGGCGTCGTACCAGCTCGACATGGCAACCCCAATCTACGCGCAAGCGAGGCGGCGCTCTGCTGCGCCAGCGCTCCGGAATACACCCCGAAGGGGCTACCGTCTCGAGGTTCCGCCTTCAACGCCGAAGTCGTGCTCTAGTCTTGGCGGCGAATTTCGCCACCGCGTGAGGACACGATGACTGTCAGGGTGTTGGGCTCGAAGGACGGCAAGGCCGGCTTCCTTGGGAGCATCGGCGTGCGGTTCATGATCGATGGGGACGATGCGGAGGGGCGCTTTTCTGTCGTAGAGCACCCCATGTCTGCGCGCGCGCTGGCGGCGCCTTTGCACAGGCATTCGCGTGAGGACGAGTACGGCTACATCGTTGAGGGGCGGGTCGGTGCGCTGCTGGGCGACGATGTCGTGGTCGGTGCTGCCGGCGACTTGATCTTCAAGCCGCGGAACCAATGGCACACGTTTTGGAATGCAGGAGACGAACCCGCGCGTCTCCTCGAAATCATCTCACCCGCCGGGTTCGAGCGGTACTTCGACGAACTCGTCGCGCTCGGCGGGAGTACGCAGGCCGAGCCGCACGTCCGTGCCGCGCTCGCAGCCCGCTACGGGCTCGAGGTCGACGCCCGAAGCGTTCCGGATCTCCTTCAGCGCTTCGAGCTGGTCTTTCCCGGCGAGCAGCTCTAACGGGCAACCGAGAAGACAGAACCCCTCGCTGCGCGAGCGTTCGGGCGTGTCCCCCAGAACGCGCGCCCTGCCGCGGCTCACTCCACCGTGGTCGTGGTGGCCTTGCGACGAGGTTCGGAACCGGTTAACCGGCTGGGGCCATCTCGAAACCGGCCGCCTCGGCGATTGACAGCAGACGGCCCTCCGTGCGCGCCCGAACGAACGCGGGTCCATCCACGCGAAGGACGAGGGCTTCGAGCTTCTGGCGGTCGTTCTCCCACTGTCGGACGGGCCTGGAGGTCTGTTCGCTTTCGATGGCCCCCCAGAGACGGCCGGCCAGCTCGGCGTCCCCGCGTTCTGCGACGATGACGGCAAGCTTGGCCGCGGTAAGCACTACGCGCCGACGGTCACCGAGGCCCAAGGAGAGCTCGAGGCAGCGGAGCGCATGACCTTCGGCGGCATCGAGATCTCCGCGCTCGCGCTCGAGCTCGGCGGCACCGGAGAGCTGTCCGCTCTCCCACCATGCCCAGCCAATCTCGTGGGCGATCGCGGCGCTCTCAAGGGTGAGCTCGATCGCGCGCGCGAGATCGCCCTCTCCGTGGGGCTTCTCCGCGAGGTATCCGAGTACCTGTGCCTCACCGCGAGGGAGGCCGAGCTGCCGGAACGTACGGAGTGATTCCTCGAGCAGCGGCCAGGCGGCGGCCGTCTCGCCCCTGTCCACCATGTTTCCGGCGACGCGGTAGCGGAGGTTCGCCGTCTGGACCTCTTCTCCGCTCGCGATGAAGAGCTCGAGGCTGTGCTGGTAGTAGGGCGCGGCACGTTCGGGTTCGCCGGAGAGCTGGAGCGCACCGCCGAGGGCCCGCAGCGCGTGGGCGCGAAGCTGCGGTTCGGCGTCCGGGGTTCGTGCGAGCAGTGGCTCGAGACGTGACGTGCCCTCGGTTTGCTCGCGAACGAGCCAGAATCCCTCGAGCGACGCGGCCAGGGCGAGGCCACGTTCGGGGTCGTGCTCTGCCGCCCAGTCGAGCACGGCGCGGACGTTGTCGATCTCGGGCGCTACGAGATCGACATCCCACTTGCCGGGGACACCGACAGTCGCGCGCATGCCCGCCCGATCGGCGAGCTCGATCAACCAGTCGGTCTGAAGTCGCCGCAGGGCATCCTCCTCACCCGAGGCCGCCAGGTGCTCCCGCGCGAACTCGCGGATCGTCTCGAGCATCCAGAAGCGCTCGTCCCCGTTCGCATCGGTGCGGCGGCGGACGAGGCTCTTGTCGAGGAGCGACGCAAGCGTGTCGAGGTTCGAGTCACAGACTGCTTCGGCCGCCTCGAGAGTGCAGTCGCCGCGGAAGACTGCGAGCCGGGCAAACAGCTGCTGCTGGTCGTCGTCGAGGAGGTCGTAGCTCCAGGCGATCGTCGTACGCAGCGTGGCGTGGCGCGCGTCGGCGTCGCGGCCGCCCTTGAGCAGGTCGAGCCGCTGCGCGATCCGCTCGAGCAGCTGCTCGGGGCCGAGGAGCTTGACGCGTGCCGCGGCCAGCTCGATCGCGAGCGGGAGCCCATCAAGACGGCGGATTAACTCGTGCACCGCGTGCGAGTCACCGACGTCGGGCCGGATAGCCTGCGCCCGCTCGATGAACAGCGTGACGGCGTCACTCTCGTCCATCGGCGGCAGGTCGAACTCGGACTCACCCGCGATCCGCAGCGGCTCACGGCTCGTCCCCACGATCCGAAGCGCCGTGGCAGCAGCAAGCAGCTCGGCGAGCGGCCGGGCTGCGTCGGGCAGGAGCTGCTCGAGGTTGTCGAGGACGACGTGGGTTCGCTTCTCACCGATCCGCGTCGCGATCGCGGCGGGACTGTCGCCGGAGGCGCCGAGGCGCTCGGCGATCAGGGGCACGACCAGTCTTGCTTCGCGAACGGGGGCGAGCGGTACGAAGACCGTGCCCCCGTCCGCCTCTTCGGCAAGGAACCGGACAAGCTCGATCGAGAACCGCGTCTTACCCGTGCCGCCGGGACCGACGATCGTCAGCAGGCGCGGGTCGCGGTCAAGCCAGACGGAAGCCGCCTCGAAGAGCTCGCGCTCGCGCCCGAGGAAGTGAGTCGCCGGAGTGGGAAGCTCAACAGCCCCTGGCGTTCGTAGAGGCGGGAAGTCGGCGACGCCGAGCTGGAACAACCGGGCTGGAGCGTCGAAGTCCTTAAGTCGGTGCGGGCCGAGGTCCCGGAGCGGCTCATCCTCGAGGAGCGCCGCGGCCGAGGCTGAGACGATCACCTGACCGCCGTGGGCGAGCGCGGCGACCCGGGAAGCGCGATGGACGTCGATCCCGACGTAGCCGTCAGCGGCCACAGTCGGGGTTCCGGTATGCAGGCCCATCCGCACCGCGATCGGCCCCGACGCGAGCGCCCGCTGCCCCACCCTGGCCGAGGCGGCGGCCCCAGCAGCGGTCGGGAAGGCGATGAAGAACGCGTCCCCCTGGGTATCGACCTCCACACCTCCCTCGGCGACGAACGCGTCCCGCAGCATGCGACGGTAATCGGCCAGCGCCTCGGCATAGCGCGCCGGCCCGAGCTGCCGCAACAGGCGCGTCGACCCCTCGATATCCGTGAACAGGAACGTCACCGTTCCCCTGGGAAGGTCATGCCGCATCAACGCATGTGCACGGCCGCCCAGAACGATCAGGCGTACCCAGTCGATCAAGACGGCGCTCATCTGGGCGAGTGTTCGGGAATGTCTCTTGAGCTGACGCGCGGCAGAACCGCTTGGGCCTCTACTGCGGTTCAGCCGCGCAGTGCTCGAGCTGGCGGTCGTATTCGGCCTGGTCGTAGTGACCTTGCGACTCTGCGACGAGGTCATCGTCGCCGAACGTCCACTCCTCGAAGCCTGAGATCCGCACCCACTTCCCGGTACCGCCGGGTCCCGTGTTCGTGCCGGTGAAGGTCCAGTGGTACTCGACCACCTCTTCCTTGACGACGACATCGTCCGTGAAGACCTGAATGTCCGGGAACGCGGTCATGAACGAGCGCGCCACCTCTGTTATCTCAGTGGGCTCGCCGCCGTTGATTGCGATCGTGCCGCCCGGTGTGTAGTGGCCGGCGACTCTGGTGGGATCGTGGCTGCACCACGCCTCGGCGTACGTACGCGCGAAGTCGCGCGTTTGATCCTGATCGAGTGGCATCGGTTCCCTCCTAGGCGAGTTGGACAAAGCGCCCGCCAGGCTGCGGCCACCGTCGTCACCCTATTTCCTTGCACCCAGGCGAGACAACATCCCACTGCGCCAGTGTTCCGCAATGCACCCTGAGTGCTCGGTTAGTGTCTCCCCATACCGGTGGAGGAGGCCTCCGTAACAAGTTGGCAATCGGATACAGCGTGACGCGCGACGCTACCATCGAACCTCCGGCGTCCGGCGGACCAGTCTCCGTTCGAACGTTGACTGCACCAACACGAAGAGAGATCGAAGAGCTGGCCGAGATCTTCGAGCAGTATCGCGCGCACTACGGCGAGGCTCCTGATGCCGCACGATCGGCTACGTGGCTAGAACGGAACCTCAAGAGCAGCCGCTTCAGAGCATTCGTTGCAGCAGACCAGGGTCAGTCCATCGGCTTTGCGATCACGATGGAAGTTCCGGCATCGCTACAGCTCGGCCACTTCTGGCAGATCAGAGACCTGTTCGTCTTGCCGCACCAGCGCCGCCTTGGCGTCGGTCGAGCGCTCCTCGACTCCCTGCGCACGGCTGCGATTGCGGCAGGCGCCTTGCGACTTGTCTTGCAGACGGAGAACGACAATGACCCCGCACTGCGTCTCTACGCGGAGAGCGGCTACACATTGGTCGAGGGTTATCGCTCACTGACGCTGCCGTTAAGCCCCGATTCCCCGGGGAGCTAACCGGATACCGCATACGCCCAAGGCTCGACACGTAAGCGACGGTGGTGACGCACTTACCTGCGCGACGGTGCTCTCCCCTGAGAGATTGGCTATAGCACGTTGTCGAAACGACAACAATAATGGAGGCGGCGGGAATCGAACCCGCGTCCGTGAGCCGCTCCGAAAGAGCCTCTACAAGCTTAGGCTGTCCTTGAATTTCGCCCGCCGGCCGGTTGACAGCCGACCTACCGCCGGGCTAGCCATCCTGTGGTGTCGCACCTCGGGCGATTGGCTCTCCGTCGGTGCCGAGCCCGTTTTCTGACGCCGCTACCCGAGCCACGGGCCGAGCCCGGAGCGACGCGCCTCACTGTGGTTTAAGCAGCGAGAGCGAGTGCGTTTTGGTTCTTCGCACTTGCGTTTGTTCCCGGTTGTTTTACGAGGCCGACCGGGGACCTCGGCTTGCAGCTCAGCCGGAGAACCGACCACGTCGAAACCTGGTCGCCCCCGTATGTCCCCCACATTGTAGCCGCGTGCGGGAGATTCGCCCTCGAGCGGGGGCTCAGCGGCGCGCCTTGAGCGCGCGCTCGATCTGCCGGTCGGACTCGCGCTTGGCGATGTCGCGACGCTTGTCGCGCTGCTCCTTGCCGCGGGCGAGCGCGAGCTCCACTTTCGCGCGGCCGTCTTTGAAGTAGAGCCGGATCGGAACGAGCGTCAGGCCCTTCTCGCGCACCTTGCCGTAGAGCGAGTCGAGTTCGCGGCGATGGAGCAGCAACTTCCGGTCACGCTCGGGCTCGTGGTTCTGGATCCCGGCCTGGTCGTACGTGTCGATGTGGGCGCCTACGAGCCACGCCTCGCCCTCGCGGACATCCGCATAAGCCTGCTGGAGGCTGACGCGCCCCTCCCGCAGCGACTTGACCTCGCTTCCGGTCAGCACGAGCCCAGCCTCGATGCGCTCGAGGAAGTGGTAGTCGTGGCGCGCCTTGCGGTTCTCGGCGATCGGCTTCTGGCCTGCCATAGCTCGATTGTAGGTTCGGCCGGTGCGCGCGATCTGCCACCATTCATGCATGAGGCAGCGCCTCGCTTGGGTTTCGACCGCTCCGCTCATGCTCGGCGGTCTCCTGGCAGGGCACTGGGTCGGTTATCGACTGGCGATCCCGGATGCGCACGCGCGCGCCGACGCGCTCTCCAAGAGCGGGCACGGGTACCTCGGCAACGCGCCGCTCGCACTCACGACGTGCCTGCTCGTGCTGATCGCTGCGCTCGTCTTCCGGGCGCTCGCGGGGTTCAGAGGACGGCCGAGAGGACCCGCGGCATCGCCGGCGATCGTGCTGCTGTCCCCGGGCGCATTCGTCGTCCAGGAGCACCTCGAGCGCGTCGTGCACTCCGGCCAGATGCCATGGACGGCGGCGCTTCAGCCGAGCTTCCTCGTGGGGCTCGCGCTCCAGTTGCCGTTAGCGCTCGCCGCTCTGCTGATCGCCTGGGCGCTCGACTCGGTTGCCCACGCCGTTGGTCGCGCCCTCGCTGCGGCGCCGCCGCGCCCACTCCTCCCCGTTTTCGTCCCGCTCCCTGCGCACGTCACGGCGGCGCCGCGCCCCGCCGGGCTCGCGCGGGGCTACTGCGAGCGCGCACCGCCACTCCTTCGCCGGGCGTAGTTTCCGAGCGAAGGAGTGAGTTGAAGAGAGCCAGTCTTGCGATAACGATTGCTGCGATCGCCCTGACGGCGGTGCCGTCGGCGTTCGCTCACGCGATCCTGGAGGAGAGCACGCCGGCCAACGGCGCGGTCGTGCGACGCAGCCCGCAGGCTGTCTCACTGCGCTTCAACGAGTCGGTCGAGACTGCGTTCGGATCGATTCGCGTCTACGACTGCGGGGGCAAGCGCGTCGACTCGGGAAAGATCACGCGCCCGAACGACCGATCCGTGTCGGTTCCGCTCAGCGGCATGCTGCCGCGCGGCACGTACACCGCAACGTGGCGCGTGATCTCCGCGGACTCGCACCCGGTCGCGGGCGCCTTCACCTTCAGCGTCAAGGAGGCGACGGCAGGGAGTTGCAAGAACGTCTTCGCCTCGGCGGGCACCGCCGGCTGGATCGACGCTCTCTTCAAGACGGCCCGCGCGTTCGACTTCGCTCTGATCCTGCTCGTGGTCGGCGGCGCGACTGCGCTCGCAGTCGTCCTACGCACGGCGGCCGCGGAGCTTCGTTCCCGCCTTTACTGGATCCTCTCCGCGCTCGGAGTGGCGCTCGTCGTTGCCGGGATCCTCTGCATCGTGCTCCAGGGAGCCGTGGCAGGAGGCTTCGGCCTGAGCGACGCGTTCAAGTGGAACACCGTCGACGCGGTGCTGCAAACCCGCTTCGGCAAGGCGTTCCTGTTCCAGATCGGGTTCGCGGCGGCGGTTGTCCCGCTCGCCTTCACGGCCAGCAGGTTGCGCAACGCCCTGCTCGGTGCGGTCGTGCTCGTGCCGGCGGTGGCCCTTCTGCCGACGCTGTCGGCGGCCGGGCACGCGCGTACGAGCGGCACGGTGGCATTCGTAGCCGACCTCGCCCACATCATCGCCGGATCCGTCTGGGTCGGCGGGCTCGCCTTTACGGTGCTTGCCCTCCTTCGTGCCGGTGAAGACCGCTGGCCGCTCGCGGCACGTGCCGTCCCCATCTTCTCGATGCTCGCGGTCGGATCCGTCGCACTGCTCATCCTGGCCGGATCGGTGAGGGGTTACGAGGAGATCGTGCCCGCAGGCCTGGGTGTCCGGCATGTCCCTCGAGCCATCTGGGAGGGGGTCTGGCATACGACGTATGGGCAGCTGCTGCTCGCGAAGATCCTGCTCGTCGTGCCGCTGCTCGGGCTCGGCGCATACAACAACCGCTTCGCGGTGCCGAGGCTGCGGAAGCAGATCGCCTCCGTGCTCGAACAGCGTCGTTTCCTGCGGGCAACCGGCGCGGAGCTCGCGATCATGGCGGTCATCGTCAGTGTGACGGCGGTGCTCGTCACCGAGCCTCCGGCCAAGGCGTCGATCAAGCCTCCGAAGCTCTTCGACACGACGATCCCGCTCGGCAATCTCGAGCTCAACATGACGATCGAGCCGGCTCGGACCGGGCCCAACGTCATCCACATCTATACGTTCACGCAGAGAGGTGTTCCCGCCCCCACGGCGGCCGCGAAGCTGTCCGCGATCTTGCCGGGCAGGAACCTCGGGCCCCTGCGAATCCCGCTGCAGAGGATCAGCCCATTCCACTACACGGTCTCGGGCGCGACCTTCCCGTATGCAGGCGACTGGCAAGTCACGATCGAGGCGAGGCGCGGCCAGTTCGAGGCCCTGACACAGACCATCACCGTTCCGATACGAGAGGGATAGACATGAAACTGCGAATAACCCTTCTGGCCGCCGCCATTACCGCGCTCGCCGGGGCCTCGGCAGCCTCGGCACACGTGACCATGAACCCGGAAAAGGCTCCGGCGGACAGCTTCTCTCGGTTCGCCCTTCGCGTTCCGACCGAGGAAGACGTCCCCACCGTGAAGGTGAGCGTGCAAATGCCGGCCGGGCTCGACGAGGTGACGTTCCAGCCCAAGGCCGGTTGGAAGCGGACGCAATCCGGCCGAGTCGTCACGTGGTCCGGCGGACAGATCGGCGTCGGCGAATTCGACGAGTTCGGTGTGAGCATGCACCTGCCGAACACGCCTGGGAAGGTGCTCGTTTTTCCGGCGACTCAGACATATGCGAACGGCAAGGTCGTGCATTGGATCGGAGCGCTGACCTCGGACGAACCGGCTCCACATGTGA
>Ga0307320_10000628_pt1 | contig 12689 bp, 14 predicted proteins | sample ER_DNA_369_FD_194495 | JGI IMG/M metagenome (GOLD analysis project Ga0307320, IMG submission 194495) | Bulk soil microbial communities from the East River watershed near Crested Butte, Colorado, United States - ER_DNA_369 | ecosystem: Environmental > Terrestrial > Soil > Floodplain | place...
TTGGAACGCCGTGTACCCGGGCGGGAAGTTGAAGCCCGGGATGTTGTCCACGCGCGAGAGCCCGCCTGCGAAAGCAGTGAAGAAGAAGAGTGGGAAGATCAGCCCCGGAAGCAGGAGCGACGGGGTCGTGAAGACGTTGTGCACGACGCGCCAGGCGACCGCGAGAGCAACAGACCAGAACGAGCTCATGTCCTCGTCAATCTCAGCCTCAGGGCCCACGATGACGCCGCGATCGCGAGCAGCCCCATCGTGGCCGCGATGCCGAAACCGAGGAGCAGCGCCTGCGCGTCCCAGCCCGTGATGATCAGGCTCCGGATGCCCTCGATCAGGTACGACACCGGATTGAGCGTCGCCACGGTCCGGAACCAGTCGGTTTCGATCAGGTTCCGAGGCAAGTTCATCGAGGAGAGGAAGAGGAGGACGAAGAGGAGCGGGAAGAGCCCCTGCACGGCCTCGCCGGACCCGGTTCGGAGCGCGAAGAACGCTCCCAGTGCGCCGAACGAGATGGCGATCAGCGTCGCCAGCGCCAGCAGCACGAATGCTCCCGCGACGCCCGACTCGAGCCTGACGCCGAAAGCGAGCCCGATCGAGAGATAGAAGACGGCCTGCACGAGGCCCAGCAGCGCAATTCCGCCCAGCTGTCCGGCGATGAGCGCCGCACCGCGCATCGGGGTCAGCGCGAGGCGGTTGAGGAAACCGATCTGGATGTCCCGCGCCAGGTCGGTCCCCACGTTCATCGTCGCGAAGAGCGCGCCCTGGATGAACGGAAAGGCGAGGAAGAAGGCGAGGAACGAGTCGGTCGGGAAGCCGGGAAGCCTGGTTGCCGCGCTCAGGCCCGCGGAGGTGACCGCGAGCAGTGCGATCGGAAAGATGAACGGGAAGGCGATGTTCGCGGGCTGGCGCACGGTGCGGATGACAGACCGCCGCGCGAGGTGACCGACCTGAGCTGCGAGGCTCACTCCTCCTGCTCAGCCTCCTCGGCTGCGCCTTCGAGCGAGCGGCCGGTCTTGGCGAGGAAGACGTCGTCGAGGCTCGGCGCGTGCAGCTGGAGGTGCTCCACCTCGACCCCTGCGGAGTCGAGCGCGCGGACGACCTCGGCGAGCTCATGCGCGCCGTGCTCGAGCCGGACGGCAACGCCTTTGGGCGAGCCGCCCGTCGACTTGCCGAAGCGCTCGAGGATGCGGGCGACCGCGGCGGGGTCGGCGCCGTCGCGGGGAATCGCCTCGACGGTCGGGCGGCCGATCTCCGCCTTCAGCGCGCTCGGTGTGCCCTCGGCGACGATCTTGCCGTGGTCGATGATCCCGACGCGATCCGCGAGGACGTCGGCCTCCTCCAGGTACTGAGTCGTCAGGAAGACGGTCACGCCGTCGTCCTTCGCCAGGCGGGCGACCTCCTGCCAGAGCGCAGTCCGGCTCTGCGGGTCGAGCCCGGTCGTCGGCTCGTCGAGGAAGAGGATGGAGGGCCGATGGGCGAGCGCGAGCGCGAGGTCGAGCCGGCGCTTCATGCCGCCCGAGTAGCCGTTCACCTTGCGGTCGGCGGCCTGGGTGAGGCCGACGCGGGTGAGCAGCTCGTTGGCGCGGGCAGGCCGGTCGCGGCGCGGGAGGCCGTGCAGCGCCGTCTGCAGCCGGATGTGCTCGCGGCCGGTCAGGAGCCCATCGAGAGCCGCTTCCTGCAGGGCTGCGCCGATTGCAGAGCGGACCTTCGGCCCCTCCTTGACGATGTCGTAGCCGGCGACGCGCGCCGTGCCGGCCGTCGGCGGCAGCAGCGTCGTCAGCATGTGCACCGTGGTCGACTTCCCGGCGCCGTTCGGGCCGAGGAAGCCGTAGATCTCGCCGGGCGCGACCGTGAGGTCGATGCCGTCGACCGCGTGGATGCCGCCCTTGAATGTGCGAACGAGGCCCTCGGCCTCGATTCCGTGCTCCTCCTTCACGCCCTCACTATGCCGCTTGCGTAGCTGTCCGCGTGCGGGCGAGGTCGACGAGCCCGCCGAGCAGGCTTTCGAGGGCGGCCTGCGTCTCCTCGTTGGTGAGGCGGCCGTCGGCGTCGAAGTGCTCCCAGGCGAGCGGGACCGCCACTTCCGGATCGTCGAGCACGTGGGCACCCGGGAAGAGGAGCGCATCTCGAACCTGCTGCTGCGCGCGCCGCGTGCCGCCGCGGCCGGACGAGGCGCCGACGACGCCCACGGGCTTCCAGCGGAGCACGGAGGCAAGCGCCGGCCTCGACAGCCAGTCGAGAGCGTTCTTGAGGACTCCTGAGGTGCCGCGGTTGTACTCCGGGGTGGCCAGGAGCAGCGCGTCGGACTCGTGCACGGCGCGCCGCAAGTCCGCTACCGCATCGGGATCTCCGGCTGCCTCCACGTCACCGTCGTAGAACGGGATGGGGGAGAGGTCGAGCTCGGTGAGCTCGATCCCGTTCGACGGTGCCAGCTCGGCCGCCGCGCGCAAGAGCGCACGGTTGTACGAGCCTGTGCGGAGGCTGCCGGCGATCCCGAGGATGCGGACTGGGGTCATTACTGGCGGATCGCCGTGATCTCGGCTGTGATGTCGACGCGTGTCGGGCCCCACTCGATGTCGCCGCTGACGCGGAACAGGAGGCGGTCGGTCCCGTCGGCGGAGCCGATTCCGTGGAGCTTCACGTCGAGCTCGATCTCGACGGGGATCTCCTTGATCGTCAGCTCGCCGCGGAGCTTGTAGCGATCGCCTTCGACGTGCTCGACGGCGGTCGACTCGAAGCGGATCTCGGGATAGCGGGTCGTGTCGAGCAGGTCGGCGGTCCGCAGGTGCGCATCGCGCTGCTCGTTGTCGCTGTTGACGCTGTCGGTGTGGACTACGCCGGCCAGGCGCTGCTCGTCGCCCTCGAGGGTGCCCTCGAAGGCGGTAAAGCGGCCGCTGACCGACTTGGCGAGGCTCTCGACGTCGATGACGTCGAAGCGGATCGCCGAGTGGACGGAGTCCACGTTCCAGGTCCCGGTGGGGACGAGAGTGGACTGCTCGGTCTGGACTGCGGACATTTGCTGTGCTCCTTCTGTTGGGATATACTTGAGCGGTCAACAATCTACCAGGAGAAGCTTGAGTAGTCAAGTAACTCAACAACGCGACGTAGAGCTCGATGCCTGGGTGAACTTCCTCCGGGCCCACGCCGCGATGACCAGACAGCTCAGCACTGAGCTGAGCGAAACGCATTGCCTCACGCTGAACGATTTCGATGTCCTGGCCCAGCTTGGCCGCGGGCCGGAGCACGGGCTGATGCGGTCCGAGCTGGCCGAGCGTGTCCTGTTGACGCCCTCGGGCATCACACGGCTTCTCGACGGCCTCGAGCGTGCCGGCTACGTCGGCAAGGGCAAGTGTGAGACCGATGCGCGCGTCACCTACGCGGTGCTCACGGACGAGGGTCGTGCCAAGCTGCGCGCCGCTTCGAAGACGCACCTTGCTAGCGTGCGCGCGCTGCTGACGGAACGCTTCACCAAGCAGGAGCTGGCCCGGCTGGCCGACCTCCTCGGCCGCCTGCCGATGCGCGGCGACGCCGACTGCGCCGATTGATCGAGCTGCGTCCGATGACGCCCGAGTTTCTCGAGGCGCTGGTGGACGGTCGCCGCGCGGAAGCGGCTCAGCTGCTGGACGTCGAATTCCCGGAAGAGTTCCCTCGCGAGGGCGGCAAGCGGTTCCTCGCGATGCGCTTGCGTCAAATGCGCGAGGACCCGAGGGTTCGGGAGTGGTGTCCGCACGTGATCGTGCTCGACGGCCGGATGATCGGGCACGCGGGCTATCACGGTCCTCCGGGCGCCAACGCAAACGAGGATCCGGAGAGCGTCGAGATCGGCTACGTCATCGAGCCTCCGTTTCGCGGCCGTGGCTACGCCACCGCCGCAGCGGTGGAGCTTCTGCGCCGAGCGGAAGAACGCGGCATCACGCGCTTCATCGCGTCCGTCGCGCCGAGCAACGAGCCGTCACTGGCCATCGTTCGCAAGCTCGGCTTCGTCCAGACCGGTGAGCGGATGGACGACGAGGACGGCCTGGAGCTCGTCTTCGAGCTCGAGCGCCCATCGAAAGCGGACTAGACCAGCAGGTACAAGGCGAGGCCGATCGCCACGATCACCGCGACGAATGCGGCGATGAGGAGCGTCATCCCCGAGATCAGGATGAGCGGCGTCGCCTCGTCCTGCCCGCGGTCAGCCTTGCGGGCGAGTCGGCGTGGGGTCTCAGTCGGTTCGGTCACCGACTGAGACCTTCCCGTTTCAGCCTGGCCTAATCAGTGCGATCGCGCTTAGGGCCCAGAGCCCCGAGCGGAAGGCTGTCGACGATGAACGACGATGCGAGGACAGCGAGCCCCCAGAAGAGGAGATCCTGCCGGTTGTCCTCGGTCAGCGCGCCCACGATGAAGAGCACCATCGCGAGTAGAAGCAGTAGCCCTTTGAAGCCAAGGTTCATCATGAGGCACCGTTCGCCGTGCAGGCAACAGTTCCTCCGCGTCGCCGTGTTACGCGGGCTGGGAGACGCGCTTGCTATGCGATGTCTCGACCACAGCGGCCGGCAGATCGACGACGAAGCTCGAGCCTCGGCCCTCGGACGAGGTGACCGAGAGGCGGCCCTCCATGCGGCGAACGAGCTCACGGCAGATGTAGAGCCCGAGACCCGTTCCGCCGACCCCGCGTGTGAGCCGGGGATCCAAGCGATAGAACTTGCCGAAGATCCGCTGTTGCTCGCCATGCGGGATCCCGAGCCCCTCGTCCGTGATGACGAAGCGCACGCAGTTGTCGTGAGGCTCGACACGAACCTCGATCCGCCCTCCGTCCGGTGAGTACTTGACGGCGTTGTCGAGCAGGTTGATCAGCACCTGACGCAGCTTGTCGCCGTCGCAGGCGACGGGGGAGAGCCCGTTTTTTGCGACGAGGTCGATGACGATGTCCTGCCGGGAGGCAACCACTGCGCGCATCTCGTCGACCACCTCGGTCACCAGCTCCTCGACCTCCAGTTGTTGCCTCTCGACGGAGAATCGCCCGGAGTCGAGATTGCTCGCCAGCAGGATCTCGCCGGCGATCCGGCTCAGCCGCTCCGACTCCGCCGCGATCACCTCCAGCAGCCGCGCGCGGTTTTCGTCCCCGAGCTGCACGTCGGCGCGCCGGAGCGTCTGCGCCGCTCCGTAGATCGCCGCGAGGGGCGTGCGCAGCTCGTGCGAGACCGTGGCCACGAACTCGCCCTTCAGCTCGTCGAGAGCACGCTCCTCCGTCAGGTTGCGGAAGGCGTAGACGATCCCGTCCTCGAACTGGACGCCCGAGATCGAAACCCAGAGCTCGCGCCCCTCGATGTCGAGCGGCAGCGTCTTCGCCTCCGTGCTACCCGGCCCCGGCACTTGGGCGACAGGCACTTCCGGCCCGATTGCGTCCCAGCCGGGGAGAGCCTCGTCCGCCCGGCGACCGACCAGCTCGTCCGTCGCGAGGCCCGTGATCGACTGCGCCGCCGGGTTCCAGTAGCGGATGATGCCCTCCTCGTCGACCAGGAAGACGCCGCGGTCGATGTGCTGGAGCACGCGTGCATGCCGCTCCAGCTCCAACCGTTGCTGGTCCACGTGGCGGTCGAGCCCCCGGACCTGGATGGCACGCTCCAGCGAGGCGACGAAGTAGTCCCGGTCGATCGGCTTCTGCACGAAGTCGTACGCGCCGCCGCGCAGTGCCCGAACGGCCAGGTCGCGCTCGCCGTGACCCGTGATGAGCACCGTCGGCGTGCCGGGACGAAGCAGCTTGATCTGGTCCAGCAATTCGAGGCCGTCCATCCCCGGCAGCTTGATGTCGGTGACGATGACGTCGTAGTCGGTCTGCTGGATCTTGTCGAGAGCACCGGGCGCCGTTTCGCAGGTGTCGATCGTGATCCCGTTCATTCGCAGCGCGATCGCGTCCGGCAGCGCCTCGAGCAGGGCCGGGTCGTCGTCGACGATCAGGATCCGCGCGCTCACAGCAGCGGCTCCTGGGGCACCTCGCCGGCAATCGGCAGCTCGATCTCGAAGCACGCACCCTCTCCGGGGCCGCTCGTGACCTCGATCGAGCCGCCGTGCTCCTTGACGATGCCGTAGGTGATCGAGAGGCCGAGTCCGGTCCCCATCCCGACCTCCTTGGTCGTGAAGAACGGATCGAAGATGCGCTGCTCGAGCCCCGGTGGGATACCCGGGCCGCTGTCGGAAACGGTGATTTTCACCCGGTCGTTCTTCGTCAGAGCGGAAGCGAGTCGGATCGTCCTCACGGGCGCATCGGCGAGTGCATCTCGCGCGTTCGTCAGCAGGTTGATGACGACCTGCTCGAGCTGGATCGCATTGCCGAGCACGACGAGCTCGCCCGAAGCCGGTTCGACCTCGACTTCGATCAGTCGCACACGCAGCTGCTCGTTCATCAGCGAGAGCGCGCGCTCGAGGATGTCGTCCACCGCAACCGGCTCGAGGCTGATCGGCGCTGCGCGGCCGAACGTCCTCAGGTGGGTGATGATGTCCGTTGCTTTGCGAACCTGATCCATCGCCTTCTCGAGGTCGGTGACCACCCGCTCCGCATCTACCTCGCCGAGCACCATCCGGTCGATGACGTTGCCGACGAAGAGGCCGATGTTGTTCAGCGGGTTATTGAGCTCGTGCGCGACGCCGGTCGTCAGCTCACCGAGAGTCGCCAGCTTGGCAGCCTGCACGAGCTGCTCCTGCTGGTCGCGCAGCTCCTGCTCACGCCGTTCGACGGCCTGCGTGGTCTCACGCAGGTCGCCCATGATGTGGATCATCGCCTTGCGCGTTTCGCCCAGCCGCAGGTTGGACTCGTGTGAGTCCTTGAGGATGTTCAGGAGGGCCCGGCGGGAGTTGTCCAGCCGCTCGGTGTGCTGAGCCAGGCTGCTGCGGTCTTGCTCGTAGTCGGCGAGGATGTGGAGCATCGCCTTCCGCTGCTCGGCGAGTTTGCGGTTCGACTCGTTGAGGTCGCCCATGATGTGCAGAAGCGCACGGCGGCGCTCTTCGGCCCGGCGAACCCGGATCTGGAGATCCTCGACTTGCTGCTGGAGGTGCTCCGGATCGGGCTCGGCCGGCGCGAAAGCCTCGCCGTTCCCCTGCGGCGGCAGCGCCTCGGGCTCCGCAGCCATCAGTTCGTGGAGCTCTCGCGCCTTATCTTGGCGACCTCGGCCTGGAGGCTCTCGAGCTCTTTCTCGAGCGCGATCATCTTCAGCTCGCGGCCGACCACGACCTCTTCGAACTTCTCGAGGTCGAGGATCTTCTCCTGTAGCTCGGTCTTCGAGCGCTCGAGGTCGCTCACGACCTCCTCGTAGGCGCGCATGTCGCGCAGGATCCCGATCGCGCCGATCACGTTGCCGTCCGAGTCCCGGAGCGCCGAGGCGTTCAGCGTGGTCGGGATGATCTCGCCGGACGCGCTGCGCGGGTTGAGCCGCGCGTTTCGGGTCACCCCGCGCTCGACGACCTCACGGACGGCGGCGGTGAACTCGAGAGTCTCTTCGGGGCTGATGAAACGCGACAGAGACTGCTCCACCACCTCGTCCTTGCGGAAGCCGAGGAGCTGGGAGACCGCGACGTTGGCCTGCAGGATCTTGCCCTCAAGGTCCGAGACGAACACCGGGTCGGGCGCGTTCTCGATCAGGCTCTCCGAGTAGGCGCGGGCCTTGTCCAGCTCGCGCATGTCGCGGAGCACGCCGATGGCGCCGATCACGTTCCCCTCGTTGTCGCGGAGGGCCGATGCGTTCAGCGTCGTCGGGATGATCTCGCCGGACGCGCTGCGCGGGTTGAGGCGGGCGTTACGGGTCACACCTCGCTCGACGACCTCTCGGAGAGCAGCGGTGAACTCACGCGTCTCCTCCTCGTCGATGAAGCGCGAGACCGACTGCTCGAGCACCTCGTCCCGGCGGAGGCCGAGCAGCTCGGCGACCGCGTCGTTCGCCTCGACGATCTTTCCTTCGAGGTCGGAGACGAACACCGGGTCGGGCGCGTTCTTGATCAGGCTCTCCGCGTACGCGCGGGCCTTGTCCAGCTCGCGCATGTCGCGCAGCACGCCGATGGCGCCGATCACGTTGCCCGCGGAGTCGCGCAGGGCGGACGCGTTGAGGCTCGTCGGGATCACCTCGCCCGATGCCGAGCGCGGATTGAGGACTGCGTCTCGCGTCACACCGTGCTCGACGACCTCCTTCAAGGCCGCCGTGAACTCGCGCGTCTCCTCGGCGCTGATGAAGCGCGACAGAGACTGCTCGACGACTTCGTCTCGACGGAAGCCGAGCAGCTGGGAGACGGCGTCGTTCGCCTGGAGGATCTTGCCCTCGAGGTCGGAGACGAACACCGGGTCGGGAGCGTTCGCGATGATGATGTCGGCGTCGAGCGCGCCACGTTCAGGAGCGCCGTTCGCGGCCACGTCCTTTGCCTTCTCAGAAGGCGGAGTCAGAACCTTCCTGGCCAAGTTGTTTCCTCCCGAGTCAACCGCAGGGCGATACGTCGGTCGAATTGTGCCGCCTGCCGTTGCAAGACGCAATCCTCGCGCCCGCGGCCTTGTGGAAACACCTACGGTGGTCGATACGTCCGCAGGGGCCCAATCCGACCGAAGGAGACCGAGTTATGCGCAAATTGATGCTTGCCGCTCTTCCCACTGCTCTGTTCGCGCTGCTCGCGTTCGGGCTCGCCGACCGGGGGGGCGCTACGCCGGAAACGGCCTTGCTTCCCGATCTGAGAACCGTCGTCCCGCTTCACCTGCAGCTTGTGCACCAGCAGCAGCGCGACAAGTTGCGCTTCTCGAACGGGGTTGCCAATACGGGCCCCGGCCCCATCGCGCTGCGCCCGGAGCCACCGCCCGGCGAGGCGACGACCGTGACCACGGCCGTGCAAGAGATCCGTGATTCGAACGCGCTGGACAAGTGCGGTGAGGAGCGCCCCGGAGACCCGTGCTTCAACGTCGAGGGTGAGCACGTAGCGGGCACGTTCGTGTTCCACCCGGAGCACAACCACTGGCACATCGGGGCCGTCGCCCTCTTCGAGATTCGCCGGGGGAGCCCGACGGGGCCGATTGTCGGCAACAACACCATCAAGACGACCTTCTGCCTGATCGACTGGTATGCGCTCGAGGGCAACTCGCCGACCTCGGACAGAACCTTCTGGGAGTGCCAGACCGGCTACCAGGGAATCCAGTCCGGCTGGGTCGATCAGTACCACCAGTCGCTTCCGGGTCAGGAACTCGACCTGACGGGAGTCCCGAACCGCAACGACTACTACCTCGTCAGCACATCAAACCCCGACGGGATCTTCCTGGAGACGACCAGGACGAACAACACCGCCTGGGTGAAGTTCCGCTTGTTCACACAGGGCAACGGCCGCGCGGTCGAGGTGACTGCGCATTCGCCGTGCTCGACCCCCGGTCTCTGCGGAGTCGGCGCCCCGGGTCGGTAGCTAATGCAGAGTGGGCGTCGCTCGCGGGCGTCGCTCGCCTAGCAGGCGCGGCGACGCCCACTTGGCAGCGTCACCTGCGCACGCCAGGCGGGGTCGAGCGCGCCGCGAACGGCGACTCGCTCGGCACCCCCTGCGCTCGGCGCGACGACGATCACGTCTCCGCGCAAGAATGCTATTTGTCCTCCGCCCGGAGACCACGCCGGCTGAGACTCGTCTTCGACCGACGCAGTTAGGCGGCGTGCGCCGGTCCCGTCAGCGTTCGCCACGGTCACGAAACCGCCGCCCGCAAGCCGGGACCGATAAGTGACGTAGGCGATCTTCGAGCCGTTCGGTGACCAGGCCGGGTCGATCGCGTTCACCACGAGCAGTCGACGCCCCGTGCCGTCGGCGTTCATGACGTAGATCCCACGCTGCGCCTGGGCTCCGGTTCCTCCGTCGATTGTCACGGCTACCGTGAACGCGAGCCGGCGACTGTCAGATGACCAGGTCTGCCCGCCGGCCAGGCCAGGGATGGAGTGCTCGACAATCGTTTGGCCTGCTCTATTGGCCACGATGAGCCGGCTGCCCGAGGTGTACGCGATCCGCTGCCCATTCGGTGACCAGGCAGGCTCGGTGCTGTAGCCCGTCCCGAATCGCCTCAGGACCCGCCCACGCGCATCCGCGACCAGGATTTGCGAACGGCCCGGCGCGGTCAGGCGTGCAAAGGCGACGTATGCGCCACGTGGTGACCAGGAGGGTTGGCTGTCCTTGCCCCGGGTGAGCCTGAAACGGCGTGAGCCGTCGGCACGGGCCAAGCAGAGGCCGGAACCGGACTGCGACGAGACCGAGTAGGTGAGGAGCGCGGGCGGCCGCGCCGAGCTCGTCGTGCCGGCAGCGGCGAGAAAGACCGCGATCAAGCTGAGGAGAAGTAGTCGCTTCACCTCGACCCGGAGGATAACGGGGATGCAACGGGCCCGCCGGAGCGGGCCCGTTGACACCAGTAGAAACCGCCTAGATCAGCGGCAGCCTGGGAATTTGAACGCGCCGATGCGGTTCAACCAGCCTGCAGGAGATGTGGCCTGCGAAGCCGCCGTGTAGTACTCGTTGATGTAGTAGAAGGTGCAGCCGTCCCTGGGGTCGACGTTCAACGATGTGTAGTCGCCCCAGCGGGAATTCAGCGTGGTCTGCACGCCGCTCCCCGCCTGGAGGACTTGCTCCGGCTGGGTCAGCTGGCCCAGGGGGTCGGACGCGAGCCGCCCGGTGTACCGGATGCCGGGGAAGACGTTCGTGCCATTGACGACGCTGTAGCCGGCGGCGAGGTTGCCCTGCTTGTCCATCGCGACGCTGCCCATCCAGCGGTTCACGCCATCCGCCGGGGCGTACGTGCCCTGCTGGTGGATGACCGGATCCCGCGGGTTCCGCAACTCGTACCAGCGCACGCCGGCTACGGCCGGCGCGGCCTCGACGGACTGGTTTGTGACGAGCGACTCGTGGGTCTTGAAGTTGCGGTACTGGAGCCGCCACGTCGGGCGTTGTCGGTACGACAGGATGTCGAGGTACTGCGCCGGGTCGATTATCCCAGGCTGCGGCAGGCAGTCACGGGAGGTCGGGGCGCAGGGGTAGATCGAGTCGAAGGGCGCGACCGGGATTTGCTTCGTGAGCTCGAACGTCGAGTTGGCCGGATGCGCAAAGTCGACGTCCGCCTCGAAGTAGTTGATCGCGTCGAACGTCGCTCCATAGCCACCGCCGTCGTCCTGCGTCCCGGCGAAGTATTCGGGGCTGTGCGGCGGCGGGTGTCGCTGTCCGTCCAGGTCGGCCGGCAGGATTCCGTCGCCGAGCAAGTTGAGCGGCTCGACACCGTCCGTGAGATAGAACGAGACGACCGTCGGGTTCGGATCGCCCTCTGTCAGCTGGTGCCGGTTGATCGCGTAAACACCGATCCGGTAGTCAGCCGCGGTCGGCCCGAACTCCCGCGTCGTGATGTACAGCCCGTCGGGCATGACACCGTACTTCGGGTAATCCGGGAAGAAGTTGCCGGTGGGGAACGCGTACCGGTAGTACGAACCGAGCGGGTCGTTTGTCGTCGAGACGGCGACGCAGTTGTAGTACCGGTCGTCGACCGGGTTCGGCTGGGCCCGGGTCGTGAACTGCGTCAGGTACCAGCGATTCGAGATCTCGTCGTAGACGACGATCGGGTCGCCGCTCGGGTCGGTGCAATCCTCGATCGGAAAGCCTTGCCAGAGCGTGCCGGTGTCGAATGGTCCTCCGAGAAGCGTCCCAGTCTTCGAGTAGATGGAGAAGGCCAAGTTGACCATCGCCACGTAGTGGTGTTGGCCCACGTCGCCGACTGGATCCGGTGGATTCACCCTGAACCCGAAGAGGTTGAAGTTGTCCGTGTTGCTCGGCCCCTCGAAGGTGAACAGCGGGCCGGACAACGGTCCCGGCGGTGTCGGCGCCGCGGTTGTCTGCAGAGCGCCGTCGGCGTCGTGCCGCTCGTCTCCAACCGGCCCCTGCGGGCGCGGCGGCATGACGGTCTGAGCGAAGTCCGCCGGCCGCTCGATCGGTTGCATGGTGCGGAGCGGCGGGCTCGTGTCGAAAGCAGCCGCTGTGCCAACCGTAGGCTGCAGCGGGCCGATCCCGCTTGCTGCGCTGGCCGGTTGCGCCGCGAGGGCGGCGGCGGCCAGCGAGGCCGCGAGCAGCGCCCTCGCGATCCCTCGTGTCGTCATTTCCTCTCCCCTCCCTTTTGCTCCAATGTGCGGGGTCAACCCTCCCACATCTCGGGACGAGAATCGACTGCGATTTGAGACCGCTACCGTCGCAGCCGCACCTCGCGGCCGCCCGTCAGGCCGCTCGGCCGGACGATCAGCACGAGCGCCATGATCGAGCCGAGGATGATCAGCCGCGTGCCCGAGGGCAGATCGAGAGTCGCGCCGACCGTGACTCCTTGCTCCGCCTCGGACAGGAACGAGCTCAGCCCGCTCACCGTGAGGGCGCCGAGCACGGCTCCCCAGAGGCTGGACACGCCACCGACGACGAGCATTGCGAGCGTGAGAAAGGTCAGCTCGAGGTAGACCTGCTCGGTCGTGATCGACCCCAGCTCGTGCACGAGGAGCGCGCCCGCAAACCCGCCCAGCGCGCCCGAGACCGTGAACGCGAGGAGACGCTCGCGGTGCACGCTCACGCCGACGCCTCTCGCCGCCGCAGCATCCTCGCGCGACGCCCGCAGCATCCGGCCGAAACGGCTCCGCTGGTAGGCGAACGCGACGGCGATCGCCACGAGCGCGCCGACCGTCGCCTGCAGAGCACGCGTC
>Ga0307320_10000631_pt1 | contig 12673 bp, 13 predicted proteins | sample ER_DNA_369_FD_194495 | JGI IMG/M metagenome (GOLD analysis project Ga0307320, IMG submission 194495) | Bulk soil microbial communities from the East River watershed near Crested Butte, Colorado, United States - ER_DNA_369 | ecosystem: Environmental > Terrestrial > Soil > Floodplain | place...
GGCGCGGCCGTCGACTACCTAGAAGAGGTCGGCCTCGAAGCGATCGAGCAGCACGAGCACGAGCTCGTTGCGTACGCGCTCGAGCGGATGGCCGACGTGCCGGGAATCACCATGTACGGGCCTGCGCCGGAGCGCCGTGCCGGCATCGTCTCCTTCAACCTCGACGGCATCCACCCGCACGACGTGTCGCAGGTGCTCGACTACGACGGCGTCGCGATTCGGGCCGGACATCACTGCTGCCAGCCGCTGATGCAGCGCCTCGGCGTGGCGGCGACGAACCGGGCGAGTTTCTACCTGTACACGATCCCCGAGGAGATCGATCGGCTCGTCGAGGGCCTGCACAAGGCCCGCAAGGTCTTTGGCTGAGGGCCTCTCGGGTACGCTCGATTCAATGAACGAGTTCGAGCAGATGTACCGCGAGGTGATCCTGGATCACTACCGCAACCCGCGCGGGCACGGGGCAATGGACGAACCCGATGCTGAGGCGGAGGGGATGAACCCGCTGTGCGGCGACGAGGTCACGATCTTCGTTTCACTCGCCGAGGACGGGGAGACGATCGACGACGTCAAGTTCTCCGGCCGCGGGTGCGCGATCAGCCAGGCGGCGACCTCCATGCTCACCGAGATGGTCAAGGGCCGCTTGGCAACGGAAGTGGCAACACTCCCGAAAGAAGAACTGCTCGAGGAGATCGGTATTCCGCTGACGCCGATCCGCCTCAAGTGCGCTCTGCTGGGCCTCGGCGTGCTCAAAGTCGCGCTGCACCGCGCGAAGGGCACTCCGCTGCCCGAGGAATGGGCCGGCCTCGACGACGAGTTTCAGGTCCGATAGCGGTCGTCAGCGTCTGCCCGCTCGATGAGCTGCCGCCGGGCTCGGTGAAGATCGTCCACGCCGGGGAGATCTCGGTCGGTGTCTACAACCTCGGAGGTGAGTTGTACGCGATCGAGGATCGCTGCTCGCACGACAACGGGCCGCTCGCCGAGGGCGATTTCGACGTGGACGAGGGTTATGCGATCTGCCCCCGGCACGGTGCGCGCATCGACATCAGGACGGGCAAGGCGCTGAGCCTGCCGGCGGTTTTTCCCGTCGAGACGTTTCCGGTCGTCATCGAGGACGGGGTCGTCAAGGTGCAGCTGACCTGATGCTCGACGACCGTGTTCGCGCCGTGCTCGAGCGGCTCGAGGCTGAGGATGCGGCCGAACGTGAAGCAGGCGTCGCTCGCGAGCAGCGTGCGCGCCAGGTTGCGCGCGGTACGGGCCAGTTTCTCTTCTCGATCGTCGCGCCGCACTGGGATTGCGAGGTGCTGGAGATCGGCGGCTCGCGTGGCTACTCGTCGATCTGGCTCGGGGCGGGGGTTCGCTACTTCGGGGGGCGTGTGCTCTCCCTGGAGTCGGATCCGGCCAAGGTCGAGGCCTGGCGGCGCAACGTGGCCGAGGCGGGGCTCGAAGAGACCGTCGAGCTGCTCGAAGGCGACGCGTACCAGACGCTGTCGGAGATCAACGACGTCTTCGACCTCGTCTTCCTGGACGCCGAGAAGGAGGATTACGAGCAGCTCTTCCAGCTCGCTCGCGACAAGGTCGAGCCGGGAGCGCTCGTCGTCGCCGACAACGTGCTCTCCCATCAGGAGACCCTGGGCGCCTATTCGCAGGCCCGTCAAGCCGATCCGACCCTCGAGAGCGTGACGGTCCCGCTCGACCGCGGTCTCGAGCTCTCCACCATCCTCGTCGAGAAGTAACACGTCCGGGTGCCAGGCACCGGGACATGTCTCGGGCACGCCTCCCCTGGCGTACGTCCTGGTCGAGCCGCTACAGTTTCGGCTACCGCGGAAAGGAGGTGGTCCGGCTTGACAGATTGCAGTACGGGCAGTGGAGGTACCAGCGGGTAGAGGCGTGTCCCCGGGACCTACGGGGAATCGTCTAGCCAGCGTAGGGGACTAGCGCCACGCGCCGCCCGAGTTTCTCCGGATCGGGCCGGCAAAGCGCCTCTACCACTCCAACGTTGGTATCCGGATCAGGGGGTTGGCTAAAACCAACCCCCTTTTCTATTTCTAGGCCGCGCGGCGTAGCTGCTCGTCGAGTGGCATCAGCGGCAGCTCGAAGGTCCGCATCGCGTCGTCGTTCGTGACGACGTTGTCGCCGGCCTCGAGCATCTTCAGCAGGTCGCGCGTGAGCGGGATGTTGCCCGGGAGGCGCTCCGTCAGCAACGCGTTCGCCCGCATGAAGGCCATCGGCATGTGGACGCTCGGACGGCGAACGCCCAAGGCCTTCTTCAGGCGCTCCCAGAACTCGTTCCAGGCCACGATGTCGGGCCCACCGAGCTCGAAGGTCCGGTTTGTGGCCGGCTCGTGGTCGATCCCCTTGGCGAAGTAGGCGGCGACATCGTCGACCCAGATCGGCTGGATGCGCTGGTCGCCCGAGCCAATGATCGGCGTCACCGGAGCAAGCTTCGCCAGCCGGCGGAAGGTCGGCAGGATCCCACCGTCGCGGCCAAAGATGAAGCTCGGGCGGAAAATGACGTACGGCAAGCCCGACTTCTGGACGTCCTGCTCCATCTGCCATTTCGCCCCGAAGTACGGGACGACGTCCTTCGTCTCCTCGCTCGCTCCGAGCGCGCTCATGAACACGAAGCGCTTGGCGCCCCCCTCCTTCGCCAGCCTGAGCAGGTCGCGCGTGCCGCCGACCATGATCCGCTGGAACTGCTGGGGCTTGCCCTGGCGAATCGCGACCAGATGGACGACCACGTCGGCGCCGTCGACCGCGCGGCGCAGGCTGCTCGGATCGGTGACGTCGCCCTCGACCAGCTCGCAGCCCCAGTTCCGAAGCTTCTCCGCCTTGCGGACGTCGCGGACGAGGCACCGTACCGGCCGGTCCCGTTCCCGCAGCGCGTGCACGACGTGCCCTCCGACGAACCCCGAGCCGCCCGTGACCAGGATCACTGCTCGAAGTTCTTCCAGTAGCGGCTCGGCGTCGGCCCGGCCTGGCCCTGGTACTTCGAGCCGAGCGCGCCGGCGCCGTACGGCGTCTCGGCCGGCTCCGTCATCTGCACGAACGAGAGCTGACCGATCTTCATCGCGTAGTAGATCGTGATCGGGAGGTTCGCCACGTTCGAGAGCTCGAGCGTGACGTGGCCGTCCCAGCCCGGGTCGATGAAGCCGGCGGTGGAATGGATGAGCAGGCCGAGGCGACCCAGGGACGACTTGCCCTCGAGCCGCGCCACGAGGTCGTCGGGAAGGCGAATCCGCTCCAGTGTGGAGCCGAGCACGAATTCGCCGGGATGAAGGATGAACGGCTGCTCGTCCCCGATCTCAACGAGCTCGGTCAGCTCTTCCTGTGGCTCACGCACGTCGATGTAGTGGTAGCGAGCGTTGTGGAAGACCCGGAAGAACCGGTCCACGCGCACGTCGACGCTCGAGGGCTGGATCAGCTCCTCGTCGAATGGGTCGATCTCGATGCGGCCTTCGCCGAGGAGGCGGCGAATCGTTCGGTCGGCGAGGACCACGCGGGCACCCTAGCGCCGTCCGGACCGCAGCGATATGTTCACGCGCATGAAAAATCGAGCAGCCACCCGAACCTGGCTCGCGTACCGTGACGCGCGCCTCCTCGGGTTGATGCATCCGCGAGCCGACATGGCTGCGGCCCCCGGGCCGCCGCCGCAACCGCCGGCCTAGCGCTTGGTTCTCTACGACTCTCTCCGCGAGCTCCCGCTCGAGGTCGAGTCGTATGCGCTCGACCGGCTCGAGCAGGCTGTCTCGCCGGAGTTCACGCGCGTGACGACCGTTGTGCGCCTCCGCGGTCGAGGCGAGGGCGGTGTCGGCGAGGACGTGACGTACGCGGCGGAGGACCACCCCCCGCCGGACGGCCTCGAGCTCTCGGGGTCGCACACCATCGACTCGTTCTCGGTGCTACTCGAAGGGCTCGAGCTCTTCACCCGCGAGCCGGATCAGGCGGCCTACGGCGACTACCGCCGGTGGGCTTTTGAGTGCGCCGCGCTGGACCTGGCCCTGCGGCAAGCGGGCAGGCCACTCGCCTCCGCAGTCGGTCGCGAGCCCGCGCCCGTGAACTTCGTCGTCTCGATGGGTCTCGGCGATCCGCCGAGCACGGAGCCGGTACGCGGTTGGCTCGAGCACTATCCAGGGCTGCGCTTCAAGCTCGACCCGCGGAGCAGCTGGACTGAAGAGCTCGTCTCCGAGCTGGTCGAGCTCGGCTGCGTCGACGTCTTCGACCTCAAGGGCCAGTACGAAGGCACGGTGGTCGACCAGCCGCCCGATCCGAGGCTGTACCGGCTCCTCGTCGAGAGCTTTCCGGACGCGTTGATCGAGGATCCCGCAGTGACCGACGAAACGCGGCCAATCTTGGAGCCGCACGCAGAACGGGTCACCTGGGACGCGATCATCCACTCGGTGGAGGACATCCAGGCGCTGCCCTGGGAGCCTCGTTCGATCAACATCAAGCCGTCGCGCTTCGGGAGGCTGGAACGACTCTTCGACACGTACGACTACTGCGAGGAGCAGGGCATCACGGCCTATGGCGGCGGCCAGTTCGAGCTCGGCCCCGGGCGCGGCCACATTCAATATCTGGCGTCGCTGTTCCACTCCGACTCGTCCAACGACGTTGCGCCGAGCGCGTACAACCTTCCGCCGCCACGGCCTGGACTGCCGACGAGCCCGCTCGAGCCAACGCCTGAGCCGACGGGGTTCCGGTGGGGCGGGACTACGATCGAAGGAGATGTCTAAGGCCCGCCTCGCAAGCCTTGCCTCGGTGCTCCTGGCCGTCGTCCTGCTCGCCGGCCTGGGTTGGATCGGCTGGTTGCTGTACGACAGCCGGCTCCCCGGGAGCTACAACGCGATGGACCTCGCCGTCCCTGACTACGGCGGCGGCGTCCATGCGTCGCATGGTGGGATGGGCGGCCGAACGATCGAGCAGCTGCGGGGCCCGGAGGGGCTCCTGCCGGACTACCGTCGGATCTTGACTGCGAGGAGAGCCACGATCGAGCTTCGGTCGGGCCGCAGAATCGAGGCTTTGACCTACGAGGGGCGTGTGCCGGGCCCAGAGCTCGTCGTCCGCCAGGGGGACCTGGTCGAGGTCACCCTGGTCAACGAGGACATCTCCGAAGGCGTCGCGATCCATTGGCACGGCGTCGATCTTCCCAATCGTGAAGATGGAGTCCCTGGAGTCACGCAAGATGCGGTGCGCCCGGGGGAGCGCTACACGTATCGCTTTCGTGCAGAGCAGGTCGGAACCTTCTGGTACCACTCGCACCAGACCGCCGCCAAGCAGGTGAGGCGCGGACTGTACGGCGCGCTTGTGATTCTTCCGGCGAAACCCGATGCTAAGACGATCGACGTCACGGCGATCGCACACACATTCCCAGGCTCAGTGGTGCTGAATTCGAGCGACCGAGCTGACCGGCGAATCGTCCGCGCAGGCACGCATGTGCGAGTGCGCCTCGTCAACAGCGACAGCTCGGCACGCCGCTTCCGGCTCGCCGACGTTCCATTCCGCGTGGTCGCGATCGACGGAACCGATCTCAACGGCCCGACGCCCATGCAGAACCGCGAACTGGAGCTCGGCGCCGGAGCTCGCTACGACGTCGCATTCACCATGCCGCGGCTTCCGGTGAAGCTCGAGGCGGCCGGCTCCCAAGCGTCCATCGTCTTCGTCACGCCGCAAGGTGGAAAGGAGCCCGTTCCGAGGCCGTCGCCTGTCTTTGATCCGGTTGGCTACGGCGCCGCCGCCTCCACGCCGTTCTTCTCAGGGAGCCGTTTCGACCGCTCGTTCACGGTGGCTGTGGGGCGCAAGCTCGGGTTCCTCGACGGAAAACCCGGGAGCCACTTGTCGATCAACGGCAAGCTTTATCCCAAGGTACCGATGTACGTCGTCCGGGCTGGGGAGCTGATCCGCATGACGGTCACGAACGACTCGGGGTCCACGCACCCGATGCACCTGCATGGCCACCACGTCCTCGTCCTGTCCCGGAACGGCCAGCGGGCGACGGGCAGCCCGCTGTGGCTCGACACGCTCAACGTGAGGGACGGAGAACGCTACGAGATCGGGTTTCGTGCCAACAACCCGGGCCTCTGGATGGAGCATTGCCACAACCTTCCGCATGCAGCTGAGGGTCTAACGACGCACGTCGTGTACGAGGGCGTGTCCACGCCCTACCGCGCCGGCGACGCCGCGCGGAACCATCCGGAGTAGCGCCGAGCTAGGCCGGTGTGGCCGGAGGCGGCTCGGGCCGTGCGCTTATCCCGCCACCCATGCGCTTCATTCGCCATTCCTGCCCGGCCAGCGATCCGACCAGTCCTGCGATCAGGAGAGCGTTGAGCGCGTGCAGAGCGCCGACCGCCGGAATCGTGCCTCCGGTCCAGGCGAGCACAATCTGCACGATCACGAGGCCGAAGGCCCCCACCGTGAGCAACACCGTCCGCTTCCCGGGTCGGGCAAGCAGTGCGATGACCACGGCCAGCAGGACGCCGAGCAGAATCAGGTACCCGAACCCGATGTGAAGCCCGAACCCATCCTCGAAGGTGCTCTCGTCGATGGTGGCGTCGTGGACCTTTTCGGTGGCGTAGAAGGCTCCGTAGCCCGCGAATGCGATCTGGAAGAGGACTGCTACAGCCAGGATCGAGATCCAAAAGCGATAGACCGTTCTGAACGCACTCATATCTCCGCAGCTCCTTCGGTTCGACGATGGGCGGCATACGTTAAACCGCGACTCAGACGAGTGCGAGCTGCCGGTGCGACTCGAGCCCCGAGAGGCCGACCCCGACGAGCCGTAGCGCGCCGGGCCGATCGTCGAGCGCGCGGTCGAGGCACCCGCACGCGAGCTCGGCGATTCGTTCGGCATCGTCGGTGCCGACCGGAATCGAGGTCGAGCGGCTGCGGATCGAGAAGTCGGAGTAGCGCACTTTCGTCGTCACGGTTCTGGCGATCTCGCTGTTGCGCTGCAAGTAGCCGGCCAGGCTCGCGGACATCCGCCGCAGCTCGTCCTTGAGCTGGTCGCGGTCGGCAATGTCCTTCGGGAACGTCTCCTCGTGGCTGATCGAGACCCGCTCGGAGGATGTCTCCAACGCTCGTCGATCGATCCCGCGCGCCCGCTGGCGGAGGATGCCGCCGACCTTTCCCGGCAGGAGCCGGCGTAGCTCGTCGTCTGTGAGGGCGGCGAGGGCCCCGATCGTGTCGACGCCGGCCGCCCTGAACCTGGCCTCGGAGCGGGGGCCGATGCCCGGCAGCTTGCGGATGTCGAACGGCGCCAGAAACGAAGCCTCGCGTCCCGGCGGCACGACGACCAGACCGCCCGGCTTGCGGAGATCGCTGGCGATCTTGGAGACGACCTTGCACGTCGAGACGCCGATCGAGCACGTCAGGCTCGTCGAGCCGCGGACCGATGTCTGGACAGCTTCGGCGAGCGCACGGGCCTTCCCGAAGTCCGCCGCAATCTCGCCCAGGTCGAGGTAGCCCTCGTCCTTTCCGGTGCGCTCGAGGGTCGGAACGACCTCGCGTATGGCTTTCCAGACCGCCTGTGAGTACTCGGAGTAGAGGCTGTGGCGCGGACGAACGAAGACGGCCTGCGGGCAGCGGCGCAGCGCCTCGGCGCAGCTCATCGCGGAGTGGATCCCGAACTTGCGGGCCTCGTAGTTCGCCGTGGCCACGACGCCCCGGCCGTGCGGGTCGCCCCCGACGACGAGCGGCTTCGCGCGCAAGGCGGGATCCTCCAGCTCCTCGACGGCGGCGAAGAAGGCGTCCAGATCGAGATGTCCAAGGATCACGCCGCGAAGCGTAGGGATCGGTCAGGGCGACAGGCGATCGACGGTCCAGCCTCCGCCTGCACGCCGGTAGCGCAGTCGGTCGTGGAAGCGGTTTTCACGGTGCTGCCAGAACTCGTAGACCTCGGGCGTGATGCGATAGCCGCCCCAGTGCGGCGGGAGCGGGACCGTGTCCGGATGCTCGCGGTCGATCTCGGCGAAGCGGGCGTCGAGCACCTCCCGCGACTCGACCGGCTCGCTCTGCCGTGAGGCCCAGGCAGCGAGCTGAGCGCCGCGTGGCCGCGTCCGGAAGTACTCCTCCGACTCTTGCCGGCTGACCCGCTCGACGGGGCCCTCCACGCGCACCTGGCGACCCAGCTGGGGCCAGTGGAAGAGCAGCGCTCCGCGCGGATTGTCTGCGAGCTCGCGACCCTTGCGGCTCTCGTAGTTGGTGAAGAACGTGAACCCGTCCGTAGCGGCGCCCTTCAGCAGGACCATGCGCGCTGAAGGCACTCCGTCAGGTGTTGCCGTGGCGAGCGCGACCACGTCCGTGCCCGCCTCCGAGAACCACGAGTTGAACTGTTCGAGAGGGTCTGATGTATGAACGTTATTCATGTATGCATCAAGCCGATCGCTGTTGTATCTTCAGGGTATGGCTATGACACGCGCGATCGAGATTCGGACCGCGATTCCGGGCCCCCGTTCGCAGGAGATCATCGAGCGGAAAGAACGCGTGATCGCGGGGCCGCTGTCCCTCGTCCACCCGATCGTCGTCGCGGAAGGCCGCGGCGCCACACTCACGGACGTCGACGGCAATACGTTCATCGACTTCACCGGCGGCGTCGGCTGCCTGAACGTCGGGCACTCGCACCCCCGCCTGGTCGAGGCGGCACAGGAACAGCTCGCACGCTTCGGCCATACCGACTTCACCATCGTGCCCTACGAGGTCTACGTCGAGCTCGCGGAGCGCATGATCGAGCTCGCTCCGTTCAGCGGCCCGGCCAAGGCGGCGTTTTTCAACGCCGGTACCGAGGCGGTCGAGAACTCGATCAAGTTCGCGCGTTCGTACACGAAGCGGCCGGCGGTGATCGTCTTCGAGGGCGCCTTCCACGGGCGCACGATGCTCGCGATGACGATGACCTCGAAGACGCACCCGTACAAGGCCGGACTCGGCCCGTTCGCCCCGGAGGTCTACCGGGTCCCGTATCCGCACTCCTATCGCGGGCCCGACACGGCCGCCGCGCTCGCCGCCCTGGAGCGCGCGTTCCTCACGCAGGTCGCGCCCGAAAGCGTGGCCGCGATCGTGCTGGAGCCGGTGCTCGGGGAGGGCGGCTTCGTCGTCGCTCCCGCGGAATTCGTCCAGGGCATTCGCAAGCTCTGCGACGAGCACGGCATCGTGTTCGTCGTCGACGAGGTCCAGACCGGCTACGGCCGCACGGGACGCATGTGGGCGATCCAGCATTACGACGTGGAGCCTGACCTGATGATCGTGGCCAAGTCGATCGCAGGCGGTTTGCCGCTCTCCGGCGTGATCGGGAAGGCAGAGATCATGGACGCGCCGGAAGACTCGGCGATCGGCGGCACCTACGTCGGGAACCCCGTCGCCCAGGCGGCGGCGCTTGCCGTCCTCGACGTCTTCAACGAGGAGCACCTCGTCGAACGGGCAGGTGCGATCGGCGACACGATTCGCTCGCGCATGGAGGCCTGGCAGGAACGCTGGACTGCCATCGGCGACGTGCGCGGCCTCGGTGCGATGCTGGCGATCGAGCTCGTGCTCGACCGCGAAACGAAGGAGCCCGACGCGGACCGTGCCTCGGCCGTCGTCGAGGAGGCCGCTCAGAACGGGCTGCTCCTGATCAAGTCCGGCGTGTACGGCAACTGCATCCGAGTTCTGACCCCGCTCGTCGTCACCGACGCGGAGCTCGAAGAGGCCCTCGGCGTGTGGGAGCAGGCGCTCGACAAGGTGCTCACCGCCTAATCGCGCCGTCAGCCAAACTTCGAGCCGTGATCGGTGAGCTGATCGCGGGCCGTTACGAGCTGCACGAGCTCGTGGGCTCGGGGGGCATGTCCAACGTCTTCCGTGCACACGACCGGCTGCTCGAGCGTTCCGTCGCCATCAAGGTGCTGCACGAGCACTACAGCGCCGACGAGGACTACGTTGAGCGCTTCCGGCGCGAGGCGCGCTCCGTTGCGCAGCTGGCCCATCCCAACATCGTCACGGTCATCGACCGGGGTGAGGAAGACGGCCGCCAGTACATCGTCTTCGAGTACGTCGAGGGCGAAAACCTCAAGGGCCTTCTCTCGCACGGAGCGCTGCCGGTCGACGAGGCGCTTCGGTACGGCCTGCAGATCGCCGGCGCACTGGACTTCGCGCACAAGCGCGGGCTCGTGCACCGCGACGTCAAGCCGCAGAACGTGCTCCTCACGGAGGAGGGCGAGCCCAAGGTCACGGACTTCGGCATCGCCCGTTCTGTCGACGTCAAAAGCGTGACGCAGTCGGGCACCGTCGTCGGGACGAGCGACTACATCGCTCCCGAGCAGGCGCGCGGCGAGCAGGTCGACCAGAGGACCGACATCTATTCCCTCGGCGTCGTGCTCTACGAGCTGCTCACCGGCGAGGTGCCGTACTCGGGCGACAACTTCGTCGCCGTCGCGATGCAGCACCTGCACGAGCCCGTCCCGAGCGTGCTCGACCGGCGGCGCGATGTTCCGGTTCGGCTCGACCTCGCCGTGCAGTGCGCGATGGCGAAGGACCCGGCCGACCGCTTCGAATCGATGGAGCAGCTGATCGAGGAGCTCGACCTGTGCTTCGGCGAGCTGGGCTCCGACGACGAGGCGACGAGGATCGTCCGGCCGTCACGTCGGCCGCGCGCGACGAGGCCACGGCGCCGGTTGCCGGTGGTTCCGTTCCTGCTGATCCTGCTCGCCGCCGCTGCGGTGGCCGGCGGCGCCTATCTGTTCTTCGCCGACTCGCCGAGCGTGCCGGTCGTGGCCGAGGACAACCCTTCCGGCCCCGTCAGGCTCCAGGCGGTGGGCGCCTACGACCCGTTTGGCGATAACGCCGAGCACAACAGCGAGATAGCGGAGGCGACGGACGGCGAGCGGACGACCGATTGGCGCACCGAGGAGTACCAAAACTTCACCAAGGACGGCGTCGGCCTCGTGCTGCGCGCCCCGGGGGAGGTGGCCCTTTCAAGGCTCACGATTCGAGCCGAGCCGGGCTTCAAGGCCAGGGTCCAGGCGGGGAGGAGCCCCAGCGGGCCGTTCGCGAACGTCTCGGGTGAAAAGGACGTCGTCGGAGACGTCACGACTTTCGACGTCGACACGAAGGACCAGGCCTATCGCTACTACGTCGTCTGGCTGACCCTGCCGCGGGAAGGTGGCCAGGCGCACATCTACGAGGTGACGGCTAGAACTTGAGGCGTGAGCGGCGCTCGTGCCGCTCCAGCGCGAGCGCGATCAGCTTCTCGAGCAGTTCCTCGTAGGGGACGCCCGAAGCCTCGAAGAGCTTCGCGTACACGCTCGTCGCCGTGAAGCCGGGGATCGTGTTCAGTTCGTTGACGAGCACCTCGCCGTCGGCCCGAACGAAGCAGTCCGCCCGCGCCATGCCCTCGCACTCCGTGGCCCGAAAGGCCGCGACGGAGAGTTCGCGGACCCGCTCGCTCGCCTCGGGCGAGATACGTGGCGGCACGATCAGCTCCATGCCTCCCTCGTCGTACTTCGCCGAGTAGTCGTACCAGTCCGCATTGGCCACGATCTCGCCGGGGATCGACGCCACCGGCTCCAGGTTCCCGAGCACGCTGCACTCGACCTCGACGCCGTTGACGAACTCCTCGACCAGCACCTTCTCGTCGTGTCGGAAGGCGAGGTCGAGGCCCGTGCGAAGCTCGTCCGGGCTGCGGGCTTTCGTGATGCCGACGGAGGACCCCAGCCGTGCCGGCTTGATGAACACCGGAAACCCGAACGGGCTCTCGAAGCCGTTCACCTCCCGCACCGTGACGCTGTCTGTCACCGGGATGCCCTTGTCCCGCAGCACCGACTTGAAGAGGTCCTTGTCCATGCAAAGCGCCGAGGCCATGACTCCGGCGCCCACGTACGGAACGTCGGCGAGGTCGAGGAAGCCCTGCACCGTCCCGTCCTCGCCGAAGGGGCCGTGCAGGACCGGGAAGACGACGTCGACCTCGGCCAATGTGGCCGGGATCTTCGACGTGGGCACGGGGAGTGATTCGATGTCGGTCGCGCCGTCCCGCTCGAGGGCGGCTCTGGTCGCAGGGCCGATTTCCCAGCGGCCGTCGCGGCCGATCTCGACGGCAACCGTCTCGTAGCGCGCCGGGTCGAGAGCCTCGACCACCGAGCGCGCCGAGGCCAGGGAGACGTCGTGCTCGGACGAGCGCCCGCCCATCAGCACGGCGACGCGGACGCGGCTCACGGCGTTGGCAAGAGCCGTCCGACGAAGATCCTGACGGTTGTGCACGGCGCGGCTTTGGTTCCGCCGGGCGGATCCTGGTTGATGACGATGCCGTCCTGGGTCGGGTCGATCGTCTCCTCGTCCTGGACGACGACGTCGAAGCCGGCGCTCTCGAGGGCCGACCGCGCAGCGTCCTCGTCCTGGCTCGTCACGTCCGGGACGGCGGATTCCTTCGGGCCCTTGGACACGCTCAGCGTCACGGTCGCGCCGCGTGAGGCCGAGGCGCCTCCGGCGGGGCTCTGGCGGACGACGATGCCCTTGGGCTGCTCGGAATCCACATCCTGGCGCGCCACCGCGAAGCCCGCCGCCTGGAGTTGCGACGACGCCGACTCGAAGGTCTCGCCGACGACAGTCGGGATCCCGATCGGCTGCAGGCCCCGCGAGACGTTGATGCGGACACTCGAGTCCTTGTTCACTCGCCTGCCGGGCAGCGGGAATTGGGCAACCACCGTGCCTTGCTCCT
>Ga0307320_10000632_pt1 | contig 12666 bp, 10 predicted proteins | sample ER_DNA_369_FD_194495 | JGI IMG/M metagenome (GOLD analysis project Ga0307320, IMG submission 194495) | Bulk soil microbial communities from the East River watershed near Crested Butte, Colorado, United States - ER_DNA_369 | ecosystem: Environmental > Terrestrial > Soil > Floodplain | place...
CGTTCTCGGAACGCGCTCAGAGACGCGACCGGAGATCGTCGGCCAAGCCACAGACGAGAACCGCATGGCGCACAGTCAACACGTGAGGCTCGCTTTTCGTAGCCATCTACGGCTCGGCCACGCTCAGGGCCTCGAGGCTTGCCGTTTGCGGTAGGACCGACGGCGCATGCTCAGGCGTCGCCCCGGCGCGGACCGGCCCCGCCAGGGGTATGCGAGGAGGGCCCCGACCGCCACCGGCGCGCGACCGAGCGCGGGCGCAGCTCTCCGCGGCGCGGCTCGGCGTCGAAGCCGGAGCGGCGATAGTCGCCGCGGCTCAGGTGAGTCTCTAGCCAGACGTAGAGGACGATGAAGAGGTAGCGGCTGCCCATCTCCTGAAGGGCGAGCTTCGAGCTGCCCGAGGTCCTCCCCCGCCAGGCGACCGGGATGATCCCGTAGCTGTGTCCCCGGACGACGGCCTTTAGCGGCAGCTCGACGGTGAGGTTGAAGTGGTTCGCGAGCAGGGGCTCGACCGTCCCGATCACCTCCCGCCGGTAAGCCTTGAAGGCGTTGGTGGTGTCGTTGTAGCCGTGGCGAAACAGCACCCTGATGCCCCAGTTGACGATCCGGTTGAGGACCAGCTTGACGCGCGGGTAGTCGGTGACCACCGCCCCGTGGATGAAGCGCGACCCGAAGGCGCAGTCGTACCCGTCTTCGAGCACGTGGTGGTATCGAACCAGGTCCTCGGGGTCATCGGAGCCGTCGGCCATCAGGATGGCCACGGCGTCGCCCTCGAACCGCTCCAGCCCAGCGCGCACTGCGAGCCCGAAGCCTTGGCTGTGGCGAGAGCGGTGACAATGGATGCGATCGTTGCCTGCGGCCAGCTCGCCCACAGCCGTGGCCGTCCCATCGGTGCTCGAGTCGTCGATAACGAGAATCTCGTACTCGATTTCCTCGCGCTCGAGCGCCTCCACCGCCCCCTGCACGGTCTCCGCAATCGCACCGACCTCGTTGCGGGCCGGTATGACAACCGAGAGCCTCATGTCCGGACTGCGCTCCATCGGTCCACGTTTGCGTCGTGGATCTCGCGCAGGATCGACTCGACGTCATGGGTCAGGCCCCATTCGGGATAGTCGGCGGCGAACTCGGCCAGGTCGCTGATCCACCAGCGGTGATCCCCCACGCGCGCCTGCTCGCTCAGCTTCCACTGGAGCTTGCGGCCGGCGATCCGCTCGCAGGCCTCGATCGCCTCCAGCATCGAGCAGTTCGAGTGGCGCCCGCCGCCCAGGTTGTAGACGGCGGCCGGCCGCGGCGCGCGGTGATACGCCATGCAGGCGGCCACCAAATCGGCGCTGTGGATGTTGTCGCGCACCTGCTTGCCTGCGTATCCGAACACCGTGTACTCCTGCCCGGTCACCGTGCACTTCATCAGGTAGGCCAGGAAGCCGTGCAGGACCGCGCCGGCGTGGTAGGGGCCGGTGATGCACCCGCAGCGAAAGGCGACCGTGGGCAAGCTGAAGTAGCGGCCGTACTCCTGCACCAGCAGGTCCGCGGCCGCCTTCGAAACGCCAAACAGGGAGTGGGTGGAGCGATCGAGGGACATCGAGGTGTCGATGCCGTCGAAGTACCGGTGGCCGGGCGGCAACTCGAGCCTCGTCTCCAGCTCCTCGAGCGGCAGCTCATTGGGGAGGTCCCCGTAAACCTTGTTGGTCGAGATCAGGACGAAGGTCGCATCCGGCGCGTGCCGACGAGCGGCCTCGAGCAGATTCAGGGTGCCGTTGGCGTTGATGCCGAAATCCGTCTGGGGTTCTCGCGCCGCCCAATCGTGTGAGGGCTGGGCGGCGGCGTGGACGATCAGCTCGAGGCGCCCGGAGTGATCGGCGAAGACCCGGTTGACGCCGTCGGCGTCGCGAACGTCGAGCTCGAGCGAGCGAAACTCGGGGTACGCGGTGACCAGCTCCCCGGTGGTCCTGGCCGTGGATGCGTCGGGGCCGAAGAAGCTGGCCCGCATGTCGTTCTCCAGCCCGACTACGTCCCACCCCGCCTCGACCAGGTAGCGAACGGAGTCGGACCCCACCAAGCCGCCCGAGCCGGTGACGAGTGCGACCGCCACCTCAGTTCGCCCCCGCAGCCGACCTGGGTGAGATTTCGAGCGCCAGCGCGACATCGTCGGCCTGTTCGGAGATCCAGCGGTGGATGTCCTCCATCACCTGCCGCGGCCCACGCGTGGGGCGCCAGTCCGTTAGCCCGTGAAGCCTGCCGCAGTCCGAGATGTAGACCGCAACGTCGCCGTGCCAGTTCGCCGGCTCGCTGCCGATTGGCAGCTCACGTCCGGTCAGCTCGCGGCAGATCTCCGTCGCCTCGAGCAGCGAGAGGCTGCACCCGGCTCCGCCGCCGACATTCACCGTCACGCCGGACCAACGGTCGGGATCCATCAACTGTTGGTCTATCAGGTCGATCAGGTCGTCGACGTGGAGCAGGTCGCGCACCTGCTTTCCGGTCCCCCCGTGGCCGATGTAGCTGAGCGGCAGGCCGAAATGGTGGTGCAGCATCCAGAACGAGAACACTCCCTGGTCGACCTTGCCCATCTGCCACGGGCCGGTGATCACGCCGCAACGGTCGATCACGGTGCGCAAGCCGAAGGCGGACCGGTATTCGGCGATCAGCAGCTCCGCCGCCAGCTTGGTGGAGCCGTAGAGCGTGCGCGCTCCGTCGAGGGGAAAGCGCTCCGAGATGCCGGCCTCCGAGGCGCCGGGAACGCTCTGCTGAGCGCTCAGCACCAACCGCGTCGGCTCCTCCTCCAGCGCGAGCGAGTTGATCAGCTCGAACGGATACACGCGGCTGGTGGAGAGGAAGACCAGATGCGCGCCGTCGCGGCGGGCCAGCTCGAGGCAGTTGTAGGCGCCGACGAGATTGGTGTGCACGGCATAGTCCGTGGCTCCGTCCAGCCCGGTCAGCGCCGACGGCTCAGCCGAGCACTCGACCAGCGCGTCGACCGGCTCGAGCGCCATCAGGGCTTCGGGCTCACGCACGTCGGCGCGGATGAACTCGACCCCCGCCGCCTCGAGGCGCGGCAGGTTCAGCTCCGAGCCCCGGCGGTGGAGGTTGTCAAGCGCCACCAGCCGCCAGTCGTGGTGGCGGGACGCCAGCCCGACGCTCAGGTTGGCGCCGACAAAGCCCGCCCCGCCTGTCACCAGCACGCGCATATCTATCGCTCGCCTGTGCCGAGGTGTTTCATGGGGTCGTTAGCGTAGAGCGGATGACGATGCCCACGACCTGATCATGAGGCAACTCAAGGGGCCCCAGCGCCAGATGGCCCTTGAATGCCGGCATCTCGGCAGACTACTGCGGCGGTCGTTTCCAGCGCCCGTCGAATGTGCACGGGCCCTCCCAGACGTTCGCCCCGACCGGGTAGTCTCCGGCGAACCAGCGCGCCTCGCACGCCGGAAAGAACAGGCTAGCGCCGCTTGAGGTCCATTTCGTCCACAGCCCCCCGCGCTCGGTCTGAATCGCGCGTTACCTGGGACAAGGGTGATGCACGGCCCATTCTCGCCCTCGCTATGGGGCTCTCGGCGTTCTTGATCCTTTTCGAGACGCGCTCGAACACCTTCTACAACGACGAACACACGGTCTTTCAGAAACTCGGGTTGGGAATCGACGCGCACTCGATCCTTGAACCTCACAATGGGCACCTCATCGCCCCTGCGCGCATGATCTACGCGGCTGTGTTGAGCGCGGCAGGGCCCGACTACACGATCTTGCGCGTGATCAGCGTGCTCGTTTTCCTCGCGTGCTGCCTTCTGTTCTTCGTCCTCGTCAAGCGCCGGGTCGGAGCCATTCTCGCCCTTGCGCCGACGATCGTCTTGCTCTTTTTAGGCTCCTCCTGGGCGACGCTTCTGTTGCCGTTCGTGACTCTGACCACGGTGCTGTCCATAGCGTTCGGGCTAGGCGCGCTGCTCGCGTTGGAGCGAGACGACAGGAAGGGAGACCTGGCGGCTTGTGTTCTGGCGACGCTTTCTGTGGTCAGTTTCTCGGCGGGCCTTGCCTTCCTGGTTGGGGTCGCCGTCGCAGTTCTCCTGAGAAGGGATCGCCTAGACCGCCTGTGGATCTTCCTTGTGCCCCTATTGATTTACGCGGCCTGGCGCCTTTGGGCGCTCCAGTTCCCCAACAACCCTGTTCACGCCATAAACGCGCTATTGATCCCGTCCTTCAGTGCGGAGTCGCTAGCCGCCGTCGCCTCTGCCGTGACTGGCCTGAGCTACAACTTCGTGGGAGCGTCGGCGCCAGGAGTGCCCCCGCCGCCAGGAGTGTCGCTGTGGGGCCAGGTCATCGGGCTGGTGGCGGTTTTGGGTATCGCCGTGAGGCTATGGCGCGGCGCCGTTCCGCGCTCCCTGTGGGTGGCGCTTGCGACCCTACTCGCTTATTGGGCAACTCTCGCCTTGGCCTTCGGAGTGGCTCGCACCCCTTCCCAGTCCCGCTACCTCTTTACTGGCGCCGTTCTCCTCCTTCTCGTCGCCGCGGAAGCAGTCCGCGGTCTTCGACTCCCTCGGGCCGCCGTCGTGGCGATCTTCGCGGTCACTGCCGTCAGTGTGTCCACCAACATCCGGCAGCTCGACGACGCTGAGCAATTCCTCCGCGATCTCGTTGCGCCGACGCGTGCGGAGCTGGGCGCGATCGAGCTGGCCCGTGGATCAGTGCTACCGGATTTCGCGGTTCCCCTACGGGACACACACCTGCCCGTAAAGCCCGCCGACTATCTGGCGGCGGTCGATCGCTTTGGATCGTACGCTTTCTCTCCGGACGAGCTGCCCGCCCAGGATCCTCAGGTCCGAAACGACGCGGATCGGGTCTTGGCCAGCGCCGAGCGGCTATTCCTTCGACCCACTACCGCCCATCAGGGAGCCAACAACTGCACCGATTTACCGAGTGGAAGTCTCACCAGCCCGGCTGTTCGTCAACTTCGACCTGGCCACATCCGACTCGAGGCCAACGAGCGCGCCGAGGTGCACCTGGGCCGCTTCGCTCCCGGCTATCCGGTCGCTCGTGGACCGCTCCCCCCGCGGCGCCCCGTCACGTTGGCGATTCCTCGTGACGCCTCAGCGCGTCCATGGCGGATCGCGATTAGCAGCGCCGCCCCAGTGAAACTCTGCACCTCCTAGGAATCCGAGAGCAAGTCCCAGGACGTGGCGTAAGAGGTGACACCCACAACCCTTGATGGCATCGTCAGCGTAAAGCGGATGGCGGTGCGCTCGACTCCAGCGGCGCCTTGCGCCCAACCACCATGAACGCGCGCGCCGGAGTCAGGATGATCGGCCAACGCCGGCCAAACTGGGTAATCCATCTGCCGGGCGGGATCCGGTAGGCCCGCTCCACTTCGAAGCGCTCACCGATCAGGTCCACCAGGAGCCCGAAGGGGAGCTGCAGGACCGCCGGGTGGCCGCCGAGGAGTGGCGTTCTGGCAAGCGCCAGCAGCGGTCTGAACAGGACCTTCTCGACGCGGTAGAACCACGTCGGCACGCAGGACTCGGCAACGATCAGGCGACCGCCCGGCTCCAGCACCCGCTCCGCCTCGGCGATCGCGCGCCGCACGTTGCGAACGAGTTCCTCGGGGTTGGCACCGACGAGGTGGTGGTAGAGGAGCGCCTCGAGCACCGCGTCGAAGGAACCGTTGGCCTCCTCGAGGGCCAGCGCGTCGCCCTTGCGAGGGACCACGTTGGGCGGGAAGCACGAGGGCGGCAGCCGGTCCAGGAACAGGTCGACCGCGACTATCTCCTCGACCACCCGGGTGTCGTACTGGAAGACGCCGCCGTTGCCGACGTCGAGCACGCGCCTGCACCCGGCAACCTCGCGCTCGAGCGCCTCTCCGATCCGCTTGTACGTGTCGAGCGCAGCAACGTCGCGCCCGTGCTTATCGCCGGCGAAGAACTGGGCGTTCTGGGCTGCGCTGCCCGGGTCCTGGCCGGTCATGCGCCCGACCCGGCCGCGGGCACCCCGGACCGGCACACGGGTCGGCTTCTCGTCTCGGGGCTCAGGGCAAGCGCAATGTACTTCCCCGCACGATGGCTAGCCTGCCACTCAGTGCCAGACGGGTCCCCAGCGGAATTCGACGCTTACCACGCCAGCTACCGCGAGGCGGTCGAGAGGTCGATCGCGTTCGCTAGGACCGAGCTCGACTTCTTCACCCGGGCCAAGGTCCGGGCCCTGCTTGCGCTCGTCGCCCATCGGGTCGGCGATCCTTCCCGGCTGTCCTTCCTGGACGTCGGTTGCGGGCCGGGCGAGACCGACCGCTTCCTGGAGGGCGGCGTCGGGAGGCTGACCGGGGTGGACATCGCCTCCCAACTGATCGACGTCGCCCGGGAGCAAAACCCATGGGCCGAATACAGGGCTATACGGCCAGGGGAGCCACTCCCGTATCCCGCCCAAACCTTCGACGTCTCCTTCGCCGTCTGCGTCCTGCATCACGTCGCACCCCCGCAGCGACCGGGGCTCGTGCAGGAGATGGCGCGCGTGACCAGATCCGGGGGCCTGGTGGCGATCTTCGAGCACAACCCCTGGAATCCGCTAACGCGGCGAGCGGTCGCCGGCTGCGAGTTCGACGAGGACGCCGTGCTCTTGACCCGACGCGAGGCGGGACGGTTGCTGCGGGGCTCGGCGCTCGCCGCCGTCGAGGGCTCCTACATCCTCTTCTTCACGCGCGAGTCAACGCTGCTGAGTCGGATCGAGCGCCGCCTCGGCCAGATCCCGCTGGGGGCCCAGTACGTGGTCAGCGGGCGGCGGGGCTGAGCCGAGTCCATGCCTTTCGGCAACGAGGTAGAGCGGACGGTGCTTGCCCTGCTCATACGCCCGGGCGACGTACAGACCGACGGTGCCGAGCACGATCAGCTGGACACCGGCGAGAAACGAAACTAGCACGGTCAGCGAGGCCCAACCGGATACCGGGGGCAGTGCGCCGGCGAGCTTCAGCACGATCGCGATCATGCCCATCAGGAGCGCCAGCCCAGAGATCACGAAGCCGAGCCCGAGGGTGATTCGAAGCGGCGCCACCGAGAAGCCGAGGATCCCGTCGATCGCGAAGCCGATCATCCGCGTCCAGGAGTTCTTCGTGCTGCCGGCGAAGCGCGCGTCGCGCTCGTAGCTGACGCTGGTCTGGCGAAAGCCGACCCAGGCGAACATGCCGCGCAGGTACCGATGCGGCTCGCGCATGCCCCGCACGACGTCCGCCACCCGGCGGTCGGCGAGCCGGAAGTCGCCGGCGTCGAGCGGGAGGTCGACCTCCGAGACGCGATGAAGCAGTCGGTAGAAGAGGTGCGCGGTCCACAGTTTGAGCCGGTTCTCCCCGGCCCGCCGCCTGCGAACGCCGTGCACCACCTCATACCCCTCCCGCCAGAGAGCGGCCATCTCGAGTGCGACCTCCGGCGGGTCCTGTAGGTCGGCGTCCATGATCACAACCGCGTCGCCCGACGCGAAGTCGAGCCCGGCCGAGATCGCAAGCTGGTGACCGAAGTTGCGCGCCAGGAACAGGAGCTTCAGCCGCGGGTCGGCGGCGCGCAGCTCGAGCATCGCCTCCCTGCTCCGATCGGTGCTGCCATCGTCAACGAGCACGAACTCGCAGTCGCCGTCGAGCTGCCCGGCGACGGCGCTCAACCTCCGGTGCAGCTCCGGGAGGACCGCCTCCTCGTCACGGACCGGGATTACGAACGAGTAGGTCGACATTGCTCCAGCAGAGGGTAGCCCCGCCCGCCGCAGGTTGATCGTGACGGCGTCACGCCCCGCGTGCGCTTGCCGCTCTTCGCGCGCCTATCTGAGCTCCCATTCCACGAGACCGCTGGCCCGGTCCCTGTGCAGACGCTTGAAGCCACGCTGCCGCAGGATCTCCGCGACCTCAGGAATGGGCGTCAGAATGACTGGTACGCCCTCGCTGACGCTCTCGAATACCTTGCGTCCGCCATCGTCCTCCAAGAAGTCGATCGCCCTCTCTAGCTCGCGTTGGGAGATGAGCGCGAAGCCCGCATGGAAGAACGGGGAGACGTTGACCACACCGGCGCGTTCTGCGATCCGGTGGTCGGGCCCCGCACCGAGGATGAGAACGCGATCACCCGGGGTCGTCTGGGCGTCGACGAACCTTTGGTCAGCCGGCCGATCGTAGACCGCTGTGCCCGAGGCCGAGAGTCGCTCGACCTGCTGCCAGGGGAGCGGGAAGCGGTCGATGGCCGCAACCATCACCCCAAACCCGGCGAGGGTCGCGAAGGCGGGCAGGATCAGACGTCTTAGGCGAAGCGGATCTCCCCGCGCCGAGCGGAGCGAAAGCGTGACCGTCCAAGTGAGCAGCGAGAGCGCGAAGCCCCAAACCGGGAACAGCAGCATCAGCTGGTAGGGCAGCGACCTACCGGCGAAGTAGAAGCCCGTCAGGAGGCCGAAGGTGCCCGCGAAGGCGAGCATCGCCGTCAGCGTCGAGTCGGGCGCCGCCCGCACGTATCGCACCGCCGCCGTCAGGAGCACGGCGGCGTAGGTGACGTAGAGGGCCCAGTGCAGGCCCAGCGTCGGCATGGGCGACAGCCCGTAACCCTCGCGGGCGAATGTCGTGGACCAGTACACGGCGAAGCCCGGATTCGGCAGCTCCCCGGATCGCACCAACGTCATGGCCAAGACGAGGGCAAGCGCCATCAGCAGACCCGCCGCAGCATGAATGCAGAGCGCCGACACCCTCTTTTTGAGGGGTATCGAACGGTCCGCTCCGAACGACCAGGCTACGATCACCGCCACCAGGCAGGGGACGCCGAACTCGGCGTTGTTGAGAGCTGCCAGGCCGGCCGCAACGAAGAGGGCCCAGGCCGGCAGCCGCCGACGCCGGAGGCTCAGCGCACAAAGCCAGGCGACAACAAACGGGCCCAAGTAGCGGCCGGGAAGGAACCCGTAGTAGTTGCCGTTGAACTCCCACTGACTGCCGTGCCGATCCCACGGGAACAGGCTGAGCGCCAGAAACGGCACATACAGGGCAAGGGCGGCCCAGGGCCGCTCGGTCACCTGGGAAAAGGTCGCGTAGACCGCGAGCAAGGCAACCAGCGAAAGCAGGCACATGATGATCGAGAACGAGGTCAGCGAGGAGTCGAACGCCGAGAGCACCGGTGCGAGGGGAACCGGGAGCAGTTGAACGTAGATCGGGATGTAGTCGACCCCAGGCGTGCGCCCGTTGACCGCGGCGAAGTAGTCCTCAGCCTGGGCTGGGATGTGCCCTCCGGGGATCAGCCCGGCATGAGCGACGGTGGCATCGGTCACCAAAGCCGGGAGTAGCCAGAGGGCGGTCAACCCGACCGCCGCAGCGAAGGCGATCCCCCTCCTGCCGCTCAGCGCGCGGGCGAGTGGTCGTAGCCGACGCAGACGGGGCTCGGCTCGACTCGCGGCCAGGGCCGTGAGGACGAGGCCGATGCCGACCCCGGCGAGCAGATTCGGGACCGACAGCAGCAGGCGGTCAAAGTAGTTCGGCGGAGTGAGAGCACCGGGCGGGAGCACGCTGATCTGATGGGCAACGCTCCAGGCAATGAAGGCGATCGCGGCGAGCTGCATCGCGATCACCGCGGAGTCGAGCGAGCGGCGAGCAGGGCGGCCCGTACTCAGCACCAGCACGACCCCGGCGAGTACCGGGGGCATCGCGGCCGCTATCAGGTAGCGCGTCGCCTCCAGCGGCTCGGGATTGATCTCAAAGCGCCACTCGCGGAAGATCGTCTGGTTCGGACTGGGGTACAGCTCGGCGAGGGACGGGGCGAGCCAGAAGAAGGCGGCGAGGAGCAGCAGGGTGGCCGGCACCAGTCCGAGCCAGGCGACGTCCTCCGCGGATGGCCGCGCGAGCGCAGTGCGGCTGGGCGGCCTGGTGGCCTCCTCCTCCAGGTCGACGGTAGCCGAGTCCATGCGTGGTTGATATCAAGCCGGCGGGGCTATCCCTCGGGTGCGCCGTCGTCCGGGCGAACCCAGATGGTGACCCCTTCGTACGTGCCCAGCTGTTGGTACCCGGCATCGCGAACCCTGCTCTCCCACGGTCGACCCGCGCTTCCCAACACGAAGTGTGTGTCGACCGGATTGACGATCAGACGCACGCGCCGGTCACGAATCAGCGATGCCAGCTCCTCGTTCGTGATCAAATTCAAGCGTCGGGCATCCTCCGGTGAGACGGTTTCAGCGGCCATCGGCGCGAAGTCGTTCTCGAAACCTGGGACCTGCTGCACCTCGGACAGAAAGATGTACACCGGCCGGAACGAAAGCACACGCTCGCCGGGCGTCGTGTGAGCGTCGATGACATCAGCGACCTTGGTCGTGGATGACACCTTGCCCTGATTGAAGAGGCCGATGTCCGTCGAGTTCGCTCGGTGCGCGATGTCAATCCCATGTACTCCCTCGGCTGCAAACATGACCGTGATCATCGCCACGCCCACGAGCACCCACTGCTCCAGTCCCTTTCGGTCCGGTCGTGTGATCCTGGCGCGAACCAGCGGAAGAAGCTCGAGCGCCGTGAAGATCAGAAATGGGATGGTGGTGCAGAAGTACTGCGTATAAGTCGGTGTCGGCAGCAAGCTCACGAAGCCGAGTGTGGCGGCGAGCCAGAATGCGATCGGTGGTGGCCGCCGGGTCGTGAGGCGCCACACAACAGCGACCCCCGCGAGTACTACGAGTGCGACATATTGAGGCTGGTGGAGGAGGATGTCCTCCACGATGTCGCCCTTCTGCTCGAGATTCCCGACGAGGCCGCCCTCGCTGCGAACAGCGTGGAAGCCGATGTTCCCGAAGACGAACTGGCGGGGCGCCGCGACAAAGAGGATCAGGCTGGGGAGGAGCCCGAGCGCGACTCCGGCGACCCAATGCGCCGCGGCGCGCAGCCTCGCCGCTGCTGGGGTCCGCCAGACCACGACGGCGAACACGGGCACGGTCGTGACGAAGATGAGCCGTACGTCCACTGCCAGCCCGAGGAGTACTCCGGCGGCGAGCCAGTGACGAGGCGTGCGCTTGTAGCCAGCGCGATCGATGAGCATGTAGGCACCAAAGAGGCAAAGTGTCGAGAGGGCGTACGTCTTGGTCATCGTGTACCACTCGGACACCAGGCGAGTGGCTGCGAGTGACGTGACGGCAACGACACCGACCCAAATACTCCCGAAGCGCGTGACTGTGTGGCGACATACGAGTACTCCGAGCGCGAGCGCGAACAGGACCGACAGCGTGCGCGCTGCATAGAGAGACATCCCGAACAACTGCATCCAGGCGCCGTACACATAGGGGAGTAAGGGCGCCTGAGGGTAGAAGAAATCGCGGTACGGAACCTGGCCCTCGAACACCAGCTTCGCCGCGAGCCCGTAATAGCCCTCGTCGTTGTCAACGAGCCCCCACACAGCGAGCGGCACGAAAAAGGCTGCGGAGACGAGGAGGCCGACGACGGCTGCCGTCGTGCTACGAGTCCATGGCAAGCGTCGCTTCTCCGAGTCTCACCGCTCCGCGATCACGAGGAACTGCCTTCCGAAGAGCCTCCACGAGAGCGGCAGACGCAGGTAGGCCCCGGTCAGCCGAGGCGACGCCGGAAGGCGGTCCCTGAACGAGTAAGGGAGGAAGCGCCGTATCGTCCTCCGCGGCGTCAGCCCCGCCGCGTACAGGTGCTCCTCCACCGTGACGTGGGTCAGCGCCAGGTAGTGGTCGGCGCAGTCCCAATACACGTCCGCGCAGTAGCGGTAGTTGGGCCCCATCACTCCGATGCGCCCACCGGGGCTCATGCAATCGCGCATTCGCTCGAGGAAGGAGGCGACGTGGTCCGGTGTCGGAAGATGCTCGAGAAAGTTGGAGACGAAGACGCCGTCGAAATGGGATTCGGGCAGCTCCACTTCCATGGCGTCGCCCACCACGAGACGCGTCCCCGCCCGCGCCTGCCCCTCCGAGTAGTCAACCCGATCGACCGCCCAGCGCTCCGCCGCCGGTACGGCGTTGATGAACTCGCAGCGCCCTGCCGCAGGATCGAGGACGCGCGCGGGGCAGTCGAGCGCCTCGTATACGAAGCGAGCGACCGGCCCCCAGACAGCCTCGCGGGCGCGCTGATCGACGTCCTTGAAGCGGTACCCGTAGAGGCGCTCGAGATCCATCGCGTCAGGCTAGCCACCGCGGGGGAGCAGCGCTCCCCTCACCCGACGAGCCAACCGGACGTACTCGTCAAGGTCCCCGCGGCGCGGCACCAGCGCATCGCTGGCGCGGGCGCCGGTGGAGCGGAAGAACAGCAGCGCCGAGAGCAGGGAGACCGCGACGTAGGACCCGCATGAGACCACCGCGGCACCGGTGGAGCCATGGTCGGGGATCACGAGCAGGTAGGCGACCAGGGTGAGCGGGAAGCTGACCAGGCCGACCAGCAGCGCATGGTTCGCCGCCCCACGGCCGGTGAACGCGGCGACCATGACCCGGGCCACGCCGAGCAGCGCCACGCCGGGCACCAGGATCAGGCCGAGCTCGGAAATGCGCCCGAAGCCCGGGCCCCAGACGAGCGGCGCCACCGCGAGCACCGGGACCAGTGCCACTGCGGCCAGGACGCAGACCAGAACCGCGTGGCGCACGGCGGAGACCTGAGGCTCGCTCGTGGCCATCCGTGGCTCGGCCACGCTCACGGTCTCGAGGCTCGCCGTCCGCGGCAGGACGACCGACGCTAGGGGCTGGGACGAGATCCATACC